>Ga0302325_10033135_pt1 | contig 10591 bp, 8 predicted proteins | sample Palsa_T0_2_FD_201948 | JGI IMG/M metagenome (GOLD analysis project Ga0302325, IMG submission 201948) | Peat permafrost microbial communities from Stordalen Mire near Abisko, Sweden - Palsa_T0_2 | ecosystem: Environmental > Terrestrial > Soil > Palsa > Peat permafrost | place: Sweden: Abisko...
GCTTTTGTGTTGTTCGAAGGCGTCAGGTCGGCGGAACCTCCCAGCAGTTCCGGAATGGCGGCAGCGAGATGGTCGAGCACGGCGCCGCTCGCCGCACGGGTCGCCATTTCCTTGCCGCTCGCGATGAACTCGGCGCGGGCCGCCGCGATCGACTGCTTCCAGTCGGCCGGCAACACGGCGTTGTTCCGGCGCTCGAACTCCTTGCGCAGCTCCTCGGGCGCCCCCTTGACGCGGTCGGCCCAGGCCATGCGGGCCTCGCGGCCTTTGGCGCCGATCTCGCGCCACGCGCGCAGTAGGTCTTCGGGGATCACGAACGAAGGCGAATCCCAGCCGAGGATCTTCCGCGCACCGGCGATTTCCTCTTCGCCGGGGGCGTCGCTATGGGCTTTCTGGGTGCCGGCCTTGGTCGGGAAGCCGAAGCCGATGATGGTCTTGCAGGCGATCATGGACGGCTTGTCCGTCACGGCCCGGGCGGCGGTGATGGCGTCGCGGATCGCGTCCGTGTCGTGGCCGTCGATCTCCTGGACGTGCCAGCCGGAGGCGCGGAAGCGCTCGACCTCGTTGTCGCAGACCGCGAGGCTGGTCGCGCCGTCAATCGTGATCGAGTTGTTGTCCCAGAAGGCGATCAGGTGGCCGAGCTTGTAATGGCCCGCCATGGAGATCGCCTCCTGGCTGATGCCCTCCATCAGGCAGCCGTCGCCCATGAAGGCGTAGGTCCAGTGCTTGCAGAGGTCGTCGCCGAACTTGGCGTTCAGGATACGCTCAGCGAGGGCGAAGCCCACCGCGTTCGCGACGCCCTGGCCGAGCGGGCCGGTCGTCGTCTCGATGCCGTCGGCGTGCTTGTATTCGGGGTGGCCGGCGGTCTTGCTGTCGATCTGGCGGAACCGCTTCAACTCGTCCAGCGTCATATCCTTGACGCCGGTCAGGTAGAGCAGGCTGTAGAGCAGCATCGAGGCGTGGCCGTTCGACAGCACGAAGCGGTCGCGGTCGAACCAATGCGGATCGGCCGCGTCGAACTGCATGAAATCCTTGTAGAGAACGGTCGCGATGTCGGCCATGCCCATGGGCGCGCCGGGATGGCCGCTCTTGGCCTGCTGCACGGCGTCCATGGAAAGAAACCGGATGCAGCCGGCCATATCCCGCAGGTGCTGGTCGCGGGGCTTGGGGACCGTCTTGATGGCCGGAGTGGGCGTGGCGTCAGCCATGACTGGGACTCCTTCTTCGCGAGATCGACCGTGGTGGGAGGATATGGTATGGCTTCATGGGCACCGAAACCGTATGCCGCACCGCGAGATAGTGAACGGTAACTCTCCGCCGTCTCCGCCCGAAACCGGCAAGTGTGTTTCCGGCCAGCTCCTGCCGGCCCGCTCCGCACCCACGATGGACATTTTGCCGGCTTGGCAGTTGTCCCCAAAGCGGACAACGTTCCGGGTAGACTTGTGTGGGAAGGCAATCGTTCGGCGTGGCTCGGATTACAACGAGCACCAACAACAAGCCGCTCGCTTCAAGACCCCTGTCCGGCCCCCATTCCTCCGAGGGCATCGTTGAACGACGTCGATGGAATGACGACGCGTCGAGCAAGCCATAAGATCGGACGGTGATCGAAGCATGAATCGAGGTCAGGGAGAGCGGCTTTGCTGATGAAATTGACATGGCCGATGTGGGTCACGGCCACTCTCGCGATGATGGCCGCCTGTGTGCTGCCTGGCCAAAGTTTGACGAAGACGATATATCAAAACCGACCTTCGTCGAGACGCGGTGCTCACTGCCGAACGTGACGCCGGAGATCCTGCCTCGCCTCCGATGCGGCACAGTCGCGGTGCCACGCGACCACGACAACCCCGCTGCCGGGCGCTTCAATCTCGCCGTCGTTGCGGCCGATCGGCGGTCGCACCGCTGATCTTCTCGCGGAAGATTGTCGCGCAGCCAGCAGCCTTCAGCTGGGCCACCTGGTTGCTGAGATCCTGGGCGTCGGTCGAGACGCGGGCGTAGCCGTAAATCATGCCCTCATTGAGCATCAGAAAAACCCAATCACATCAGTGGCCCGACTTTGATACGGATATCGTAAATTAAATTCTGCATCAAAAGCGAGAGGGGGGTGCATGGCAACCCAGAATCTGAAACGGTCTGCTCCCGACCAGTCCGGCGATAACCCTGCCGTCAGACCCGTACCGCGGGAACCTGCCCAAGCTGGTCATAGGCCGGTCCAATAAGCACTATCTGGGGCGGACGTTCAGCGCTGCCCGGCGCCACGGTTTCGTACCCATCCAAGTCGGTCGCGAGCGGGATAAGGTCTCGCGGAAGCGGACGTAGAGGTAACCGTGCGAAACCGCTAGGTTCCTGCTGATTTGGCGAGAATGCGTTCCAGGTCGTCATACGCGACAGATTTGACCAGATGATGATCGAATCCGGCCTCGGACGCCAAGTTCTTGTCTCGCTGCTGCCGCCGCGGGGGCCGCCCTCAGGCCCTTTAGGTCGCTGACCGGTGGCACCAGATGGAAAACGCCAGCGCCGCCTTCCTCACCTGCGTGCAACGGTCGATGGTCGCAATCCGCAAGGCCGTCGGTGCAGGCACTGTCGATCCGGAGGCTTTACGCGCCGTGGAACGCCGCCAGCATACAGGCTGGCTTCGCCGCGAGGCAGAGAACGCCGATATCCTGGCGCTGTCGGCTCAGGGCGTGGCGATCAAAGAGATCATGCGGCGAACTGACAAATCTCGTGGGCTCGTACGCCAGGTGGTCCGCGGTGGGTGTGCTGATATATTCCGTGTCCGGATGAATTCACTCGATCCGTTTATGATGCAGCTTGAGACCGACTGGACCGGTGGTAGCCGTAGGCTGCTGCCAGATCGATCCGAGCCCTGCCATTTCTCCGGGCTAGCCGCATCGCGAATGCATTGGAAGCCGGTGCCATACCTCATCCGCGTCCCTCATGATTTCTTTGTTGTCTGCATGAGCCCAGGAAAGCCGTTGGGCTAGAACTCTGCCAGCGGCACGCGAAGGCCGATTTGAAAGGCATCGGCAACCAGAAGAGAGGGCTCCTCGTCAATGTCCGACGCTCTGCGTTCCAACAGTGCGTAAAAATGCGCGTATAGCCGGCCATACTCGTCACGGTCTCCGTCCATCAGTATCGCTCCATTAAAGGACAAAGCCTTTCCGCTGGCGGAGAGCAGCAGGTTGTCGCCGTGGTCCGTGGTGATAGAAATCTCCCGGATTTCGCCCGCCTCGGCACGCCAGTCGAACTCGGCCGTGCCACAGGCACCTTCCCATCCGACAAGGCCGAATTCGAGGCGCGCGGCGATCGGCGTTGCAGCGCGGTCGGCCATGGCCAGGGCGGCGCCGCGGACCGTTACGCTCCCGGGGAGGATGCGCGTGAGGATCGACAACGCGTTAATCCCGGGATCGAACACGCCGAAGCCACCGGCGTGCCATATCCATTCCTGGCCGGGATGATAGCGCTCGACGTCCTCCTTCCATCGCATTTCGATCCGCGTCACGGTCGCGCCATCGAGCAACTGCCGAGCACGATTGACTGCGGGATTGTGTTGCGAATGCCATGCGGTAAACATGGTCACGCCGGACCGCTCGCGGGCGGCGCGTAGAATGGCGAGTTCGGCCACTCCGGCGGCAGGTGGCTTCTCCAGCAGGACGTTCTTGCCGAGCGCGATCGCTTCCAGTGCGATGCGGGCCCGGACCAGGGGTGGCGTGCAGATCGCAACGCAGTCGAGCTCCGGAAGAGCCGCGAACATTTCCATGTGAGATTTAAACGTTCTCACTCCGTCAATTTTAGCCTCGATAGCACCCGCATCGACAACGCCAGCCAGTTGAAATCCTGGATGAGCCATGATCGCCGGCACGTGCCGTGTCGTCGCGATCTTGCCAAACCCGATCAGACCGATTTGGTGCATAGCCCTTCTCTCCGCCGTGTGGACGATCTACTCCCGGCCTTAGGGAGACCGGGCTCAGATCTGTAGCCGCGACCGGGTCTGTTCGATGGTTGCGACCTCAGCTCCATTGACCGAACCAATGTCGTGGCGCGTTCAACGAGAGTGGCGTTGTTTGGCGCCAACACGCCGTGAGAGATACAGATTATCCTCCAATCCGACCCTCACATGCCCTCCGAGCAGCATTGACTGCGCAGTCATCGGCAATTGCTGGCCGGCGATGCCGAGTGCCGACCATACCGCATCCACCGGCAGCCCGGAGCGCATCGTCAGCAGCGCCTCCACCGTGGCAGGTGCGCCAACGACACGCCCATCAGCAGGGTGACAAAGGCGGTGACGCGATCAATCCCTGCTGGACCATCCGCGCCGCGAGTGCCACATGGCCCAGATCGAACACCTCGATCTCCGGCTTCACCCCCGGCATGCGGATCAGGCGGCCCATGGTCTCCAGATGTGCCGCTACATTGACCTTGGCGTGCTGGCCGAAATTCATCATGGCCACATCCGGGCTGCAGATATCCGGTTGAAGCTCCACGACATGCGCTAGCCGATCAACCGCTCGGTTTCGGGGTCGAACAGGCAGAGTCGCGCGGTGTCGACGGTGAAGCGGGCGATGCTGCCTGGAGCCGGCCGGAAATCGGCGGCGGCGCGGGCCAGGACCTGATGACCAGCTAGCCGGAGCAACACGATCGTTTCGGCACCGGTCGGTTCGATCATATCAACAAGCGCCTCAATTGTGACTCCGTCGTCCGCGCGAACAGGGGCGGTGATACATTCCGGTCGAATTCCCAAAATGACCGGCCGGTTGCACCAGGCTGCGGCATCGCCGGCAAGCTCGGGCAGCGCAAGCCTCACGCTGGCGTCGCCGAGAACGGCCATCGGGCCGCTGGCGGACATCTCAACGCACGCGGGCAGCGTGTTCATCGGCGGCGCGCCCATGAACCGGGCGACGAACAGGTTGGCCGGGCGGTTGTAGACGGTGTCCGGATCCGCAAATTGCTGTACCCTGCCGTGCTGCATCACCGCGATCCTGGTGGCGAGTGTCATCGCCTCGATCTGGTCGTGAGTGACATAGACGATGGTGGAACCCAACCGGGCATGCAGCCGCTTGATCTCCATGCGCATCTCGACCCGAAGCTTGGCATCGAGGTTGGAGAGCGGTTCATCGAACAGGAACAGCAGTGGATCGCGCACCAGAGCCCGGCCCATCGCCACCCGCTGGCGTTGGCCGCCGGAGAGCTGGGCGGGGCGGCGGTCGAGCAGCGTCTCGATCTGCAGCAACTTGGCGACACGGTCGACGATCACGGCCTGCTCGGCTTTCGGCACCCGCCGGCATTCCATGCCGAAGGTCATGTTGCCGCGCACCGTCATCGACGGGTAGAGCGCGTAGGTCTGGAACACCATGGCGATGTCGCGATCGCGGGCGGCCACCCCTTGCATCGGCCGGCCGCCGATGCGGATGTCGCCGGTGCTGAGCGTGTCCAGCCCGGCGATGATGTTCAACAGGGTGGACTTGCCGCAGCCGGACGGGCCGACCAGCACGCAGAACTCGCCGCTCTTGATCTCAAGCTCAATGCCATGCAGCACGTCGAGCGAACCGTAGCGTTTGCCGACATTGGCGATGCTGAGCGCCGACATGCTACTTCACCGCTCCATGCTACTTCACCGCGCCGGCCGTGAGGCCGCGCACGAAATACCGGCCGCCCAACATGTAGATCAGCAGCGGCGGGCCGGCGGCCATCAGCACCGCCGCACTCTGCTCGGCATATTGCGGCTCCGAGCTGATATGCGCCGACAGCGCGATCAGGGCGGCGGTTACCGGCTGGTTCTCGCCTGCCGAGAACGTCACGCCATACAGAAACTCGTTCCAGATGCCGGTGAACTGCCAGATGACGGTGACGATCAGGATCGGCGGCGACAGCGGCAGGACGATGCGCCAGAAGATGCGCAGGAAGCCGGCGCCGTCGATCCGCGCCGCCTTGATCAGGTCAGCGGGGATGCTGACAAAATAGTTGCGGCAGAACAAGGTGGTGAAACTCATGCCCTGGACCACATGGATCAGCACCAGGCCGGCGATGGTATTGAATAGGCCCAGCTCGCGCAGCACGATCACCCAGGGCACCAGGTTCATCTGCGCGGGCAAGAACACGCCCAGCGTGATAATGGCGAACACCACGCGGTCGCCGCGAAACCGCCACAGCGCCAGCGCGTACCCGTTCAGCGCGCCGAGCAGTGTCGAGACGATGGTGGCCGGCACAACCATGACCAGCGAGTTGCTGAAATAGGGCGCGATGCCGGTGCAGTGCTCGGCGATGCAGAACCGGCTCCAGGTGAAGGCGAAATTGCTCCAGAGGACATGCGCTGGCCAGCCGATTACCGAGGTCGCGAGGATGTCCTGGGTGCTGCGCACGGAGTTCACAAGCACCACCGCGATAGGAAGCAGGAAGAACAGCGCGAAGGCGCAGAGCGGTATATAGATCGCGAGCCGCTGCCAGTAGTGTGGGTGCCCCAGTACGTGAGGTCTAGGCAAGGGTCGCCCTCCGGTTGCGCCAGATGCTCCAGGCGGCATAAGGGACCAGCACCACCGCGAGCGAGGCTAGCAGCATCACCGCGGCAGCCGAGCCGCGGCCAAGTTCGCCGCGCTGGAACATGAAGTCGTACACCACCACCGCCGGCAGCGTGCTGGCGAGGCCGGGGCCGCCGGCGGTCAGCGCCACCACCAGGTCGTAGGTCTTGATGGCGAACTGCAGCAGCATCACCAGTACGGCGACGAAGATCGGGCCGAGCCCCGGCAGGATCACCCGCGTGTAGGTGCGCCAGGCGCCGGCGCCGTCAATCTGGGCGGCCTTCAGCAGGTCGGAATCGACCGAGCGCAGGCCGGCCAGGAACAATGCCATGGCGAAGCCTGCGCCGTGCCAGACGGCAGCGACCACGATCGCGTAGATCGCCATGTCGCGATCGACCGTCCAGTTGAGGTGGAAGCTTGCCCAGCCGATGTCGTGTGCCAGCTTCTGCAGGCCGATGGTCGGGTTGAACAGCCAGCCCCACACGGTGCCGGTGACCACGAACGAAATCGCGATCGGTGCCAGGAAGATGGTGCGGAACGCCGTCTCGCCGCGAATCCGCTGGTCCATCAGGATGGCCAGCATCAAGCCGACCAGCGTTGCCAGGCCGACGAAACCGATGCCGTAGATGTACAGGTTCGTGTAGGCGATCTGCCAGTTGCGGCTGGCCAGAATGGCGCTGTAGTTGTGCCATCCGGTCCAGCTGTAGTCGGGCAGCAGGCTCGATCGGGTGAAGGAGAGGCCGACCGTCCAGAGACTGAACGCCACCACGTAGAAGCACGAGACCAGGAGCGGCAGCCACATCACCAGCGCCGCCAGCCGATCCCCGAGCGGGGTACCGGTGGTCGGCCCTTGCGGCCGAAAGGCTGCAACCGGAGCGGACACGGGGCGATCGTTCAGAGCGCGGTCGCCACCGCTGCGACCAGGCGCTTCTGCCCCTCTTCCGGCGTTACCCGGCGGTCGTGGGCGTACTCCGCCATCACGTCGACCATCGCGGCCGTCATCGCGTTGTTCTGGGCCATATTGTGCGACAGGGCCAGCACCAGCCGGTCGGTCTTCACCGCCTCGACCATCGCCCTGGCTGCTTCGCGCTGGGCTTCGGTGAAGCCCGGGGCCGAGAGATCGACATCAGTGCGCACCGGCAGCGAACCGGTGATCTGCGAATACATCGGCCCAAACTCGCGGCGCATGACGATCTTCGCCAGCAGCTCCTGGCCTTCCTGGAACTCGGGCTGCTTTTTAGACCACATGATGAAGCAGTCGGCGTTGAGGTCGAAGGCGACGCGGCCGTCATCCTGCGGGGTCGGCCCGGCGATGTAGTTGGTGGGATCGAAGCCGCCCCTTTTGTACAGACCCTCGGCCCATCCGGCCATCAGCAGGATGCCGATCTCGCCCTTCATGAAGCGCGGGATGAAAACGCTGTAGTGCTGGCCTGAGGCGCCGGGGTCGGACCAGTCGGCGAGGCGGCGAAGCTGACGGAATGCGGCCAGCACCTCGGGTCCGCGCAGCGCCTCGTCGTCAAGCCGCATCACTGCCTTTCGGTAGGCGTCGACGCTGATGCCGATCAATGAGACGTCCCACTTCATGCAGTCGTCCCATTTCAGCCCACCATTGGCGATTGGCACGATGCCGGCGGCCTGCATCTTCTCGGCCAGCGTGTTGAACTCCGCCCAGGTCTTGGGCAGGGCGGTCATGCCGACGCGGTCGGCGGCCTTTTTCGAGACAAACATGGTATTGACGCGATAGGCCTGGATCGGCAGCGCGATCCAGTGGCCAGCGGGCTTGCACTGGCGGGCCAGCTCGGCCGACACCTTCGATTCGAATCCGGCCGCCTTCACTTGGTCATCGAGATCGACTACCGCGCCGACCTTCGACCAGGCGGCGATCTCAGGCCCCTTCAGCTGCGAGGCCGCCGGCGGATCGCCGGCGATGATCTGGGCGCGCAGTTTGTTCATCATATCGTCGGTGAAGCCGGGCACCGGGTTGTGCTCCCAGATTCCGCCCTCGCTTTCGAACTCCTTCCCGAGTGCCGTGATTGCGGCCCCGTCGCTGCCGGAGCTCCACTGCGAAATCACCGTCACCTTCGGCTTTGCCTGGGCCGCGGCGGGTCGCATCGCCGGCGCCGCGGCGAGTGCTGCCGAGCCGGCGAGCACAGCCCGCCGGCCGATCGGCGCTATGCTGCGCCTGCCCACTAGCCCGCGCTCTGGACCGCCGCCAGCAGCCGCTTCTGGCCCTCCTCGGCGGTAACCTTCGGGTCGTGCAGGTATTCCACCAGCGCATCGATCATCGCGGCGGTGACGGCGTTGTTCTGCGCCATATTATGGGCGAGACTGAGCACAAGCCGCTTGCCCTCGACCGATTCCAGCATGGCGTTCGCCGCCTCCCGCTGGCCATCGGAGAAGCCAGCGGCGGACAGGTCGGTATCGGTGCGCACAGGCAGCGACCCGGTGATCTGCGAATAGAGCGGGCCGAAGTCCTTGCTCATTACGATCTTCGCCAGGAGCTTCTGCCCCTCCTGGTAGTCTGGCTGCTTCTTCTGCCAGAAGATGAATTCGTCGGCGTTGAGGTCGAAGGACGGCTTACCGTCATCCTGCGGCGCCGGGCCGACCATCCAGTCGGACAGTTGGAAGCCGGCGTTCTTGAACACGCCCTGGGCCCAGCCGGCCATCAGCATCATGCCCATCTCGCCCTTCATGAAGCGGGGGATGAAGGTGCTGTAGTGCTGGCCGGAGGCGCCAGGATCGGACCACTCGCCAAATTTGCGGAACTGGCGGAATGCGGCCAGCACCTGGGGGCCCATCAGCGCCTTCTCATCGAGGCCCATCACCGCGGCGCGATAGGCGTCCGGCGAGATGCCGCACAGCGCGATCTCCCATTTCATGCCGTCGTCCCATTTCAGCCCGCCATTGGCGATCGGCATGATGCCGGTGGCCTTCATCTTCTCGGCGGCGGCGTCGAACTCGGCCCAGGTTTTCGGCAGTGCGGTCATGCCGACCTTGTCGGCGGCCCTCTTGGAGACGAAAAGCGTGTTGATCCGGTAGGCCTGGATCGGCAGCGCTATCCAATGGCCATCGGGCTTGCTGAGACGCGCCAACTCGGCCGGCACCACTGCTTCATAGCCGGCCTGCTTTACCGTCTCATCCAGATTGACCACGGCGCCGACCTTGGACCAGGCGGCGATCTCTGGCCCCTTCAATTGAGAAGCCGCCGGCGGGTCGCCGGCGATGATCTGGGCACGTAATTTGTTCATCATGTCGGTGGTGAAGCCGGGCACCGGGTTATGTTCCCAAATGCCGCCCTGGCGCTCGAATTCCTTGCCGAGCGCAGTGATGGCGGCGCCGTCGCTGCCGGAACTCCATTGCGAAATAACGGTGATCTTCGGTTTCACCTGGGCGGCAGCCAGGCGCGGCGCGGCGGCAAATGCGGCCGAGCCGGCAAGCAGGGTGCGGCGGCGGATGGTCACGTTCGTTCCTTCCCGGTCATGGTCGCGCCGCCCGCTTCGATGTCGGCGCGTTGCACGAACAACAGCAGATGGTGGATCGGGTTGCAAGTTTTTCGTATATGTTATCTCAAATGCCGTGGAGGCCGCCCTGCTAAACCGAGCCAATTACGCCACCCAGCTTTATGTCCAGCTTCGCCATGAACTGATGGCCGGGCGCTATGAGCCCGGCCAGAAGCTGAAATTGCGTGATATCGCCGACCGCGCCGGCGTCAGCGTGACACCGGTGCGCGAGGCGCTGGCGCGGCTGGTCTCCGATCAGGCGCTGGTGCAGATTGACCACCACTCGGTATGCGTCCCGGTGATGGACCTCGATCGGTTCGACGAACTGCGCGACTTGCGGCTGGATCTCGAGGGCAAGGCAGCGGAGCGGGCGGCATCGATCGCGGACCCGGTTTCGATCGACGACCTGGAGGTGATCCACGCCCGGGTGGTGACGGCGCGCGCTGCCAGCGCCAATACCGAAATTCTGCTGGAGAACGAACGCTTTCACATGGCGGTCTGCCAGGCCGCATGCATGCCCGTTCTGGCGCATCTCGTTGAAATATTATGGCTGCAATGCGGGCCGCTGATGCACGGCATCAC
>Ga0302325_10033136_pt1 | contig 10591 bp, 8 predicted proteins | sample Palsa_T0_2_FD_201948 | JGI IMG/M metagenome (GOLD analysis project Ga0302325, IMG submission 201948) | Peat permafrost microbial communities from Stordalen Mire near Abisko, Sweden - Palsa_T0_2 | ecosystem: Environmental > Terrestrial > Soil > Palsa > Peat permafrost | place: Sweden: Abisko...
ACGAATGCCGCCTGCAACTGCGCGTAGGTCTTCGGAAAGACGATGCATTCGACGCTGCCGGTCATGTCCTCGATCGTCGCGATGAGCATCTGCTGCTGCGCTTTTGTCATCGTGCGGCGCACCGCAGTTACCATGCCGGCGATCGTAACGACTTCGTCGTCGGTCTTCGAGCGCAGATCCTTGATCGCGACGGCGCCACCGCGCGCGAGCGCCTCCGCCACGTCCGCCAGGGGGTGGCCCGAGACGAAGATGCCGAGCGTCTCCTTCTCCCAACCGAGCGCCTCCAGAACGGGCGGCGGCGGAAGTGCTCGAAGCGCCGGCCGCAATTCTTCGTGCGTGCTCGCGACCTCACCGAAAAGAGACACCTGCCCCGATTGGCGATCGCGTGCGGCCCGCGTCGAGATTTCTAGCGCCGTGTCGAGCGCGTCGAGATGTTGCGCGCGGTTGCCGGGCAACGAATCGAGCGCGCCGCACTTGACAAGCCACTCGAAGACTTTGCGGTTGACGTGCTTGGTATCGACGCGTCCGACGAAATCGAACAGATCGGTGAACGGCCCACCGCTTTCGCGAGCCTCGATCACGGCGCGTACGGCTCCCTCCCCCACGCCTTTGATCGCGGCGAGACCGAAGCGAATATCGTTGCCGACTACCGTGAAATCGATCCGCGACTCATTGACGTCCGGCGGAAGCACCGAGATGCCGACTTTCTTTGCGTCTTCGAGATATTCAACCAGCTTGTCCGTCTTGTCTTTCACCGACGTCATAAGCGCCGCCAAGTAGGCTCGCGGATGGTTCGCCTTGAGATACGCGGTCTGATACGCGATCCACCCGTAAGCGACGGCATGGCTCTTATTGAATCCGTATCCGGCAAACGGCTCGACGAACGCGAAGATATCGCCCGCGAGCTTCTCGCTGATCCCGTTCGTCGCGACAGCGCCGTCGACGAACTTCGCGCGGTACACCGGAATCTTGTCTTTGAGCTTCTTGCCCATGACTTTCCGAAGCTCGTCCGCTTCGCTCATGCTGAAGCCTGCAATATCGCGAGCAATTTGCATTATTTGCTCTTGATAACAATTATGAACTACTACATTGTTCGCGACGAAGTACGGGTGCTTCTGATCCTCCATCTGGACGTCGAAACAATCCGCCTCGCCGGCATCTTCAATCCTGTCGATATAGACGGGGCGCGTGTCACGAAGACAAAGCGCTTGGTACCCGGCGCGAAAGCCTTCCTCGAACGACGGGATGCTCCGTCGATACTTTGCCGCAGGCTCTAACTGCATCAGCTTCGAGCGAGTCGCCATTGCTAAGGACTGGCGCGCCTCCGAGTCAGGTGCGGCCGCGTCTTCGGTAGCAACCGCCTTCGGCCACGCTTCAAACAACACTGAATTGGGCTGCGCTATCCGATACGTCAGCATCGCGTGACCGTCGTTCGCCGCGAGTTCGCTCGCGCAAAGATCGCCTGCCGGTGTAGGAAAGCGATGCTCCGGTGAACATTCGATGACGGTTCCGCTCGAGAGCGTTATCCGGAGAAGCTTCTTACGGCCGCTCGGCCATACTTTTGCAACCACGCCTGGCTTGATTGTACCATCGCCATGATATGACGAAATCACATCGCCCGGTCGTACGTTCTGTATTTCTCTTACCGTGCCGTCTGCATAGCGGATGGGTGTGCCACCAGGTAGGCACGCTACCGCATACGTCGGCGAAAGAATCGGCTCGAGTTTCGGATGCAGGTACGTCGGCTTCGAGCGGCCGTGTTTGTTGTTGATGTAAAGCGGGATCCACTCCATCGGCCCCGGCCGGTAGAGTGCGACGAGCGCCACGATATCGTCGAGCGAGCTCGGGCGCAGATCGGTGACGACGCGTCGCATGCCGTCGGATTCCAGTTGGAAGACGCCCGTCGTCTCGCCGCGGCTCAACATGTCGAACGTGAGTTTATCGTCGTCCGGAATCGTGGCCAAGTCGAAGTCCGGGGCGTCGAGGCGCCGGATTTCGTCGACGGCGTTCTTCATGACCGTGAGATTGCGCAGGCCGAGGAAGTCCATTTTGAGCAGGCCGATGCGCTCGACCCAGCCCATGTCGTATTGTGTGTTGACGTCGTCGTCGCCGAGTTTGATGAGCGGGGTGATGTCGACGAGCGGGTCTTTGGAGATGACGACGCCCGCGGCGTGCGTGGAGGCATGGCGCGCCAAGCCTTCGATCGATTTTGCGGTGTCGAGCAATTCGCGGATCTGCGGGGAGGCATCGTACAGTGACTTGAGTTCCGGGATACCCTTGAGCGCCTGCTCGATCGTAAGGCCGCCGGGTCCGGAGGGAATCAGCTTCGCGACGCGGTCGACGTCGCCGAGGGGTACGCCGAGGGCCCGTCCGGCGTCGCGCACGGCGGCTCGCGCGGCCATCGTTCCAAACGTTACGATTTGCGCGACGTGGTCCGTGCCGTACTTTTCGGTGACGTACGCGATCACTTCGTCGCGCCGTTCGACGCAGAAATCCGTATCGATATCGGGCATCGAGATACGGTCGGGGTTCAGGAACCGCTCGAAGATCAGATCGAACTTGATCGGATCGAGATCGGTGATGCGCAGCACGTACGAGACGACCGATCCGACGGCCGATCCACGGCCCGGGCCCACCGGGATGTCGCGGTCGCGCGCGAATTTGATGAAATCCCAGACGATCAGAAAGTACGACGCGAAGCCCATCTTGATGATGACGCTAAGTTCGTACTCGAGCCGCTCGCGTAGCATCGCGTCCGTCGCGGCACGTTCCGCGCCATAGCGCGTGACGAGGCCGGCCTCGCACAGGTCGCGCAGGTACGCCTCGGGCGTTAGCACCACGTCGAGGAGCGACGGCGGCTCTGCTTGCGGCACCGGATAGTGCGGTATCTGGAACTGCTTCTCCGGAATGCGCATGTCGATACGCTTGGCGATCGCGAGCGTGTTATCGCAAGCGTCCGGCACGTCGGCGAACAACTCGCGCATCTCTTCGGCCGATTTCACGTAGAATTCGTCCGTCATGAACTTCAAGCGGCTCGTATCCTGGACGGTCTTGCCCGTGCCGATGCAGAGCAGAACGTCGTGCGCCTGGGCGTCGGCGCGATTGAGGTAGTGCGAATCGTTCGTGGCCACGAGCGGCAGATTCATCTCGCGAGCCAGCCTGATCAAGCCCTCGTTCACGATGTCCTGCTCCGGAATGCCGTGGCGCATCACTTCGATGTAGAAGCGGTCGCCGAAGATATCGACGAAGGATCGCGCCGCCTTCTTCGCGCCCTCGTAATCGTTTTTCAGGAGCGGCTGCGCGCACAGCGACGACATGCAGCCCGACAGGACGATGAGCCCATCGTGATGCTGCGCGAGGAGATCCATGTCGATACGCGGCTTATAGTAGTAGCCTTCGAGGAAGCCCTTGGAAATCAGCGCCACGAGATTGCGATACCCAACGAGGTCTGCCGCCAACAGCGTGACGTGCGCTTCGTCGCGCACGGTCTTGTCGTACCGCCCGCGCGGAGCGATGTAGGCCTCGCAGCCGACGATCGGTACGAGCGAGTGCTCGCGCGCCGCGTAGTAGAACTCCATCGCGCCGAACATGACGCCGTGATCGGTAAGCGCGACGCCGGGTGCTCCGCCCTCGGAGGTGCGGCGGCACAAATCGTCGACGCGGCACGCTCCATCGAGCAGCGAATACTCGCTGTGAACGTGAAGATGTACGAAGGAACTCAAGCCAACCAAGATTGACGCAGACGGGCCCGGAGCCCTGTCGCGGCCGTTCGCCCCCGATCCTTTCAACACGGCGCGAGTGCGCCGTTGGGCCATCAGGGGCACGCGGCCCCGATCTCAAAAAAGCACGCCGCCCCGATCTTTCAACACGGCGCGAGTGCGCCGTTGGGGGCCATCGGGGGGCACGCGGCCCCGATCTCAAAAAAGCACGCCGCCCCGATCTTTCAACACGGCGCGAGTGCGCCGTTGGGGGCTATCGGGGGGCACGCGGCCCCGATCTCAAAAAAGCACGCCGCCCCGATCTTTCAACACGGCGCGAGTGCGCCGTTGGGGGCCATCGGGGGGCACGCCGCCCCGATCTCAAAGAAAGGCACGCCGCCCCGATGTAAAAGAACACAAGATGCCCGAAAAACCTGCGAACGATCCCGGTGCCGGCTGGCGCGACATGGTCGCGCAGTGGGAAAAAGGTATTAACTCCCTCGCCAACCAGACGATGGCGTCCGACGAGTTTAGCAGCGGCACGAATTCCGCCATGAACGTGGCGCTGCGTGCGCAGCAAGTGATGGGCGCCGCGATGTCGACCTATCTCGCGACGTTGAATCTGCCGAGCCGCGCCGACGTTACCGCGATCGCCGACCGGCTGCAAACGATCGAGTCGTACATGAGCCGTATCGCCGCGGCCCTGGAAGCGCAACAGCCGCCCGCCAAGAAACGCACGCCCCGGCTCCCCAAGGCCGGCAAGCCGCGGCGAACCAAACGGCCGCCGGCTCAGATCACGCCCACGTGAGCACGAGCACGACGGCGGTGGGCAAGCCGAAAAACTCGCCGAGCGCGCCGGTGGAGTCGGTCTCCGATCGTATCGCGGCCGAAGTCGAACGCGCGATCCGGCGCAACGTCAAGGGACTCGAGTACCTCGCGTCGCCCGCGCCCGTCGTTGGTGCGACGCCGAAAGAGCTCCTCTACAAGCGGGGCACCCTCAACCTGTTCCATTACCTTCCGATGGTCGACGAAGTGTACCGGGTACCGATCCTCATCGTCATGGCGACGTCCAATCGCGGCTATATCCTCGATCTCGCCCCGGGTCAGAGCTTCGTGGAATTCTTGCTCAAGAGCGGCTACGACGTCTATCTGATCGATTGGACGCCGCCGAGTGCGGAAGAAAAATCCTTGCGCTTCGAAGACTACACGCTCGATTTTATTCCGGAGTGCGTGCGCCGCGTGCGCAAGGATTCCGGAGTGAAGGACCTCACGCTGATGGGGTACTGCATGGGTGGCGTCCTCGCGACCATGTACGTATCCATACATCCCAAGACGCAGCCGAAGAATCTGATCTGCTTTACGACGCCGATCAGTTTCCCCAAGATGGAGCTATTTGCGAAGTGGTCCGACAAGCGCTATTTCGATGTGGACCGGCTGGTCGATACGCTCGGCAACGTTCCCTCCGAAATGATCATGAGTTCGTTTGACATGTTGCGGCCGGCATCGCGCATCGCCGGGCAGTTGCAGCTTTGGGAGAACATGTGGAACGACGAACACGTGAAGTCGTTTCGCATGTTCGAGCGCTGGTCGAACGATACGCTGCCCCTCGCGGGCGAATATTTTCGCCAAACGGTCAAGGAGTTGATTTGGAACAACAGCTTTGATAAAGGCAGCCTCATGATCGGCGGCCGGCGCGCCGACCTGCGCAACATCACGTCACCCATTCTGCACGTGGTTGCCGAACACGACCACATCGTTCCCTATGCCGCGTCGAAGCGATTGATCGAGCAAGTCGGCTCGTCCGATAAGGAGGAGGTGGTGCTCAAGGGCGGCCACATCAGCGTCGTCGCCGGCGCCAACGCGCAGCGGCGCCTGTGGCCTCGTCTCGACGCGTGGCTCGGGGTGCGCTCGGTATGAAGCACAAAACGGAACTCGCGTTACCCAAGACGGTCCCCGATCGGGACGGACCGGTCGAAATCGGCTACATGACCGAGACCGATCGTAACGGGGTACTCGCGTTCGCACAGAAATTGCCCACGCACGACCTGCTCTTTCTCCCGCGCGATATCTCGCAGCCCAAAGTGCTCGATGCCTGGGTGCGCGAGATCGAACGCGGTGCACTTACGACGCTGATCGCGGTCCGCGACCACACGGTCCTCGGCTGCGCCACGATCGTGCGCGATCCGCTTTCCTGGTCGCCGCACGTCGCCGAACTGCGGGTCGTCCTGCTCCAGGCCGCTCGCGGCACGGGCCTGGGCCGCCGTTTGATCGAGGAGGCCTTCGGACTCGCCGTCTCGCTCGGGATCGAGAAGATCGTCGCGCACATGACGGCCGATCAAACGGGCGCGATCGCCGTCTTCGAAACGATGGGCTACCGCGCCGAAGCGCTCTTGCGCGATCACGTGCGCGATTCCGCCGGCGTCAAACACGATATCGTGATTCTGAGCCACGATGTCGAGAAATTTGCCGCGCGCTTGGCCGCCTACGGCCTGGGCGACGGCGCCGGATCGTGACCTCGCCGGCACCCACTTCCCCTGCGTTCTTGCTCGACGGTAAGCGGGCGCTGATCACCGGCGCGTCGGGCGGTCTCGGCCTACACTTCGCGCGCGTGCTGCACGGAGCGGGAGCGGCGGTCGTTCTCGCGGCGCGGCGCAGCGATCTCATCGTGCGCGAGGCGGAAGCGCTCGGCTCGCGCGCAACCGCCGTCACCATGGACGTTGCGAAGGAAGCGTCGATCGTCGCCGCGTTCGAAGCCATCGCGAAAACCGGGCCGCCCTGCGCCATCGTCGTGAACAACGCCGGCATCAGCGGCGCGAGCCTCGCGCTCGCGACGGAGGCACCCGAGTGGGAAAGCGTCATCAACGTCAACCTCACGGGCGCCTTCTACGTGGCGCGCGAAGCCGCTCGACGGCTCGGCGCCGCGAAGCAGCCCGGCAGCATCATAAACATCGCCTCGGTCCTCGCGGTGCGCGGCATCATGGCCGTCGCGCCATACATGGCGAGTAAAGCCGGGCTCCTGCATCTCACGCGCAGCCTCGCTCTCGAGTTCGCCCGCGCGAACATCCGCGTCAATGCGATCTGTCCCGGCTACTTTGAAACCGACATCAACCGCGACTTCATGGAAACCGAGTTCGCGCAAAAGATGGTCCGCCGCATCCCGCAACGGCGGCTCGGCGAGCTTGCGGATCTTTCGGGACCGTTACTGCTCTTGGCGTCCGATGCCGGAGCGTTCATGACCGGCTCCGCGATCACGGTCGACGGCGGACAATCGATCAACAGCCTGTGAGCGGCGCTAGCTCGAGATCGGCCCGTCGCAATGGCAGACGAGATGCCCGCCGACCGTGTAGCAGACGACCTTCTGACCGGGGCAATTCAATGACGCCGGAGCGATGTAGCCGGGGTGCAAGCGGGTAGCCGGGGCGCTGCCGAACGTCGCGGCAACGACGAGGGCGATAGTTGCAATCTTCATGGCCATCGGGCTATCTCCAATGCGGAAGCAAGGTGCGAAGTCCCACTCGTAACGGGGCAAAGATGTCGGAGGATCAACGTAGCATTGAGAGTCTATGGCGTCAAGAGAGCGGACGAATTAACCCTCGTGCCCGCCGCCGCGTTCGAACGCCGCAATCCCTATGCCAGCGTTGCCGTCAACGTGATCGGAACGCTCGCGAGCGCTTTGCTCAGTGGGCAGTTCTTCTTCGCCCCTTCGGCGATCTGCTGAAACGTCGCGTCGTCGAGGCCGGGTACCGACGCCGTCGTGAGCAGATCGATGCCGGGAATCGAGAAGCCGGCCTCGTCGCGCGTCAAGTGCACGGTCGCGGTCGTATCGACCGTCGCCGGCGCATGACCCGCTTGCGTCAGCGCGAATGCGAGCGCCATCGTAAAGCACGCACCGTGCGACGCCGCAAGCAGCTCTTCCGGATTGGTCCCCGGCTCCGAGCCGAAGCGCGTGTTGAACGAATACGCGACGTCGACGGCGCCGCTCGCGCTCTTGATGCGGCCGGAGCCACCCGGCACGTCGCCGGTCCATTTCGCGGTTGCGGTGCGCTTGATATCGATCCGATGTTGTGCCACGTTCTTCTCCTTACGGCTTACGGCCGGTTGCGTCCGAGTCGTTCGTGCGCGTCCACCCACTCGCCGGCGACGACGGCCGCGCCGAGCGAGAGTTCTCCGCAGAGCACCGTCGCCGTGACGATCTCTGCGAACTTGCGCACTTTACCCGAACCGTAACAACCCAACACTTCGAGACACTCGCGCTGCGTGGGCAGGCCCGTACCGCCACCGTACGTGGCGACGATCAGCGACGGCAACGTGACCGCGAAATACATGTCGCCGTTCGGCAGCAAATCCATGTAGTTCACCGCCGCATGCGACTCCGCGACGTTAGCAGCGTCCTGGCCCGTCGCGATGAAGATCGCGGCGATGGCGTTGGCGGCATGCGAACCGTTGTTCGTCGAGCCCGCCATCCAGGCGCCGATCTGCGAGCGCAGGCGTGATTCGAACATCTGCTGGTTGCTCACGTGCAGATACTTGCGCACGAGCTCATCCGGCAACGTCACTTCGGCGATGACGCGCTTGCCGCGCGTGTTCAGAAAGTTGATGAACGACGCTTTCTTATCGGTGTCCATGTTCCCGCTGAGCGTGAAGCTGCGGATGTGCCCGAGCTCGGCATAGGTTTCGAGGATCCACTTGCAAGCAGTTTCGGTAGCCTTGCTCGTGAGGTTTTGGCCCGCGGCGTCCCCGGTCGAGAAATTGAAGCGGAGAAACGTGAACCGCGCCGCGATATAGCGTTCGATCTTCAGGAGCTTGCCGGTTCGCGTCGAGGTCGCAGCGACCTCAGCGATCTTCGCGAAATTCGCCTCCACCCACAGCGAAAACGCATTCGCGCCGCGTGCGTCGTCGAAGCCGAATACGGGCGCACGTTGCATCGCATCGGCGACGACCGTCGTCTTGATGCCGCCGACTTCGCGCGTAAGACGCATACCGCGACCGTAACTCGCGACGAGCGTGCCTTCGGTCGTGCCCATCGGGACGTAGAACTCGCCGCGCGCATGCTCCCCGGCGACGAGCATCGGCCCGGCGAACCCGAGTGGAATCTGCACGATACCGGTGAGGTGCTCGATGTTGCCGCGCGTCGAACTCGGATCGATCGAGAATTGCGATGAGTGGACCAGCTCCGTCTGCGTGCGCTCCTCGATGAATCGGCGACGCTCCGCAATGATGTGCGGCGAGTAATCGTCCGCGGGATCGCGCGGGATGCGCTCGACGATGACTTCTTTCACGGTACCACCTCGCAAAGCTGGACTCGGCGTGCTTTAAGATCGGAGCGGCGAGGCCCCCCGACGGGCCGCAATTTGTCGCGCCGTCCGCGACGGCTCCTTCTGTACCCCAAGTTCACGAGTGACGTCGACTTTTGTCTGATCGGCAATACAACATATAGGTGTATTTTGTATCTATTCCGGTCGAAATACCGGTAGGGAGACCCTCACCATGAAAATACGCCACATAACGCCGGCCGACGAAGCGGCCTACCGATCGATTCTCGAACGAACCAGCGAACAAGATCGCTACTACCGCTTCTTTCGCGCGGTCGACATCTTGGACCCCGCCGAGGTGCACCGCTTCGTCGAAAGTCGCCCGGACATGGCCGGCTTCATTGCAGAGGAGAGCGACATGCTCGGCTTCATTGCGGAGAAGGCGGGCATTTCGGGCTTTGTGGCGGACCAAGCGGGCCTTGCCGGCGCCTCTACCCCCCTCGGTGCGGCGCACGCCGCGCTGCTGCCCGACGGATCGGCCGAGCTTGCAATTGTCGTCTCGGAAGAAGCACGTCGACGCGGCGTGGGGAAAGCGCTCCTCGAGGCGCTTATTATCTATCTGCAAACGATCGGCTGCCGGCGCATCATCGCGCACTCGTTGCAAGAAAACATCGGTTTCGCCCATCTCGCGGCGAGCGTCGGCCTCCATATCGAACACGCCGAGGGCTCGGACGTTCGCTGGTCGCTGGAAGCTGCGCCTACGCCTATGCTCGCCGACTAACGCCCTTCCGCTCGCGAGCGGCAGGTGCGGCACTCGTTTTCAACGGAACATTCGCGTCTGCGTAAGATCGGGGCGGCGTGCCCCCCGATGACCACCAAATGACTCGGAGCAGCTGCCCGGCGTAGATCGGCCTCAGCGCCCGGGTTTGTCCCGGGCATTCCGCCACGGGTTCGTTACGAAAGCTGGTTCATGAATCCGAGCGACGTCAACACGCAAGGCGGGAGCACGATCGTCCGCGCGAACGGCATCGATATTTGCTACGAGTCGTTCGGGAAGGCTTCGGATCCGCCGCTCGTGCTGATCATGGGGCTGGCCGCGCAGATGATCGTTTGGGAAGACGACTTCTGCGAGCTGCTCGCGTCGAAGGGCTTTCACGTGATCCGGTTCGACAACCGCGACATGGGTCTCTCGACAAGATTTTCGGAAGCGGCAACACCGTCGATGATCGAGATCATGACCGCGCAATTCACCGGCAAGAAGCTCGAGGGTCCGTACGCCTTGCGCGATTTAGCCGCGGACACGGTCGGCCTCCTCGACGCGCTCGGCTTTGAGACCGCGAACATCGTCGGGCTCTCGATGGGCGGCATGATCGCACAGGAAATCGCGATCAATTTTCCCGCGCGGGTGCGAACGCTGACCTCGATCATGTCGTCGACGGGCGATCCTTCGCTGCCGCCCGCGACTCCCGCCGCGCTCGGCGTGCTCACGCGGCCGCCGCAAACCGAAAAAGGACCGTACGTCGAAAGCTACGTCAGCGCATGGGCCGTGCTCAACGGCGATCAGCTCCCGTTCGATGCCGCAAAGACCACGGCCACTGCCGCGCTCGGGTTCGATCGCGGCATCAATCCGCCCGGCGTGGC
>Ga0302325_10033137_pt1 | contig 10591 bp, 11 predicted proteins | sample Palsa_T0_2_FD_201948 | JGI IMG/M metagenome (GOLD analysis project Ga0302325, IMG submission 201948) | Peat permafrost microbial communities from Stordalen Mire near Abisko, Sweden - Palsa_T0_2 | ecosystem: Environmental > Terrestrial > Soil > Palsa > Peat permafrost | place: Sweden: Abisko...
TGCTCGATAGCTTCCAGGTAGCGCTCGCTGATTTTGGTGGCCGCGGCGATGGCGGACAGGGAAATACCCTTCTTCTTTCGCCAGTTGACCAAGTCCATCGGACGGGCAGACTTCGGGCCTCGCATCGGCTGAGCTCTTGCAAGTTTGGGGCAAACAGGAAAACATCAGGGGCTCCAGGACTTACGGAGCTGGCGGTGCATTCTTCCGTGTAAATGCGGCATTCGCGAGGCGGCAATACCGGTGTAAGTTCTGCCGAGCCTAAGGTTGCGTTATTTGCCCTAATTCTTTCAGGGAGGGGGCAGGAGCCTTTACGACGAATGCACCTTCGGCTGGTGGTGCTGGCACAACATCGCGTCGTGAGTATCTACCGGGGGCACGCTCAATAGGGGGATGGAGCAGACGGGAGACCACGCGAGAGTGTTGACTACCGCCAGTTCGGGCGCAGGGGTGTCGGCTTGGGTGTCTGAGCGGTGCGGCAAAAATCGAACCTTGCGAATGGACGGCGCTGAGATGACGCGAGGTCGCAGGGGCTCTTCGGGTTTGGCTGCGGCGTGAACCGCGCCGGAGGTGCGGCCATTCCGGCCTATGGGTTTCAGCGCACCGCCGTATTTCTACCACTACCGCGACGGAGAAGAAAGTCTATCCGTCCTTCGGTCTTGGACCTCCTGAATCTGTTACACGACCAAATCTTTGCCCGTGGCGTGCAGGATAAACCGACGCCGAGTATCGACGACGTCGCGGCCTTGGCGCCAATCGACGCGAACGCGCCGAAACCCCCGCTGGGATCGGAGACGCTCTGCAACCGTCGCGGCTTAGCCTATGGCAACCAGTGCCAGCCCACCTTCTGATGGCCAATCTCCAGTGGCGAGTGAAACTCGCCTGCCGCCACGAAAATTGGTTCAGCCCAAATTCCCCGACCTCAGGATGTCAGAGACTCCAACCCAACTCTGCGTGCGAGGTTCCCGACCGACGAGAACGGTTGCCATGCCCCACATAGGTGGGGAATTTATCATATAAAAAGACCTATTTATCCTGTTAAGAATTTCTACAGGTGCGTTGATCCGCCACGCTTTACGGCCATGGTCCGCCGATTGCACTGGTGGGACGTTTCCTCATAGAAAGGACCGTTCCGTGACCCAAGTAGCGACGGAAACCAAGACCGAATTCCTGCGAGCTCTTCCAGGTGACGATGTCCGCCAGATCCTGTGGCGGTTCGAGGATCGTTTCGATTTACAGATGCTGGTGCAGTCGGTGCGGAGCGTGGCGCGGGGACCGGTCGCCCGGCTGGTGGCGGAAGGCGCGCGCAATACGCACGAGTGGACCGCCGGCAAGCAGGCGCTGTTGCAGGCTTTCGACGAATCGGGAATCACCGGCGTCTTCATGGATCCCGCGGAAGGCGGATTCATCGAAGGGCCGAAGAATCTGGCGCTAGCGCTGGTGGCGTTTGAGCTGGCATGGGTGGACGCCGGCGCGGCTCGCCGGTGTCGCTGGAGACGCCCTTCATCGGATAGGCTAGATTGAAGATGGTGTCGGCCCGCCGCTGCATGGCGGTGGCGACTTCGGCCCACTGCGCCTCGACCGCCGTCCGCTCGGCGAGCAGCCGGTTGCGCGCGCCGGCATATTTCACGCCCGAAAGTACCAGCAGGCTTGCGACACCAATTACGATGAGAAGGTTTCTCACGGCGGCGTTATTGTACCAGTTCATGCACAGCGGAAATCACCACGGAGATGGCTTCCAGATACGGACCGAGCAGCGCGGCGGGTTCCACCTCGCGCGCCTTCAGTTTCCGCTCGCGGATGGCCAGTAATTTTTCGAACGGTAGCGGATCGAAGCCGAAGCGTTGGCTGGCGGCGACAATCACCGCGCGCTTCGCGGCCGGCCCCTCCGAGCCGTGCAAAATCAGCGCGTGGCGGAACAAAACGCAAAACGTGGAGACAGAGTCGAGCAACAGACGGCGGAGGAGATCAGGTTCAGAAAGCATGCCGCTGGCTTTTTGCCTTAACCGCAGCAATTTGGCGCGTAGATCGTGCTCCACTTGGGCGCTGTAAAACCGATTGTCTACCGCTAATGTGGAGATCACGTCTTTTCCAGCCAATAACTGATGCTGACGCTGGATGTCCTTAAATTCGATGACGAAGCAAGCCGCCGCAGCTTCCATTTCCTGCTGGCTGAGCAGCAGCGGCGAAGGGCTTCCGTGTTCGCGCCACCAGCGGAAAATTGGCTCGCTGTCGCTCAATTCGCGCGGCGTGATACGGGTCAGCACGCAGAGAATGTTGTAGTCCGAGAATTCCTCCTGGCGATCCCCGGCCGCGGCCGAACCGTAAAGCACCAGGGAGACGAGGCGATTCGACAGCTTTATTTTGCCGCCTCGCTTAAACCCACCCCACAGCAAAGAGCGGTCACCAGCGTCGCCGGCCCAAACGATTTGCTGGTCCTTCACACTGATTACAGCCGAAATCGTCACGCCGGCCGGCTGATTGTCATCGATCCGCGAAACAACGCCACGGTTAGGGGGCTTCCTCAATCACCCGCAGCCGAATCCGCCCAACACCCAGACCATTGGCTTCGGCGGCAATAACGGTCGGCCTACTTCCGGTTTGCCTCCGTGCAACGCCTCTCCAATCCACCGACCGTTATAGTCTCGATAAATTGCTAGAGTTCTCCGCGCGAGCGGGCCGTCTTTGCTGCATTGACGATTTCCGGCCACCACCAGAGAAACTCGCCGAACCTGAGTAAGAGCCGCTGCAACATTGACATCGCATCCGATGGGTGCCGGCATCGAGGCGTGAGGTCAGTAGGAACAAAGTAATCATCACGAAGAAGCGCGTCCCGCAATCGGCGCCGTTCGTGATCTAACTCCGCGGCCCAGAAATCGGGTTTCCCGCAAAAGACGGAAAGCAACCGCTCATGGAGTTGAAGGATGGCCGCTGCACGAAGCCAAAGCCCGTTTCGTAGCTCGGCAGCGAAATCCGCGGCACTGCGAGAGGCCAGGAAAATCAACCTCTGTGCAAGCATCCGCTGCCGATCAGCCGGATCGGGAGAGCCGCCCTCTACCTTGCACAGGGCAAGACAAGTGAGTACAGCGTCGGCCACGCGTATTGCCGCCCAACGATCAGCAGAATACAGCCGGCCATCGCCAGGGTCGTGCACCATGCAAAATGGGATATTTCCAACGTACCCGTCCGGAATACATTGGTTCAGACAGGCCTGAAAAATGCTATCTTCGTTTCGATACAACGGGAAGAAGGGCGGAACGAGGTCCCGATTGTCAATGGCCATGAACATGGAGTGAAACGGCGCGTGGTGCGCAACAGTAGCCAAGGGGACCTGTGAAATGACGTAACGTGACGACAATGATTGGCTGAGACTCTGTGACGATTCGAGTAAACGTTGTCGGGTGTTCGGTCTCTCTTGCAGCAGAAATCCAACGCCGGAGTACATCCCGGAATCTCCTGCAATGCCATTCAGCGTTACGCTAAAGCGCGCCTTAGATCGAAGGAGGTCCATGAGAAGATGATCACACGCCTGGCTGACATCCACCGCGCCGACTGCATCGCGGATGGAAGTTGCCCAATCTACGACCGACCTGCCCAGCATACGTTCGTGAGCGGCCAAAGGGTCAATCTCGATGGGCTGCAAATCGGCGAAACACCTATCCTTGTCGGGATACGACCAGGACTCGGTCGGGAATTGCTCCCCTGAAATGGCGGCGCCCTCCCGCCCACAGCCGGGGGCCAGTCCGATCTTGCAGACCGTATCCTCGTCGACACTGAGGAGTGCCTCTCCGGCGCTCTGAAGGAGTATCCAGTTCCGGTTGCCGCCTATGGCGGGACCCTCAAAATCGCCGCCAAGCAAGCCGAAGCGGAGCGCTTCTTCAGGGATTTTAGCTGTCTGACTAAGAGAACGAATATGGCGCTCCCTGTCCTCCCGATCACTGTATAGGACGATATGTCCGCAAGTGTTGGCGGTTTGCTGCGCTACGTTCCGTGAGATCTGGCTGGCCTCCTTATGATGGCTGTCGTCGGAGACCAGTATTCGGACACGGCGCCCGAACCGCGCGATATGAGCCGAATAGCTGTCGAGCGCCCTGGCAAGATACTGCGGACGTTCACAGCACGGTATGGCCAGGAATTCGATTTGACAGCTATCCCCTTCCCGAGGGGGCGTCTGAGGAAGGGCAGCGTCCTCGGAGACGAGGAAGCCAGTGCTGATAAGAATATCGTAATGCGCGCGAAGAAGGTCTCCAGGTAGACCGGCTTCGGAAACCGTTTTTACCTGTTCCTCGAAAATCCTGAACTTTGCACACTCCTGCAAAACCGGCACCATCGGAGCTTCCAGAATCGTCCTTCGGCCTGACCAGCACGAGTGCATGATAACCATACCGTCGCCCGCCGGGAACGAGCTAAATGGGAGCGACCTTATGCGATCACGGCCGATGGAAGCATTCTGCAAGGCAGCACACCCAACAGTGCGGGAACGCTCTGGTTCGGCGGACTTCATGAGGATTGGCCCTCTCGAGACTTGCAGTACTCAAACATCCGGGGCCAGGATTCGAGCAACTGCCCGTACCCCCAAAGTAGCTCACGAAGGGCCTCGACTCGCGCGGCGTGGCTGTCGAAGGCTAACTCGTCGCACCTGAGTCCCGTACGGGACACGTCCCGCGCGGCCCGCTTCCAGGTATCGACTCTGTCCCGAGTGGCGGACGCGTCATACATGGCAGATTCCTCGCGAATGATCTCCATTCCAATCCTCTGGAGGAGGCCCAGGAGTAGTCTTTCTTCCAGCTCAACTTGCCGCCAAGCGGCAACATCGCAAAAGAATTGGCCGATCTCCTTGAGCCGCCCCGGGGCATCCAGCGAGAGGATAGGCGGCATTAAGGAAAGCGCCGACTCAATTAGATCGGTGAGCGCGATGCTCTGAGGTAAGCCGTACACGCCGTCGGCCGGGCGGCGCTTCACCGGATGTGCCGATGGAAGTTGCACGAGGTAGGAGTCGCGCTGGGCACGCCAATAGCAGCAGAAAGAAGAGTCGGCTTGAATCCGACCCACAGGGTAGGAAGGGCGGTACGATCATGCGAGCGTCAAGCGCAAATGAATCTGCGCTCACGCGCGCCTCGTGGAAGACGACTGGCCACGGAGGGCCGTAGGTCATAGTTGGACCGTGTCGCGTCTCCGTGACGGCGTCCGCCATGGTTGCCCGCACGGTGCCTGCACGTCTTCTGAGGCTGTCCACGACATGGGGACCGGCCCAAGTAAAGTCAACAGGTAGCGAGTCGCTCGGCCGCAACATCTCGCTAACCGAGCGGCCCAGAAATTTTTCGTGGACCGATAGGACGTCCACGGAATCGTCGGCGACCGCAGCCCTCCGCCCCGCTGGGTCGCGATACGCGACCTCGGTGAGTATCAAGTCAGTCCTCCGATTGGACGATCTGGCCGGCCAGAACGCTCGCTCAGGATTGAAGAGGACGCACTGGCCCGCCGCCCAGAGAAGCGCCGCATTTCGGCTGCCGCCAGTCCCCGGAATTCGAGGGTCACCAAACAAGCCGAACGTTACTTGCGCGCTAGGAACTCCAATGGACTCCAGCCGACCCGCAAGAACCCGCTTCTCCCGCCGGCCCCGAATTTGCAACGGAATATGCCCGGGCTGACTTGCCAGACCCCGAGTGTCAGAGTGTTCGCTCGAAATGGGTGCTGAGTCGTCGACGCGAATCAGGCGCGGCGAGCGCTCAAAGCGCTTGAACTGAGCCGCGACAACTGAAACCGCTCGTGCCAGAAGGTCATGCTCGGGGTAGGAGCCGTCGAGCGCAACGACGGTTATCGGAGAACGAGCATCAGGGGCCGTCGCGACGCCGCATCCGCCAATTAGGTCAACATCAGACACCAGCGCTCCCGCCGCAGAGAGCTCAGCCAGTGCCGCCCTAATCGTCCGAAATTCAGGATTCCTCCGATACATCCGGACCTGCCACCGCGCGGCCATCCGAATAACGGTCCCCCACCCTCCGGCCGGCGCCCTGGCTGGCGAGCCATCCTCGGCGAGCGAGCGCAGGTTTGTGGCGCCGATCAGGCCAATAGCAATCTCATCGAGCGTCGCGAAGTGCCTCCGGCCCGCGATCGCCTCGTGTATCATCTTGGCACCGGGGTACGTGAATGATCTGCCAGTGGCGGGCACGAAACCGAAATCAGGCCCGATCCACATGACTTGCTCGGGCATGAACCGAGTCTTTTCACTCGGTCCATCTAGGCCCCGCGTCCCCGCGCGAGGTGGCTGTGCAACGGTAACCTGCCGATCAAGCTTGAAAAGATGGTGCCATGTCGGAGACACACCGCCATAGCGCTGCACTTCGGTGTTCTCATACTTTGGAGCGCAAGCGACTCTCCTGTAACCACGGGACTCAATTAACGAAAGAAACTCCAGTCTTACGCCGCCCGGTTCAAGGCTTAGCAACTCGGTTCCTCCATGTCTTTCGGCGTTGGGCACGACTAGCAGATATGGAACGCAATGCCGGCGCAGAAGATCGAGCCACCAGGAAATGGATTCAAGCGTACATTCAGAAAACGAATGAACATTCACCGCCGCATCGGGGCGGGTCTGGCAAAGTGTCTGCTCCAGATTGGGAAGTGGCACCGCTCGGGCCCGCGGCGCTACACCCCTGAAGCCCAAGTAGTACTCGGTAAGAAAGGTCGATTCCGGGATGGCGTCCGTGCAAAATACGCCTACATTAGGAAATGCTTCGCTAAGCCGGTGGCCTAAACGACCATACCCGGCGCCGATATCGAGGATCGTCCGCCGCGAGCCGCTAGAGAGGGATAAAACGCTGTCAAGAAACGCGATTTCACACACCGAATCAAGACGGTCCCGGCTCACTTCAAGCCCATCGCCGACAGGAACCGTGAAGCAGCCGAATAGCGCGTCGTCGGTAAGCGTTCGAAACAGGCTCGCATGTGGACCCCCAAGGAGGTATTGCGCGGTCAAAAGATAGTTGACCGGCGTATTCTCCCGCCGCTGCCAAACGAACGCGGAATCGTCCCGGAATCCCAACAGCGGTACCTCTGACACGACGTAATCGCGCCGCCACAGATAATTAGTCTGGGCTCCTTGGAAAGCGGCATACGACTCCCGAAGTTCAAGTAGCCGCGGATTATCGGGCCGCAGGTAATTGTCGGCCCCGGGGGGAGAAAAATCCCTGTCCGCCGAAAGAACGCCTCATCCACGCCGCACCGTCCCAAGAGCGAAAGGACGGTTCGCTCAACGTCGCCGCGTGCACATTCGAGCCGCGCAGCAAGCCCGCATAAGCCTTCGTCGATTGAGGCTATAGTCAAATCCATATTAGGAGTGCCGGAACCGCACACCAGCCCTTTATAAGCGCCGACCCCATCATGAGCAATGAACGGAGCACGAACCGGGCGCGGCTATTCCTTATATCTTTACAGCGGCCCATGTAGCAAGCCGAGTACCTGCTCTTCCCCCGACTCATTCAACCTCCCAATCAGGGCCTTACGAATCACTCCCCGGGCGTCAACGAAGAACATCGCCGGGGTAGCCGCAATGCCGGCGATACCCGTCCGGCAAGGGAGTATGTCGTCAACTGAAATATTCTGCTCGGAGAGATACTTTCGCATGACGTCGGGCGGATCCCAGGACGCCACGAGTATTCTTAGTCCGTCACCTTTTTCCCGCCGAATTGCGGAAAGCTTTCGATATAACGGAAGGCTCTCGGCACAGAAATGACAACCTGTTCTAAGGAGCAGAACGACGTTTTTCGAGTTGCTGCCCCAGTTAGCGCCGGCCAAGTTGGCCTTGCTGCCCACAACACTTTTCTCGCTGGGTTGTTCGTGGCGCGAGTATCGGGCTTCGAGTAAAATATACAGAGACACTACAGAAACGCTGATTAGACATGCATAGGTCGTTTTTTCTAAAATCGACATTTGCGTTCTCCTTATCCTGGCCTAAAGATTCCCGAGATTCGGATGGTTGAGAATATTGGACCTCCGATGGCGCTTCTGTCATAGGCTCCTGATGCCCAGCGTTGATCGCAATTGAGTCGCGCTGTGGCGAACACCCACGGTCTGGTGCCAAATCGTCGAGGACTGCGCCTCCCCGAGCTTCCGACACTATTTGCATACGCCGAAAATGACCCGACATTGCTGTGGCTCGGCGGCTCTGGAACGCTCCGTACGCTGTCCCGAGGGTCCCAAGCTACAGCTCCAGCGCACTCTGCGCTGCTAAGAACCAAGCAACACCTGCACGCCGATAAGGCATACTAAGCGGAGGCACAACTACTTGTGGAAGTCTTGAGAGGGTACCTGAGAATTCAGCTCGAACTTCTTAAGGCGGAGCACCTCCTTGACGTTTCCGCCTTGCATGAGAGTCACCTGGTGCGGAAAAAGGATGCCGGAGCTGTTCTCGTAGCCGTCAAGCCGCAGTTCACGGGTGATCCCGGACTCCGCGTAGCTGAGCATCAGAGGACGAAATGTTTTCTGATCGAGAACCAGACGGGCTTCGAAACCTTGGGGGCCCCTGCCGTCGAGTGCTACGCCTCGCGAGTCGGAGGTCCCTGTCGATCCGGCATAGGTGAACGCAATCGGAAAAGACGGCGTAGTATACAGAATCAGTGCGAGCAGATATCGCGCATGCAGGAAGAGAATGCTGCGACGCCTGCCGGCATCCGGTTCAGGCGGCGGATCAACAGAAATACTCGTACCTGTCGGCATCGGCTGTGGAAGTCGATTGTCAAGCCATATCGTATCGCCATCGCGACACGTGATAAAGATTGGGCCGGGCAGCTTGCCCAGCACCGTGTACGCATAGTCCTGTCGGAAGGCGTCCGGAAGTCGAAACGTTAACCGGATCTTTCCTATTGAGTCGGCAGGCGCCATCTCCCCGGTCTTCGGCGACGGCGCACGGCTGTCGCCCACCTTGGTGAATTCTCCTGTTGAGACGAGAGTGACAATCCCTTTTGCGTGTGAATCCAAACCAAGCGCCTGACGCGCACGTGCCAGTAGCTCTGTTGGATCCTGCGTTGCTCCCCACGCATTGGCTGAGGCCGCCGCAATTATCGTGCCGAAGAGCGTTAACGTTCGTTTGCCGCGCATGGTTTTACATCGTCCGAAAAAGCGAGACTATGACCCTTAACCTGAAGAATAAAGCCCAGCTCCAGAGATCGGTGAGCCGGGCTCTAGGCCTATTTCTCTCCTCCTGCCTGCCAGGAGAGACCTCGTGCCGCACAGAAATGAGCTAGCCGGGAGCTAGCTGCAACCAGCGCAACTCGTGCTGACGGCATCAATGCAACACGATTGCCACAGAAAGCCACACGAATGTGACGTGCATTGAACGATCGCAACGGTGCAGTTATTACAGTTTATTGTTATAGGTACGCCACAGCAATATGCTGTGCCTTGAACGGCCCATGCTCTCACGGCGAGAAATAACGCCGAGCAAGTGAGCAGTCCTAATCGTAGATGTCTTTTCACGCTAGACCTCTTTCGTTTGACGGGACGCGGGGGCCTCCCCCGGACTCACGAGCGAGTGTACTACTGCATCCAAGGCTTTTCAAGATATTTCTATATTCTAATTCTAATACCTGTAACTCCTGTAATCCTGCGACGCGATGGTGCAGCCGGATCGGGACGGACTCAAGGCTGGATCGAAGTGGATGAAACGGATGAAGCCATGGTCGGTGGATTGGAAGATGCGTGTAGGGAGGCAAGCCGGAAGTAAGGCCCTGGCTGTCGTTGCCGCCGAAGCCAATGGTCTGGGCGTTGGGCGGATTCGGAAGCGGGTGATTGCGTATGCCCCTGCCGCCAGACTGCGCCTCTTCGCCGATTAATTGCGTCGAGCCGGGAAGTACGGTTCCATAACGACGGATGGCAGAAACGGAGGCTGCTCAGTACCCACAAGGTGCCGTGGCGCGTCAACACACGCCCTTCTACCTGGATGAAATTCACCTTTCGGTTCAACCGTCGAAAGTCGAAAAGCCGCGGCAAGCTCTTTTTTCCGGCTCAGGCTACGGGCAGCCAGCACCCCTCCGAAGACCTACCACGCCCTGAGCGGACGTTCCAAATCCCCACAGCAGACGGTAGAACAAGTTGGGTCGGCTGCGTCAAGGGATACCCAGTTGATGTCCAATTGTGGCTCGGCGGCGCGAGGAGCCAGCGCCGCGTTGGCTCTATCCGCGTCGATCTGTGTCGAATTCCCGCCCACATTTTTTTCCAGCATAAAGCACGGGGCGCGGATGAACGCCGATAAGAATGGCAATCGAAATTACTCCACCAATTGCGGTCCTCGGCGTTACACTCAGTTAGATGTCGATAAGTGAAGGTCTGTTGGCTGGCCTGCTGTTGGTTTCCGCCTGTTACGCGCAGACCCCGGCTCGCCTGGAGTTTGAAGCGGCGTCTCTTAAACCGTCGCCGCCACCCGATGGTAAAGAGTACAGTGGCTACTGCCGCGGCGGCCCTGGGACTTCAGACCCGGGATACTTCCGCTGCGAGAATTTCAGTCTTGAGAACCTCATGAATTGGGGCTACGGACTGGGCGCGAACCAGCTTTCGGCGCCTGATTGGATGAGCCACGCTAATTTCGATATTACGGCCA
>Ga0302325_10033138_pt1 | contig 10590 bp, 6 predicted proteins | sample Palsa_T0_2_FD_201948 | JGI IMG/M metagenome (GOLD analysis project Ga0302325, IMG submission 201948) | Peat permafrost microbial communities from Stordalen Mire near Abisko, Sweden - Palsa_T0_2 | ecosystem: Environmental > Terrestrial > Soil > Palsa > Peat permafrost | place: Sweden: Abisko...
GGATACGCATACTGAGGCAGCGTATCCACAATCTTGCCCAGCGACAGATACGCCAGTCCCACGCCGAGCGCCGCGCCAGTCAGCGACAGCAGCAGAGCCTCTGTCAGCAGTTGCTTTATGATCCGTGCACGCTGCGCCCCCACCGCTGCCCGCACCGCAAACTCATGCATGCGCGACGTGCCTCGCGCCATCAGCAGAATCGACACATTCCCGCACCCGATCAGCAGCAGGAGAGCCACCGCGCTCAACAGCAGATACAGCGTGCCGCCCAGGTCCCTCAGGAAGTTGTCATTCAGCCCATACACCTGCACCCTGAAGCTGCCCTTGGGAAAGCCGATGGGTCTGTCCTTTGCAAACTGCTGGAACAGCGGCAAGAGAGCCGCATCCGCCTGCTCTCGCGTCACTCCCGGCTTCAGCCGAATCTCCGTGTTGAACGTATGGTTCGGTTCCTGCACGATCTTCTGCGGCACATATACATCCGTGTCGCCCCACGTAAACCGCGAAGGCGCTACGCCGATGATGGTGTAGTCCTTGTGCACCATCTGCAGCTTCTGTCCCACTACTGAAGGATCGCCGCCAAAGTGCCGCTGCCAGAACTTGTAACTCAGCACCACCACCGGCTCCGGATCGTGCCCATCCACCGCATCCGAGGGCTGCAACCCGCGCCCATAAAGCATGCGCACGCCGAGGAAATTGAACATATTCGACGACTCGAAGCCCGCCTCCAGATTCTCCGGATAGTCGTGCCCCGTCAGCGTCAAACTCCATTCATCCTCGATAAACGCGTCCTCGATCACCGGCGACTTCTTCAGCTCATGCCATTGGTCTGTATTCAGCCCGAATCCCCGGTCCTTGCCCGACGCATCGATCAGACGCATATGCATGAACCGGTCCGTGTCCGCATACGGATACGGGTCCATCAATATCCCGTAGATCACGCTGAAGACAGCCGTAGTCGCGCCAATCCCCAGTGCCAGCGATAGAATCGCGGTAAATGTAAATCCTGGTGATTTGCGCAGTTGCCGCAGAGCGTAGCGAAGATCCTGAACCATGGCGGGCATAAGCAGCCTCCGGGCCGAGAACGGTCTCGCCACTCACAAAGCATCCCGAAGACCAAAGCCCTCCACCCAGCGAAACCCCTCCAATCCAGACACTTAGCGCATCCCCTGTAACCTGAAACCAAACCACCCTGTCCAGAAACGCAACCGCACCGTCCACAATCGAACAAAGACCACCGGACCCGACCTGCCTTTACCTTCTCCAGCCCAACAACAAATCTGGGTGCCCCATTCTTTCCGCGCCTTTTGCGGAAAGGGTGGGATACCACAAATCCCAACCTTGTAGTTGCCTTTGCCTTTCTGTCTGTCATTCCCTCAGAAGGGAATCTGCTTCTCCACGGAATACCCCGCCCAACAAGCCTCTGCTGTATAGTTGCCTCGCCATGAAAAAACCAGCCCTGCTCCTCCTTTTAATCACCGTCTCTGTTCTCTTACCCGCGCAGACAACCACCAAACTCACCGCCCCGCAACTAATCGCCCTCGCCCAATCCAACAACCCCGGCCTGCACGACGCCATCTTCGCCACCTTCGATCCCAAAGACCTCATCGCCGGAACCGCCTCGTCCAGCCGCGGCCCCGACTTCTTCTTCGCCGCCCAATACCCCACGCAGCCATCCCTCGTCATCGACGAACGCGAACCCATCCCCATGCAGCAGGTAGCAAGCACCTCTTCGGGAACAGACAAGCAGCTCTGGTACGCCACCGCCCGCATCAACGAAGTAGGCCATCTCCACGCCTTCCACTACACCGTGCCCGGCGGCACATTCGGCGGACGCCTCGACCTTCCCGCCCTCGGACCGCTCTCCTACCTCCAGCCCGGCGTGCCCTCCGGAAAGCTCTCCGATCCCATCACCCACATCAGCAAAATCTACGACGGGATGAAGAGCACCTATCGCATCTACATCCCCGCCCAGTACGACCCCAAAACCCCCACCGCGCTCATGGTCTTCCAAGACGGCGGAGGATTCGCCAATCGCGATCCCGGCCACGGCATCCTCGACGCCGTCGACAACCTCACCGCGCAAAAGAAAATCCCCATCATCGTCTACGTCTTCGTCAACCCCGGCTCCGTCACCGATTCTCCCGGAACGGAAACCTACAAGTTTGTCACTTCACATTCAGTCCGCTTCCATCGCACCCTCGACGACGCCATGCGCAGCACCCTCTACGACACCGTCAGCGACCGCTATCTCCGCTACCTCCGCGACGAAATCCTCGCCGACGTCGGCAAGCAATACAACATCCGCCCCGACGCCTACAGCCGTGCCATCGGCGGAGCATCCTCCGGAGCCATCTGCTCCTTCAACGCAGCCTGGCAGACACCCGACAACGTCCAGCAGTTCAGCCGCGTCCTCTCCTGGATCGGCAGCTACACCAACATTCAATGGGAAGAACAACCATCAGCACCCGAAGGCGGCCAGGACTATCCCGACAAAGTCCTCCGCGGCCCCAAACACAATATCCGCGTCTGGCTCCAGGACGGCTCCAATGACATGGAAAACCCCAACTGGGGCTCATGGCCGCTCGCCAACATCCGCATGGCCAACGCCCTCAAGACCCGCGAATACGACTTCCACTTCAGCTTCGGCAAAGGCACCCACAACGGAGGCCAGGGCCTCGCCGAATTCCCAGCAGAAATGATCTGGCTCTGGCGTAACTACGACCCCAGCAAAACAGAAGAGACTTACCAAATGGACCCATCAGAAAAGTCACAACCCTTCTTCCGAGTCACAATAACTAACCGCAGCGCGGAATAGCGCAAGGACCGCACAGTAGCGTTACGCGACGAACGAGCAAATACCTGCGCAATCCACAATTCACTAATCGGCGTCATAATCGCATTTCACGCGCGGACTATCGCACAGACTTCCGGAACAAGTGAGCCCGCGTTTTAAGAAGCTCCGCGAACGGTCCCGAAACTTACCCTTTGTGGGACGCGCCGGGTGGCGCTTTCGTTTTCTGCCCCATTTCGCAAGTATTGACCACAAAGTAACTGCCGAGTGCCGACCATCCGCTCAATACTCTTCAATGCGCGATTCTCGCGCGTCCACCCCTGCCATTTCCACTTATCGTCTGGAGAACTGTCGAGCTATTCCGTAATCACGCGATCGGCCCATTCAACGAGCGAGACGAAGATTGTCGGGTTGCCGAACTTCGCTCCCCACTGGTCTAAATCTGTTTGCTGAACCGCCCGAGCACGGCTGCAGGCGCCGCAGGCATAAATCTGAACATGACGATCAACAACTTTCGCCAGGGTCTGCTCCAACGGTGGCCAGCCGACCGGCACGACCGCCTCGGCAACGGATTTCCGCATCAGCGAAACTGCTTCGCCAAGCAAGAAAATCTGCACCGCATGTCCCGCCTCAGAAAGCGCGAGGCCGTGAAGAAAGGGAAACGCTGCCTTGGTTGGATCGTCGGACCCCCACGCACTTTTCATCATGATATTCAGGGATTTATGAGCAGTTCCCTGTCCCAACGCGGACGCTACTCCGACAAAAGGTAACGCAACTAACTGGCGAAGAAATGACCGCCGCGCCATGATGACCTCCTTGGGGGAAGCAGAAGTATAGCATTTGGCCGGGTGATAAAACATCGATTTTGCCACTCAGTTTCGAGTTGTGCCTGGATGACCGCCTATCCGGAAATCACCCTTTGTGAGACGGTTAGACTGATGACTTGCGACTTGGGAATTTACCAGCAACAATCCCGAAACAGTGACTAGAATGGATACCTCGAGCTACGGGGAGACGGACATTCAATCGTGCCGCGTTTAAGTCAAAAAGGAGTTCCCGGTATGCACGCATATCTGAGACAGGACAACGAACCCCCATCTGCAATCGCGAGGAATGGCTGGCGTTATCACCACATTGGTATTCCCACCCAAACCCCGCGTCCTGATGAGATTCACGTGCCCCACCTTCATATTCACGTGGCGGGATTTCGAACCAGTCCATTTGGTGTTCAGTGGATGCGATTTGATCCAGATGCACCCTATCCCGAGGCCGTCAAGACCATTCCTCATGTAGCTTTCGAGGTAGACGATCTTGCAACTGCACTGGTTGGGCAGGAGATCTTGATTCCGCCGAACAGTCCGATCGCGGGCGTCAAAGTTGCCATGATCCTCGATAACGGCGCACCCATTGAACTAATGGAATTTGCCCCACACCCAGAATTGGCGGGTGGCCCATCTCTCAAATGAGGGTGTCCCAGGTCTCACCCCTGAGACCTGGGTTTCCGCAGTGCCACATCTCCTGATTTGCCCCACGCAGCGGGCCCGCGAATTGTCCCGAAATTCACCCTTTTTGAGACGCACGTCATATCGCATCTTGCGATCATTCGATGACCTCGACGCGGCGGCGGCGGTAGACGGTGTGGCTGCCCCCGCCCCAGGCGCAGAGCAGAGCGATCAGGTGCAGCAGGAACCAGATGGTGATGCCCTGGTCCTCGTAGATCCAAAACAGGATGAGGATGCGGGGGATGAGCATCGCGACGATGACGGGGATAATGCCGACCGTCGGCGGAATGTAGTGGACCATGCTGTGCTGGAGCCATGCGACGACCATGCAGAGCCGTGGCAGAAAGAGCGACAGGAGGAGAAACCAAAACGGGATCGAGTGGACCGGGAAGGTGAGCGAGTAGTTCATCAAAAGGGCCTTTCGTGCCGCTGAGGATCCACAATAACACCTCTACGGCACGGTGACGCTAATCGTAGTGACCCGCTTGGCGGGTCGCCCACGCCCATCAGAAGATAATCTCCATCCGCGCCCCAAGAAGAGTCGTGTTGTACGCCTTGACTGCATAGGTAGGATGAACTGAAACTTCCACATCCGGCCCAATCCTCACACTTTGAGTGAGACGAACGCGATAAAACGACTCAAAGAGGCTCTCGTGATGCCTGCCCCCGATGCTCGGCTCTGTGTGGTTGAATGCTACTGCGAACATATCTCCCCTGCGTCCAAATGGACGCACGCGCGCCACACCGATATCCTCGACCTGCTTGATCGCGGCTCCATTGGTGGTTCCAAAGGCAAATCTTCCAAACGGCGTCCATCCGCTGAAAAACTCGTGCTCGAAACCGAACCCGCCGCCGAATCCGCTCCCGTTGCTCTTCGTATCGTCTCGCCACATACCAACGCGATAATGCCGGTACTCCTCGCCGAGTGAACCTGACGACCAGCCCACTTCAACGCCCTCCATGTACTTTCGATCGACCAGGGTCTCGATATTTCTCTGCTGCGCGCCCTCCGTATCCACAGCGAGAGCATGAACGTAAAGATGCCTGGTAGCCTGGAACTCAACCGCCGCTCCACCGGCATATGTTCCATCCGAAGCTACGGCGAGATTCCCGTCATTCGCTCCATTCAAAAACTGCGTACGCTCGTCGTTATTGAACATGCTCAGGGTTACGTACTCGTTGGGGTGGATCTTGCCCACATAAAATGAAAGCCTCTTCGCGAGAAAATCCTGGCGCCAGTAAAGAATGTTTACAGTGATTGGTTCCTGCGGACCTCCGCCCTGCAGACAGTTCAGATACAGTCCTGAGCCGATTCCGTCGCTTAAGTTGAACTGCTGACTCTTACCGATATTGCTTCCGGATCGAACAAGCAGGCTGACGGATCCCGCGCTGCTCCCGCGGTCGTACGCCGCCCAGGCGCCAGTAAAATCGAGTCGCCCGCTGAACTGGTTGTGACGGACACCATCCGGTACAATCGTCGCGTACTGATTGAGAAACGTGTACGTCGCCCCGAATTTCAACCGCTCCGACTGAACTGCCCGTTCGGCGAAGCTATCAACCGAGTGCAGGATCGGAGCAAGTGGATCCGGCCGAACAAGCGGATCGGTCGGTATCTTCGCCAGCACAGCGGAGTCCACATCCAGTTCCTGTTTCAGTTCGTCAGGTTGCTTCTGTCCGGCCGACGACTTGCTTTGGCTAAGTTGAGCAGTCACGCCAGAACCGATGCCTCCGGTCTGACCGGAAGCTGTCAAGATTGATAGCGTCAGGCTTGGTATGAAGAAAAACAGGAGCGCATGGTTTCTCAATCATTGTCTCCATATCGCCGTCAACCCTACTTGTCGTCCAGCAGATCACCATGCAGAGAGGAAACCAATTCCCGCCGGCCCATGCCGAATCTCCTGCAGCGGACTCATCCTCGCTCCCGCCTTTTCTGTCCGGGCAAAACTGGGTCCTACCCTGATCTGACTTTGATGCGCACCTTGCAGCAAAATATTCGCCTAAAGTCGGCAAACAGCACAATCCGCATCCTGACACCCACAGTCCCTCCATCACCAAAGCATCCTCCAGCGGCATCTGCGCCTTCTGCGCCGAATGAACACGGGCAGTTTTCCTAATTCCCGAGACGCACGCCCTCGCCGCCTCGTATACCGATCTCTCGTGGGTTTTCAGTAAGTGTCCGTCGACGCCGCATAGCTTCGCAGGATGCGAAGAAAAATGGAATTACAGGTGATCGTTTTGTAAGTTAGGTCCGCCCAGCAGAAGTCACTAATCTGCCGCGATCGAATTAGCCGTTCGCACAGTGTCTTCAAGATGCTCGGCACCGTGCCGAATCTCCCGGTCGCCATGATCAGCTGGGCCTTCGGTGGCTAAGGCCAGGAGCTGAAATTCCTCGATTGGCAGGGGTCGGCTGAACAGGAATCCCTGGTATGAATGACACCCAAGATCGGTAAGGAGTTCCTCTTGTTCTTTGGTTTCCACACCCTCGGCGATCACCGACAAACCCATAGTCCGACCGAGAGAGACGATCGCATGGGCGATGGCCCGGTCACTGGCATCGGTAATCAGGTCCCGGACAAACGACCGGTCGATCTTCAATTGATCGAGAGGAAGGCGTTTCAAGTAGGAAAGCGATGAATAGCCAGTGCCAAAATCGTCCAGTGAGAACCTCAAGCCATGTAACTTGAGTTGCGTCATCTTGGCTATGACGTCCTCAACGTTGTCAAGCAACATACTCTCCGTCAGTTCCAACTCCAGCTTATGGGGATCGGCTCCAGAGATGGCCAGCGTCTTCAATACGTTTTCCACGAAGTTCGGCTGGCGCAGTTGCTTTGCGCTGATATTGACTGAAATCGTAACGTGCGCTGTCTCTTTTCGATTGGCCCACGCTGCGATCTGATGGCAGGCGTTTTCCAGCACCCAGTTCCCCAAAGGCAGGATCAGCCCCGTCTCCTCTGCTAAAGGAATGAAGGTATCCGGTCCAACGATGCCATGTCGCGGATGTTTCCAACGAATCAGCGCCTCGGCGCCAATCAATCTGCCGCGCTCGACCTGCGGCTGATAGTAGAGCAGAAATTGTTTCGCCTCTATTGCCAGACGGAGGTCTCCCTCTATTTCTGCACGGGCGTTCACGGCGGCCTGCAAGGCCGGCGCGAAGAAACTCATCGTGTTTCGGCCCGCCGTCTTTGCCTGGAACATGGCAATTTCGGCCTGCTGCAGGACTTTATCGGTGTCTTCCTGCCGACCTCCAAACACGGTGATCCCGATACTCGAGGTGCTGCGGCATTCATGTCCATTGAGGACGTAGGGCTGAGAAATTGCCATGAGTATCTCCCCGCAAACGGCCTTCGCCTGTGCCGCAGACTCTTCGGGAGACTCACTTAGGTCTTCGAGTATTACTACATATTCATCTCCGCCCAACCGCGCCACCGTATCGCTTTCACGGACGCTCGCAATAAGCCGGCTCGCGGCTTCCTGAAGCATGAGATCGCCAATCTGATGGCCTTGGGTGTCATTCAGGGTCCTAAAGTCGTCCAGATCGACGAAGAGCAAAGCTCGCGTACGGCAATTTCGAGTGCTGGACGCCCCGGTCTGCTGCAGCCGGTTCAAGAGCAGCCGGCGATTCGGTAATCCTGTCAGAGGGTCGTAGAAGGCGAGATTTCTAATCTCGTCATGCGCCACTTCCAATTGCTGACGTTCGCGCTCCCTTCTTTGTGCAGCCAGAATACGCACCCGAACTACCCCGCCAGCGCCTGACACGGGAAGGAGCACGCACAGGCTCAAAAACCACCACGACGCATTCCATGGAGTCAGCACCTTGAATGAGAACTCGACCCCGTGGTCGCTCCAAACACCATCGCCATCTTGTGCTTCAATCTCCAGCCGATAGGAACCGGGCGCCAGTTGCGCAAACTGCAGCTCTCTCTGGGTCGTCTCGGTCCAGGTTGAATTCGCACCTACCAGCCGGTAGCGGAAAAGTGTCTGGTTTTGCTGGGTCGCATTCAGAGCCGAGTATCGCGCAACGAGGGAGTTGGCATGAACGCCAGACGACGCCTCACCCTGTGTGGAAACGTCGGTTTTTCCCAGAACGAGACGGGTGAAAACCACCTCCAGCCGCCCCTGAAGCGCAGGATGCGGATGAGGCCGGAACCTGGAAAGTCCTGCGCTTGTTCCGATCCAGACTGTGCCGTCCGCTTCTGCCGCAAATGCGTTCAGGTTGCAGTCGTCCCAGACCAGGCCGTCGCCCATATCGTAGTGGGACCAATGCGACCCGGTCCACACATCCACACCATGCTCCGTGCCCGCCCACAGCCGTCCCGAAGCATCAAGATCCAGAAAGTACACCAGCCCATTCGTACCCGGTCTCTGAACGGCCTTCTCAACCTCGAGAGCGCCATCCTTTAACTTGACTCGGTCGATTCCACCCCCGAAACGATACCCAATCCACATCGTCCCGTTCGCACCCGTGCCCAGAGAAAGCACTTCCTGGTTGCTCAAGCCATCTTTGCGTGCCCAATTCTTCCAGTGCCCAGCCGTATAGGCGAAGAGACCGCCGGCTCCCCCGGCCCAGATTGTGCCGTCATTTCCTTCCGCCACCGCCCAGACGCGCTCGATCGGCAATTCGGCGATGCGTGAGAATTTTCGATACGGTGGCGCGGCCATGAACAACCCTGCCTCGGTGGCAACCCAGAGCCGTTGTTGACGATCGAATCGCAGGCCATAGGCGGCCCTGCCCAAAAGACACTGACGATCGCCAAACCACTCCACCTCACCGGTTCGTGGATCGAAACGGGCTGCGCCATGCATTTCGGAACCAATCCACAGATCTCCGTCGGGAGCTGCACGCACAGCATGGGCCGGAAACCCGGAAAGCCCCTCGACTTTCTTCCACCGGATGCCAGTGGCTCCGCGTTGGCCGCGCACCAAACCACCCTCGGTGGCAACCCACAGTACGCCATGAGATTGAGGGAGTATTTCGTAAACGATATCGCTCCCGAGGCCACTCGCTGTCGAGTAACTCTCCCATTCCTGATACCCGCGCCACTGAACGAGGCCGCGCCCCGCCATCCCGATCCAGAGCGAGTGCTGACGGTCTTCGAGAGTTGCGTACACCACGCCGTGGAGACCGGCTGCGCGATCGATCTTCTGCCAGCCCTTCTCGTCATGAATCAGAAGTCCATCGGGACTTGGCAGCAGAATCCGGCCGTCGGTGTCGACCGACAAACCTCCGCCAATGGCGTTCTCGGAAATTGGCGTATCGGGCCTCCGAAATCGGGCCTGGCCGGCCGGGAGCGTGAATACACCCTCGTTCTTCGCCCGTACCCAAAGATTTCCGGAGCCGTCTTTTCGGATGACCAGCACCTCGCTTCCCGGCAGCCCGCTTTCCTTTCCAAAGACGCGAGTTCCATTCGCGTCCATGCGGCAGAGCTCCAGTCCGCATCCATACCAGATCACGTCGCCATCCACCAGGACGCCATACGCGCCGGGACCTGAGCTTCCGGATGCGCGGGCAATTCTGCGTTCTGCAAACCCCGCTTTCCCCTGTGAAAGCGACATCTCCACCAGACCGGCGTCCGTTCCGAGGAATGTCTTCCCTTTCCCATCCGATTGAATACCTTGTGCCCAGCTGATTGATTTGAAACTGACAGAGACCTTTTCGAAGCGATTGCCAGACAAGTGATAAAGCCCGAAATCCCCGCCGACCAGCAGCGATCCATCCGGCGCATCGCCCAGCGCTGCTGCCGACGTGACTGGAATCCCTTGCGGCGGCCCAAACGCCTCGAAGCGTTCCCCGTCGTATCGGTAGATGCCGTCTTCTGTGCTCACCCAGATAAAGCCGACATGATCCTGGAAGATCTGCCGCACCGCAAGGTTGTTGAGTCCTTCCGCATTCCCATAGGTACGAAAGGTATATTCCTGCGCAAAGAGCGTCCCGGTTGCTAACACCAAGAAGGCAAGGGCGCGCATTTGAGTTCTGAAGATCACTCATCTTCATGATCGGCAGTTCCACCGGTAATATCCAGCGATCGACCTATCGAATCATGCCCAGGAACGTAACTACCGCAGGCCGGGCGCCCGCATCCTTGAAAGTGGTTGGCCCAGCCTTGTTCTGGCCTTTTTTTCGCCGACCATTAACATGAAACTGGGTGCCCCAGGTTTCGCTTTTGAGACCTGGGTTTCCCATCAACCCGATAAGATTCCGGGCTCAGCAATAACCAACTTCAAAGCTCAGTTGCTGACTGCGCCCGCAGCAACCCCGGCGCGAATCACCTTCGGCTGAAGCGAAGTGGTATGCCGTTC
>Ga0302325_10033139_pt1 | contig 10590 bp, 12 predicted proteins | sample Palsa_T0_2_FD_201948 | JGI IMG/M metagenome (GOLD analysis project Ga0302325, IMG submission 201948) | Peat permafrost microbial communities from Stordalen Mire near Abisko, Sweden - Palsa_T0_2 | ecosystem: Environmental > Terrestrial > Soil > Palsa > Peat permafrost | place: Sweden: Abisko...
GCCCCTGAGCTCTGGATCGAGAGAGCAATTGTGGTCCTTTCGTCCTGTCTCATGGCGACTTGCATGGCCCAAATTTGATGATTGACAAGGACCTACAGATTATTGCTGTGCTGGATTGGGAGTGGAGCGCCATCGTTCCTCTGCAAGTGGCGTGCTTGCCTCATGTGTGCCTGTCAAGCACACCATTCAACAAACTGGCTCAAGGCGAAGGGATGCAAAGTTTTGTGGAGGCTGTCGATATTTTTCTCTCCTGTCATCAAGAAAGTGAGCGTCGATTACGGGGTCGTACGGAAATGACGGATCGAATGAAGAATTCCCTAACAAATGGAACATTTTGGTTCGGCCACGCGATACAGAATATATATACATTCGAATATCTGTTCTGGGACAACATATTTCCGTACGCTTTTGCCGTGACCGAGGAAGTGGCGGTCGAATCTGTCCTCAACTCACCGATGCACAGAAATGCTCAAGAGATTCTTAGGGGAAAGATGGCTCAGTACGACGAATATCAAAGGCAACTTGATAGTTTGAAGGTTCAATTAGCGTAATATAGTTGCTGATATCCTTCGCGTACATGGTAGTTCAAAGAATGAGAACACTGAAGGCACGAGTTATGGCAGATCTGAGTTCTCAGTCTAAAGTGATGCTCCGACCACTCCAACCATATCAGTCCATCGCGACGAAAATGTTGATGATTTCATGGCCAATCTGATATGTCTCGTACGATAAGATCAACTACATACTACGAAGAGACTGACTCTACTACTGCTCAAAAGAAATCCTGAATCTTAACATTAGTAGTCCCCTCCCATTTCGCAAGCCTGCTCTTGGCTTCCTTTGCCTCTCTCTCAAGGGTACTCAGAATCGTCTTATTCCTAGGAAGAAAGCGGGCAGCAAAGGGCTGAGGCCGAGTATTCTCGCCATCCGTATACGCAAAAATATCGACCGGAATCTCTTCTCCCTATCATTAGCCAATTCGCAAAGGTAGTCCCGACCTTCTCGTCTATTCCGTGGCGGATGTTGAACGCCCAGAGGAGACGGGTAAGTGAGATGAAGAGGCCTTGTTCGGCAAGGGGTTGGCCACTGCATTGACGTCTGCCGAAGCCGAAAGTGTTGTAGCCACGTTCATTGGGATATGGAAGGCGGTTTTCGGCGAGATATCGAGACGGATTGAAGACATCTGGATCGGGGAATTCTCGTGGGTGGCGGTGTATTGCCCATAAATTGGCCTGCATTAGCTAGATATATTAAAGGGGTATACAATCACGCTTGTATCTTTTGGGATGGAATAACCGCGATAGACGTCGTCTTGAATGGGTGCGTGAGGAAGTCCGCCTAGAATGGCTACACTTCTCCATCTGAGAACCTCTTTCACAAGCGCCTTGCAATAAACCAATTTATCCTCGTCTCTCCAGTCAGGACTTCTCTCGTTTCCGACAACCCGGTCAATTTCCTCCTGCGCCGGTTTGATCGCTTCGGGAAACGCAACGGAGGCAAGGATAAAACTAAGCATGGTAGAAGTGGTTGTATCAACCCCGCCGCCAATCAAGTTCGCCGTCAACTGAGCTATCTCTTCCGGACGAAGATCTTTCTCATGCTGCAGGACGTACTTGGAGAAACACATTTCCTTGGACGTGGCAGCGCCTTCTTGTGAAAGTGCATACCAATATTTGTTCATTGCTTGTCCCGCTCCCTTCAGCGCTGTAGGAAGCATGTAAATCCATGGCGGCAGCTTCTGTAGTAATGGAATCGTTTCCATCCAGTAGTCACCCGGAACGAAGATCTGAGCCACCTGGATCATGAACTCCAACGCACGTTCTACGATGGGGTCCGTTTTAGATGAGATCCGACGGCCCCAGCCGATGATACTGACGACGGAGCAAGAATACCGTTCGATGGCCATGACGTAGTCTTCGGGATCGCGGACCAGATCGAGCGCCAGAATGCGAGATTCATCGGCTTGAAAGTCCCGGTGATTTCGAACGGCTTGAGATCCGACGCTGAAGTGCTACAATTAGACTACTACTAAGGAGGAAGGGTCGATACAAGCAATTTACGGTGCAGCCGCCATTGGTCGTTATAACGCAGCATGGTCTGGTTACAGGTTTCATACCCCATGACTCGGCCAGGGACCTCAAAAGTCGGCCGACTGGAATAAATATTGGCGCGTTTCTCAAATAAATCGCTGGCGGTCCAGGCATCGTTTAGAATGACTGAAGCACGACGTCCAAACCATACGGTGATGAGTGGATTATTGTATTTCTTGCTCCATTCCTCGAATTTATACCAGGGCTTTACCTTCGGAAGCTGAAGGACGTTGCCGACGATGGGGAGCGGGAATGGACCGGGGGGTAACTTTGATCGCAGTTGTAGCATGCGAGCGTAATCGACGAGAAGCACGAGTGTCAGAAAGCCAAGTAGGGTAGCCAGGACTTGCTCCCAGAACCATAATGAGGAAAAGTGGTTCCCCAAGGAGATGGGAAAGGCGTCGATGAAGGTGGACATTGTTGGAGCGTAGATTGCGTCGCGCGTGTCTAGTCTTAAGCGCTTGCACTTACCCCGGACGATTATCGCTCGGATATGCCCGATAAGGGGCGGGTTTCCGACAAGTAGAATGAACTCGGCCAATGCCGCGCTTCATAGCCCGATTGTGGGGATTTTGTGGGGCATACGCCACACATTCAGATCTCGGCTATTTGACTTCACATGAAGTGTCGGCATACCGCTTCGGGGTTCGGTGAATCAAAGATGCCGACAATTGCAGGGCATATGAAACATCCAATTCATTGCAACTAGCGATACATACGTCAAAGGAACCATAACGATTGTTCCGTGTCCGTTCTTACTTACTCTTCCCAGCAGCGGCATTCGCGTTCTTATCCCCCGCAGCCTGTGCTCGGGCAGCGAACCCTCCCTTCCCCATATCTTTCCCGCCAGTCGCCTAACATTCAATCAAGTTTTAACAAGCAAGTACCTGCGAGGACTGAATTCGGGAAGAATCAGATTTGGACATGGAGGATTTGGAGCCTGTGTTCGAAGCCGAAGTTGAGGACCCCTTGCCGCCGGAGCCGGAGGACTGACCCTTTCCTGGCATAATGAATTTTTGTGTGTATAAGCACGGGTGAAGATGTTTTTGTTAGGGCGCTTTCGTGTATGAAAGGAATGATGGCTACGGTGGGGCGGGTTGTGTTTATATGTTGGTTGGGAAGGAGGGTTCATACTGTAGTCAATTGCGACAGGCGCGATTCTTCTTCCGGTGATTTGATAGCTTGTGTAAAAGCAATGTTAAAGTTACAAAAACAACGCTCATGATACCGCGACATCGGGACTACGCTAACCCCAAACTGGCATCGAAATCAAGGTTGACGTAATCTGTCACACCGGGCCGCTCCATCTTGAAGTTGATATGAGAAATAACGAAAGATACCCTTCTCCCATCCGCGATTTACGATGTGACGCACTGGATGTCTTCTCGAACATTGGATCAAATGTGACGCATTGGAAAGAGCGCGGGTGAATACTGTCAGTCGACGCCAATGAGGTGCAGACGGATCATGCCTGTCGAAGAACGACCTAAAAACCGGGACTTGAGCTGGAAGGAAGAGGCTGAGATTCTTTAGATATATACCGTAGTACTTGCCGTAGTATTGCAGACATTTTCACAACGCATGTAACGCCCTGTCCCAAACCTTGGAAGTCTCTTCCCAAACCTTCTCCTGCGTGCCATCTGCGCGAAATCCTTCCAAGACTTGATCACACTCATTAGAGACGCTCTCACAGTCTTCTCCCAATCTGTATACGCCACTCCGCTTCCCATCAATCACGACAGAACTCTTCGCCACTTGCACTGATTCTGTCACCTCTACCATCCCTTCCCGTTTCTCCATAGGAGGAAATTTTGCACTTGTCGCAATGAATAATCCCTTCTCCGCTGCCACCTCCACGGTCGTTGCTGCAAAGTAACTCAACACAGGCACTAAAGTCCACCTCGCTACTTCCCCGACATATCTCCATACACCCTTCAAAGAAACCAGCAAGCGATCGAGTTGGCCAGTATTCACCGTGGGGTATTTCTTTGAGAGGAGTTCGAATGAAAGGACTGTCTGAGTTGCGCATGTCCGTGACAGACTGGATATTGAATAATTGTTACGAAGTTCCAAATCATCGATGTCGAGACCGCGTTCTTTACCGCCCGCAAGAATAGATATTACTCGGCCATTGGGGGCGGCGGAGAGTAGTGGGAGAAGGTTATATGCAAATCGCAGCCGAGAGTAATAGGATAAGGATGCTAGCGTATCGATTCCTTCAGAAGTCTCTTCTATTTAGCAAAGCAAAACAAATGACGTGTACCGTTTCTTCCGTCGAGACTGGGGTAGCCCGCCGACATGAATAATAAATCCAACTTCTTCTCTTGGGCTTTGACTTGCTCACATACCACATCAACATTCTTGATCAACGACACTTCTGTCTCTATAAATATGTAAGTTGCTTCCGAATTGAAAGAGTTGAGTTCATTCAACAACGGCTGGGCAGACTCCTTTGACCTTCCGACCATGTAAATCGTTGGAGCAAGGGCATGTCTCGCGAGTTGTATCAGGGTGCCCTTGCCAACTCCGCTTGTTCCTCCAACGAAAAGGGCAGTAATATGCCTTTTACTAGATCTGAAGGCTTCATTCGAGAGACTGATGTATCCTTGAGGGCGACCATGTCTTATAATGGAAAGTGAAGCGTGGCATATCACACGACACATGGACGACGTGGGGGAATATTCCGCCGTCGGTTAAAGTGACCTCAATTTAACCTCCGCAACATGAGAATTGTAAAGCGAAATTGGGACCCACGTTAATCCCCATATTAAATAGCTCTCATTGGATTGGATGTTGCGTCGCTATTCCGTTGCATTAACGATGTGATCCGAGGGGTAGCTCGAACTATTTCAACAACTTGTCTTCACGAATCGCGTTTCAGTGGAACATTGGGTGTTCCAGGTATATAACAAATTCAAGGCGTTGAGGGAGGGGTGGGCGGGGCATTGCGGGTTCAAAGGAATAATATGACCTACCTAGACATAACATACGTACTAATAATTACCATGTGACATTGGTGAAATAAAATAAAATAACTTGTACGAGACATATGTATAGATTACTTGTCATGATACATTTCCAATGGTGAGAGCGTGGGTGAAAAGTGAATCACTAGAACCCTTCCCGACCGACAACCAATAGCCACAGTAGATCCTGACACAGCGACCTTGCCATATCGACACTCCGTTGGCAACCAGAGCACATTTTCCCGATTCCAAGTAATCCACGACACATTTGAGTTGCAGCCGTAACCGCTCAATTGCCGCTCTTGATTTTCGTCTGCAGCAACGGAGGCGGTACCCTGCTGTGAATCGTGCGGGAACGTGACCCCATCCCAGTGGCCCTTCAGCGTCTGCACACACTCGCCTGTCTTGGCGTCCCAGATCTTGACTGTGCTATCGTATGAAGCCGATGCCAGCTGCTTTGAATCGTGTGAGAACGCGACCGACGTGACCCCATCGCTGTGGCCCTTCAGCGTCTGTACACACTCGCCCGTCTTGGCATCCCAGATCTTGACTGTGCGATCGTCTGAAGCCGATGCCAGCTGCTTTGAATCGTGCGAGAACGCGACCGATGTGACCTCATCGCTGTGGCCCTTCAGCGTCTGTACACACTCGCCCGTCTTTGCCTTTGCGTCCCAGATCTTGACTGTGCAATCGTCTGAAGCCGATGCCAGCTGCTTTGAATCGTGTGAGAACGCGACCAACATGACCCCATTGCCGTGGCCCTTCAGCGTCTGTACACACTCGCCCGTCTTGGCATCCCAGATCTTGACTGTGCTATCGTATGAAGCCGATGCCAGCTGCTTTGAATCGTGCGAGAACGCGACCGACGTGACCCCATCCCAGTGGCCCTTCAGCGTCTGAAGGCATGGACTCCAATTGCTGTCCATAATCGGCTTGGTGATGATCCATTCTGGCTCTTCTTTCTTCCACTGCTCTCTCGTTAAGCTGCAAACCGGGCTGAATATGAGCGCTGATGCGTATGCCTGAAGAGGTGCATTTTCAATGATCCATCTATTGTGCAGCATGAATCGTAGTTCATCTCGAACGAGATCGAGCAATCGAGACTCATTAAACCTCACTGCAAGTAAATCCTCTAGCTTTCTTATCGTAACCACTCCATTTGACATACTTCTCGTTAGGCTGAGGGCCTCCATCCAGTGAAGGAAGTGCTCCTTCAGGAATTTGTGGATTTTCCCATTGTCATAGAGGCCAACTTGATCGTACGAACTGCTAGCAATCTCGCAGAGATGGTCGATCCAATGGACACAGGCATATCGAACTTGAGCTAGAGGATCTGGAGGGAGTGGTTTGTCTTCGTCTATTGAAATACCGGGGTCTCGTAGATTATACATGTCTTTGTGTAACTTCTCCATTTCATCCAGCGATCGTAACACAATCGTATGATGTACCTCTTTTTCGCCCTTAGAAAAGATCACAGGATTTCCGCTAAGGTACTCCTTAGCCGTCTGATGGATGAAATAGATATTGTCGCCTTGTATTGTAAGGAACGAGCCGCACGTAAATATGATCTTTTTTAGATCCTCTTTTTCGAAAGAGATGTCCTTTGGCCAGTCGGCCAAAGCCGTGAGTTCGGACAAATGAAGTGGACGATATGCGAGCGTAGATATTGAAAGGACTGTCTTGCAAAACTCCGGGGTGAGACCTTGCAACCGTTCGATCCGATCCATCATACCAGCATACAGTTTCGTCAGGTCGGAGGGGACTTCGTTCAACAACTTACGAGCATCCCACCGTTCTAGTTTTCCTAGTTCTTCGCAAACGAGGGCCACCCAAAGAAAAGTCCCGTTCGCCTTTCGACGTAGTTCGTCGTTCACATGCTTCTGAAGAGCGCTGTCGTATCGTTTCGCTTCTGCAAGATTTGACACCTTGTAATCGATGTATGTATTGACAGCTTGAGAAACAAAATCTGAATTTTCTTCAAGGCTAAGCTCCACTAAAGCAGCCTTCTTTTTCAACTTTGTCTCAATGTCAGAACGGTTACGACTAGACACAAGCCATTTAACTCGAGCGGATGACGCGCTTTCTATGATGAGGTCTAGGAGTTCTGGGAAATCGTCGGGCTCGCACTCGTCAAGAGCATCTACGACCAAATATACCCTTGCCGTAAGACCTGGGTCACCTAGCATTTCCTTGAAAATTCTTGACAATGCTGTGAATGCGTTCGGGCCTTCAAAAGGGCTTCGTCCTGTTTTGTCGTGGTCTTCCCGGAGGTGTGAGACAAGGGGTCGGTGTTGCTCAACAATTTGGCCAATCAGCCCTCTTAAGACTGCCGTCGCCTTATTGAAGTCTGAATCTGTTGCTCGGCAAAAGAAATGCGATCGTATATTCGATTCGGCCTCAGTTGATTTTAGTGAGTCCTGTAATGTCCTGACAACACCAATAAGTAGCATCGTTTTGCCCTTGCCTGCGCCACCACTTATCCAGAGCAAATTCGTGTTGTCTCCTTCTCTCCAATCAATGAAATATTTGTGGCTGAGAATCCATACATCCTTCAGCAGACCACCCCTTGCTCTCTCCATTGTTGTTATGTCATCATTCGGGTTGGTTAAGCGTAGCTCTTTCAAGCAGTCATTATATTCTTTCTCATCTCGCTTTAAATCCTGTTTGCGACTGCTTTCAGCAGCAATCTTAGCATTTAAGAACAGATCTAAATCAATCAGCCTACTACCATAACTTGAAACTTTAGAGATTTACCTTTCTTCTGCTGTAGTTCACCTTCAGCTTCTCTGCTCTCTATAGCAAATTGTCAGTTGCAAGCATGAAATGTAATCCTACTGTTCTCCAAGGCAGATTTGATTTTTTCTCTCTTGACTTTGCTGTCCAATAATCTATGTGGATCGAGAAAGCGGTATGTTTGTTCTAGGCTTGGATATCCCTCCGACATCGCAGAGAACAACTTGAGCATATTTTTACGATTGCCTGCATTTTTGCATTGATTTTCGTTCTGGCGCGTGTACTCAATAAATAAGGCTGCAATTCCTGCTGCAATGGGAGTCGCCACCGAGGTTCCATCTCTGCGTTCGGTGTCGTCTTTTGAGAAAATGGAGGGGACGATGTTGGGAAATAAAGATCTTCTCAGCAGATGGCCAATCGAGGCACCAGGGACCGCCTCGCCTGGTGTGGAGTACTTTTCGAGCTTTGAATCATTTGCTGAACCGGACCAAACTTTCCCGTTTCCACTTGCAGCACCAATGCAGATGACACAATTCTCCAGCCTAGCAGGAAAGGCAATTTCATGTCTCTCTCCATAATTCGCGGCAGCGGCAACAATAACGATATGCCCATTCTCTGCCTTAATGAGGGCCTTCTTGACATTTTCGCATTCTTTGGGGAGTCCCCAAGAGATAGATATGACGTCGACGTTGTTTTCGATGGCCCAATAGATAGCCTACAGATTTTAGATGACCTTTCAAAAGATAGGTTCTCACCTCTGCCGTCTGTTCATAATCATCATCGGGAAGCGACTTTCCAGCATCATCGAAGGCCCTTGCAATGTACAGAGAAACATCCGGTGCTGTCTTAAGCAAAACACTTGCCACAAACGTTCCGTGACCGTTTTTATCGACTTTTGGGTTGTGGTGTTCATCATCGGGAAAGCCCCGGCAGTTTTCTTCTTCTATAGCCCTTGTCACCTTTACCGCCTCGTCGATTATCCGGTGCTCGAAATTCACTCCGGTATCAATTATAGCAACTTTAACTTTGACAAACTCGGAGTCGGGCGGACGACACTTTTTGACTGCTGCATGGACTCTCCGGAGGTCTTGGAACCACTGATCCGCCTGGCGGCAGCAGGGTTCTGTTCTGGACCACGTTAGTGAAGTTCCAGAGGAATCAACTCTTTGTACTTTGAGAGTGTTGAATCAAATAATTGAGATTGCTCCTGTTCATCGCTGTCGATCTCCGTCGTCGCTGGATTGACAGTGCGACCAATTATGTAACGACTGATTGGTCCAACGAAATATACAAGCGGGGCGAGCCAAAAAAGACTCGATACAAGTTGACCCATCTCGTCACAAGGGTGTGATTGATGTTCGACTATTTAATTTTCGACTGATTTAGACCTGCCGTTACCGGTAACGGACAGTTAGGTTGTTGCGGTTACGGCAAAATGTTCTTGTGCGGGTTCGAAACAAAGTAATGTGTCGTTTCAGAGACTGCCGGTCACAGCGGTGGCTCAATCACGCAATCCAGGGGGGGGGGTTTGCGGTCCCTCGATTGTGTGGCGGGAGCCGATCTAAATCGGCTATTCTACAAAGTGGGCGATGCCGCTGTATTTCTGAAACCCCCCGCGGCCGTCGCTATCCTATTTAAGCTATCGGTATTGCCGGTGCAACAGCATTGGCTGGTTTTCCGCAACCTTAATTTGTCTATTCCGACAAATGCTTTCTTCATGGAACTGCCCTTTGTTGAGCAAATTGCTTACTACTCCAACCTTATTGGGACAATAATGCTTTGTTCATGGGACTGCTTACTCCAACCTTATTGAAGGATGACGACCGCTTTTACTGACCAATGATGAATCAACTAGGTGGCACGGGGCTGGCAGAGTGGGGGCGAACGCCGCTTTCCGTCACGCACAAGAAAACGCTAGGGTCGCACTGAATGCCGAGTCGAGACGGTGCTTAGTAGCCGGCCGTCCTCCGTTGGAGGCTCTGCGGCACGAGGCAGGTGTTTGCCAATTATTTAACGAGCTGCACGCAATGTAATAGTAGGCGTATCGGATTCAGTCTTTGGTATATATTTTATCCCTTTTCCGGCGTCTATTAGACGCCTTTCGGCACACAGACATCCTCCAGTCATGGTAATGACATCGTTCATTTCTTACTAAACTTTTTAGACTGACTCTCCAACGTGGTTCGTCTTTCCAGATACTGACTTCGTTCCTGATGGAGAAATCCAACTCGGTCAGTTGATCACTGACCGTCGGTGCCCTTATGCGCGACTTGCCCCTCCGATCAACAAGGCTCTACCAGGGACAACGGAAATTCCCGGTAGAGGGAGGCAGTTCCGCTCCCGTAGATCGATTCAACTTGAAACGGACCTGAATGCCAAAATTTTAAGCTTTGTCACAGTCGGCTTATCCTTCCTGTTCGTCAAAAGAGTCGTTCACAGATACAAGATAACCAAAGACACCACGTACCAATTTGTCCCGGAGCGTGACTCGACATATCTCGACGCCACAATTCATCAGGAAGCTGAGAGAGTTCGATCCGAAGTCAGGAAAGGAAAGACTATGTACATGATAGTCGGAATAAAAGTCTCTCACGAAGCGACCGTAACTCATCAAACCAATAATATTAAAGGATTGGAGGGCAAGGTCAATGTTCCTGTTGATCTCAACGGAGACGGGGTTGGTGGAAGGGCGGAAGTACAAAAAGAATCCGGTATGTGGGACCATCAAGACAAGTTGCAGCACGACTTTGTCTACGCCTATCGGCTTAAAAAATGTGTTCGCCAAGGTAAAGGCTACAAAC
>Ga0302325_10033140_pt1 | contig 10590 bp, 6 predicted proteins | sample Palsa_T0_2_FD_201948 | JGI IMG/M metagenome (GOLD analysis project Ga0302325, IMG submission 201948) | Peat permafrost microbial communities from Stordalen Mire near Abisko, Sweden - Palsa_T0_2 | ecosystem: Environmental > Terrestrial > Soil > Palsa > Peat permafrost | place: Sweden: Abisko...
AAATCCGCATGAGCCCGCAGCTTCACCTGATCGTTTACGGCTACCATCAGCACGATTTCTCGCAGACCGAGCGATACGGCGGTTACCGGCCCATGGTGTTCATGCAGCACGGGCTGGCCGTCGCCATGTGGATGTGCACGGCCTCGCTGACGGCGTTCTGGCTCTGGCGCTGCAAGGTGGTGGATAAAGTCCTGGGGATTCCCATCGGCTGGGCGTGCTTCTTACTCTTTGTGACTTCCCTTTGGCTGCGGTCCGTCGGCGCTGAAATGCTGATGATCCTCGGGCTGATCGTGCTCGTGCTCACGGGCGCGACGCGTTCACGCGTGTGGATCCTGATGCTCACGCTCATCCCGCCGGTGTGGATTACCCTGCGCGCAACCAATATCTATGACGGCTCGAGCCTCGTGCAGTTCGCCAAGACATATGATGCCCGTTCGGCCGAATCGCTGGCCACTCGATTCCACAGCGAGCGGGTTCTGGTCGGTCGCGCGATGCGTCAACCGCTTCTGGGCTGGACGCCCTGGGATTTCCTCAACAGCGAACTCGCCGCCGCTCAGAACGGAATTCCCGATCAGATGTGGGTTATCGCCGTGGGTGAATTCGGCCTGGTCGGATTGATTTCCCTGACGGTCGCCCTGCTGATGCCGATCTGGCTCGTCATCCAGCGGATTCCCGTGCAATACTGGAAGCATCCCGGCGCCGCACCGGTGGCGGCGCTGGCGATGATGCTCACGCTTCATATGTGCGACAATTTGTTCAACGCGATGGTCAATCCGATCTTCATCATCTGCGCCGGAGGACTCACGGCTCTGAATTTCGAATTTCAGCCTGACCGCCCCCGGGCAACCACGCCGGTTTCGCAAACCCCAGCCCTGCCCGCTCCCACCCGCGGCCGCCCCTTCCCCGCATAAAAGCCGTTGGATGGCCACCGAGCGGCCCCAGACGTACCATAGGGCAACAAATTACATACATAACCCCTCGCCGATGGCCGATTAATCGTACGGTACGGTAAACACCGCATGAAGCTCCTGATTATTATCGTCAATTATCGGACGCCGCAGCTCACCATCGACTGCCTCGCGTCGCTTGCGCCGCAGATCGACGATGTTCCCGGCACGCACGTCGTCGTTGTGGACAACGCATCGGGGGACAATTCGGTTCCACTCCTTGCCCAGGCCCTGCGAAAAAATCGCTGGGATACGTGGGCTTCGCTTCGCCCGACTCATGCCAATCTCGGCTTCGCCGGTGGGAACAACCTGGCGATGGAAAATCTGCTCGATTTCCCCGACGCCCAGTATGTATTACTGCTCAACAGCGATACCATCGTGGAGCCGAATGTCTTGCGGCATTGCTGCGAGAAAATGGGCGCGGACCGCTCAATCGGGGTGCTGACCTGCATGCTCCTGAACAAGGACAAGACAATCCAGAACGTCGCGCGAAAGCTTCCGACGCCTATTCGCATGATCGCGGGCAGCTTCGGCCTCCCGTGGCACTGGCCCAAGGCTTTCGCCTGGGCCGATCTGGAGGATCTCACCTGGGACCGCCGCACCACCGAACGCGAGGTGGAATGGGTCGGCGGCGCATTCATGCTCATCCGAAGAAGGGTGATCGACCGCATCGGCGGCCTGGACACCAGCTTTTTCTTCTACGGCGAAGACGTCGAATTCTGCCATCGCGCCCGAAAACATCACTGGAAAATCTGGTACGACCCGACGGTTTCGATCGTGCATCTCGGCGGCGCTTCCAGCGACCCGAGCCGACTGGCGCCCAGCGAAAAGGACACCTTCATCTTGCAGGCGCGGTATCTGCTTCAGCGGCGCTGCTACGGAATCTGGGCGGAATATCTGCTTCGCGCGGTGGACATCCTCGCTTCCACCTTGCGATTCGGAAAACTGCTGCTGTTTGGCGGCAAGAACTCACCCGAACTCGCCGCCCAGCGGAACATGCTGGCGATGCTTCTGCGCTGGCCCACCACCGCGGGCAAGAGGTGAATTGCCCATGCCCTCGGAATTGCCCACGCGACTCCGCATCGCCGTCGCGCTTCCCGGGCTTCATCGAGTCACACGCGGCGCTGAGACCGCCTTCACCCAAATCGCCCGCCAGCTTGCCCGCCTCGGGCATGATGTGACGGTCTTCGGCTCCGGCCCGCCCCGCCCGGGCGAGCCGTACAAATTCTGCCACGTCCCCTGCGTGCCCCGCGAAATCTTCGAGAACTGGCCGACGTTTCCCGTTCTGCGCACGCATTACGCCTGGGAGGAACTCACCTTCGCCGCGGGATTGATCCGCAGATATCGCGGCGATGATTTCGATATTTCCCTCGCCTGCTCCTACCCGTTTATGAACTGGATTCTGCGGCGCGGACAGGCGCGCCACGTCTTCGTCACCCAGAACGGTGACTGGATGGTCCACAGCCGCGACGCCGAGTACCGCTATTTTGATTGCGATGGGCTGGTCTGCACCAATCCCCAGTATTTCTCGACGAGCAGCGGGCGATTTCCAACCGTTTTGATTCCCAACGGCGTCGATCCGGAGATTTTCAAACCCGGCCCCGCAGATCGCGGCGCTTTCGGGCTGCCCAGCAGCGGGCCAGTGGCCCTCATGGTCAGCGCGCTCATCCCGTCCAAACACGTGGTCGAGGGAATCCGCGCCGCGGCGAAGGTGCCCGGACTGTTTCTCGCCGTCGCCGGCGATGGGGAATGCAGAGACCAGGTGGACGAGGAAGCCCGCCGGCTTTTGCCGGGTCGCTTCAAGCGCGTTTCGCTCTCCCCGGAAAAAATGCCCGACTTGTATCGCTGCGCCGATTGCCTGCTGCACATGAGCCGCGATGAGCCCTCGGCGATGGCATACACCGAAGCATTGGCCACCGGCCTGCCGATCGTCACCCACGACTGGGAAGTCACACGTTGGACCCTGCCCGATCACGATCTCCTGGTGGATTCAACCGATGAAAATGCCGTTGCCGCGGCGCTGGCCCGGGCGATCGAGGACAAATCCCCCCAGCGGATTGAAAATCGCCGCCAGTGCGTCAACCAGAGATTTTCCTGGTCGCGCATCGGCGAGCAATATTCGCAGTTTCTCCTGCAATTGTGCGGCGAACCCACCGTCGATACGCCGACCGACGAACCCTGTTCGGATGTGGGCGTGGTGGCTATCGGCCGCAACGAGGGCGAGCGGCTGATCCGCTGCCTGGGTTCCGTGCGGAATAAAGCCGCCGCGGTGGTGTACGTCGATTCGGCCAGCGATGACCCGAGCGTCGAGATAGCAAAAAATCTGGGCGCACAAGTCATCGAGCTGAAGAAAAACGCGCCGTTCACGGCTGCCCTGGCGCGAAATCTCGGCCGCCAGCGCCTCGCGGAAATGGCGCCCAATCTGAAATTTATCCAGTTCGTTGACGGCGACTGCGAAGTCCGCCCCGACTGGATCGCCAAGGCGCGGGCCGCGCTTGAATCAGACGCCGGCATCGGCGCGGTCTGCGGCCGGCGCCGCGAAAGGTTTCCACGCCGCTCGATCTTTAACCGCCTGATTGATATCGAATGGAACACTCCCGTCGGACCGGCTCTGGCCGTCGGCGGCGATGCGATGTTTCGCGCCGCGGCATTCGATGCGGTTGGGGGATACGACCCATCCGTGATGGCCGGCGAGGAACCGCAGCTTTGCCTGCGTTTGCGACATTCGCACTGGACGGTTCTTCGCATCGAAGCGGAAATGACGATCCACGATGCGGCGATAACGCGCTTCGGCCAGTGGTGGCGACGGCACGTCCGCGCGGGCTATGGCACGCTCGACGTCAATCGGCGATTTGAAGTCGGCGGTGAGCGCATCTTCGGCAAGATGGTCCGAAGCGCGACGATCTGGGCGCTGGGCTGGCCGCTGGCGGTGTTTGCGGCGGCGATCATCGCCGGGTTAATCGGCGGCAAACGCGCCGCGATAATTACGGCTTTACTTGTATTTGCCGCCCTGCCGGTGCAGATGATTCGCATCGCGCTGCGCGCGTTTGTGCAGGGCGCCCCCCCGCCGACGGCGCTGATGCTGGGAATCATGACGATGCTGAGCAAATGGGCGTGGTTCCAGGGCCAGTTGAAATATCGCCTTGATCGCCGCCGCGGCCGAGGCTTGCAATTGATTGAATATAAACGCGAGAAGAACGACACCGCCCCGGTAATCCCGATATAAAATGATTGGATATCATGAGTGCCGGCCGCAAATATTGCCTCATCACCCCCTGCCGCAACGAGGCGGACTATGCCCGCCGCACGCTCGATTCCGTAACGGCACAGTCGATCCCGCCGGCGCTGTGGATCATCGTCGATGATGGATCGAGCGACCAGACGCCCGCCATCCTCGCCGAATATGCCGCGAAATTTCCTTACATTCGGATCCTCACAAGGCCGGACCGCGGCTTCCGCAAACTCGGCGGCGGTGTGATCGATGCTTTCTACCACGGATACGACACGATCAATCCCGCGGAGTTTGATTACGTCTGCAAATTCGATCTCGATCTGGAGCTGCCGCCGAAATATTTCCAGACGCTGATGGAGCGGATGGAGCAAACGCCCAATCTGGGCACGGCCAGCGGCAAGCCGTTTTTCATCGATGCCGGCGGGCGCAGGGTCATGGAAACCTGCGGAGATGAAAACTCCGTGGGGATGATCAAGTTTTACCGAACTGCATGCTTTACGGAAATCGGCGGATTTGTCCGCGAGTTGATGTGGGATGGGATAGATTGCCACCGCTGCCGGATGAAAGGGTGGATCGCCGTGTCGTGGGATGATCCCGCGCTCAATTTCCAGCATCTCCGGCCGATGGGCACGAGCGACAAAAGCTGGTGGCGGGGACGGGTCCGCCACGGGGTGGGGCAATATTTCATGGGGACCGGCGTCTCATATATTGTCGCCAGCGCGCTCTATCGCCTGTTTCGCCCGCCGATGGTTGTGGGTTCGGTCGCGATACTGTGGGGCTATTTCAAGAGCCTGCTCACTCGAAGGCCGCGCTATGAGGATAAGGAATTCCGCAAATTCCTGTCACGATATCAGTGGTCGAGCCTGTTTCACGGCAAGGCGGCGGCGACGGCGTCGCTCAACGCCCGCCAATCCGCCGCCTGGCGATCGCATTTCTCCGATATTTCATCTCCAACTGAGCCTCGCGGCTAATCTTTGCGCGGCCGATGAGGGATTGATGGCGCGGGGTGGTTGTGTCGATAAAAGACATACTGTGCATAAGTTAGCGCGGGAGGTCCAATAAAAACCCCCCTGCTCTGGTGAAATTAACGTTCAATAAAGGTGGTCGAAACTTATAATAGCGATTGAACTGGCGCTCTTGATCGACGATAGTGCCGCTCCAATTGCAGTGGGTCCGATACGAGGCTTGATCTTAAAGCCTGATTATACAACATTTTGCGTTCTTTTTGGGTGTGCAACGACATGCAAGTCACGGAAGGAGATTCTCGTTGGATCGGCGTTTCGACGGATGCGCCTCCGGTGGATACCGCTGTTTCCATCGCGCAGGAGCCATCGCGACGCAAAACGCTTCCAACGATCACCCTCCGAGGCGTGCGATTTCACGCGATCGATGAGCAAGCCTGCATCCGCCATATTCTAGGCGAAATCGCCGCGGGAACCGGCGGATTTGTCGTCACACCCAACGTGGATCATCTCCGCCGGTGCCGGTCGGACCTGAGCTTTTCCGTGCTCGTCTCCGAGGCAAACCTGGTGGTCGCCGATGGGATGCCGGTGGTCTGGGCCAGCCGATTGCAGGGCACGCCCCTTCCCCAGCGCGTCGCGGGTTCGGATCTGATTTCCTCGCTGAGCGCCGGGGCGGCGAAGGAAGGGCGTTCGATCTTTCTGCTGGGCGGCGAGCCCGGCACGGCCGAGGCCGCAGGCCGGGTGCTCACCTCACGCTCACCCAACCTCAAAATAGCCGGAACGCTCTGCCCCCCCATCGGCTTCGAGAAAAACGAAATCGAAATGGGGAAGATCATCGAAACATTGCAGGCAGCCAGGCCCGACATCGTGTATGTCGCCCTCGGCTCCCCCAAGCAGGAGCAACTGATCGATCGCCTGCGGCGCCTTCTGCCCCAGACGTGGTGGCTTGGCGTGGGAGTCAGCTTCAGCTTTTTATGCGGAGATGTGAAACGCGCTCCGCTCTGGATGCGGAAATATGGCCTTGAATGGATTCACCGGCTTTTGCAGGAACCCGGCCGATTGACACACCGCTACGTTGTCGTCGGCATCCCCTTCGCCTCCATGCTGCTGCTGCGATCCGCGGCCAAGGGAATCGCCGTTCGTGTGCTGCACCGTCCCGCGATAACCGCCGATGAAACCCGCGACCACCCGGACGATGCATCCTCGGCGATTCTGACGCCGGCAAAAGCCTTCGTCCCCGCGGAATCCGAAAAAGATTTCGCTTCAATCGATGATACCGAGCCGTTCACTGACACTCGCGAGATTAGCGTCAGCGGTAACCACCGCCTGAGGGCGCTGATTCTTCTGGGCGGCATGATTCGCCAGAACACGCTGGGCGGAGCGCTGGGCCGCAGCGCGATGGACTTACCCGTGGGAAACGACAAAACCCTGCTGACGCGCTGGCTGGATGAGGCCGCGGCCGTCGCCAGAACGTTTGGTCTCAACGAGCTGCCGGTGCGGCTCCTGGTGGACGATGACGCCCTGGAACCGCGCAGCGCCGCCGGAACATTGGGTGCACAGCACTACCGCATGGAGCGCGATACATCGGAATACCGCGGCACCGGTGGTCTGCTCGCGAATTTATCGGTCGATTACGATGACGATGACATGATCCTCGTGGGCAACGCGGCCCAGGTTCTGCTCGATCCGCTGCCCGCCTTGACCCTGTCCCTGATGAAAACCCGCGGGGTCGTGAGCCTGATCGGGCATCGGGACGGCGAACCCAGCGGATTAATGCTGATTACTTGCCGAACGCTTCGTCTTATACCTCGGATCGGTTTCGTCGATATGAAAGAGCAGGCATTGCCGATTATATCGAAGAAGTACGACGTTCGAGTCGTGCAATGCCGCCGGCCCACGGGCCTGGCGATCCGCACGTTATCGGACTACATCGCGGCGCTGCGGGCGCTGCATCGGCCGACGCGGGCGGCAGCAACCGATCCGTGGGCCGAGGATTGGAAATCGACCTTCGCGATCGTCGAGCCGGGCGCGACCGTCTCTCCGACCGCGCGGATTCACGACTCGGTGATCTTCAGCGGCGCGACCGTTGAGGCCAACGCCGTCGTCGTGCGTTCTGTCGTTGCGGGAACCGTCCGCAGGGATCGAGAGGCGGTCGATCAGTACGTCGGCGAGGTCGCCAAGCCCGGCCGATTAAGTCTGGCCAAGGCCACCGCCTGAAAGTATTCGCATGAGAATGCCCGAGCTTCGAGATGATCGCCTGACGCTGGCCCACGTGGGCCTTGCTGTCGTTATGGGCGCGCTGGGCGTCGCCGCCACCTTTCCCGCCTGGCACGATATCTACAACATCGCTTATTTCGACGAGGAGTACAGCCACATCTTCGTCGTGCCTCTGGTGGTCTGCTTCCTCGTGTGGGTTCGCCGGATGCGCCTGCGATATTGCCGGCCGTCGGGGCGAATCCTCGGGCCGTTTGTCATCGCCGTCGGATGGATTTTAAATTCGCTGGGATTTTACAAGGGAATACAGAGCTTCTGGCATGGCGGCGCGGTCCTGGTGGTCGTCGGCTGCATGCTGTCGGTGCTGGGCAAGGGTGTCATCTTCCGGTTTTTCCCGGCGTTTTTGCTGCTGATATTCCTTGTGCCCGCCCCGGGCCGCCTGCGGCTGGCCATCGCTTCGCCCCTGCAGCGCTGGACCGCATCCATCACCCAGCGCCTGCTGGAAGCGGGCGGTGTCGTCAACACGGAAGTGAACGGCAACGCCCTGACGATCAATGACCACGCGGTGCTTGTCGCCGAGGCGTGCAATGGAATGCGGATGGTCTTCTCGCTGATCATGGTCGGCTTCGCCTTCTGCTTTGCGATGCCTCTGAAGAACTATGTCCGGGCGCTGATTCTTCTAATCAGCCCGATCGCGGCGATTTTCTGCAATGTCGTCCGCGTCATCCCCACGATCTGGATGTACGGCTACATGCCGGAATATGCGCCAAAGTTTCACCTGTATGCCGGATGGGCCATGCTGCCCCTGGCTTTTGGCATGCTTTACGCCCTGATTAAGACGTTGCAATGGGCCATGATCCCAGTGAATGAATATACTTTGGCGTCACAATGACGGGAGCCTGAACTGCTTTGAAGACCAAGCACCGACATCTCGGCCGCGGAATCTGGCTTTGGCCGACGATTTCGCTCTTCATGCTCGCGGGCATGATGGCGGAGGCGCGCACCCATGTTAAGGCGTCCGAGGCCGACCCGCACCTGGCACGCTGCCGCGATGCGATCAACAATGTCCCCTGGGTGATTCAATCTTCCGACGGCACCTGGATCGCCAACCCGTGGAAAGTCCCCGAGCCGGCCATCCAACTCCTTCAGCCCAATGCGATCCTGAGCCTTCAATATGTCAATCAGCATCTTCGCCAGGCGGTGTCGCTGCTGATCGTCGATTGCAGCGATGCCCGCGACCTGATGGGGCACTATCCGCCGATCTGCTATCCGTCGCAGGGTGAAGAGGAAATCACGGACCAGCAAATGCCGCGCGTATGGCATCTGCCGGATATGGATATTCACGGCGTTGAATATCATTTCGCGCCCAAAAGCCCGACGGACGAAGAGCAGACCGTTTACAACTTTTTCGTGATCCCCCGGGTGCCCAGCCGGACCGTCTCCCACAAGGAGTTGGACGGCGTCATCTGCCCCGACATGAAGGGCGTCGATGCCTCCGGCGAAGACTATCAGCGGCGGCATTATGGCGCGGCTGAATTTCAAATGGTCACAGGCCCCGGAATGACCCAGCAGGAACGCGACCAGGCGATGGTCGATCTCCTGACGCCCTGCGAGAATCTGATCCTGACTTTGGAAAACCGCCCCTCTGGAGGCAACTAATCATGACGAATGAAATGCAACTGGCTCAGGCGGCGGGTTTGCCCCTTGACTTCGGAAATGGCATCAACGGCAACCAGCGCGCCAAGCCGATCGGCTTCAAGAAGATTCACCGCCTCCTGCGCGGACGATATCCGCTCGTGATCGTCATGGGCATTCTGTTCGGCATCGCCGGCGCGCTCACGGGTTACCTGAGCCAGCAGCCGCTTTATTCCAGCGACTTTACGCTGGAGATCAACCCGACGATTCCCATCGCCGCCAGTCCCGTGGACGAGCAGATCACCGGCTATGAGCGGCTGCTGCAAACGCAGATCGCCACCATCAAGAGCCCGGAGCTGATCCAACGCGCGATGGAGGAAGATGAATGGAAATCCGCCGGCGGACTTCCGGAAAGCGAAGGGTCCCTCATTGATTTCGACAACGCCCTGACGGCGTCGAATTATCCCGAGGATACCGCGATGATCCGCGTGATCTTCACCAGCCCCGATCGCGGTCTCGCCTATGCCGGCGCCCAGGCGATCCTCAAGGCGTACAGCGAGTTTTTCGACCAAACCGACCCGATGATGTATTCGCGCAAGCTGCAATCACTCGATTCAGAGAAAAACAAATACCAGAATGAGTTGTCCAACGATTCTCAGCAGTTGCGCGAGATCGGCGAGCAATTCAACACCAATGATCTCTCCGCGTATGCAAGCACCAACGCTGAGGAAGCCGGCCGGCTCAACAGCGAATTGGCGGATGCGAGGATGCAGCTCGCCATCGACGAGCACTCGCTCAGCCAGATTCAGCCCGGCATCGTCGATGCCAACGGCAATCCCACAACGCGATCTTCCGTCCTCACCGAGCAGGAGATCGAAGCCCTCGACGGCGGTGTCCTCAAGCAGATGAAGGCTCAGCGGCAGGACATCGTGGCGGGAATGGAACAGATGCGGCTCGACGGCTACGGCGACAACAATCCCAAGATGCTCCAATTCGCCAGCGCCCTGCGGGTCAAGGACCAGCAAGTTCAGGATTACATCCGCAGCATGGAGGATTCACGCGTCGAGCCCAACGGCGGGCTCACCTCCATCCGCGGCGAGATCATCATGCTGCGCAACAAGATCGATTACCTGCAAAACGCTTACGATAAGCAGCAGGCCAAGTGCGACATGATCAGCAAATACCTGCCGACAGTGACCGACTTGACCACCAGTATCACCGTCGCCCGAACCAACCTCGAGCGCACGGAGTCGGCGTATGATAGCCTGAGTTCCGTGCAGGCGCTCAATCAACACGATGAAATGCGCGTCCTCCGCCAGCCGGTGTATCACAGCGAGCCGACGAGCGACAAGCGGCACGTCATGGCCGTGTTTGGATTCGTCGGCGGCGCGGCGCTGCCGACCCTGGTGGTTTTGCTTCTGAGCCTGCTCGACGGCCGGTTCCGTTACAGCGATGAAGCCAACAACGACCTCGCGGGAATTCCGCTGCTCGGAATCCTGCCGAATCTTCCCGATCTGCTGACCGATCCGAATCAGGCCGCCACCGCCGCTCACTGCGTGCACCAGATTCGCACCATTCTGCAGATCACCGGGCAGAGCAG
>Ga0302325_10033142_pt1 | contig 10589 bp, 6 predicted proteins | sample Palsa_T0_2_FD_201948 | JGI IMG/M metagenome (GOLD analysis project Ga0302325, IMG submission 201948) | Peat permafrost microbial communities from Stordalen Mire near Abisko, Sweden - Palsa_T0_2 | ecosystem: Environmental > Terrestrial > Soil > Palsa > Peat permafrost | place: Sweden: Abisko...
AGGTGGAGGAGGAACTGACCTACCCGGGCCAGATCCGCATCACCGTGGTGCGCGAGTCCCGGTCCACCGAATTCGCCCGCTGAATTTCGCTGGAAAAGTTAGTAAACCCCTTTTTACCCGAACGAGCACTGGTACTTGCGTTCAGCCACCTGCGCGCGGCACCGGCCCAGCGCCAGGCGGCAAGATTCTATCTCCGGCCAGGTATTACCCCTTGTCATCATGCCCGTGAGAGCGTTTCCAAACTAGCCGTATAATAATATTAAACAAAGACAGAGGTACCTGGCTACTCCGCTTTCGGCCCGTTCGTATCAATTTGTGCATATAGTTCTTTCGGTCCTGCGCTTGGAATCAAGCACGGGATTAGGCGCGTCGTCATCAGGGGATTTTTAACGCTTTTCGGACATAGTGCAAAAGCTTGCGACATTTGCTCGGCAGGCACGACAGGGATCCGGAAAGTGACGCCAGACTCGGGGGAGGATGGGCGCATGGACAGCACGGTGCTGACGAGCTTGACGGCTGGTGCGGTGGGTCCGAGTCTGGAGAAGGCGCTCACGGGGATTCCCGGGCTGGACCAGATCACCGGGGGCGGCCTGCCCCAGGGCCGGGTGACACTGGTGGCGGGCGGCGCGGGGGCGGGCAAGACACTGCTCGGGCTGAACTTCCTTGTCGCCGGCGCCCGCCAGTACGGCGAGCCCGGCGTGCTGATGACCTTCGAGGAGCCGGCGGCCAAGGTTGCCCTCAACGTGCGATCGCTCGGATTCGACCTCGACGAGCTTGTGCGCACTGGCCAGCTCGTGGTGCTCGCGTTCCAGGTGGATCCGTCCGAGATCATCGCGGCCGGAGAATTCGACTTCGAGCCGATCTTTGCCATCCTCGACGACGCGATCAGGCAGGTGGGGGCCAAGCGCATCCTGCTGGACACCATCGAGGTCATATTCGGCGCGTTCGGCGACGACGCGATCGTGCGATCCGAGCTCATCCGGCTGGTGCGCTGGCTCGATGACCGGGGCGTCACCGTCGTCCTGACCGGGGAGCGAGGCAACAGCGGCGACAACGGTCTCACCAGGCACGGGATCGAGGAGTACGTGACCGACTGCGTGATCGTGCTCGACCATCGGGTCAGCGCGGAGATCTCCACCCGTCGCCTTCGCGTGGTCAAGTACCGCGGGTCGGCGCACGGCACCAACGAGTATCCCTTCCTGATCTCCGAGCGTGGCTTCACCGTGCTGCCGATCACGTCGGTCGCGCTCGACTACGCGGCCTCCGAGGAGCGGGTGTCGACGGGCATCGCCCGCCTCGACCACATGCTGGGCGGCGGCATGTTCCGCGGGTCGACCCTCATGGTGAGCGGGACCGCGGGCACGGGCAAGACCTCGCTCGGCGCGCACGTGCTGAACTCGGCCTGCGAACGAGGTGAGCACGCGCTGATGGTCTTGCTCGAGGAGTCACCGGAACAGGTGCTGCGCAATATGCGGTCACTCGGGCTCGACCTGCGGCCGTGGGTCGAGACGGGCTTGCTGCGCATCTGGGCGGCGCGGCCTTCCGCGTTCGGGCTGGAGACCCATCTGGCCATCCTCGCCGGGCTGATCGAGGAGGAGAAGCCGGCGGTGGCGGTGCTCGACGGGATCGCGAGCCTGTCCAACGGGATCGTGACCCCCGAGGTGACCTCTATCGTGGCCCGCCAGATTGACCTGCTCAAGAGCCGGGGGATCACGAGCGTGATCACGGCGCTTGGTCAGGAGGAGGATGTCAGCGCGGTGTCTGTGTCGGCGATGGTGGACACCTGGCTGCAGCTGCGCAACATCGAGGCTAACGGCGAACGCAACCGGCTGCTGTTCGTGCTGGAGTCGCGCGGCACGGCCCATTCGAATCAGGTGCGGGAGTTCGTGCTCACCGATCACGGGATCGAACTGCTCGACGTGTATATCGGTGCGGCGGGCGTACTGGCAGGCTCCGCCCGCGTGACCCAGCAGGCCACCGAGCGCGACGAGGAGCTGCGGATCGCCGAGGAGCTGGCCCGCCGCCGGCGTAAGCTGCACCGCAGCGTCATCGAGCGCGAGGCCCACCTGGCGGCGGTGCAGGACCAGCTCGACGCCGAGCGGACCGAGATCAACCGGATCGACCTGCGCGAGGGCCACCAGGTTGCCGATACCGAGGCGGACCGGTCCACGATGGCGGCGCGCCGCTGGGCCGACGCCGCGCCGCACAACGGAGAAACGCGATGAGCGAGCCGCAGTCCGCGAATGACTGGAATGGCGCAGACAGCGACGAGCAGTGGGACCTATGCGTGTACGTGACCAACTCATCGCCCAAGGGCCAGCGGGCGATCGAAAATTTGCGGCGTGCCTGCGAGGAGCACCTGGCCGGCCGCTACCAGATCGAGGTCGTGGACGTGCTCGAGAACCCGCGCCGAGCCGCCGCTGACCAGATCCTGGCCGCGCCCACGGTGGTCAGAAGGCTTCCCAAGCCGATCCGCAAGCTCGTCGGCGACCTCTCAGACAGCGACCGTCTCCTCATCGGACTGGAGATTCGACCGTCAGGGAGGCCAGCGAGATGACCGGTCGCACAGCTGACGACCGGTGGTCCTACAGGCGGCGAAGACCCTGACTCAGACGAGTAAGGACGTGGCCGGGGAAAGCGACCGGGAGGACCGCGCCGAGCTGGCCGAAGTGCGGGCCCAGCTGCGCGAGCTGAAGCAGACGATCGAGGCGATCAGGACCGGTAGCGTCGACTCGCTGATCATCGGGCCGCCTGGCCAGGAGCAGGTCCACTACACCGCCGACCGCTCCTACCGGCTCATCGTCGAGGCGATGAGCGAAGGCGCCGCCACCGTCTCCACCAGTGGGGTAATCCTCGGCGCGAACCCGCGGCTCGGCTGGATGACCGGCCAGGACGCCTCGGAGCTGATCGGGACCCAGGTGCTTGACCTGATCGCGGCAGCCCACCGGCCCGCGTTTGCCCGGCTGCTCGATGTCGCCGTCGGCGAAAGCGCACGCGGCGAAGTTGACCTGACCGGAGCTGGTGGCACGACCGTCCCTGTCCTGCTGGCGGTCAGCGGATTCGATCTCGACGGGATGCTCCAGCGGTGCCTGGTCCTCACCGATCTCACCGCGCAGCGCGCCGCGGAGAGCCAGGCGGTCAAGGCGCACCAGGCGGTGCGCGAGCAGAACACCTTCCTTGAGCAGGCGCAGGATGCTCTAGGGCTCGGCTGGTGGGCATTGGGTCCGGACGATGATGACATGATCCTCTGTTCGCCGCAGACCCATCGGATCTATGGGCTGCCCCCGGGACAGTCCAAGATAAAGTCAGCGACCCTCCGGATTCTTATCCACCCGGACGACAGGGCCGGGGTCGCCGAGGCGCGCAGGGCGGCGCTGGCGGGCGGCGCTCGCTTCCAGGTCGAGCATCGGATCGTCCGCCCTGACGGCGCACTGCGCTGGGTCCTGCAGGCAGCGGTCGTCGAGTGGGACGACGCGGGCCTGCCAGTACGGTTGCTGGGGATCATCCAGGACATCACCGATCGGAAGCGCAGCGAGGACGAGATCCGCGCCGCGGCCGCCTACAACCGGAGCCTGATCGAGGCCAGCCTGAACCCGATGTTCACGATCGGCCGGGACGGGGCGATTAGGGACGTCAACACCGCCACCGAGCAGGCAACCGGGTACGAGCGGGCGGAGCTGCTCGGGACCGGGTTCAGCGACTACTTCACCGAACCAGAGCTGGCCCGGGCCGGCTACGAACTGGCCTTCGCCGACAGCAACGTGCGCGACTACCCCCTGGAGTTGCGCCACCGCGACGGGCACATCACCTCGGTGATGTATAACGCCACGGTCTACCGTGACCTATCCGGGCAGGTCCTCGGCGTCGTCGCCGCGGCGCGCGACCTCACCGAGACCGAGCGCTTGCAGGACGCGCTGCGTGCGTCAGAAGTGCGGCTCCGCGTCTTGTTCGACCACGCCCCCATCGGCGTCGGCGAGGTAACGCTCAGCGGCGAGCTGGTCCGGGTCAACCGGTACTTCTGCCAGTTCGTCGGCTACACCGCCGATGAGGTGCTATCCATGCGGGGGATGACCGACCTCCTGCATCCCGACGATATCGAGGCCCATGTCGCCATCAGGCAACGCATCTCATCCGAAGAGATCGAGACCTATTCGGCGGACAGACGCTTCATGCAGAAGGGGGGTGGGGTCATCTGGGGCGAGGTGCAACGGAGCCTGGTCCGCGATCCAGCCGGCCGCCCGCTGCTGTACATCGACACCGTGCGCGACATCACCGCCCAGCGTGAAGCCGAAGCCGAAGTTCGAACGCTCACCGGCGAGCTTGAGGCCCGCGTCGAGCGGCGCACGGCTGAACTGGAGCTGTCGAACCGGAATCTGCAGGCGTTCAGCTACTCGATCGCCCATGATCTGCGCACTCCACTGCGCGGGCTCAACGGGTTCAGCGAGGCGCTGCTCGAGGAGTACGGCGAGATTCTCGGCGAAACCGGCCGCGGCTACGCCGGGCGCATCCAGGCGGCGAGCGAGCGGATGGGCACGATCATCGATGACCTGCTGCGCCTGTCGCAGGTGACGCACGCCGACATGAGCCTGGTACCCGTCGATCTCAGCGCGGAGGTCGCCGCGATCGCCGAGGGCCTGCGATCCGTTGAGCCCGGCCGCCGGGTCAGCTTCGTCATCCAGCAGGATGTCTGGGTGATCGCGGACCGTATTCTCATCCGGACCGTGCTTGACAACCTGGTCGAGAACGCTTGGAAATTTACCGCCGAGCGCGAGGACGCCACCATCGAGTTCGCCACCGCAGCCACCGAGGATGACGCCACGGTCTGCTGCTTCGTGCGCGACAACGGGGTCGGCTTCGAACCCGCCTACGTCGACAAGCTGTTCCAGCCGTTCCAGCGACTCCACACCACCCGTGAGTTCCCCAGCACCGGCGTCGGTCTGGCCAGCGTCCAGCGGATCATCGAACGCCACGGCGGCCGCACCTGGGCCGAAGGCGCTGTCGAGGGCGGTGCCACCTTCTACTTCACCCTCGCCGCGCACGACCGCGCCCGGTAGGTTCCGTGCTTCCTCACTGCCGGCCCTCGCCAATCGGGCCGGAATCCAGCAGACGGCGGAGCGTGTTATAAATACCGATCAAAGCCGCATAACGAGACAATCCATATTTGTTCCCCATCCTCGCCGCTTGCGGCGCAAATTTAGCGAATTGGTCCCCCGGGTGTACGCTAATAAACATAGCTCGCGAAGCTTTCTTACAGCGACCGCATGAGCGGAAGCGGAGCCCCGGGCTTAGCGGCTCTGCCGACATCGGGGGATTAGTCATGACCCAGGCAACGATTCAAGGTATTTCGCCCGCCAGTGGTGGGATTCCTACCCAGCTACTCGCGGCGCTGGTCAACTCGTCGGATGACGCTATCGTAGCCGAGTCACTCGACGGGGTGATAGCGAGTTGGAATCCGGGTGCCATGCACCTATACGGGTACACCTCGCGCCAGGCGATCGGCCAGCCGATGACGATGCTATGCCCCGCCGAGCGGCGCGGCGAGGTCGCGGACATCATGACGAAGATCAAAAACGGCGAACGCATCTCGCACTACGAGACGATAAGGCAGCGTAAGGACGGTACCACCGTCCCCGTGTCGGTATCGGTGTCTTGCATCAACGATGAGCACGGGAAAATGATTGGCGCAGCCTCCATTGCCCGGGACATCACCGAGCAGAAGCAAGCCCGTGAGGCACTCGCCCGCCGGAACGATGATATCGAGCGAAGCAACCAGAAACTGACGGACTTCACCTACTTGGTCTCCCATGACCTGCGCTCCCCGCTCCGGGCACTTTCGTATTACAGCACCCTCCTGACGGAAGAGTACGCGGACGATCTCCGCGGGAATGGCTGTGGCTATGCCGAGCGAATCGCGACCGTTAGCGAGCAAATGTCCGTGTTCGTCGAGAATCTGCTCCGGCTCTCCCAACTCGCGCGAGCCAACATGTACCTCCAGACCGTCGACCTCAGTGCCGAGGTCGACGACATCGTCGACGACCTCCAGCGCGAGGAGCCAGGCCGAGACGTCCAGTTTATTATCCAGCGTCCAGTCCAGGTCCAAGCAGATCCCGCTCTCATCCGCACGGTACTGCAGAACCTGGTGGGGAACGCCTGGAAGTTCACCTCTCACCGGGACACTGCACTGATCGAGTTCGGCACTACGTGGACCGCAGACGCCCCCGTCTGCTATTACGTGCGCGACAACGGCGCCGGCTTTGACCCCCTCTACTCGAGCAAGCTGTTCCAGCCGTTCCAGCGGCTGCACTCGACCAGCGAGTTCCCCGGCACGGGCATCGGCCTCACCAGCGTCAAGCAGATCGTGGAACGCCACGGAGGCCACATATGGGCCGAGGGCAAAGTAGACGAAGGCGCGACCATGTACTTCACCCTTAACGTCGAAGCAACCAATCGAGCGGCCGGGCCAGCCGGGCCAGCCGGTGCAGCCGGGCCAGCCGGGCCAGCCGGGCCAGCCGGGCCAGCCGGCGCAGCTGGGGCAGTCGGGGCAGTCGGGCAAGTAGGCGCAGCCGGGGCAGTCGGGCCGACTGGGCCAGCCGGACAACCAGGTCCGGCCGAATCAGCCTAGTTACGTTCATAACCGACAGGGGATGCCGTGGAACAGTCGTCACGTGTGACTGGCAGCACTCGCCGCGAGCCGATGGACGGCGCGGATCTGCTGGCAGCGATCGTCAACTCTTCGGACGACGCCATCATAGGGAAGACCACGGATGGCGTAATCACTACCTGGAACCCGGCCGCCGGGCGCATGTACGGATACGCCGCCGAGGAAATCATCGGCCAGCCGATTACCGTCCTGTGCCCGTCCGACCGGGTCGCTGAGGTCCAGGAGATCCTCCGCAAGATCGGTAACGACGAGCGCGTCCCGTACCACGAGACCGTCCGGCAGCGCAAAGACGGAACTGTCTTCCCGGTCTCCGTGACGATCTCCCCGGTCCATGACGACCGGAATCGCCTGATCGGGGCGTCATCGATCGCCCGCGATATCTCCGAGCGGTACCGCCTCCAGGCCGAGCTCCGGCTCCGAACAGACGAGCTCGAGATCGCCTACCACGACCTGGAGACCTTCTCCTATTCGGTCTCCCACGACCTGCGTGCCCCGCTGCGGGCGCTGGGGGGGCTGAGCCGCGCCCTGCTTGAGGACTGCGGGGACAGCCTCAGTGAGGCCGCCGTCGGCTACACCAATCGCATCCAGGCCGCCAGCGAGCGTATGACGCAGCTCATCGATGACCTCCTCAACCTCGCGCGGGTTTCGCGGGCCGAGATCTGCCCCCAGGTCTTCGACCTGGGGGCAGAGGTCGCCGACATCGCCGCGGAACTCCAGCGCCAGGGACCGGACCGTCATGTGCGCTTCACCATCCAGCAGCCGGCCCTGGCCACGGCCGACCCGGCGCTGATCCGCACGGTGCTGCAGAACCTGCTGGAGAACGCCTGGAAGTTCACCTCGGGACGCGACGACGCGGCGATTGAGTTCGGGATGACCCCGGACCAGGCCTCTGGCCGCTGCTTTTTCGTGCGCGACAACGGCGCTGGCTTCGACGCCGCCGACGCCGGGAAGCTATTCAAGCCGTTCCAGCGATTGCATTCAGCCGCCCAGTTCCCCGGCACCGGCGTCGGTCTGGCGAGCGTCAGGCAGATCGTGGAACGGCATGGAGGCCGCACCTGGGCCGACGGCGCATCCGGGGCCGGCGCGACCTTCTACTTCACGCTCCCCGCGAAATGAACCCGCTGAATCACGGGGAACCAAAGCAAAGTCCGCGTCAGCTGACGGTCAGCGCCACCGGCGGGATGCCCGGCGGGGTGAAGCCCATGATCTGCCCGTAGAAGGAGACCTCGGCCTGGAGGCTGGCGATGATCGTCTCGGCCTTCCGGAATCCGTGTGACTCGCCCGCGAAGGCTAGGTACGCGTAGCGAATGCCGTGCGCGGCCAGGTCGGCGGCGATGGACTCGGACTGCGCGGGCGGGACGATCGGGTCGTCGAGCCCTTGCAGTAGCAGTACCGGGCAGGTGGCAGCGTTCACGTGCCCGACCGGCGCCCGCTCGGCGTACAGCGACTCGCACTCCGGGAGCGGGCCGATCAGGCCGTCCAGGTAACGCGATTCGAAGTCGTGCGTCTGGGCGGCAAAGCCTCGCAGGTCGCTGACGCCGAAATACGAGGTCGCCGCCGCGAAAACCCCCTTCCGTCCGGTTCCCCCCACCGCGTCCGTTCCGGCTTCTCCGGCCGCTCCGTCGGGTCCGAGGACGCCGATACCGGACGTCACCGCGGCCAGCGCCGTCCAGCCGCCGGCTGAGCCGCCGCGGATTCCGAGCCGCTTGCCGTCCGCCTCGCCCGCCTCGGCCAGCGCGAGCGCCGCCGCCATCACGTCGGCCACGTCCACGATGCCCCACTGCCCGCGCAGCCGCTCTCGGTAGGCGCGGCCGTACCCGCTCGACCCGCCGTAGTTCACGTCGATGATCCCGATGCCCCGGCTGGTGAAGAACGCCTTCTCCAGGTCGAGCCGGGGGCCGACCTGCGAGGTGGGACCGCCGTGCACCCAGACGATGTACGGCGGCAGCTCGCCGTCGGGCGCCCGGCCCGCGGGGTTGGTCGGCGGGTAGACGAGCGCGTGCACGACGGAACCGGACGGCCCGGTCAGCCGGGCCTCGCGCGGCACCGGCAGATATCCGGCGTCCGGCGCCGAGTCCTGGGCCCGGCGTAGCTCGTGCACCTCGGCGGCCTGCAGGCGCTGGCCCGTCGCGGGGATGTCGGCCTTGATCACGCTCAGCGGGACCGCCGGGCCCCCGGCGATCGTGACCACGCTCCGGCCGGACGCGGAAAGCCCGGATGCGAAGACGTGGTACGGCAGGTCGAAGTCAGTGAGCTGGCCGCTACCTGGGTCGAGCGTGCCGAGCCGCGACTGATCTTGCCCGTGGACCACGGCGATGCGGCCATCGTCGAGCACCGCGTACGGGTAAAGCCCGAGCTGCCACAGCGGCTGGGCGAACTCCTCCTCGCGCGGGCACAGTGCCCGGGGGAAGGCCAGCAGGTCAGCCACGTAAAGGTTCCACCAGCCGGAACGGTCGGAGATCACGTACAGGCTGCGGTCGTCCCGCCAGACCGGGGCCAGCACCGACTCGGTCTCGCCCCCCATGATCAGCTGCTGCTGGTTCACCTTGCTCACCGGGCCGTCGCCGAGCGCGGCGACCCTGAGCTCGGTGCCGTCCCACGGCATCCGCGGGTGGTCCCAGCTGATCCAGGCCAGCCGGGTACCGTCCGGCGACGGAGCCGGGAAGGCATAGAAGTCCGAACCGCTGACCAGTACCCGGACCGCGTCCGGGTCGCCCACGGCCGAGCCGTCCAGCGGCACCGCCACTATCGCGCGGCTAACCCGGCCGGCCCCGTCCCGGCCGGAAAGGTGCTGTTCCCGGACGCACCACACCTCGTTCCCGCCGGGGGCGAGGACGAAATCGGCGAACCGGTCACTGGTGTCCGCCTCGGGTGCCGCCGTCAGCGGTTCCGGCTGGACCCGGTCCCGGCTGCGGTACAGCCGCTGGTCGCTGTAGTTGGCGAAGACGAAACCGTCGCTGAGCGGAAGGTATGACCGGCCGCCGTACTCGTGCACGCGGGTCCGGGCGTTCCACGGCGCCGGGAGCAGATCACGGCTGACCCCGTCCGGTCCCTGGCAGACGACGGTCTGCCGCCCGCCTTCGGACGGCCGCATCTCCTGCCACCACACGCATCCGCCGGCCATGGTCGGGAAGGCGAGCCCGACCTGGTTGCGCGCGACGTCGGCACCCGTGATCGGAGAAGGCCATTCGCCATACGATGTCGTTTCCGTAGCCATTTGCATACCGGATATCATGCCCGAAACCGGCTGCGAAGATCACCGGGCCCCGCCGCGCGCGTCCACGCCTATCCTGGTCACGTGGCAGCAGGCGGCAGGACTTACCAGATTCGCACCTACGGGTGCCAGATGAACGTGCACGATTCCGAGCGCCTGGCCGGCCTGCTCGATGAGGCCGGCTACCTGCCCGCGCCCGACGGCGAGACCCCAGACGTAGTGGTGTTCAACACGTGCGCGGTCCGGGAGAATGCGGCCGACCGGCTGTACGGGAACCTGGGTCATCTGCTCCCCCAGAAGAAGAACGGCATGCAGATCGCGGTGGGCGGCTGCCTGGCCCAGATGGAGCGCACCAAGATCACCCAGCGCGCGCCGTGGGTCGATGTGGTCTACGGCACCCACAACATGGCCTCACTGCCCGCGTTGCTCGAGCGGGCCCGGGTCAGGCACGAGGCGCAGGTCGAGTTCGCCGAGACGCTGGAGACGTTCCCCTCGCTGCTGCCCGCCCGGCGTCAGTCGGTCTATTCGGCCTGGGTCGCGATCTCCGTGGGCTGCAACAACACCTGCACTTTCTGCATCGTGCCGAGCCTGCGGGGCAAGGAGAAGGACCGCCGGCCCGGCGACATCCTGGCCGAGATCCGCGCGCTGGTCGCCGACGGGGTGCTCGAGGTCACGCTGCTCGGCCAGAACGTGAACTCCTACGGCGCCGAGTTC
>Ga0302325_10033143_pt1 | contig 10589 bp, 9 predicted proteins | sample Palsa_T0_2_FD_201948 | JGI IMG/M metagenome (GOLD analysis project Ga0302325, IMG submission 201948) | Peat permafrost microbial communities from Stordalen Mire near Abisko, Sweden - Palsa_T0_2 | ecosystem: Environmental > Terrestrial > Soil > Palsa > Peat permafrost | place: Sweden: Abisko...
CGATCTCGACCCGACCGGCAGCTGCGGGCTGAAGCCCGACCACGCGACGCTCCGGGCGGAGCTTCACCACATGGCGCCATTTCGATCGGAGGTCGCCCAGGATGGCTTCTGTCAGCGTCGAGACGCCCGTATCGGCATCAATGGTGGTGAGGCCCTCGGTCATCTTGAAGATCCGCAGCCAGAAAATCGCCCACTCGACCGCGTTGACGTTCTCGGGCATTAGGTGGAAGAACGCGCCGTACTGCTCGATCTTCCGGACCGCCGCTAGGCTCAGCGTCCCCCTCAGAGCGTTCCAGAACCCCTCCTCGTAAGCTACACCCCCCGTTCGGAGCTTTCCCGTCCGGCGGAGGTTCTCGAATCCGCCATTCTCGTCCCCCAAGCTGTCCAGCCAATCTTCGGCCGCCTTTGACAGGACCGCGATCGGTGGGGCGCCAGGGCTCTCTCCGGGACCAGCCTTCGCTTCGAAGCCGAACATCCTGAATACGCCGAGCTTTAGCAGTTCAAGCGGCGACAGCTCAGCGTCCCCGAAGCGCTCGTCCGCCGCCAGGTCGAACGTGAACGGCGCGTTCGCCCCTCCTGGCGGCGAAAAGGGTTTCGTCTGGAGGTTGTAGTCCTTACGCAGCAGTCCATCAAGCAGCGGCTGGAGCTCTAGCTCAAAGCGCATCGGTCCGAACTCGGCCGGGAACGGTGGCGTCCCTGGACCCTCGGGTCCAGGCTCGAGATGGCCCGTCTCGATCCGGCCGCCAAAGCGGTCGCTCTGTTCAAACAGCTCAACATGACAGCCTCGAGCTGCGAGTTCTCGGGCGCAATACAGGCCGCCGATCCCGCCCCCGACGACGACGACCGTGTTGCCGCCAGCGGCATTCGTGGGAGCCTTAGCCCCGGTAACGTTCGACATGGGGCGCATCATCTCATCTGGCGGTGCACCCGCGGAACGTCACTTGGCCGGGTCAAGCATGCTGCGGATGGCCGATTCGGTCGAGCGCGGAGCCGATCGTTGACGCGCTCGGGATGAGTCGTGGGCGAGATGCAGTCCCGGCCCGCGGTCATCTACCACGAATTCTCCCTCGGCGCCCGCTCACTGCAACGAAGAAATCACCATCGACAGCCTCCTCTCGTCAACGCGCCTCCTACCCTCGGGACGCCTACTCTCGCCGACGAGATCACCGGCGGCATCGGTCGCGACTCCTCGTCGGCTTATCTTGCAACCGTGAGCACAGAGGGCGTTTCCGGAACGACTACACTCGAGGGCGTGCTCGACGGGGCAACGAGAGCCGCACACAGGACATCGACGATCGCCGCAGCGTCGGGCTTTGACGACGCGGTGAACGCGATTCCCGATACGACGCTCGTCGCCCTGCTGCCGTCATGAGTTCGTACGAGCCATTTGGCGACGCCGACGCCTCGGCGGCGAACGCGTTTGAGCGTTCGGAATTCATCGAGTTCACCAGGCGCCGCTTTAGATTGGGGCTCGGGATGAGCGCCACGGACGGCGACGCGCGTGTCATCGTCGGCGCGAAGGGCGCCGGCAAGACGATCTATCTGCGCCGCCTCCAGCAGGGGCTTTCGAGAAAGAGCGGCGTGTACGTCGACACATGGCACAACCGCCCCCCGGCGACCGACAACGTCCTTGAGGTTTGGTCCCTCAGCACATCGGTAGACGACTGCCGGCGACGGTGGTCCCTCATCTGGCGCCGGGCGATCTTACGATCGGTCGCATCGCACCTGATCAAGGCCAAGAGTCTCGGGGCGCCAGAGTCCGTCCGCGACATGCTCCGGCACGACTTCCCGGAACTGCTTCCGAAGTTCGAAGCCCGGTCTTCGGCGATTAGCCAAGTTGACGCGATCATCACCACGCATGGTGGGGTCCACGCGTTGGACAAATTCCTGCGTCACAATCGTTGGGAGGCTCTCGAAGAGGTCATCTCCGAAGCGCTCGACGACACTCGCCCGGTCTATCTGATCCTCGACGGTCTCGACGAAGAGTTCGAGGCGGCTCCGAGCCAGTGGCTCGACTGCCAGGAAGGGCTGTTGCGACAGGTGCTGGCGTTGCGGGCCGGGGACGGTTTTCGTCGTCGGCTCCACGTCATTGTTGGCATTCGGGATCTCGTGTACGCAACCTTTATCCAGAGCGAGAACGCCCAGCGCTTCAGGCGCAGCCCCGCAATCCGCCATCTTCGCTGGGATAGAGACGCCGTCTCACATTTTCTCCACGCCAAGATATCCGCGCTTGACGCCGAGGAATGGCTCTTGGATCCGAGCTCGGAGGATCCGGTCGCTCGATGGCTAGGGCTGCCAGAGGTCTGGAACGTCCCGCGCGATTGTCGCGAGAACATCGAGCGGTACCTCCTCCGCCACACACGCTGCCTACCCCGGGACATCATCCAGATCGGCAATGCACTCTGCGATCAAATCGCCGCCGACCACGATCGCTGCCTGAATGCCGAGATCATCCGCCGCACGGTAGCGGGCGTATCACGCGAGTTCGCCGACGAGCAGCTGTGGGTCGTCGCGAACCACATCACGGCGGCGCTGATGCCGAGGGAAGCGCCGAGGCACGGCTTCGTCGAGGCTTACGTCAATAACGACAGCCACGCGAACAACGCCAGGGGCGCCCGAAACGATGTCGGCCGCTCGTACCAGACTGCGGTCATCGACATGCTGCGTGCTGGTCTGCGTGATCTCGGCGAGGACCGCGTCGAGGCCGATGCGCTCGAGAGGTTTGCTGAGGGCCTGCCTCTGTTAGAGGGCGTCGACCTGCTGTCGATCCTCTGGCAGCACAAGCTGATCGGCTACATCGACGGGTCGGACCGCCTCTACGGCCCTGTCGTCTTTTGCGGCATGAACGGCGATGATCTCAGCCTGCCGCGCGATAAGGCCGCCTACGCGCTCCACCCCATCCTCATCGACTCGGTCGAGGGGCTGCGCGGCGTTGGCGATGCCGTCGAGATGTGAGACGGCACTGCCTTCTTGGTCGGTCTCCGGAATCGACCCGACGAAAGTAGACTCCGAGCGACGACTGACTGGAGGGTCGGCTGGTGTCGGAGGAGACGGTGGGCGCGCTGCTCGAGAGATACTTCAAGAAGCGGCGTAAGGAGGAGTACTACGCGTCGGTAAGCCTGCAGGCCGGGCTAGCTCGTCAGGCCATCGAGCGGATCATTGACCCTGACCCCAAGAGCAAACCGCAAAAGCAATACTGCGGCACGCTCCTCAAGATCGCTGATGCGCTTAGGCTCGACGACCAGGAACGGGAGGGCCTTGAACGCGCGTCAGGTCACCTCAAGCCAGGCTCTCTCAAGCGAACCCACGCTGAGCCATATCAAGAGTCGACCATCTCAATGCGGCGCGCGGTGCTGCTACTCACTGCCCCCAAAGACCCATCGCGTCTTCCCGACAAGCTGAAACAGAAAGACCGGCGATACGCGAACGTCGTGACACGCACCGGAGTTGTCTTCGGGCTTCACGATGTCGTCGTTAGGGCGACGACCCCAGTCGGCGTCAGCGTCTTGAACTTCTCGCAGGCGCTGTTTGACCAGTTCAAACTGCGGACGGTGGAGACCATCCCCCTGCGGGATGATATGCCGATCTACCTCGACAAGACGTTCTGCAACGAGCATCTCCGAGAAACCGACTATCTATGGGCGACCATTTTTGTAGAGGCCCTCGGGGGAGACCGGAAGCCTGAGTTCCCCGAGATCTTCTACAAAGTGGCGGAGCAGGAAAAGTTCTGGGGTGGGGTGCATCTCCTCACTGCGGCGATCACGGTTGGCCAGTTCGACTCGGTGATCGAGATTCTTGCGGTCAATCAAGATGTGCTGCAGAAGTACGTGCGTGAATCGCAAGACTTCGCCTGGGCAGAGCATGGTCGCGAAGCGCACACGATCACGTACTTCGCGAACCATCTGCGGCCTCTGCCTTTGATCGCGGAGTTCTAATCGCCCAAGCCAGCGGCGGCTAAGCCAGCCCGGCCTGGGTGATCCAGCTTACGGAACGCGCAGAGCCCGGAGCTAGCTGGTTGCGGCTCACCTCGGGGGTGCTCGGTCCCAACGACGGTCAAAATTCTTGCACCGCCACTCACGTATTGAGTCCGTAGGAGCGAGTTTCGAGTATGTCCGAACTCTCCATCTCCATTCGCCGGTGGCGCGTGGGCGTTTTGATCGTCAGCGCGGTCACCACAACTGGCCTGCTGTCCGGCTGCGGGAGCACTGCCGCAAGCAGACCGTTCGCGACCGCCTCGGCCTCGCCAAGGATAAGCCCGACGGTAACCCCGACCATCATCATTCCTGGCGATGCAAACGGGCCGGTGAATGTTCAAGTCGCCATCGATCGGACCCCGATCCTCGCCGGGGGCGGGCTCGCAAACGCGTACGCGGCGGCCGCCGATAGCGCGGCTGGGCTCACGGTGGCGCGCGGCGGAACGTTGACCATTAGTGTTTTTGGTCGCGTTGGGGCGCGCCCGCTGACCGTGTTCCAGGCGACGATGCCACCTTTGAGCCAAGAGGGCGAGGCGGTGCGCGGGGGCGACGAAGCTACTTGGCGCGGTGAGATCGACGCGGCAGTCAGCGTCGCCGTAGGCCTTGCGAAGGCCAACCCCACCGTCGCCGATGAGCTTGCTGGGCTCACCGATGGCACGGGATCGGACGTAGCGCGCGCACTCGCGTATCAGCTCGAGACGCAGCCCGTCGATCGGACCACGCCCGATGTGATCGAGATCATCACCAACGGACTCGTTAACGAGCACTCGCTCCATCTCCTCGCTGGGATCTCAAACGGCAAACCGAACCGCGAGCTGGCTGCGCGGATCACGCGCGAGGCGAACGTTGCGTCCGGCACACGCCGCGCCTCGTTGGTACGGATCGGTCCAGTCGGGCTCACTTCCGGCCAGCCTCAACTAGGTCCCCTCCTGACGCGCAACCTGATCGCATGTTGGACCCTCGCGCTCCAGTCGTTGCCCATCGATGAGGTTCAGGTGGGAGCGACCCTTTGACCGCCCGCGCGGCCAGCCTCACGGGAGTCGGCCTCGCACACTTCCCGCGTGAAATCCACCGACGAGGAAGGCTGCATCACGAATGGGCAGCAACCGTAAGCAGTACAGCAGCGGCCGCGCCAGGAAGCTCGCCGAGCAGAGAAAGAACAACAAAACTATCCCCAAGCGCAATGCCAAACGTGTCGACGTCCACGGCGACGGCAAACCCAACCACTCCCGCTCGCGCTGACCGGACGACCGATGGCTTCTGCGGCCGTATAAGCGGGCCGCCGGTCTTTTGCCATCCGACGTCGAGCTACCCCCACGAACTCGAAAGTAGTCCGTCTCAAGGTGAACGCGCGAACGTCGCGGTCGGCCGCGCCCTCGGACGAGCCGGCGTGTGGCGTCGTCTTTAGCGCTGACCCCACTCGGGCATGCGACGGGTTCTTGGGGCCGGCCTGGACTTGCCGTGTCGACTTCGCCTACCTTGACGGCGCGTCAGCCCGATCCCGTGTCGCTACGCGGGTCGCAGGTGCGACACGGGATGCCCCCGATCGATCGCGCCGGAGGACGGGCCCACGCGAGTGCTCACGGGAGGCTTTACGGCGTTGCGGGCGCGAAGCCGATCGCACGCCGCGCTCGAGCGGGCGGGCGGCCGTCAACGTGCGCATACAGCTCGGCCAGCGAGGCGGCTTGCAGATCGGGTGGCGCTACGCCGCGCGACTCACACCATGCCGCGAGGTGCCGGCGATCGAAGCGCTCGAAGTGGATCTCTGCCAGGCAGCGGCCAGGGCGGGCAAGCGCTGGATGCAGTCGGCCGAGCGGCTCGTTCGTTGTGACCAGGATCAACGCGCACATCGCCTGTCCGAGGACGCCATCGCATACGTTCAGCAGGCGACTTAGGGCCTGTCCGTTGAGGTGCTTGGCGTCGGGCGCGAGGAACTCGCCCGCGTCCTCGAGCACGACGATCTTCCAGCGATCCGCCGGCACAATCAGGCCGGGACGCCGTGACCCTCCCATCGTCGCCAACAGATATTCGGGGTTGCTGAGGAAGGCTTCCGGGTCGGTGACGAACTGGAACTCGGCCCAGGAGCGCCACTCGCTGAGTAGGGAGCGGATCGCGTTCGTCTTGCCCGTGCCGGGGTCGCCGTGCCACAGGAGCAGTCGGCCGCCGCTCGGCGGCTGCCGGTCCCAGCGGCAGAGGTCGGCCAGTTGCCTGCGGGTCGGCCCGACGTAGTTCTCCTTCATATCCGTCCACGGCGGCGAAGGCAGCATCCGAGCGAGATCGGCCAGACCGTGCTGGCCCCACCACCAGAAGCGGGCTGAGACTTCTCGGTCGGTCGCATCTACCTCGGGTAACGTGAAAGCGACGGCCTCCAACGCCTGCTTCGCGTGGCCAGTGGACTTGGCCGCGACACGTGCAACGAGCGATCGCTCATTGAGGATGAGGTGGCAGATGGCTCGGTCGATGCGCACCAGCACTTCACTGCGCGCGCTGTGGAAGTAGTTCGCTCCGCCGAGGACCTCACCGGGCGCGTCGTCGAGCTCGGCACGGGTGATCCAGCCGCCTCCGAGGATCGTCGTGAGTCGCTCCGACCAGGCGAGGCGGATGAACTGCGCGTCGACATAGTCCCCGTAGCTAAGGCCGATGTTGACCGCGACCTGATCAGTGAGTTCTTCGGACGCCATCAACCGAGGGTCGCCGGGACAGGCGGGCGCCTGACAAGCTGCCGAACATCACGAGCGGCACCGGTCCCCGGACTCAGATCCGCCCGAGCAGTTCGGCCTTCTTAGCCCCGAACTCGGCCGCGGTGAGCACGCCGGCGTTCCGCAGCTCTCCCAGCTTGCTCAACTGCTCCAGCGCGTCGGGATCCGGTGATGAGGCGACCGGCGCCGAGCCTGGTGGCGCAGCAGGGCCCACGCCGACCGGCCGCGCGGTAGCGGCGGCCAATGGTGGCGGTACCGCGAGCCGTCCGACCACGCGGACGACTTCGTCCAGGTGGAACTCGTCGACGACGCCGCCCCCTCCGTTGGCGACGAAGACGACTCGGTCCACGGCCTTGACCGCGGTCGCGCCGTTGGACAGAGCGTCCCGGACCTCGGGCTTGGCCTTCAGGCCGAGCTCGGCCTGCCGGGCGCGCAGTTGGTCCGAGAACAGGGTGACGTACACGTTGAGCCTGTCGGCCTCCAGACCGATGTCCCCATCGATCGGGACGCCACCAAGCTGCGCACCGGTGTTGCGCGCCACCTCTTTCAGCCCGAGATCGGCGAGCACGATCGCCACCTCGTTGAGCCACGGATCCCGCGGTCCGGGACGGTGGCGCGCCTTTTCCTCGGCGACCTTCCGCTCCGTTTTCTGATTGGACCGAACCGCCGCGCCGATCACGACGAGGAGCGCAACGATTCCCAGCGAGACGTACCAGTACTCGATTGCGAGGCCGATGAGCAGCATGAGCCCGAGGACGCCCCAGCAGCCGCTTGGCTTCTTCTCGACGACTACACGGATCGGCTGCTGCTGCGCCATCGCCGCCTCAGCCCTCGCTCGCAACCCGGTAGACGATGACGCCGCCGTCGAGGTCGGTGCACGCCACAGCGGAGGCGAAGAAGCCCATATGCCACGGGTCGCGCGAGCGCGCGCCTACCTGACACCCCTGCGCGCAATGGAGACAGGCGCCAGATTCGAGCGCTGCGCGACGCGCGAGCGTTCCCAGCTCGGTCCCACGGTCGCGAATTCAAGAGACCGGCGGTCAGGAACTTGCCGCATACGACGACTCCTCAGACGTGGGACTCCTCGGCGACAGAACCAAGATCCGCGACATCCGCGATCTCGAGGACGGAAACGCCGTCGACCAGGTGCTGCTCGTCCGTGACAGCGAACTCCGCCAAACGCGGACCGGCGCGAAGTTCATGCGCCTCGCGCTGGCGGACCGGACCGGCGTCATCGCCGGCCTCGTCTGGGACGACGTCGAGAACGCGTCGGCGACCGCGCGACCTGGAGATCCGGTCAGGGTCGTCGGCAAGTTCTCGCAGCACCCACTCTACGGCCCCCAGCTAACCGTGGAGGCCCTCGGCATCCCGCTCGAGGTTGATTGGGATCGGCTGCTCGGTGGGCCGGCCACGCCGGTAGGAGAGTTAGAGCACGAGCTCGCGGTGTTGGTCGGGAGTCTCAGCGACCCGCACCTCGTCCCCCTGATGGACGCGCTGCTCGGCGAACGCTCGAAAACCGGGCGCGCGTTCCGACAGGCGTTCGCAGCTCAGTACAACCATCACGCCTACCGTGCCGGCCTGCTCGAGCACTCCCTCGCGGTTGCTCAGGCCACGGCGGCCGCGGCACAGATCTTCCCGGGCATCGACCGCGACCTCGCGGTCTGTGGCGCGCTCCTGCACGACATCGGCAAGCTCGACGCCTATTCGGGAGACGACACCGCCGTGACGTTGAACGACGCCGGCAAGTTGATCGGCGAGATCCCCAGTGGCTACTACAACGTGCGACGTTGCATCGAGGACATCCCGGGGTTCCCGCCGAGCCTGGCCCAGTCGCTGCTGCACATCATCCTCTCCCACCACGGCTGCCTTGAGCATGGTAGCCCGGTGCTGCCGGCCACGCGTGAGGCGCTGCTTGTGCACACGATGGACAAGCTGAGCGGCGACCTCGGCAGCTTCGACCGGCTCGGGCGGGAGACGGCCGAGGATGACTGTTGGTCGCGCTACGACCGTACGCTCGGGCGCTGCGTCTTTCTTGCCGACATCTCCGAAGACCCCGGTCCATGAGCAAGCGAGCGCGACAGCCAGCGCCCAGGATGGACCTGATTGAGAGACGAGCGGATGCGGCCGTCGTGCGACTCACCGCCCAGCCTTCTGGCTCGTCGGCCGCCCCGGGGTTACATCCAAGACCTCTCCGGGCATCGATGCGTGATCAGCAGGTAGCGCCTGAGACCGAGCTCGACGCCCGAATGCTTCCCCGGCACTCGTCACCGAAGCAAGGGCGGGACGTTCTCGGCGCGCTAACCGTCACTCAAGCGGACAAGCATCAGTTCGAGACGCAGGTCCAGGCGGTACGCCCGCAGGCGCCGAGCGCCTAGCCAAACAGGTCTTCGATGGAGTCATCCCGTTCGCAACGAATTCCGAGCAGTTGTAGTGCGGAAAGAATCCCCTCTTCATTCTCGGGTGGAAACAGGATTCCACTATCCATCATCGTAGAATAGCGACTACCGAACTGATCGATCACTTCCGACGGGAGCCACTCTTCGATCTGGCTGGAATACAGCTTCGGCTGCACAGCACCGAGTGCCTCCGGCGCTATCCGCGCATCGTCCGGCGGGTCGGGCTCCTCGCGTGCGATCGACCAGTCCCGCAGCTCTCGGAACTGCTCCGAATCAAGCAGCGAGCGAGCATCCCCCCAAGTCTCGCAGCGTGCGAAAGCTGCTCTTGCAGCGCGAACCGACTCGAAGACGTGGCGTGGAGCGAAGTAGAGCGACGCTTCGTAAACGTCTGCGCCGTAGACCAGGTCATCTTCGACTTTCCTATCGGCCCGGACGACAGGTTGCCGCGGTGGTGCCAGGGGATCGACGCTGTCCAGCCAAGCCGGATCGGCCGCGATTCGCATCCGCACGAGCGCCGCCCAAACCAATGTGATGTGGTCTGCAACCGCGGCCTCGATAACCCGCGACGCGGGTCCCCAACAGTGATGGAGTGGGTCCTTCGGCAGTAGATCAGCGACCAGGGCGGTTACGACCATTGAGACGGTATTCCCCCCGCCGGCCTTGTTCCCGGTCGGCGTTGGCGCCCATCGCAGAGGGGTCTCGTGGTGGCTCAGCATTTGTCGGGCTGAGCGAAGTGCCGCCGCGAAATCGTCTTCCAGTGCAGCGCGTGGATCCCCGGTGCGATACATGCTCGCAAGTTCGAGGAAACATGCAGCCATGTTCGTCCAGTGATCTCTGGCGCACTTGTGATCGTTCGACGGCTCTCTCGATCCCTCTAGAACGATCAGCTCTTGAACGACGTAGGCGGTCCCGTACTTGTACGCCGGATTCGGGTACCGACGATTCTTGCATCGTCTGAGGACAAGCTCACCGGCCTCAGCGAGAATCTCGTCGATGAGCACATCCCGTGCATCCATACTTGTTACCTACTCAATCGGTCTCGGGGCGGAACACGCCGTCTGAATTGTCGCCCTGAATGCGCTGTCGGAGCTTCACCGGCACAATCCCTCTGCGAGCGATGATCGGCGCTACGGGCCACGCCTACCCCTATCGCCACGTCCTTTCATTTGCTGCGAGGGTGCACGCGTCGGACGCCCAACCACGGAATGCTCAGCGCACCACAGCGCCCTCGCGCAGTCGCACCTCAGCCCCCGCCTTGCAGTAGACGAACGCGACCTCGCGAACCTTGAGCCCGGTGGCGGTCGCAAGGCCTTGCGCGTACACCTCGCCCTGCCCGGCATGGTGCTTTTTGGCGTACACCTCGGCGGTCTCCTCGGTGACGTCGTTGTCGGTCTTGTAGTCAACGACCACGAGCTCGTCGCCGTCGCGGAAGACGAGATCGACGCGCCCGTTGGTGAGCGGCGCGCGCTCGGCGGCCTCCGCGTTGCCGGCGTGGTTGATCTCGAATGGCACCTCGCGCC
>Ga0302325_10033144_pt1 | contig 10588 bp, 10 predicted proteins | sample Palsa_T0_2_FD_201948 | JGI IMG/M metagenome (GOLD analysis project Ga0302325, IMG submission 201948) | Peat permafrost microbial communities from Stordalen Mire near Abisko, Sweden - Palsa_T0_2 | ecosystem: Environmental > Terrestrial > Soil > Palsa > Peat permafrost | place: Sweden: Abisko...
CAGGGCGAGCGGCGCGATAAACCATGCGGAGCGTCGTGTGAGTACCAACGCTGCCGCCGGAATAAGAAGGACAATGGCGGAAACCAGGTACCTTCCACCCGGGTTCCATCCTCCCCACCAATACTGGCTAAAGCTCAGGAATCCAACATATCCCGCTAAGGGTAGGACAAGTGCGGCCGCGCCCCAGCGGTCCCGCCCCAAGAGCAAGAGTAGGCCGGCAAAGCCGGCTAAATAGAGCGGGGCAATCGGAGCCAGGCCGTCGTTCCTATCGAAGAACAAACCTAGCAGCCCCAGATACGGCCTGTGCCAAAATTGAGACTGGGATGCTTGTAAGATGCGGTATCCGGCATTGGGCAGGTAGGTATTGAAATGAGTGTGGTCAAACCATGCGAATAGTGCCAGACTGCCGACGACGGGCAAGCCCAAGAGCAGAAGCCGGGATACTAACCGTCGCCAGATGCCCCACTGCTGCCGGACGACGTAGGTGGCAATTATTAGAAACAACGGAAGCTCCAGCACCCAAAATCGAATGCATACCCAAGGTAGAATGCCAAACAATATTCCGGATCGCAGCAACTCCCAATCAGCGGGACGCTGCCTGTACCTCAGAAACGACAGCACAATCCATAGAATTGCCGCCCCGCCCAAAATTTCGGTAAAGATAGTCTGCGCGAATATATAGACAGGCGGAGTTAAAGTGAACACCATTGCGGCAATGATGGATGGTATTATGCCGGCCCCGAGCAGAAGCGCGATGTTAACGACCGCTACTGGTACAAGCGATGCGATAACGGCCATTGTTAGCTGGGCTCCCAGGCGTTTTGCGAGGACATACCCTGGAATCAGCAGAACGGGAAGGCCAATGTCATGCCAGAGTAGGCGCTGACCTTTGAAAGTGGTGACTATATGGGGCTCACGTCGGATGATCTCCATGTCGCTGGCCGATGCCCAGTAGTCGGGAATATGAGGGGGGAACTGTTCGATATAGTCGCGCCCACTATAGTTATTTGAAAGATTAAAATCATGATCGTGAATCAGGCTATAGGTGAGCAGAGTGTAGTGGGTCTCATCCGCCTGAGGAACTTCGCTCATGTTGTACCATCGCGCAAAAGTGGCGAGCACGATCAGCGTGGTGGCAAAGATATAAAGGCTTTGTCGTACCTCCGGCCTGGGGGTCGCATTGTGGCAAACATAAAAGGTCAAAACAGCGCACTTCAAAAGAAGAAAAACGCCAATCCCAAGATTGAAGGCATCGATTAGACGTGTGGAACCTCCGGAAAGGTGGGCCAAGATTGCGGGCACCAATGGCGCCAGCGAAATCAGCGCATCGGCCATTAGCACCTTTGGTAAGCCGCGCCACCACATTTGACGCCGGGCGTAGATGCCGATTAGCACGGCAGCGAATAGGTTCGTGCCGATACACCAGCGAACAACATGGAATTGTTCGCGGTTATAGGCGTGGAAAGGGCCGCTCACGCGTCGCAGAAATTCGACCGCAACCAGCAGAAGAAGAGCTAGGCAGACTTGCCACACCCAGTAGTAGAACAATTGGGTTAAGACCAATCGCCTAGTCTCAGGGTCGCGGTTCAGGCTAGCAAGGCTTGGCCGAGTCGCGGCATCGCTCGCGCGCCAGTATGTAGTAGCCTTCATTCCACTCCGGATTCAGATATTATAAGCCGACTTTTGGCGTCGCTATGATCGCTTCAAACTCTTGCGAGGTTCGTTGCAACGGAACATCGCCCTGATATTCAATCGCCTTTTTATAGCCACCCGCTCCCATGGTCTGTCGCGGCTCCGGATTGCTAAGTATTTCTTCGATGGCGGACGCAAGCTGATCCGCATTGCCGAATGGCACGACGACTCCGCCACCGCTGCTGGTGACAAGTTCACGCGACACAGCGATATCGGCCGCGATGACCGGCTTGCAGTTGGCCCACGCTTCGATCAAGACCAGGCCGAGAGATTCCACACGCGACGGCTGGGCGACGACGGTCGCCGAGGCAAGGAAGTCGCGCTTCTCGCTATCGGCGAACGGCGGAAGATTGAGGAGCCTGGGACAATCCTTTCCGGCCGTCGCTATGTAGTTGTCGAAAGTGGAAAGGCTGGGACCAGCCATCACCAGCCAGGCATTCGATTTTCGCGCCCAAAGGATTTTCATAGCTTCGACCAGCGTCTCCGATCCCTTTTCGAAGGCTTTCATTCCAAGATGCAGGACGACCGGCCCATTGATCTTGTACTTCTGCCGTAGAAACTCTGGATTGCCGCCAACCGTAGATTGCCAGTCGATACCGAAAGGAGTGATCGCCAATCTGTCGGGCAACACGCCTAACTCCTGCAAACGATTCCGCTCAGTCTGAGTCATGCAAAAGACCTTCGTACAATGTTGTAACAACGCGATCTGATGCGGCTGGAGATAGTGTTGCACCACCGCATTGTTGCCGGGCTCGCCCAGATGAGAACACGGCGTCGCCACTACCGGCACTCCGCGGAGCTCACCGGCATGAAGTCCGGCATACATCAGACCGTTATACGGGAGCGGGCCGATGTGAACGAGGTCGACATCGCTTGCGCGTAGCGCCTCCGTCAATCCCGGAACAGGGAATGAAGGCCGCCAGTATTGCGCCTTCCAGCGCCAATAGGGCGCGAGTCCCAGCAGGCGCGTGGAGCGCCGTCGCAGCACGTTGTAGTCGATAGGGAAGCGGCGCACCACTACGCCATCAACGGAAATCTGCTCTTCGGGAAAGCTCTTGAAACCGGGCAGCCAGAAGGCTTCCAGATCGTCGGCCACGGTGGTAAACACGGTGACGCGATGACCGTGAGCCACCAGGTACTTCGCAAGCGCCAGCAGCGAATTCTCATATCCGCCGCGATAAGGAAAAAAGCGAGGAAGCACCAGGGCTACATGCATGTTTGGGTCTAGGAAACCCGGGGCTAAAAAGCCCCAGTCTTATGTGAGGTGGTTACGGACGGCCTGAAGGCCGTCCCCTTCAAGGCCAATTGCCATTCCCTTCAAGGCCACTGCTGTCCCGTTCGAGAACCAGACTAATCACAAGAATCGAACCAATCGCGAGCGCCGCTAGTGGGCGGCGACAACCTCCGGAGTCAGCAGCGTCTTGTACATCGCGATGGCCTCGTCCGCGCTCCCGTCCACGATAATGCATCCGTGGTCGATGAGGATCGCCCGTTCGCAGTGCTCGCGGACACTGGCCATGTCGTGGGTGACCAGGAGAATGGTCTTTCCCGATTCCCGGAAGCGGCGAATTCGCTCGAAACACTTTTGCTGAAAGCCCATGTCTCCGACGGCCAGGATTTCGTCGAGCACCAGGATCTGCGGATCGACTTCGATGGCCACGGCAAAAGCCAGGCGCATGTACATGCCGGAGGAATATTGCTTGACGGGGGCGTCGATGAATTCGCCGACATCGGCAAAGTCGATGATGGCCTGCTGGCGCTCCATCATGTCGCGTTTGGAATAGCCCATCAGCAGACCATTGAGCAGGATGTTCTCGCGTCCCGTAAGTTCGTGATGGAATCCCGCGCCCAGTTCGATCAAAGGGGCCAGCGTGCCGTTGACGGTGACCGTGCCCTTGGTGGGCCGGTATACGCCGGCGATGATCTTCAGCAGCGTGCTCTTGCCCGATCCATTGCGTCCAATGATGCCGACTGCCTGCCCATGGGGAATGTCAAACGACACATTCTTTACCGCCTCGAAATCGTGATAGCTGGAGCGGTGCCGAAAGATCTTGGAGAATAGCTCGCGCACCGTATCCGGACGCTCATGGATGACACGAAAGCGTTGGGTAACGTTCTCCAGTCGAATTACGGGATCGGTTGAAGGCATCGCAGCTCAGACGTAAAAGACAAAGTTGTTCTGATATTTTCGGAATATAGAAAAGCCGATGAACAGGCTAATAAACGCGCAAACGAAAGAGGCCACGATAGACGGCGCTTTGGGCAGTTGACCGTAGTACACGGACAAGCGGAATCCGTTGATGACATAAATGATGGGATTCAGCTTCAGTAGCCACTGATAGCGCGCAGGTATGGCGTCGAGCGGATAGATGATGGGCGTCAGGTAGAACCAGGCCGACAGCACCACCTGCAAGATGTGCGACACGTCACGATAATACACATTGGCGGCGGCGAAAAAGAACGTCATTCCCAGGGTAAAGATGGCCAACGCAAGCAAGGGAACCGGCAGGTAAAACCAAGTCCAGTAAAAGGGATGGCGCAGAAGCGGGACCAGTAAGGCCAGGGGGATCAGCGAAAGTAGCAGGTTGATGATGTTGGAAACCACGGCGGCCATGGGAAACACCATCTTGGGGATGGCAACCTTCTTGATCAGATCGCCATTGGTAACAATTGACTCAACTGCATAGGAAAGTGATTGCGAGAAAAAGGTCCAGGGCAGCAGCACGCTAAGCAGGAAAATGGCGTAGTGCGGAATGTTGAACCGCATGATGGTGGAAAATACGAGGGTCAACACCAACATCATGAAAGCCGGATTCAGCAGCGCCCACATGAAACCGAGCACCGATCGCTTGTAACGAATCTTGAGCTCTTTAATGGCCAGTGCCCAGATCAGCTCCCGGTAGCGATAACTATCGCGAATTAATTGCGTCATAGGCGGCTTGCAACCAGATTTGCAGCCAGCTCCCACTCTTCGAAAACTGCGAATGAGTGGGGCACCCGCAAATCTGGCGAATAGTAAATGTTAAATGATTTTCGCAGCAGGCGCTGAGACACCAGGGAAATCCCCATCAAGTTAAGGCGAGGCCCCTCAGTGGCTAAAGCCGTGTTGACATTACGACATTTCACGGACGGCCTGAAAGGCCGTCCCCTTCGAGGAGTAGTCAGAGTTTTCCTACCAGGCTGGCTATCGTCCGGGACCGAGGTTGAGATCGGTCATGCCGCGCAACAGGTCTCGTTGCTCCTGGGTGTAGTTGTTGCGGAACTCATCGGAGTTCAACAACTCATTGCGCGCGGACGGAGGCATGCCGCGCAGTCTGCGATAGGCTTGCGAGACTTTGCCCTTTTGGTCCTCGGGCAGATTGCGATATTGGCCAAACAGATTGCGAGCCTGCTGCTGCTGCTGCGGCGTCATGTGCTCGAAGGTTTCCATCCGGTTCAGGATCTTGGCCTTCTGCTCGGGAGGCTGGCTATTGAAGCTGCGCAGGCGGTTGACCAACTGGTTCTGCCTCTCGGGAGGCAGGCGCTGGAAGTTGGGATCGCGCCGCAACTGCTGTTCCTGTTGGCTGGGCGGCGCTGCCATGTACTTGCGCAACCAGTCGCCATTATGCGGTCCCGGACCTTGCGGATGGAAGGTGTATCCTCCGTTCGAACTGGGCCGGTTGGGCGGAGCACTCTGAGGGTGTGAACTGGGCGGAGGCGCGCTTTGCCGCGGCGGAGGCGATGGGGCTGCATAATGCTGCCACGGCGACCGGGCGAACCCCGGCATCGCGCTGACGATCAGCATCGCGATCAGCGGCATGGAGGTGGCCAGGCGCACAGTTTTTCTTTCTTACTTACTCCGTTGTTGACGATTGCCCATCAAGAGCATCGAAATCGGAAAACAGATCGGCATTCTTGTCGAGATACTGGAGATCGCCCACTGCGCTTTCCGGGGCGTTCACGCGAATCATGTTGTTATTGTTGGCGAGGGTGTTGCTGTCACCGCGAAAGTGACCAATCTCCAGCAAGCCGGCTCCCAGAGCGATCAGCAGCGCAGCCGCAGCCGCCACTATGGGACGACGGAACCAAGCCAGCCAGCTCCGCGCCGGCGCCGCCACTTCGTCGCGCATACGTGCCCGCAATCGCGTGCTGAAGTACGGCGAAGGCTCGGGAGCCGGCCACTCCTCCAGCAGCGTCATGGTCTGCTGCAACGCAACCAGTTCCTCCGCACAAGCCGCGCAGGTATGCAGATGTTCCCGCATCTCGGCCGAAACCGTTTCCGGCCCGCCCAGTACCGCTTCCATGAATTCCTGACGAAGTTTGTCGCACTTCATAACTGCACCCATTTCCTGCGCTTAATTCATCGTATTGAGGACCCTGCCGTCCCTATGGGACTCGGCGAATCCTTCCACTCTACCCAGCACTCCGCTCCGCTGCCTGCTGGGCTAGACTATTCCGCGCCTACGGCGCTGGTTTCTCGCGCCTCGTACACCATTGCCGAAAACCCGGGAAAGCAGATCCCTCGCGGGCCAAAGCCCGCTCGTGATAACAAACAAAATAACAACTTACATCGGCACGGCTGAAGCCGTGCCCTTTCAAAACGTCCGCGTTCTCAGCCAACTGTAAAGCCATGACCTTCATCTAAATCACCGAAGGCTTGCCTTTTCAACTAGCACCTATATGAAACCCTTCAGGGTTTCACGCAGCGTTTCATAGGCGCGGAAGAGCAGCGACTTGGTCGCCGATTCGCTCAGCTTCAGCACCGCCGCAATCTGCTTGTAGTCCAAGTTCTGATACTTGTGCATCAGCACAGCCATACGCTGGCGCTCGGGCAACGCCTGCACCTGGCGCCGAATTGCAGCCAGTCGCTCACGGCGCAGAATGATTTGTTCGGCATTCAAGCCGCTATCGGCAACATCCACCGTCATCCCGGTATCGGCATCGGGCTCGTCGATGTTGACCGTGTTCTCCGGGCGCTCGTGCTTGGTGTCGCGGGCGTGATTCACGGCCAGGTTCGTCGCAATGCGATATAACCAGGTCGTGAACTTGGCGCTGGCGGCATAGCCTTGCCGCGAACGATAGACCCGCAGAAACACTTCCTGAGCGAGTTCCTCCGCCACCGCCTGATTGTGGGTCATGCGATACATGAAGCTGATCATCGGCCGGCGGTATTTCTCGACCAGATAATCGAAGGCGGAATCGTCGCCAGCGGTCACGCGCAGCATGACCTCGGCATCGCTCAGCATCTCTAAAACGACAGGTTCAGCCAATTCGCCCCGCATGGCCGCCGATGGCGCAGTTCCCCGAGGGACGCCTCCAGCTAGCATGGCTCGATCTAGTGCGATGCTGCCCACATTCCTTGTAACCCTTGGCACGCCAGAAAGTTGCCCCCATTACGCCTGGAGTTCCTGGGCACTTTTCCGCGCTTCCGGGCGGGCAGGTGACAGCTAAAGCATCGCAACGCTAAAACCAGTATTATGCACGAGAGGCCGCACGGCGGATACTTATGACTTTGACGCGAAACGTTTTGCTTTGTTGCCTTGCGCTGCTGCCGGTGACACTGAGCGCCGGCGTGCCCGCTGCGCAACAACAATCCTCTACCCAGGAAAGCTCTCCCGCCCCGGACGCTCAGGGCCCCATCAACGCTGAAGGCCTCACTTTGGGCGAGCAGGTCTCCAAGGACGTTCTGGAGCCTCTGCGCATCGGCATAGTGTCGCAGAACATACAGAAAGTGCTGTCGGTCTTCGATCAGAAAGAGTTGAACAGCTACGCCGAATTGCAGGGACAGCTTAACGCTTTCTACCTGCTGTATAACGAGGTGCGCTTCCGCTATCAACTTCTCCAGGTGGAGGCGGACAAAGACCACGGCTCAGCCACGGCGGAGGTCGAGATGGATGCGCTGCCCTATCAGGAGATGCAAGTGCCGGTGCGGCGCAGCGTGCAGATGCGCTTGCAGTTGAAGCTGGAGCCCAAGGGCTGGAAGGTGACGGGATTCAGCCCGGCTGATTTCTTCGGCCCGGAGTACGGCTCGAAGTGAATTAGCAATTAGCAACTAGTGTACTGCGTCATAAATAGCAACATGTATATTCCGGCCGGGTTCTTTACAATGGAGGACACGGCAGATGCGCGTTGCAGCCCAAGTCATTCTTACCGACAACCAGAGGGCGCAGTTGCAGGCGACCCATTGGCGCACGCGTTCCAGGGCTGCCGCGGAGAGCGATTACAAGGCTACGGCGACGCCATTCGAGTTGAAGAATTGCCTTGGCCACTTGCGGAGCTTTTTGGAACACGTCCATCTTGAAGCGGGGAGGAGTATTGCGAAAGCCGCCGCTCTAAATTCCCCTACAGATTGGGATACGGCCACTGCATTCTTGCGTAAGCAGGATTTCATGACAACGCAGCAGGAGAAGTTTGCGAGGGGCCTCCACGGTCTTCTCAGCGATGAAGGTGTCCAGGCTGTTACAACGGACCGCGAATTTGCGCGCCTTCTTCGCAACATGGTCATTGAATACGGAGTGATGTTCCTGACGGTGCTGGACAAAAAGGGTGTCAAAATTACCGCGTGAGCCGGCTTCAGCCGGCGGCACTCGACCTTTTCAGCAGCCTTCCGAATCGAGGCCTCTGCCCGCAAGCAACGCGTGCACCAGGTAGCATGATAGTGGCTCTTTCCAGCCTCGCCGCGCATCTAGATATCACCAAGGAGCGAAATCATGATACGTCGTCCAACACTAATGTCCGTGCTTGTAATCCTGGCAGTTCTCAGCTTGGGGCTGTCTCTGCGTGCGCAGTCGGGCGCAACGCAAAGCGGCCAGTCCGATACTAACCCCCCTGCCATTGCCAACCCTCCCAGGATCATGAGCCCGCCCATCCAGATCGTGGTGACCGGCTGCCTGAAGCGGAGCAACGAGGGCGGCTACCGGCTTACCGATCAGAATGGCACGAGTTGGCGGCTGACCTCCGATACCGTGAACCTGGCCGAGCACCTGAATCACTCGGTTACCGTCACCGGCAAGCCAGCGACGACACCGCAGCAGCAGGAAGCAAACAGCCAGCAGGGCGGAACGACCGAGTCCGGCAGCAAACCGTCGCCCGGCCTGCGCGTGCTCAATTTGAAAATGCTGAGCAACAGTTGCACACGGTAAGCCTGCATCGCGCGCCAAGGCAATGAGATTGTTCTCCCATGCGGACTGCTCGATGTCCTCACTCCGCCTGGGCGCGGGCACGATCGCAGATCCGCACTTGCGCCGACGCACTTGATGCTGGCATCATGAGCTAACTCCCCGCGTAGCCAACCCAGGGATAACGCCCAGATGTCAGCTCTAAGTGCAGCCACGCGTCGTGTGTCACGTGAGCTTCGCACCTGTGCGCTGATCCTGCTGGTCGCATGTACCGTGACCGGGCTGCGCGCACAGTGTCCCTCGCTGCCCTACGCCAATTCAAACGATCCCAATCTTATCTTCAAGCGGCCGGCTCCGGTTAAGAAGCCTGCGAACCGGGAGCCATTGCTGCCGGAGGCCGGATTCCTGTCGAACACCCATTACACCAGCCAGTTCTTTGGCTTTGGCTTCGATCTTCCGCTTACCGTGCAAGGTCACGAAATCATGTTGCCGGTGATGCCCGAGAAACAGCATGCTCTGCTGATGCTTCAGTACGAAAAGGGAGACCACAACGGCTACATCCAGGTGACGGCGACCGACCCGCGTCCCGGCTATGAGGTCAGCACTCCCGAGAAGGAGCAAGCGGAGTTGGAGCGGTGGGCACAAAACGGACGCGCCTTCGGAGGGCCATTGCAATTTCCTGTGCCTGGCTTCATGTTGCGCTCCGGGCATTTCTATTCCTCCACGCGGCGCGTCGGGCGGAATTATGCCGCGCAGTACTGGGTGGGCATCAACAACTACATGGTCAAGGTAGTGGTTCGCACCAACGATCGGGACTTCCTGCGCAAGGCCAGGGACCTGATGGCGGACGCGCGCTTCTACTGTCCCCAGGACGATGGCACGCTGATCAACGAAGAGGGTAAGCCGGTGAAAGTCGAAGGTGCCCCGTACACCGGGCCCACCGTGCCGACCTTTCGGGTGAATGCCGCTCTTCGCGACGAGCCCGGCAAGAGCATTCCTCCCGGAGAAATGGCTGACGGAGTCTATCGCAATCCTGAGGCGGGTTTGCAGTACCGTCTCCCGCAGGGTTGGGACGTGGTTGCCGCCGACAAAAGCGATCCTCCTCCTCCGCAAGACGAATCGACCTTGCGCGAGTACAAGTTTTTTCACGCCTGCTCGCAAACCCTGCTCCAGATTGCTCCACGTCTTCCGGTTGGCGTGAGGGAGCAGCAGCCTGGGCCGACGATCACCTTGCGCGCTCTCGATCCCAATTGCCTGTCCATGCGCACCGCCGCCTCCCTCACCGACAAGCGAACTGCCGATGAGGTTGCTGCCACCCTGGAGCAGACAGGCGAGTTCGGGGCGATCGATTCCGATGCGCTGTTGTCGATACATAGCCACTTGTTCATGATCTTCCATGGCACCGTGGCAACTACGCAGAGAGGGGAGGATCTGGGGCAGCGCATGTCGCAGGAAATCTTCGCCACGCGTTATAACAAGCTGTTGCTGATGTGGACGGTGATGGCGCCTGATGCAGCCGCGCTGGCCCAGGTACCCGCCAGCGATATCCTCTTCGACGGTTCGCCGCCCATCGAGTTGCGCGCGTCGCTGCTAGGGCGTGTTAACACTAAGTGAGATTTTTGTGTTATCCTCCTTTTGTGGAGATCACGGACACGCAATACCGTCGCATTGCAGCCTGTTTGCCGCGTCAGCGTGGCAATGTGAGCATGACGAACCTCGCGGTATTGAACGCCATTTTGTATGTAGCCGAGCAAGGGTGCAAGTGGCGTGGCTTGCCCAAGCGTTTCGGAAACTGGCAC
>Ga0302325_10033145_pt1 | contig 10588 bp, 7 predicted proteins | sample Palsa_T0_2_FD_201948 | JGI IMG/M metagenome (GOLD analysis project Ga0302325, IMG submission 201948) | Peat permafrost microbial communities from Stordalen Mire near Abisko, Sweden - Palsa_T0_2 | ecosystem: Environmental > Terrestrial > Soil > Palsa > Peat permafrost | place: Sweden: Abisko...
CCAGGGAGCCGCCCAGGGTTACTCGGGCCTTCTTGAGCGGCGTATGGCTGGCCGCGTCGGAAACGATTCCTTCGATGGCGCCTGTGCCCACCGGGTTGGCGGCTGGCGGCGGCAATCGCCGGGTTTGGGCCATTGCGATACAGGCCCATAGGCAGAGGCAGAATATGCGTTGCATGTTTGGTCAGTTCCTCGCGACGGCCGGAGAGCCCGCCGGGATGAGCTGCGTTTGCCGGTCGACCCGTGCGCCCTCCGCCACGTCGAAAGCTTCGCTCAGGGAGGCGAAGGGCGGCAGGAAATTGGGGTCTTCGTACGCCGCCGGATCCAACTCTTCGAAGGCGTAGAGCTTATATTGGCCGGGGGTTACGCCCTTGATCTCGAAGCGTCCATAATCGTCCGAAGGGGCCAGTTTGTAGAAGCTCAAAACATGCACATATCGGCCACAAGGCGCGAGCAGCACCCTGGCGCGCCCCGACCTAGCCAGGCCGGAGGGCACCATAACGGTACCGGTCACCACCGCGCCGCGCGTGCCCACCACGATACGCAACTGTTCGCGCGTACCTGGCTCAATGGTCATGTCTTCGGTCAGGACATCCTGTTCGCCCAGGCGCATGGCCTTTACATAACCGCCCGGCGGCACGGGCCTGACGTGAATGTCCCAGATCCCCGGAACCACGTTGGGGACCACAAACGTTCCGTCCGCGTGAACCTCGGTTTCGATCCGGCTGCGTCCGGGAGGATAGCCGCCGGGTATCAGCGCAACTCGAAACCCGCCGGCCGGCCGCTCGCCGCCGCCATCCAGATCGACGCGTCCGGCCAGGTCGATGGCGCGATCCGGATGCAGTGTAAGGTCCTGGCCTCCGGCTGGCAGTTCGATGCGCTCTATAGCCCGATAGTCGCGGCCCTCCGCGGATATGGTCGCTTCGATGACGTAGGGTCCGGGGATCAGGTTGGCGAGCTCAAACTCGTAACCGGGTGGGAATGCGGCGGCGCCCATGCCGTGGTCGAGGCTGTTGGGCAGGTCCTGGGGGTACACTCTGATTTGCGCCGGCGCGCCCGGAGGTGTCCCAAACGCCGGCCCAAGCCTTCGTTCGCGCGGTGTTCGCGGGGATTCGTCGGGAATACTGTTGGGGACGGGGTTGGGAACACCGTTAGGTACGGCGACCTTGCCGTGCAGCCCGGCGACCGCTAACGCGGTCAGATGGAAGTCGATGTCTTCGACATCCTCGCCATCGGTTACTTCGACCGGTGCGGCCGACGACAGCCGGTTGGCATCCGGATAGAACTGTACCGCGTACATCTTTTGCGAGGCGTCCTGCCCGGCCGCGGCTTCGGGTTGGACCAGCACCGCAGGCATGAATTGTTGCGTCGCCATTACCAGATATTGGCCCGGAATAACATTCGCGAACCGGTAGCGGCCGCGCTCGTCCGTGCTGGCCGAGTTCCGGTAACCGTAGGCGGGCTTCAGGCGCTCCCAAGTGGACTTTAGGAGGCCGACTTGCGCATTGGGGAGCGGATCGCCGTCCGCACCGAACACCACGCCGGAGATGGATCCGAGCGGATGCAGCCGGAACGTGATTCCGTAGCGGATATCGCCGGCCGCCAGCTTCAGGACCTCCGGCGGGCGGCTGGATGTGCTGGCGCCGAAACGGGCCGACTGGAAGCCATCCAGATGTGCGTATACAAGGTATTTTCCGGGCGGAATGGCGGTGAAGCCGAAGGCGCCGTTCGATTCGCTGAAGGTGAGGGCCTCGAGCGGCGTCGCGTCCATCGTAGACAGGGTAATCGCCACGCGGTGCAGGGGCGTGCCCGTGGCGTCATTCAAAACGATGCCGCTGATCGCAGCAAAAGGAGAAGGCGCTTCTGCGGGAGCCACAGCCGGCGCTTGCGCCATGGCCGTGCCCGTCGCCGCCAGCCAAACGGATACTACCCACATCCAGCCGATTCGCATGGTGACAGACTATTGGACCGCTGGGGCGCGACACTGGTTCCGAATTATCGCGTCGTCATAATCATTATCACATCGGCGAACTTGATGCGCATGCTACTCCACAGACCGCCAGGCTGAGGGCGCGCCTGGCTGGCGCGAAGCCCGGACCGGCCGCTACCGCGCGCCGGGCGGCGGACTCCGCATCCCCATATCGGCGCAGGGCAATCCATGCCAACGCCAGATTGGCGATGGGCCGCACCGCGGACGGGTCCAGCTTCGCCGCCTCCTGAAACTCCGCGGCGGCTTGCTCGTAGGCGCGCTGGCGCCTGTACCACACGCCCAGGTCGTTGCGTGCCTCTACGCAGGCCGGAAAGATGGCGAGCGCCTTGCGCAAGTGCCGCATCGACTCTTCGCGCGCTCCTTTTTGAGCGGCTTTGGCGAAGCGCAGCAGTTCCTTGCGGGCCGCGGCGGGCGCCGGGTGCAGAAGCTGTAGACCGTAACCGTTCCCGAAACGGGGCGCGCGCCCTCGGCCCGCTCCAACCTGAAGACCACTCGCTCCACGTGGCCATGCACCGAAACGAACTGACGTTGGATGGCGGTGCCGTAGATGTCGGCCAGCCTGAGTTCATACTCGCCAGGCGCCACGCCACCTAAGTCAAAACGGCCATCAGGAGCGACAGACACTCGCCCCATCGTCCGGCCGGACGATATCAGCTCGACGAAAAGCGAACCGGCCCGCCTTTCGCCTTCCCAGGTCACTTCGCCGCTGACGCTCGCCGCATTACCCAACTGACTCTGTCCGTACAGAGGGCTGCGGCAAACGCAGTAGAACACGGTCGCGCAGACACACCTATAGAGCACACTTGATAAACGCACGGTATCCTCCCTGTAAGTGTTGTTGCTTTCTTACTGTCGAACAGCTTGCGCTGAGACGGGCGTCTTACTTTCTAACGGGGATGGGGAACGTGGATCGAGCGTTGGGCCAGAGGGCTAAGCTGGATCTAGAGTTGGTCGCGACTGGGACCGGGGAAATTATTAGTATGGACGACGCGGCGGAAAAAGTCAAATTGCCCTGTTGACAACGTGCGCCACAGCACAGGCCACATCGGACACATGCCATAATTCCCTTATGCAGGAAGTGAACGTGGGCATCGTGGGCCTTGGCAATGTCGGCTCCGGCACACTCGCCATTCTGGCCGGCAATGCGGATCAGATTGCGCTCAAACTGGGGTTCCGGCTCAAAGTGGCGGCCGTTTGCTGCCGTTCGGTGGCGGCCAAGTCGATCCCGGAGTCGTTGGGGCCGGTGTTCCGCACGGCGGACTGGCGCGAAGTAGTCGCGCATCCCGACGTGGATATCGTGGCTGAACTGGTGGGCGGCGTCACCGTGGCGGCCGAAATCGTGGACGCAGCCATCGCCAATCGCAAGTCGATCGTGACGGCTAACAAAGAGTTGATGTCCGCGTGCGGACCGGAGATCTGGGATCGCGCAATTCATGCCGGCATCAACGTGGCCATGGAAGCCAGCGTGGCCGGTGGCATTCCCATCCACGCGGTGTTGCGGGAAGGCATTTCCGGCGACCGCATCACGGCTATTTACGGCATCCTGAACGGTACCTGCAATTACATCCTCACTGAAATTGAAAAGCGCGACGCGCCTTTGGAGACGGTCCTGGCGGAGGCGCAGCAGTTGGGCTATGCCGAAGCGGATCCCAGCGCCGATCTGGATGGCATCGACGCGCGCTCCAAACTGGCCATCCTGGCGGCCTTGGCGTTCGGCGAGAAAATCACGCCGTCCGACATTTTCATGGAGGGCATCCGCCGCATCTCGCCGCTCGATTTCCGTTACGCGCATCAGCTTGGCCACACCATCCGGCTCATCTGCGCGGCGCGGCAGACGCCGGAGGGGCTGATTCTTTCGGTGCGGCCTGCGCTTATCCCGCGGTCCACCATACTGGCCGGAGTGCAGGGCGCCTATAACGCGGTCTGGGTGAAGGGCGCCTACGGCGAGGATACCTTCTATTACGGACGCGGCGCCGGAGCGCTGCCCACCGGCGTGGCGGTGGTGAGCGACCTGATGCGGGTAGCGCGCGAAATCCGCAGCGGCAGCCCGGAGCGCGTTTCGCCCTTCGCGCACGAGAGGCTGGGCGAGTATCGCCCCGTGTCGGTGGTGTTGCAAACGCGCGGCTATTACCTGCGTTTCCGGGTGAAGGACCGGCCGGGCATCCTGGCGGGGCTTTCGGGAATCCTGGCGGCCAAGAACATCAGCCTGGAGGCCGTCCTGCAATTGCCCACGGGAACCAAACGCGACCTGCCGTTCGTGATTACCGTTGAACCGACGTACGAGCACGCCATACGCGAGGCAGTGGCGCAGATGGCGCAGCTCGACTTTTTGTTGGAGCCGCCGCTGGCGCTGCCCATGGAGACTGCATTATGAGAATACATCGCGCCATTCTGCTGGCCGCCTGCTGCCCCTGCTGCCCAATGCTGTGGGCCCAGGTGGCCACCGACGCCAACCAGCGGTACCAGACCGAAGAAGGCCGCCAGGCGATCGCGGCAAACCTGGGCAGCGCGGCACGCGATGCCACCGAGAGGCCGCAGGAATTGGTCGATCGGATGGATCTGAAGCCTGGCATGACCGTGGCGGACGTCGGCACGGGCGTCGGTTACATGCTGCCGTATCTGAGCCGCGCCGTGGGGCCGTCCGGGCATGTGTTGGCGGAAGATATCTTCGACGATTTTCTGAACGCCGCCAAACAACGCGCTGCGGACCGGAAGCTCGTCAACGTGGCTTTCGTCAAGGGCACCGAGACCGATCCCCGGCTGCCTGCTGGCGCCGTGGACCTGATTCTGGCGCTCGATTCCTACCACCACTACGACTACCCGGAGAAAATGCTGGCGGCCTTCGCGCGGGCCTTGCGCGACGGCGGCCGGCTGGTGGTGGTTGAGTATTACAAGCGCCCAAATGCCATCCCGGGGCAGGACGCCGTAAAACACATCCGGCTGGACGAGCCCGACCTGGTGCGCGAGATCGAGCACAACGGATTCCGCAAGGTATCCGAGCGCGAGCACATCAAAGGCAGCCAGTATATGGTTGTATTCACGAAGTAGCGCGGGCACTCGTGCGGGCAGCGTCGCGACTCAACGGGACGCCTGCTGCATGGGAATCGTGACCGACCCTACCGCGCCCAGTGCGGCATCCAGGACGATCACGCGCACCTTGCGTATCCCCTGCGCGACTGGAATTGCCTCTCTCAGCGAGATCTCGCCTTGCGCGGCGGCCGCGAACTGCTCCGGCGTCAGGCTGACCACAACGGGATGCTCCGCCGGTTTCATTCCTTCGTCGTAGGCCACGAACGCGACGAAGACTTTCCCGGCATCGGGATCGCGCGTGGGCCGCGGCAGCAGGTCCGCCGCATCGATGTGGACCTCGATCAGCGGCTTGTCGATGGGGTCGGGCGAAAGGCTCACCCGCAGCCCGATTTCGGCAGCGTCGAACGGACTGTGGGCGGCCGCTTCCATCTCGATCGGCAATTCCCGGGAGCGAAATGCGCTGGGAACGAAATCGGCTGCGGAGACCGGTGGCGCCACCGCATAGAACCCGTGTTCCGTCTGTAAGCGAACTTCTTTGCGCGCGCAGGTTACCCGGATTTTGTGATGTTTCCCATCGGGATTCAGCGGCCGGGAGTAATACGCAATCTCGTAATTCGCGCGGGAATCCATCCGCGCCTGCCGGATGGCGCCATCGGCAGCGTCGCTCGAGTAACTTCGTCCGCCCGTGATATCGGTATATTCTTCGAGGCTTTCGGCGCTGTAGCTTCCCACGGCCGCTCCCGCGCCGGCCACGGACTGGTCGACGGTGTACACCACGATCTGCGCTTCCTGCAACTGCTCGCAAAACCACCGCAACGGATTCGTAAAATCCAATCGCGATTGCGTCGAGAGGGCAAACCCGACCAGGGGAATGCCATGCGTGATCCAGACCAGATTCTTGCGTCCCGAGACGATCGACATCCGCGAGCCCAGATCCCGCAGCGCATTCATGGTCAAGTCGAAACGGTACTTGATGTCACGGTCGTCAACCGGTTTGAAGCCGGTCAGGCCTTTCAGCGCTGCCTGGAGCATGGGGTTGATATTTCGCGTCCACGGTTCGGCTGTCTCGGTTACTTCGGTGTCGGGCCCCGGTAACGGGTGGATGGGATAGAGTTCGCCGCGCTGCGTCAGAATGTATAAGTACAGACCCTCGCTCGATTCGAGATTCTTTAAAGAGTCGGCGACTTCGCGGCCCACCATCGCATCGCTCATGATCCGCTCGGTGAGCAGGTCCATCAGCACCACCGTCGCATGCCACGCGGCGCCGGCGCGGTTGGAATACTCGCCGTGAGCTGGCTTGGCTTGGGGCGCCCAGCCTCCCGTAAAACGAAAGAAGGCGATGTCCTGGGCCTTGCCATCCTCCAAAAGATGGAAATCCGCGCTGCGCAATCCGGTCACCGGCTGGCCCTTCGCATCCACCGCCACGACGTTCAATTTGACAAGTTCGGCTTGTCGTGTTTTCTCGGCGCCGCCGGCGGACAACGCGCAGGCAAGAATTGCGGCAACGGTAAGCGTGCCCTTCATGTCTCAATTATATGACCGGCCGGACCCAGAGCTCCGCGAGGTCCCGCAAAAGATACTGCGAGCTTGCTCAGACGTGGAAACCCGCCCCCGTCCGTGTGGATAACCGCCTTAAACTGGGGCGGCGCTGAGGCGTGCGTCGATGGCGGCCTTGAACTCTTCAGGCGACTTGCCGTGCGCAAACGAGGTGGCGTTGGGGAGGAACGCGACCAGCTCGCGATAAGACCAAGCCTTGTCCGGCGGGAAAGCAACATACCCTAGTGCGTCGCTGAGGCGCCAACTCACCTTCACCACGTTGTCGAGGCTGATCTCCTGAGGGACGGGATCTTCGTGGTGAACGGCGATCGCAGCCGCCAGTTCGTCTGGGAAGTCCCAGTCCTGGGCGAGGTAGCATCCGGCGAGGCAGTGGTCGATATCGAAAAGGTCCAACTCGGTCTGCAGCAGATCGAATCCGAATTCCTGAGTGACTTCCAGCATCCGCGAGTATTCTTCAGGATAGGCGGACATCAGGCCTAGGGTGCCCAGGTTATGTAGCAGGCCTGCGGTATAGGCGGTGTCGGCAGCCAGTCCGGTGACGCGGGCGGCTTCTTCGGCGATCAGCGCGGTGACCAGGCTGTGGATCCACACTTTGCGCAGCGCTCCCACGCGGACGGAGGAACGAATCATCCGGTTGACGGCCACCAGCGTCGCCATGGTCTTCACGCGATCGAGGCCCAGCAGAACGATGGCCTGCGAGACGCTTTTGACCTCGTGGCGGACGCCGAATAGGGCGGAGTTTGCGAAACGCAGCAACTCCGCGGAGAAGGACGGGTCCATTTTGACCAGATCGCCGAGGTCCTTAATCGCAACATTTTCCTGGTTGACGAGGGCGAGTACGCGCTGGGCGACCGCCGGGAAGGGCGGCAACAGGCGCAGCGCCCAGGGTGCTTGTGGACGGGCTAGAATTAGGGGCATAACGTTTCCTAGTATCTTATCGGCGGGGAGGGGCCGACGGATTAGGCGCAACCACAGGCAGGAGTACTTCGCAGGAGCGCCTGCGCCCATGGTATTGTCGTGGTCGTGACCATTACCCGACGCTCGATCCTGGCCGCTTTGCCGGCCGCTGCTGCCGCGCAGGCCCAGCGCGCGCGCGCACAGAACTGGAAGCCCAAGCTGGGCGTGCTGTGCGACTATTCCGATGCCAACCTGGAGTTCGTGAAGCAGGAAGGCTTCACCAGCATGCAACTGCGGCTGAATCCCGACAAGCTGGACGATGCCGCGATTGCGGCGCTGAAAGAGAAGATCCAACGGTCGGGGATCTACGTTTCTTCGCTGGCGGTGGATGGGAACCATATTGACCCGGATCCTGCCAGGCGCGCCAAGCAGAACGAATACGCGGCGAAGTGCATTGAGCTGTGCGGCAAGCTGGGAATACCGAACATCGGCGGGCAGTCCGGCACCATCAAGGGAAAGCCGCTGAGCGCGCAAGTGGACGAAATCGTCCGGGTTTACACGGACAAATATTTTCCGTTGTGCGAGAAGTACAAGGTCCGCGTGTTGTGGGAGCCTTACGCCGGGGGACCCAACATCGCCACGGGGCCAGTGGGTTGGGAGGCGCTATTTAAAGCGTTTGGGAACAGTCCGAACGTGGGACTGCAGTTCGATCCCTCGCACCTGATATGGCAGTTCATGGACCCTGTGCAGGCGGCGCGCGAGTTTGCGGACAAGATTTACGACGTCCATCTGAAGGACACCGAGATTCTGTGGCATGTGGTGCGGCGGGCGGGCATCCAGCCGGTGAACAACGCGAACTGGTGGCGCTTCCGGGTGCCCGGTTACGGCTCGATGGATTGGAAGGGCTTTTTCTCGGTGCTGGCGGAAGTCGGCTACCGCGGGGCCATGAACATCGAGAACGAGGACGAGTTCTTTTATCCGCCGTACAGCGAGCAGAATTTCACGGAGCAATACAAGCGTGGCTTCCGCGTGGCGCACGAATTTCTGAAGACGCTGGTGCCGCCCGTTACGGCATAGCAAAAGGCTGAAAAAGCCGTCCTTATACTAAGAAAGACCGGCGCGATTCCGATGCAGCGCCGGGTCGATGGCGGCAGCCATTTTCGCTACGTCAAATCCGCCGCCCAGAAATCGGTTGACTTTTTCGGCGGTGACGAGCGAAGCGGAAATCGCATCGCGGTGTTCGATCACCAGCAATTGGGTACCCGGGCGGCGTGCCAGCAACGCTTTCACGCTGCCCAGGGTGCGCCGGTATTCGTCTTTCAGCATCTGCCGGCGTTCCGGCGTCGCGGCCAGCGTCTGATTGCGGCGTACCAGCATACGCTCCTGCGAATCGAGCACCTCATCGAGATCGCGCTCGGCAAGGATCACGCGGCATGCCAGGCCCGGCGGCAAAGCGGCCAGCAGCGGCGCGACGATCTTGACGGCTTTTCCGCGTCCCTCGAACAGCCACTTCGAATCTCTCAGCAGACTCTTCACCGGCTCGAATTCGAGATAGCCGCGCGGGTTGTCCGCATCTGCTTCACGCAATCCGTCCGAGAGGACGCGCAAGCCGCCCGCCGCCAGCATTTGCATCAACATGGAAGTACCGGAGCGCGGCAAGCCGGTTACCACGATGAGGGATTCCGCGAGCGGCTGTATCTCCGCCGTCTGGGCTGTGAACGGTGTGTCGCGTGGGGTGTTCCCGAGGCATGCTGGCGAGGCCGGTGGAGAGGCAGGCAGGCGTGCTTTGCGCATACGGCGCATACGGCGCGCCAGGCGGCGGTGCTCGCTGGCGGATGCGGCGTCGCCGAGGCGCCTTTCGAGCAAGGCTGCGAGCCTGACGTGCGCTTCCGGAAAATTCGGATTGAAGGAAATGGCTGCACGGAACGCCTCGGCCGCGCGCTCGTATTCCTGCATGCCCGCCAACGCGCGCCCAAGCAGGAAATGGGCCATCGGATAGTGATGAATCCTGCGCAGCGCTTCGAGAGCCGACTGTGCGGCATCGCCGAATCTTCTACGCCGCAGAGCCATCCGGCACAGGCCGATATGGGCTTGCGCGTTATCGGGGTCGACCGCCAGCGCGTTTTCGTAGACCTGCTGGGCATCGTGCCAGCGGCCCAGGCGCAAGTATAGTTCGGCGGTCTGCAGGAACTGCCCCGGCCGTACCAGGTGCGCTTCCGTGACCCGTTCGAGCGCGACCAACGCTTCGCCGTAGCGCTTGTCGGCCGTCAATACCTGCGCTTTCAGGTAGTCGACCACGGGCGGCTGGTAGCGCGCCAGATTACGCCAGCGCGCCAGCTCGCGGCGCTCATCTTCGCTGAGCGGCGACTCGGGTTCGCCTGGTCGCATCGCCTCAATCCTGGTCTTTGCCTCTTCAAACAGCGCCTGGCGGCGGCCAGCGAGATCGTTGACGATGCTCCGCATTTCCGCGTGCATTCCCAGCGCCTGGCAGGAGACGAACAGCCGCACGGCGAAACGCTGCTCATCGGGATCGGCGGCATGGAGCTCGGTGAAGATCCGGTGCGCTTCAATGTGCCGGTCGTCGTCCTGGTAAGCTTCGCCGAGGTTATAGCGCAGCTCGCGGATGGTCTTCCGGACCGCAACTTCGCGATCCTCATCCGGCCGTTCAATATACCCCAGCGCGATCATCTGTTCCAGCGCTTCGTGCGCCGCCACCGGATCGAGCCGCGCATGCGGCGGATGGCGTCCGTCGGCGCCCGGAACGCTTTCCCAGCTTGGAATGAAGGCGACCTCCGGTGTTTTCACGAAGGCCGGCGAAAGCACTTTGCCGTCCATGTCTTCGCCTACAGGCAGTCCGTAGAGTGTAAGGATGGAGGGCGCGACGTCCAGCACCGACGACCCGTGCAGCGATTCGCCCTTCGCAATGCCGGGCCCGCTGAGGGCCAGGATGCCAAAATCGCGGTGCTCGATGGCCGGCCCGGCGGGGATATCGGGAATCGATGCGGGACGCAGATGGTCCGGATGGAAGCCATGATCCGACATGAGAACTACGGTGGCATCTTCGCCGGCTTTCTGCAGCAGATCCCCCAACATGCGGTCGTGGAACTGGTAGGCCAT
>Ga0302325_10033146_pt1 | contig 10588 bp, 7 predicted proteins | sample Palsa_T0_2_FD_201948 | JGI IMG/M metagenome (GOLD analysis project Ga0302325, IMG submission 201948) | Peat permafrost microbial communities from Stordalen Mire near Abisko, Sweden - Palsa_T0_2 | ecosystem: Environmental > Terrestrial > Soil > Palsa > Peat permafrost | place: Sweden: Abisko...
ATGTGCCGAAGTCCAGAGCTGGAGTTTCTGCTGCTCCACCTCGGAAATCTGACACAACGTTCCCATGCCTCAGGATAACGCGTCACGGCACGTTCTGTCTAGTTATTTGTTGGACACTACACTAGTGTTTATGGATTGCGCGCGAGTAGTCGGCCACTCGGAGGATGCTCCCCCGAGCTGGCTTTCTTGGACATCGGTCCTGGTAAGTCGACGCCACGGAAGCTTCACCGCGACAACCCCAAAAGTTCACGTACACCGCTCCCTCCCTCACGGTCACGGCCCGGAAACCCTTTCTGAGCCGCGCGCTAGCAGCACACCCGGAGACGACCCGACGTCGTGCACTGGAGAACATCGACTCGAAGAACACCGGACGGGTGGCGCGTGAGCAAGCGGTCCCGTACGCCGATTTACGCAACTTGGTCCTAATTTGGCGGTGTGCCTGTAAATGGCACAAGCATTGCGGTCTTGCGCGCATAAGCATCGTAAGCGCCTTCGCCGATTTTTAACCGCAAGCCTTCCTCCCGTCGCGCTTTTGCGTAGAAGGCGAAGGTTAGAATAGCGGCTCCAAACAGCGCGAAAGAAGTTCCTTTCTCGATCGCGGTTGCGAACGCGGCGGCAACGGTGGGACCCAAAAAAATGAGACCCAAAAGATCGGATGCCGCACCAGGCGATAAGGGCCTGTATCGACGACATGGTGACCAGCCTTTCTAGTCAGCCAGTCCGGCCAAAGGCTGTTTGGCTGATGCTCTTTGGCTGATGCTCTTTGGCTGATGCTCTTTGGCTGATTGATCCCCCGCCGCCTGCCTGCTATGCTTCTCCATGCATGAGCCCGCAAGAAACCGCGCCCCTTGGAAGGCAATTCGGAATGATTCTGGATGGAAAATGGGTGCGCGATCAGATCTTGGCGGAGCTGAAACCTAGGGTGGAGAAACTCACCGCTTCACGCCGGCCGCCCGGCTTGGCGGTCATCCTGGTCGGCAACGATCCCGGTTCTGAGATCTATGTCCGTCTCAAAATCAAGACTTGCGCGGAACTGGGAATCTATAGCGAAAAGGTCACGCGGCCCGCTAGCGTCACCACTTCGGAATTGCTCGGAATCATCGAAGGCTTAAACCAGCGAGCGGAGATCGATGGCATTCTGGTCCAGGCGCCACTACCGCCTCAGGTGGACCAAGAGCGGGTTTTGCTCGCTATGCAGCCGGACAAGGACGTGGATGGGTTTCATCCCCTGAATGTTGGAGCGCTGGTGGAAAACATTCCGGCGCCGCGCGCCTGTACGCCTTCCGGCATCATGGAAATGCTGCGCCGCTACCAGATTGCGGTCTCAGGACGCCACGCCGTTGTGGTGGGCCGCAGCAACATCGTGGGAAAGCCTATGGCGCTGCTGTTGCTGCATGCCAATGCCACCGTCACCATCTGCCACTCCAAAACAGCGAACCTGGCCCAGGAATGCCGCCGCGCCGACATCCTGGTGGCGGCCATCGGAAAGGCCCATCTGATCACGCGCGATTACATCCAGCCGGGCGCCACCGTCATCGACGTCGGAATGAATCGCAACCCGGACGGCAAGCTGGCGGGCGACGTCAATCCCGAAGACGCCAAAGCGCTCGCGGGCGCGTACACGCCGGTGCCGGGCGGGGTTGGACCTCTGACCATCGCTACGTTGATGGCGAACACCGTGGAACTCGCCGAACGGCGCCTATGCTCCGGCCCGCGCTGAGAGAAGCCCCGTGCTCCGAGTAGGACTCACTGGTGGTTTAGCGTCGGGGAAAAGTTTCGTTGGCCGCGCGCTCGCCGATCTCGGCTGCTACCTCATTGACGCCGACAAATTGGGGCACCAGGTGATGCTGCCGGGCGGGGAAGCCTATGACGCCATCGTGCGGGAGTTCGGTCCCGATGTCCTGGATGCCGAAGCCCGCATCAGCCGCCGCAAGCTGAGCGGCATCGTTTGGAACGATCCGGAGCGTCTCAAGAAGCTCAGTAGTTTGGTCCATCCGCCCGTTCGCGAGCGCGAGGAAAGGCAAATGGCCGAAATCGCGCAGGCCGATCCGCGCGCCATCGCAGTTGTGGAAGCGGCGATTCTGGTTGAAACTGGTAGATATAAGAGTTTCGATCGATTGATTGTCGTCGCTTGTACCCTGGAGCTTCAGATGGAACGCGCGTTAGAGCGGGGCACCCATAGCAAGGAGGAGATTCTGGCGCGTTTGAGCCGGCAGCTGCCTCTGGAAGAAAAGCTGCGCGTGGCCGATTACGTAATTGATACATCCGGACCGAAGGAGGCTACGTTGGAACAAGTGCGAAAGGTCTACGGGGCTCTGCAGAGTGTAAGGGGCGGAGTTTAACGGCATGAGATTATCGCGGATATTTGTGATCACCGCTCTCTTGGTGAGCGGATTTCTTCTCGTTACCACCAAGACCGATTGGCGGCAGCGCCGGATACTGAATTCAGTCTCGCTGGCTGAGCCGCTCTGGTCCGGCCCAGGGTCCACCCACGCCACCGGCCTGAGTTCGGATGAGATGAACAACATCGACATCTATAAGTCGTCGCATCTGGCCACCGTGAACATCACCAGCACCATTTACCGGCGGACTATCTTCATGGAAGTTTACCCCTCGAAGGACCAAGGGTCGGGTTTCCTGATCAGCGCGGACGGAAAGATCCTCACCAACAATCATGTCGTGGCCAATGAGCGCCAGCTCGAAGTAACGTTGTCCGATCAATCCCGCTACAAGGCGCAGTTGTTGAGCCGCGACGAAACTAACGACCTGGCGCTGCTCCAGATCGCCCCGCGCGGCAAGCTGCCCTCGCTCCATCTGGGCGATTCCGACTCGTTGCAGGTGGGCCAGAAGGTACTCGCCATCGGCAATCCTTTTGGACTGGATGGCACGCTGACCACCGGCATCGTCAGTTCGCTCGGGCGCAGTATTCGTGGGGAAAACGAGCGGACGCTGGAAGGCCTCATCCAGACCGACGCCGCCATCAATCCCGGGAACAGCGGCGGTCCGCTGCTCGATTCGGCGGGCAACGTGGTGGGCATCAACACCGCGATCCTGGGGCCGAATGGCAACATCGGAATCGGGTTCGCCATGCCGATCAATCGCGCCAAATTGATGCTGGACGATTTTCAAGCCGGCCGAAAACGTCCCAAGCTGGGCGTGTCGGTGGTGCCTATCTCAGGCGACTACGCCGATGCGTTGCGGCTGCCGACGCAAGGCGGATTGCTGATCCAGGAAGTGGATGCCGACTCGTCGGCCGCCCGTGCCGGACTGCGAGGCGGCCGTCAAGAGGTGCAGATTGGCAACGCACAACTGTTGGTGGGCGGCGATCTCATTATGTCCATCGACGGCAAGCCGGTGGAGCGCGACGATGCCATCAGCCGCGCGCTCGCGACCAAACGCACCGGCGATACGCTGGAGCTGACCATCTTCCGCAGTGGCAAGACGATGAACGTGCGTGTTCGCCTGGGTGAGGAAGGCGCGATCTAGCTTATCCGCGTTCACCCGTGTTCATCGGTGGCTAATCGTTTTTTGCCGCGGCCTGGGGAGTGAACGCATAACGAAAACTGTTGGCCGCCATTTCCTCAGGCGGCAATCCAAACATCTGCTCCGCCAGTTCGTATTCGCGCATGAGTGTGGTGCGGAAAAATGCCGGATCGTCGGTGTGGATGGTGATAGGCACGCCCGCGTCATAGAGCGCTCGCACCGGATGGTCTTCTAACAACCCCACGGCGCCCGTGCAAACATTGCTCGATATGCAGACTTCGAGCGGCACGTTATCTTCGCGAAGCTGCGCCATCAAAGCCCGATCCTTGGCGGCGGCAATACCGTGCCCAATGCGCTCCGCTCCAATCGCCAGCGCTCCCCAGACCGACTCCGGCCCAGCCGTTTCTCCGGCGTGGCACACCAGGCGCAGCCCGCCGTCGCGGGCGTAAGCGAAGACGTCGCGGAACCAATGCGCCGGCCCGCGCACTTCATCTCCGCCTATGCCATACGCGATGGTTCCTTCGCCGCGCCGCGAAACGGCGAACCTGGCCACCTCCATTCCTTTCTCCGCTCCGAATTGGCGGATCGCGTCCAGGATCCAGAACGTCTGGATGGAGGACCGCTGCGATTCGCGCCAAACCGCCTCGTACACAGCCGCCAGATCCTGCTGCTTCCACAGCACCACGCCGGCCGACAAAGTAATCTCGGCATAAGTCACGCCTTGATCGGCCAGCGAATCGAGTAAGTGGCGCGCCGCCAAAGCATAATGCTCGGGCTTTTCGAGTTTCTTATTCACCCATATGTAACCCTGCAGAAACTGCGCGAACGAAGTGCACGTCAAATTGGCCTCTATCTCCTCGCGCGTGAGCGATGGATCGATCGCCATGAGAGTTTCTGGAGCAATCGATCCTTCCAGATGAACGTGCAGCTCGGCTTTTTTCATTCGGCTACTTTAGTCTCTAACTCCAGCCCGCTGATAACCCTCTGCCATAATAACTGTGCATGACTCCGCAAGAGATCGAAGCCGTTCTCAATGGTACGCACGGCGATCCTTTTTCCGTGCTGGGCCCGCACGAATCCACAAATGGCTGGGAGGTGCGCGCGTTCCTTCCGCAGGCCATGGATGCGGCTGTGGTGCTGGATGGCGCCTTGCACCCGATGCGCAAAACGCGCTCCGAGGGATTCTTTGTAGCTGCGCTCCCACACAATCCGGGAAGCTACAAATTACATCTCACGCTGTGGAACGGCGATCAGACCGGCATCGACGATCCTTACCGCTTTCCGCCTCTGATCTCGGATTTCGATCTGCACATTCACGGCGAAGGAACGCAGTACGAGAGCTACCGCACCATGGGCGCGCATCTGGTCGAGTGCCAGGGCGTGCACGGCGTTCGCTTTGCCGTGTGGGCGCCCAACGCGGAAGTGGTCAGCGTCGTGGGCGATTTCAACGATTGGGACGAGCGGCGGCATCCCTTGCGGCTGCGTTCCGGCGGGGTCTGGGAAATCTTTCTCCCGGGAGTCGGCCCGGGCACCAATTACAAATACTCTGTCCGTGCTGCCGCGCGCGGCTTTCGCCAGCAAAAAGCCGATCCCTACGGCTTCGCCACGGAAGTGCCGCCGAAAACCGCCTCCATCGTGTGCGACCTCGCAAGCTATCAATGGAACGACCAGCCGTGGTTGGAAACGCGCGCTCACCAGGACCATCTCAAAGAGCCGATTTCGGTCTATGAAGTCCATCTCGGATCCTGGCTGCGCGGCCCTCACAATTCGTACTTGAGCTATCGCGAGCTGGCCGACAAGTTAGTCGCGTACGCCGTTCACATGGGCTACACGCACCTGGAACTGCTGCCGGTCATGGAACATCCATTCTCCGGTTCCTGGGGCTATCAGGTGGTGGGTTACTACGCGCCGACCTCCCGCTTCGGTTCGCCTCAGGATTTTATGTATTTCATCGACCGCTGCCATCAGGCCGGAGTCGGCGTAATTGTCGATTGGGTTCCGGGCCACTTTCCGAAAGATGCGCATGGCCTGGCTCATTTCGACGGAACCGCGCTTTACGAACACGCCGATCCCCGCAAGGGCGAACACCGCGAATGGGGCACTCTGATCTTCAACTACGGCCGCAATGAAGTGCGCACGTTTCTGATATCCAACGCCCTCTTTTGGCTCAAGGTTTATCACATCGACGGGTTGCGCGTGGACGCGGTGGCATCCATGCTCTACCTGGATTATTCGCGCCAGGCCGGCGAGTGGATTCCCAACATGTACGGCGGCAATGAAAATCTGGAAGCCATGGATTTTCTGCGGCGCTTCAACGAACTCGCTCATCAGGTTCCCGGTGCCATTACCGCGGCGGAAGAGTCCACGTCGTTTTCCGGCGTCTCGCGGCCCACCTATCTTAACGGCCTCGGCTTCACCATGAAGTGGAACATGGGCTGGATGCACGACATGCTGAACTACTTCTCCAACGATCCCGTGCATCGCAAATATCATCACAACGACATCACCTTCAGCATGCTGTACGCGTTCACGGAGAACTTCATTCTCCCCATCTCCCATGATGAAGTGGTGCACGGCAAGGGCGCTTTACTGAGCAAGATGCCGGGCGACATGTGGCAGAAGTTTGCGAACGTGCGGGCGTTTCTGGCCTACATGTACGCCCATCCCGGTAAAAAGCTGCTGTTCATGGGTTGCGAGATCGGCGTGTGGGACGAGTGGTATAGCGAGACGGGTTTGCCCTGGGAGCTTCTGCATTTCGACTTTCATCGCAAGCTGCAGGCATTCGTCAGGGAGCTGAACCGCTTGTACCGGGCGTATCCGGCCTTTTACGAGGTCGATTTTCACTGGTCCGGCTTCGAGTGGGTGGATTTTCGCGACGTGGACGGCTCCACCATTTCATTGATCCGGCGGCCGCAAGCGGGCAAACCGTTCCTGCTTTTCGTGTGCAACTTCACGCCGGTGCCGCGTCTGCATTACCGCGTGGGCGTTCCCGACCCGGGCGTCTACCGCGAGATTCTGAATAGCGATTCCGGGCATTGGGGCGGCAGTGACATGGGCAATAGCGGCTTTGTGGGCTCGGAGCCTTTTTCGTACAATGGCCACTATCACAGCCTTTCGATCACCCTGCCTCCGCTCGCTGTGGTGGTGTTCGAATCGCCGCAGCCCTGAGGTGCAGGAGCGTGGATCATGGAATCGCGATTGAAGGCTCATAAGATGTCGCCCGCGGCCTATCAGGCCATGTATGCTTTGGAGACGTTTGTCCAAAAATCTTCGGGGCTGGAGCCGTCCCTGATCGAACTGGTGAAGATGCGCGCTTCGCAAGTCAATGGGTGCGCTTACTGCATCGACATGCATTCCAAGGATGCGCGCGCCGCGGGCGAAAGTGAGCAACGGCTGTATGCGCTCAACGCCTGGCGGGAGACCCCGTTTTTTACCCCGCGGGAGCAGGCGGCTCTGGCGTGGACCGAGGCGGTGACGCTGCTTACGGAGGGTCATGTCTCGGACGCCGTATATGAGCATGCCCGGCAACAGTTCTCCGAAGAAGAGCTCGTCAATTTGACCATGGCGGTGGTTACCATTAACGGCTGGAATCGTCTGGCAATCGCATTTCGGGCCGTTCCGGGAGACTATCAGCCGGCGGCGCGGAAGGCCGAGGCCGCTCCCGCAACCGGTACCAGTTAGTTATCCGCCGTCAAGCGGTCCGCGTGTTGCGAACTTCATCGGATCCAGCGTGAGCCAAGCGGCGAGAACGACAATCCATCGGATCAATTTTCTCATCGCGATCTCCTAGCAGAAGGGTGTTCATTTCCTGGTTTATAACCCCAGGTCCACGCGTCATTCTTGCCTGTTCCGCTTCCCTTTTGCCTGGCGCCCGGACTCGCCGTTGACCCAATTGCCTGAACGGGCGACTTGAACCGTTGCGCTCGTTCTGGTATATATGACGTTCGCATCATGTGGCAACACAACTACACTCCCATCCATGGAAGCTTGCTGCTTTCTTCGCTGGTCGCGGCATTGCCCATTTTCGTGCTTCTGTTTTTGTTAGGCGTCCGGCGCACACCCGCGTGGAAAGCGGCCCTCGCGGGGTTGGGCACCACCGTCTTAGTCTCATTTTTTCTCTATGGAATGCCGGTGGAGCGAATCGTGGCGGCGGCTACCTTCGGTGCGGCCTATGGATTGTTCCCCATCGGATGGATCGTTATCGGGGCGCTTTTCCTGTACCGGATCACGCTCGACACGGGCAAGTTTGAAGCCATCAAACATTCGCTCCGCAGTCTGACGCGCGACCCGCGCTTGCAGACGCTGCTGATCGCGTTCGCTTTCGGTGCGTTTCTGGAAGGCGCGGCCGGATTCGGTACGCCGGTTGCCGTGGCCGCCGCCATGCTCGCCGGGCTGGGTTTTTCGCCGTTCCATGCCGCCGCCATTTGCCTGCTTGCCAACACCGCGCCCGTCGCCTTTGGATCTATTGCCATTCCTATCGTCACGCTGGCCGGAATCACCGGCTTGCCGCTGATGCGCTTGAGCGCCGGCGTGGGACGGGTCTGCGCGCCGGTTTCCTTCATCGTCCCGGCTTATCTGGTGGTGGTGATGGGCGGCTGGGGCGCGCTGGCCCGTGTGTTCCCCGCGGCCTTGCTGTGCGGCGCTACTTTCGCCGGCCTGCAGTTCACCATTTCCAACTTTGTCGGGCCGCAGCTCACAGACCTGATCGCTTCCCTCAGTTCGCTCGGCGTGCTCGTGGTTTTATTCATGTTTTGGAAGCCCAAGGACAAGGACAAGTACGAGCTCAGCGCCGCCGCGAAGGCCGCGGAAACGCCGGAACATTCCACCGGACAAGTGTTCCTGGCGTGGAGTCCCTATTTCCTGTTGGTGCTGTGCGTACTGCTGTGGGGCTGGCAGCCCATGCTAAAACCCTTGAATTCGGTAAGCTTCGCTATTCCTTGGCCAGGCTTGCACAACCTGATCGCGCGCATTCCGCCCGTCACGGCCAAAGTGTCTCCCTACCCGGCTATTTTCAACGTCAATTGGCTGTCGGCCGCGGGAACGTCCTGCATGATCGCGGCCATCCTTTCATGTTTCGTACTGCGTGTTCCACCGCTCCGGGCGCTGAAGATCTTCGCCAGCACCATGCGGCAGCTTACTTTCTCGCTCATCACGCTGGCCTGCGTGCTGGGCCTGGCGTATCTGATGAACTATTCGGGCGCCACTGGAACGCTCGGCCTTGCGTTCTCGGCCACGGGCGCGTCGTTTCCATTCTTCAGCGCGATTCTAGGCTGGCTCGGCGTATTCCTCACCGGCTCCGATACCTCCGCCAACGCGCTCTTCGGCAATCTGCAGGTGGTCACGGCAACCAAGCTTGGTTTCAATCCCGTGCTGATGGCATCGGCGAATTCAGCGGGTGGAGTGATGGGCAAGATGATCAGCCTGTCCAGCATAGCGGTCGCCGCGGCGGCCACCAACATGGCGCCGGCCGATGAGGCCAGGCTGTTCCGCTTTACGTTGAAACACAGCGCGTTCCTGGCGGTCGTCATCGGCCTGATCACTCTGTTTTACACCTATGTGGCGCCGGGCTTGCAGCCCTAGCGAACACCGCCTACTGAGGTGCCCGGCTCAGTCACTGCGACGAACTATGCACCTGGGCCGCCGCGATGGCCGTAACCTGCACCTTCTCGTGCCCGTTCGGTTGCATCCGGAGCGGCGTGGCCTGCTTTTCGAACGGCTTCCGAAACTCCGGGCTTTGCGGCGCGCCCACCGGCACGTCCTCCCAGGCGAAAATCTTGTACTCGCCCGGCGGCAAGTTTCTGATCTTGAATTCGCCTTTTTCATTGCTGAAGACAGTACGGTTGAAATCCATGCGGTTTGCCTGGTCGCCGTAAGCGATGGCATTCACCCGGGCGCGCACTACCGGATCGCCCTTGGCGTTCTGTACCGAGCCCTCCACTTCACCCACGTCAGCGCCCAGCACCACCACCAACGGCTCCAGCTTCGACCCCAGATCGATGCGCCGGTCGGCCAGTTGCTTGTCGCCCATGCGCACCGATTTCAGATACACATCGGCCACCCGGTTGATCGCGACTTCGTACACGCTGGGAGCCGCATTCTGGAACAGAAAGGAACCATCCGGCTGCACTTGGGCCACTGGGCTGACCATGATCGGCACTGCATATTGCGACTGCAGATTGATCCGGACTCTCGGAAGTCCGCTGAACGCGCCGCCTTCCACGCGCACCCGCCCCGTTAGTTCTACGGTTGGAAGAAAAGTCAGCGCGCCTGCATCCACATCGGCGTTCGCCACATCGACGAGTTTCATCGCATAACTCTGGTTATCTTCCTTGGACAGGCCGATCACCGCTTCGTAGGCGCCGGGTGGAACTTCGCCAAAGACGAGACCGGTCTCGGAGAATCTTACCACGCGGCCCAGTTGGATTCCATCCGCATTCACCAGAAACGCGCCGAAGCCGCCTTCCGGGTGCCGTCCCTCTTCGAAGTTGAAGCTTACCGAGTAAACGCCTGTCGATTGAAGCCGAATAACGAAACCTGCCAGTTGAGCGCCTTCGAGCAACTCAACCGGCGTCGCACGACCCGCGTCGGCTGTTCCCGGATAATAGGTCGGAACGGTCAAGTCACGCGACTCGAACTGACCCCGCCGGGGGCTGGCTTTCAAATAAAAAGTGCCGGCGCGAAGTCCAAACAGACGAAACTCGCCTTTGTCGCCGGATTGCGTGGACCCGGCTGGTCTCAGCTCCCTCTTGCCCGCTGAATAAACATACCGCAGGGCAGTTACAGTAGCGCCGCGCACGGGATCGCCATCCGCATCCAACACACGGCCGCTAATTACTCCCAGCGGGATGAGCCGGATCTTGACATCTTTTATCTGCTGGCCTTTTTCTACGTTGATCTCGGGTGGCGGTGCGCCGGTGGCGCCTGTGGGCTCCACCACGAAGCCTGGACGCTCCGCCACCAGGGCGTATTCGCCGGGTTCGACGTCTTCGAAGGAAAAATTACCATTGCCGTCCGTCTCGTCGGCGTAGCTCGGCCCGTGTTCGGGATCGTGTGCGCGCAATATCACGGTGACTCTCCGTACGGCATCCCCGTTTACGGAGTTGAT
>Ga0302325_10033147_pt1 | contig 10588 bp, 8 predicted proteins | sample Palsa_T0_2_FD_201948 | JGI IMG/M metagenome (GOLD analysis project Ga0302325, IMG submission 201948) | Peat permafrost microbial communities from Stordalen Mire near Abisko, Sweden - Palsa_T0_2 | ecosystem: Environmental > Terrestrial > Soil > Palsa > Peat permafrost | place: Sweden: Abisko...
AAAGAAGGCTCGTGCCAGATATTTCTGTTCCAAGAAGCGATCGACAACATCCAGAATCTGGTTACATGGCGCAAAGTCTGGCCACATAGCGAGTTCAGACATGGAGGGCCAGCTAGGCTCCATGGAATGCCGCCACGGCCACCCCTAGTAGACTCGAAGCTGGTTATCACCCATTTCGGCGCATTGAAAGTGCTTTATATTGCCGAAGAACCGAAGGTGCAAGTTGATTTCCCACCTTCCGACGAAGATTTGACACTCACTGCTATGGTCGCTCGTTTCCAAGCAAAAGATCCTGATGACGAAGTCATGGCCCCTGCCCTGAAAGCTGTCTATGCGGAAAAGAAGACATTGATACCACAAGGTGAATCTGACCAGGATCCACACGATTCGCACAAAAGGACTCTTGCCAAGCGGTGGATGGAGCGTCAGTCAACCGCATTCCCGGATTGGAAAGCTCCTGACTTGCAGTTTGCGAAGCTTATTCCTGATCCGAGAGGCTGATAGGACATACTGCCGGTATGGAAGCGATGCATCTATGCCTTCAACGCCGTGGGCTGTCATCCGTATTTCCGGGACTTTTGAGTATCCGAGACGATGCAGTGTCACTTGGCTGGGTTGGAGACTGCAGGCCAGTGTTTGTAAGGCATGCAAGGACCACTGGTGACTAGCTTCGGAGTGTTGAAGAAGAAGATGTTCGTGCCGCATCGGCACTAATTAAAGAGGGCAGTAAGTCAGTCGAATTAAAGCCATTTCACAAATTTCAATTAGTATAGTTAGTTAGTTAAGTTATTTTTTCAGAATTAGTATAATCTGTGGCTGCGACGTTTGTGGCTGCCCGTACCCTGCCCTAAAGTTCCGACCAAAGGCAAAAAGTGGCCCAATACGCAGCCAAAAACGTCAACCGCATTCTTCCAGCTTTTCCACTTTCCGAACCTCCTCTACTCAACTACTGAAATCGTTAGCCTCCAAAGGGACTCCAAGATGACCTTATCGATGACGGACTCGGTAAGGGTCGAAAGGTTGTCGAGAGGAGCAAGGTACCAGCATCCAAGACTGTGATGACTCGGCGAAGATGTTAACAGCAGCTCAGACAGTGACATAATTGCACCATATGTCGACCAAAGCAGCGGCTTATACGTCCGGCCCATCCACTACGCGCAAATTATCAATAATGGAGCCTCTTCCGACAGCGTTGGTGCTCTCTTGATCTGCGAACACTCTCCGAGTCGAGTGCCCTTTCTGCCTTAGTTCTCCTAGGCATAGAGTCGGAAAACTTCCAAGAGACAAGCAGAGCCGTACTGCTAATTATAACCGCAGCTCTCTATTTTTTAATTTATTATCGACTTCTTAGCCAGAGTTACTGCACCCACCCAGCTAAATATACCGGATAAAGTTCGAAAAAGGCAAAATGAGGCTATAAACAGGAAGAAAAAGACGTTGATTAAGAATATCTATAAACTTGGAAAACTTCCTGGTATAGATGTAGCATTTACTATCTGTCAAAAGACTGTGTAGGGATATGATTTTAAGGCGATGTATACACGCAGTTTGCTAGGGGATTTATAAAAATAACCATGCAGTAAGCTACAAGCGACCGTGCAGTAAGAATCTCCAGAACTATCGTGTTTTAGTAGTAAACGACCCTTAGCGGCGGAGCCGGAGGATAGGCTGCCTAGGGTACGGAGATAGTTGGGGTAGACGTAGATGGAATACCTGTAGAGCTGGGGCAGGAGTTGATCGTTAGCAGATAGATCTCGCAATCCACAAGAGACTCATTCAAAGGATTAAGAGCCTACGACATTTACCAGAAGCTGTCTAGTGGAAATGAAAGTCGAGGTCCATATCGCCAGAGCTACGTATCTATCCTGCAGTCTACTAACAAGATAATTACTCCCAAGCTCAGATGCCTCCTCCTCACGCCACAATCATCCCCAGCAAAGAAGCCTCGCCGGCCAAATCGCACCGCATCAGGTTCCTCAACTCACCCAAATCAACACCCCGGTCCCCAAACCGCATTGACTCGCCGCTCTCTCTGCGCAAACAAAGCACGGCCCGCCAGCGCGCCTAATGACCGCATTCTTTCCCCTCTCGCTACACCACGCCCTCGCCAGCGTCTCCGCGCCCTGCCCCGTCGCATTAATCACCATGACGCCGCCACGCTCTGGGTCGTCCTCGGCCGTGTGCTCCTTTAGCCGCTCGATGGTCCATATATTGCGCTCCTGGTAGCGGTGCAGCTCGCGGAGGTGGACTTCGTGGCTGGCCCTGCGCGGGCCCAGGTGACATGGCGGCGGGGTGACGAAAACCGGGTTCGTGTAGAGCTTGTACGTGACGGGCTTGGTCGGGTTGTCGTCGAGGGTGAAGGTGAGTTGGGCGCGGTAGACGGCTTTCGCGTCCGGGTCGGCTATCGCGTCTTTCGCGGAGAGGTCGCGCTTCAGTTGGATCTTTGCGAGGTCGCATGTGCTGACTTGGCACACCGGTGGCTCCGGCACGATCCAGTTGCTCTGGTCCTTCATCTCTGCCATCCATGGCTCGAGCTCTTCGTTGTCGCGCTGGTGGGTGTCGGTGTCCTCGTACCGGTTGCCGAAGAAGATGGGCGCATCATCGCTCCGGCCCTGGTGCTCGACCAGCGAGACGCTGCGTGCTTTTAGCTTGATGTGCCGTGGCTCGGAACTGTCGAAGTCGTCCTCGTCGTCGCGACCTGTCTTGAGGAACTCAACGGGCGGACAAGGTCCGAGCCAGCCGCAGAGCGATATGACGCTGGGAAGACACCCGAGCACGCGGCCGAGGACTGTGCGGACGCGCCAGTACGATTTCTTCGGCAGGCTGAGGCCGCAATCGTAGTAGGGTGCTATGCCAGGTATCGTTTCATTCATCGACGGCGTGCACAAGATCAGCGCTGTCATGATCTTAAAGCTAAACCGTTGGCCCGGCAGCGTTATCCCAAAGAGCCAGTCGTGCAGATGCGCCGGCACGACCTGGCCGCTGCGCAGGCTGCTGTACACTTCTTCGGCATAGTCGCGGACGTCGTTGATCCAAGGCCATTTCATACGCTCGGCGAACAGGATGAGCCCTTCGACTTGCTGCTCGTGGCAGAGCGAGTGCAAATCCACGCTCTTCAGCATGATCTCGAAGTCTTGGTCGATGAACTCTTTGCGCAGAGCGTCCTGCTTTTTCTTATCCAGCTCATTTTCGATCGCTTTCAGCTTCGCCGCGTTTGCTGCTTTTGCGTCTGTCAGTCCTTGACGCATGCTAGCCGTAGCATCTTTGCCAGCGAGTACTGTGGCATTCTCGTAAGCCTCAATGGCTTTCTTGGTCCAGCCCAGTTTCACTGCTGCGAGGCCATATCGTGACCAAGCTTTGGCATACTTTACGTCAAGGCGAATCGCGATATATGCGTCTTCCAAACTGTCCTCGTAGCGTTCCAGGGAATAACGAGCCGCCGATCTGTTGGCTCGATACACAGCGCTGCTGGGGTCGATCTTGATTGCTTCAGTGTAGAACTCGATGGCCTTCTCGTATTCCTTCTTCGCCAGCGCATCGTTGCCTCTCTTCTTGAAATCTTCCGCTTTGGCCTTGAGATCTTCGGTCTCCGGTGGCTTGATATCCTTAGGCGAGATCTTCATCTCTGTCAACACAATCTCTACGTTCTTGATCCACAGATCGGCTACTATCATCGACGCCAGGACTCGACCGGTGAAGCCAGTCGTATAGCTGTTATCGGGCTTGGTTTCGAAGCGTTGGACCAACTCTTTGGCTATGATAACCTGCCACAGTAGATTCCAAAACCCTCTTCCATTCCCTCTGGAGTCGTTGCATTCTGCGAAGACGCTGGACATAGAAAGGAAATTCATGAAGATGTCAGTGCGGTTTAGAAAGCTGAACAAGTTTGAAAACTGCCTGCGGTCCTCGTATTCATACGATGGGTGCGTATATGTAATGCCCATGTCGCCTGTGAACTCTTTCAGGTCTGCGTAGTCTCGCTCGGGGTTCCAACCGAACTTTCCATGTCCTTGTTGCAGTTCGTCGATTCTCCGTAGCAGCTTCCTCGCAGGTATATTGCCAGGGTCAGAATAATTAACTAACAAGGTCTGCTCTTTTGGATAGTGCATTTCTTCGAAATTCCATGCCTCAAGGCCGAAACCTTCGACGGTAACAGTACCCGGATTGAGATTTTCATACTTGGGGTTGCTCTCCACGTCAAACAGCACGGCGCCTTCTTCGGAATTGAAATCGAATTTGTCGTCGTTACGCTTTCTCATATATCGCCTCTTGTGGTAGGCGCCTACGCGCGATTAGCCTAACCCCACGCCATGGAGAGTGCTCTTACCGAACGCTGCATGAATGGTCGCCACGAACCCCATTTCTCGATCTGTCCACCAGCGATCCGGTGCTTGATCGCCCCAGTAACAGTGCGTAGTTACTCGTGCTGAGTACTTATCCGGCCCATGCACGCGCAAGCTAAGAGCTCCAGCCCGTTTCTTCTTGAAGATGTGTTCTACTTCATTCACTCTCTTCTCAGCCTCTGTCAATGCCGGATCAACTGCAGTTGCTGTAGTTTTATTATCTTCGCCCTCCCCTTCTTTGTCTTCCACATCTTCCTCGTCCTCTTCCTCCCAATCGTTCAGCGCAAATGCATCGATTCGTTCACTCAGCAGCTCTGTTCTTGCAGTGCTTGGTGCACCCAACTCTTCAAGCCTAGCACTTGCTACATCTGAGATGTCTGCATGGTCGTCAATAGTCGCATCTTGCAGCAATTGCAATTCGTCGATATTCTCGCTGGCTTCGAGATCAACTCGCATAATCTCCGCAATTTTGTTTCTCGAACCTGGGAACAGACTTTCGAGACTGTCGTTGAAGCCCCTTATTTCGACAACCATGGCCTGAAACTTCTTCTTGTCGTGTATTGCCCACAGGGTCCGGCGCGCCATCGTGGTATTTCTTTGCCTGTCGCGCGCATTCCGCTTGAGGCTTTCATAGCTCTTCCTGAACACAGCACCCAGAACAAACTGATTCGAGCTAACAGCAATAGTGGTGGTGTTTTGCGCCTCTACACGAGGAGTGGCTGGCCGCAAACCATACGTGTTCTGCATCTGCTCCGAATTCTCAAACAAGTGCTGGATATACCCTAGCAGTCTCATCACCGTGCTATTCACGTCCTCTTTCCGCAATTGCACGTCCGGTCTCGACGCTGCGGAGACTCGACTAGGACCCGCAGTGCTAATGTTGCTTCTATTCACAATGTCCGACAAGCCGATCGCTTCTCCCCAATTGAACAGTCGGATCCGCTCAACTTCCAGCTTGACACGCAAAAGCTCATAATCCATGCCATAGCGCCGTCCGGATTCGACAACGTCAAAGATCTGCACGCAAGTCTGCCATAAAGCGGCCACGCCCAAGACGAGGCCAGCGACGTCAGTCATGGCGAGCGAACAAGTAGGTAGTGGAAGGAACAGACAATTACACTTGAACGCATCGCAATGTCAAGAAATGGATACAATCTAGGAGGAGCTGTGGAGTTCTAATGCCTTACCTTCGTCCTTATGCCGAGTGGTCTAATCTGCGTAAGCCTTGGTTGCTCCGCCTCCTCGTCGGAGGAAAAAACGTCCGATTTTTGGCATCAGACACCTTACTTCGTACGCTCCATAACTCTTTAACCACAAAATACGAAAGAAAATCTGGAGTACAAATTTTGTAGAACTTTACATGCGCTATAAATTACACTTTTTGGAAAATTTTAAATCATAATGGCGTTATTTTATTGAATCTTAAATACTAGTATTTGGTCTTGCGCACGTGCCAAAAATAGGACGTTTTTTCCTCCGACGAGGAGTCCGCCTCCTTTTTCTGCCTCCCTGCCTGATCGACCTTGTCGGCTTTTATTAGATTTCACAAGGTTCGGATAAATATTAATCTGCACTGCTATTAGATGGTCCGTGCGCTCAAATTATTCTTTTAGAGTTTAAAGAGGAAACCGATTTTGCTCATAGCTGATACCAAAAACTCAAGTACTAAATAATTTATTTCTTAACTTCGTACGATTAAAAATCTATATAGCCTTATAAAATATTTCCAAAATATCTGCCAAGTCTATAGATAAAAAGAACCATAAGAGGACGGAGCAACAAATACGTATACTGGTCGTTGATTGTGAGAATCTGCATTGAAACACTTGTCCTGCATCGAGTACATCGCAAGCTCTGTATTCTTGTGACTGAGCGAAGATATATCAAAGGGGAGTTAAGCAAACTTGATGAGTGCTGGGTTTCGAGGTCGGTGCCATACTCAGCACTTGGAAACGATTTGTACCTATCTGCGGGGAAGACGTGACGTGTACTAGTGCAAGTATGTAAGCAAGCCCCTATCTGCCACCAGGGGGTGTCAAAATTCGTGGAACACTAAGCGAAAACCTCACCAAAACTCACTACTTTCAATAATATATTACAACCGACCTCATGATTAAAATAAGCTAAAATTTAAAATTATATTATAAGTTTACTTGAATTTTATATATACAATTTTTTTCGGCTTAATTATAAGAACAAAAAAACTAAATTTATACTTTAAATTATTTAGACTTCCTTTTAATAAAATTATATAATATCTAAAAATCCTCCAGGTTATGATTTAAGTAATTAATTATATATCTTCGTAATATTCGAGATTTCAAAATTTAGAAAGAAAGCTCGTGTTTTGGGGAAGTTATCCCTTCGTCCGGCGAGACATGTCCACACGCTAAGCAGGGGGCTAAGCGAGCGACAAAATGTATGTACTTGATTATTAATCTATTAGTAATCCACTCGCTTAACCCCCTTGCTTAGCGTGTGGACATGTCTCGCCGGGACGAAGGGATAATTTTTCCAAAACGTTGATTTTTGGTGAGGTTTTCGCTTAGTGTTCCACGAATTTTGACACCCCCTGGTGTGCGGCTCGGCCCCTTGTGCGCGCACCATCGCTAGGCCGAATCGGGCAGGGTTGGGGCCGCAGCGTTTTTTGGGGCTGGGTAATCTTCCATTCGCCATCCAATCTGATGCCACACGACCCAAGTCGCCGAGAAGGCCCCCTCTCACGACCGATTCCAACAGCGCTTGATGCTCTTGCTCTTGTTCTTTGCTAATCTTCTGGCCAGTATTCAGGCCTCCAACATGGCTCTCGAACTCGCTCCAGAAATTTATCTTATCATTGCAAGTTTCATCCGATGCCCTTCAACGCTATCGAGCTGTTGTCGAGCTTCCAAGATGCTGAAGAAACTATTCACTCCTTTCTTGTACAACCACATTCGAATATTGCCTCGAAGAATTATCCCCGAGATCGTTTACAATTCTCTCGATCTTGCTTGCATTAATCGTCTAGATGTTCAGATAGGTCGTCGCAATGAGGAATCAGTTGCAAAGCTTTCAGCTCTCTTGCCAAATTTGGTGTCTCTATCAGTCCGGTGAGTTCCAAATTCACTAAGTAAAGTGCCTCGATTAGTGCTACTTATTTCGTTTCAACGATTGGGTATACTCTGAACTCTTTTCGTTTCCACGATCGGATGTGTATGCATTCTTGCACCAATCCGTAGCAGATCTGGTTCTGATTCTAATGCTTTCCAGATTCCCCGAGAAAAAGGCTGTGCATCTTGGACAGAGCCTAGATAGACTGTGTCCTCAACCATCTCTGCGGGACCTCACCCTTCATGCGCCCATAAACAAAAACATTCTGAGCAGTGGCCATGGGAATAACCTGGAGGATCCAGAAACGCTCTTCAAATGGCCTCGTCTCTCTGCGTTTGGCAATCTTCGAAAGCTTCAACTTTTTGGCCTAGAGGGGAATATGCAAGAGCTGGGACAGGATATCGCCAACATCCTTCTTGCTTCACCACAAATTAAAAACCTTGGATTGAGTATACACCTGAACTCGTACTTGTGGAATTATGGCCGGCACGTTCACACTTCTGGCACCTATCCTATGCTTCTGAATCTCATCGTCGACGCAATGGCAGTTAACCGACCAGATATGATCCATTTCCTCGATTTGGAAGATCTTACTCTGGGGCTTGGTGCGTACACAATTTCTTAGAGTTGACTTTTTCGCTCTTCCTTGGAGTCCTATGTCGAGGGGAGTGGCCATTTTGAGAGATCAACAATTGGGCTTTTTGTAGACTGTCTCGAACGCTCAACAATTGGGCATTGTCGAAATAAGAGGCAATTTCCCCGAGCTCGACGATTAGACTTTACATGTTGGGAAACCTACAGTCGGTGGCTCTCGAGCTAGTTTTTCGAGTCTTCCTGGCCCCTAATCAGGCAATTTGACTCTAATAACTTGAGTAGGAGTATTGCCAGTAAAAGACCTCGCAACTAATAATCAACCCGATACCCGAGATCTCGAACGACTGACTCCCTTATCAAAAGTTCTAACCCTTCGTTTGATCAATGGAGATTGTGGACAATTGTAAGTATTGGGGAAGCCCAACTGTTTTCTGCATGTCTCAGGAGAAATGTGGGCTCAACGATTTAGCCTCTCTTAAGATAGGTTCCCTAATTTCGGATATCTCGATTCTCGAAAGAAATCGTAGACTTAACGATTCAGCGTCTCTTAAGACAGTGGTTTTAATAGACCGGAAATCTCCATAAGAGTGTTAATTAACTTCCCCGTTATTTTAGTGAACCTGAGTTTCGCATTTCAAGTCTACCGTTTCGTTCGGAAGGGTTTCATGACTGTTTTAACCTTCGACGACTGATTGTGGACGTCATAGGAGCTGAAATACTGAATATGATCACCGCTCTTCGTTCGTTCTCTTCGAGTCTTACGGAGTTGGAGTTTGGCAGGACCGATCCTTCCGATTCTGGAAACTGCCTCGTTGGCAATCATTGGATAACGCTGCACCTCGGTACCGTCCCCCAAGCCGCAGAAGTCTTTTTTGGCATAGTAAGCAATCAGGGCTTCGAAAACCTGGAGGAATTGTCCCTGTATTTTGAAAGAGAGCTCTCGCAACAGTCGAAAATCATAGAATCAGAGGAAATCTGGCAGTGGGTAGGTTGTTTCCACAGAGCCACCCCAGAGAATTTTTTTAACATTGCAGCCTCTCATGCTTTCTGAAATTGTCAAGCTTCCGAGCATTCGTCGGCTTCGCATTAACTGGGACCGAAAGCTATCGAGAGAATCCGCTCGCAGACTTGCTACTGCACTGTTTACTGCACACCAAGATGCAAAGCTGTCTCGAGATGGGCCTTCCCAATTAACTGATATCAGTTTCTCTGACAATTACACGTTCGCTTGCACTCACAACTATACCCGTTTACTGCTCCCGGACTGGGCGGCGAATGCTGAGGCGAGAGTTGGAGAACGGCAGATTGTGGAGTTGCTTGTTGATGAGCCCTCAGATTGGGATTGGGGATCTTCACATAGGGCTCCAGAGTATTATGACTAAGAATAATGTGGTTTATCACCGAGTCGGACACTTTTCCTTGGCATTAAACTTTAAATATTAATAAATCAACTATAATATATTAAATTAATTAAAACTGATCGGAATCCGATAAACTAGATATATCTATAGCTTCTTAACAAGTTCGCGCATTATAACCAGCTTTTCCACTGATCCCATAGTACCGCCTAGTGTAACGGCACAAGTAAGATCACAAGCTACTCAGAGGCATATGGGAGTGCGTAGGTAGGCTCAAAGTAATCACTTATAGGCTGGTTGCTAATGACAAAATAAACTAAGGAGAGAGAAGGAGAGTAAGTACAAAACGAATGTGATCCTCGAAGGATCTATATCAGAGGATTACAAGGCTGTCAAAGCCGTATCCAAACAGCTGAATCGCCACTATTTCAAACATAAAGAGAAGCGAGATGGGTATCACGTGACACACACCTGACAGAAGCCTCCGCCGAGAACACTGCCTACCCCAGTTCAAAACAAAGTCGTTCTTAGAATTATCATAGGTTCTCTGAGCATAGAAGTCTTTTCTTAAGCTTTCGAGTAAATATATGTCTATTTACCGATTGATTAGAATCACACAATTGTTTACTGCGAGTCGCATCGATTGTCGTTGAGCTTAGCGACAACAAAAGCTCTACTTACCCGAAACAGATTCTTGTACCTTTGTACCTCCGCCATTGATCCTCGGAGATTACTAAACATTGAAGCAACCAGTATTCAGGTCTCACTGCCCATTTGAAAAGAGAGGCAATCCCCTTCAAAAAAAAAAGATTTGCGCTTCGATGCGAGGCCCCACAATAGCCAGACCTTCAAGAGACCTCCCCAGACTCTGACACCACGATCCTCAAGTTTCTCCGATGCCCGAGGAAATTAGGAAGGATCAGCCTTAAAATATACGAACGTCGATTGGAGCCAGCAAAGGCTGTCGTACGATTGAAAAGACCTAAGTCCGAAGATAATTTTGTCTTTCGAGCCCCTGATTGGTGGCGCCGAGGGCTGAAGAAACTCCGCCTTACCGATGGCTTGCATGAGTTCCATCGATTGGCTATTCTCGTGCCCCTGAAATGCTCCTTCGGTGTTGTTGCACAATGCCCAAACTTTATATTACAGCCATGCCAATTTCTCTCTCCGCAAGATCGTTCTTCCATTTGCATTCTACACCAT
>Ga0302325_10033148_pt1 | contig 10588 bp, 7 predicted proteins | sample Palsa_T0_2_FD_201948 | JGI IMG/M metagenome (GOLD analysis project Ga0302325, IMG submission 201948) | Peat permafrost microbial communities from Stordalen Mire near Abisko, Sweden - Palsa_T0_2 | ecosystem: Environmental > Terrestrial > Soil > Palsa > Peat permafrost | place: Sweden: Abisko...
AACTTCGTCCGGCGGATAATCCCCAGTATCGAATTGTACCGTATAATCGGATGCGGCGACAGAAGATTGGGGATCGCCTTGTGATCGACTAAACGACCCGCGTGGCGCGAAGATAACCTCACAACGGCCCCCGGCATCCGCACATCGCCGGTGAAACGGTTATAAGGCCGCTCGACGCTCCCTACCGAACCTTTGAGGACGCTGGACGCCACCCCACTACGCCGGTTTTCACCGGTTCATCCGTCCTAGCGTTCCGCCATGTGCCACCGGACCAATGGCATAGATAAGGAAGGGTGTAGGTTCCTACATGATCTTCGCAGAGTAATTGGCACGCTTGGCCTACCGGGGGTGTGCCCTCGCCCGGGAAATCGGCCAAGCGCCGCTGCCGGGCTGCAGCTCGTTTGCTCGTGTCAGTCATGGTCCTGTTCGTCCTGCGGCCGGGCTGCGCCGAGGGATGGATGGGAACGGACCCTGGGGCCAGCCATGGTTATAGGGGGTAGCAGGGGGTAGCAGACCTTCCCATTAGGTTTTTTCTAATCTGACTTCGTTCAACTCTTTATTATAGGTCTGCTACCCCCCGCAACCCCATCGCCCACGGCTCCCCCTTGGACGATTGCCTTAGCCGATGTCGAGCGCGGCCTGGGCGGGGATGGCGCCGACGTCTTGCGACCATCACCTCAGCAACGCGGTGGCGCATTGTGCGCTCGCGGGATGGAACTATTGCACTGCAGCAGAGTTCTCAGCACGCGTACTCGGCGCCGTATCTCCGATTTTCCCAACAGGGTGGATGATGTCGAATGAAAATTGCGCAAATTGCCCCGTTGATGGAGAGCGTTCCGCCGCGGCTCTATGGGGGAACGGAACGTGTCGTTTCGTATCTCACCGAGGACTTGGTCGCCCAAGGTCACGAGGTGACCTTGTTCGCAAGCGGTGATTCCATAACTGCTGCCAATCTCGTGCCGTGTTGCACGCAAGCATTACGGCTAGACACCGCGGTCAGCAACGTCGTGCCCCATTACATGCTGATGCCGGACAAGGTTCGCTCACATGCCGCCGAATTCGACGTGCTTCACTTCCATATCGACCATTTCCATTTCCCGCTCTTCAGGCATCTGCCGATCCCCAGCTTGACGACTCTGCATGGCCGCCAGGACCATCGCGACTCTCTGCCGTTTTTTGCCAAATTCAGCGACATGCCGCTGATTTCGATCTCGAATGCTCAACGGGCGTCGTTGCCACATTCGAACTTTGCCGCCACGATCTATCATGGTCTCCCGCAAAATCTGCACGAGGCCAACTATCGGCCCAATGGAGGCTATTTGCTCTGGTTCGGCTTGAGTCAGGAAGAGATACCGGGACGAGCTCGGTTGTTTGATCGCCCAACCCGGCGCCACGTAGCGCCGGGTTGTGAGAATGAAGATCAAGCGCCGCCGATGGCTGCGACACCGGCGTCACCATCCTCTTTATAATCGCCCTCAACCGAAGGTGGGGCTGGCTTGAGCGGGACCACGTTCGACTTTATCCCGTTGGCCTTGGCAAGAGCCCGTGCCGCCTTGGCCGCGAGCAGGTCGGCCTCAGCCTTGGCCGTGATCGCCTCGGGCGTCGGCGGAAGGGCGGCGACGGCTTCCGCCGTCTCGACGATCTTCTCAAGGGTCCGCAGGCGAGCCCGCAGCGCCTTCATCGCTTCACGAGTTACGAGGCCGTCTCTCCCGTCGGTAACGATGTCGATCTTGTCGATGGCGGTCAGGACTTCCAACCGCACCTTGAGCTTGTCAGTGGGCTCTTGACAGAGTTGGAAGCGGTTGATCGCCTGCAGGGTGGTGAGGCGTTCGCGGAGAGCCTTCAGCGAGACGTTTTCCTTGGGCTCTAGCGCCTGGAGCTTTCGCACAAGCTCGTGACGTTCCGTGATACAGAGAGCCTGCATCGCCGCGTGGGCTGCGAGTGCCTCGGTCTGCTTCACCAAGTCAATCGCCACTCGTTCGACCAAATGGTCCACGGTTTCGCCACAGGTCTGCTTAGCGTCGTCGTCTATGTGCTCATATTCACGCATAGTCTCGTAGTTGATCTGATCGTAAGTCATAACGCACGTCTTTCTCCGCAGCCCTACGGCCTGCGGCTTGGATAGATTGGAGACAGGATTGCCTCCCCTCTATCGGCCGAAAGATGACCCCGAGCCCGAAATCCGAAAGGGGGAATTACCATGGGTAATATTTTGTACATTCCCCCTCCCAAGCCGCCCACACGGTGGTACGGTTGGCCGATTCAGAGGAAAGCAAATAAAAGGGAAATTGAATTGAGGCGGAAAATTGAGGCGATCTTAACTGGGACGCGCTGCTCCGACATTGCGCGGAGTGAGTCGAAAATGTGAACACGCTTGTCGCAGCAGCGCGGTGTTTGATCGAAACCGGATGGAGCGAAAGCCGCGACGATCCGGTCGCGATTGCCGACCCGCACCAGCTCCCAGGTGTGGTCCGAGGAGACTCCGAAACGTCGCTATCGCCTCGGCGGCGTCGACCAGCCAAAAGCCGTCGCTACGTCGGTGCCGATGCCGAACCGGATGGCGAGCGCGCCATTGGCGGGCGCGAACGGCAGTCTCGCCTCGCTTCAGCGCCGAACTTATTTGCCGAACTTGGCTTCGAGATAAGAGGTGACCGTCTTTGCCTCGTCGGCCGATATCGGAGCGCCGAGAAAGACCATCCGGGCGACGATCGCGTCCCATTCGCCCTTGCTGCGCTTCGCGGCGGAAACGCGGTCAAGCCCGTGGCAGACGGCGCAGCGCGTCTCGACGAGGTCTTTGCCCGGCGCGTCAGGCAATGTCACCTGGATCGTGGGAGGCGGAACGTTGATGCCGGGACCAAAATTGGTCGCAAGATATTCGACCGCCTTGTCAACCTCGGGCGGCGTGAGCTGCGCACCGCGAAGAATCATGTCATAGACCTGGAACCGCCACGCGTCCGACGCCTCGCGCAATTGCGCGAAGGCGTTGGGACTGTGGCATTGGGTGCAGGCAACGGCAACGATGTCACGGCCCTCGCCCGGCGGCAACGAATTGGCGCCTTGCTGCTGGGCGTGGGACGGCACGGCTTGCCCAAAAACCGCCGTAACAATCGCGCCAGCGAACAAGAACCGCATGGTCAGACCTTCCTCGTACGTTCATCGGCGATCGAGTAGCCGGGATGCCAAGCCGATGCCGCGCCGACGCCGTCACGTTCAACATGAATGTCGAGAAGATAGGGTCTTCCCTGGACATTGGCGCGCTTAGCGCGGGCGAGCGCGTCCTTGATCTGCGACGCCTCCTTCACAGTCTCGCCCTCGACGCCGAACGCACGTGCCGCCGTGGCGAAATCGACATCGGGATCGCCGTTATAGCAGGTCATGTCGAGGCCGAGCTTGAACTGCTCTCCGGCACTGTAAGTCCAGATGCGGTTGCGCTCGTTGTTGTAACTGCGGTTATTGTAAACGATGGTCGTGATGGGAGCGCTGTAGCGCGCGTGGCTCCAAAGCGGTTGTGGCCCGCCGAACATCATCGAGCCATCGCCGAGTATGGCGACCACTGGGCGGTCGGGCTGGGCGAGCTTCGCGCCGAAGCTCGCCGCCACGGCCCAGCCGAGGATGTTGGGGCCGGTGCTGATGTAGCTCTTGTCGGTGCCGCCGAAGGACATGAGCGGGTTCATCGCTTTGCCGGAATCGCAATCGCTAACGTAGATCGTGTCCTTCTCGAGCCCGTTCTCCAGCTCGATCGCGAGCCGTTCGCGACGTATGGCCGGCCCATTACCAACCGAAGCCGCGATTGTCTTGCGCATTTCAGCGGCTTGATCGGTGTACTCCCGCGTGCGCGATGCGCGCTCTTCGGCGACCTTTTTCAGGTGCGTTTCTGTCGCCATGCTCTTCACGGCAGCAATGAGATCGGCGGTGGCGAGCCTCACGTCCGCGACCATTCCGAGATCGACGGGAGCGACGCGCGCGAGGCTCATTGCATCCTGCCGGATTGAAATGAGCTTCGCGCCCTTTTGCGCGATCTCGGCATAGCGGTTGCCAATGTTGAGGTGGACATCGATCTGGCCAGGGAAGCGCATCGTCCGCAGCGTCGGCCCAATATAGAGGGGGTTCCGGGTCGGGAACGGCTTCGACCAAACGCCGAATTCCTCCTGTCCCGCGACGGGCAGGCCGAGGAGCTCAGCGAGTTCGACCACTTCTTTCTCGCCGCGGCAGAGCGTGATCTCATCGCCGACCGAAAGGAGTGGATTCTTGGCCTCGATGAGCATCCGAGCCGCCTTCTCGACATCATCCTTGTCGGGACGGATCTTCATCGACACGTCGAACAGCGATTGATCCATGATGGTCGCCGTCGCCTCGGTCCGCAGCTCATTGTCCGGAATGGCGAGGAAGACCGGGCCCGCCGGCGGCGTCGCTGCGAATTTTAGTGCGCGCCGCGTTGTCTCGGGAATGCCGTTCGCCGTTTGCGCCGTCCATCGCCATCTGGTGATGGGTCCGAGCATGGATTCCTGGTAGTCGTAATCCTGAGGTCCCTCGCGGCCCGCTGCGTCCTGGCCAAACGCTGCAACCACGACCAGCATCGGAATGCGGTCCTTGAAGGTATTGACCATTTGCGTCATCGCATTGGGCAGCCCGACATTGGCAACAACGACCACGCCCGGCTTGCCCGAGAGACGCGCATAGCCATCCGCCATGGCGGCGACGGCCCCTTCCTGTACGCCCTTGATCAACTGAATCGACGGCTCATTGACGAGTGCATCGAAGATCGGCGCGTCGCCGGTCGAGGGATTAAAGAATATGTACTGGACGCCCGCCGCCTTCAGCTGCTGGACGAACAGCGCGCCGCCTCTGCCAGTCATTTCGCGCATCGACCCTTGCGGCGTCGCTCCCTGGGCCGGCCCAGCGAACGGCGCCAAGGACTGCGCCATGGCTTTTGCCGTCACAGTGCTCATGCCAAGGGCGGTCAAGCCGGACATGAGTTGTCGACGCGAAATCCCCTGGTCGAGATATTGCTTGATCAGGTCTTTCATCGCTTCCTCCACACGCTCTTTGGCAAAAGGATATTATCTTGCCTGAGGGCGAGCAAGGCAACACTGCAACGGGGCTCGAGTGCAGCGTGCTGCGGAAGTCGGCAGTCGACCCTGGACTGGACGTTCCGCTGCGGGCTGAGCGAAACCGGCTACGGTTGTAATGTGGCGCCCGAATGCGGATGATCGGAGAAACCTTGTCGAGATTTTTGCGTGCACTAGGATTGCCACCGTTGAGCGTGCGCCAAATCCGGCTCTCGACGGGCCTGGTCCTCTTCACTTATGTGACGACGCACTTCCTCAATCACGCGCTCGCCAATATCTCGGTCGCGGCGGCAGAATCCGGACTGGTCATCCAAAAGCTGATTTGGCAGACGCCACCGGGCGCCGTCATTCTCTACGCGTCGCTCGCGACGCATATGGGCCTCGGATTCTGGGCCCTTTACGAGCGCCGCAATTTTCGCTTCACGCGGGCGGAAGCGACGCAGCTCGTGCTCGGCCTCTGTATCCCGGCCCTGATTGCCGATCACCTGCTGGGCACCCGCGTCTCCCTCACCATGTTCGGGACGCAAAAGGGGTATGCCGAAGAACTTCTAAAACTTTGGGTGCGCTCGCCTGCCTTCGGCGTACTCCAGGCCCTTCTGGTCCTCGTCGTCTGGATTCATGGCTGCCTCGGGCTTCACTTCTGGTTGAGGTTGAAGCCGTTTTATCCGCGGGTAAAAGGGGTTCTCCTGTCCGTCGCGGTGCTTCTGCCGGCTCTCGCGCTGCTCGGATTCTACCAGGGGGGTAAGACCATTCTGGTCGAGGTCAACGACCCGACTTGGCAAGCTCTGCACCTCACGCCGGATCACGTCGGCACCCCGGAACAGAACGCGGCCCTCGTGAGCTATCGCGGCTGGTTTTTCATTTCACTGGCGGTGGCGTTTGGTCTGACTTTGGTCGCCCGGGCGCTGCGTCGACTGCGGCAGCATCGCCGCGGTCTCGTAACGCTGACCTATCCTAATCGCACCGTACGCGTACCGCGCGGCTTCAGCGTGCTTGAAGCGAGCCTTCACTACAACATTCCGCACGCGCACGTGTGCGGCGGACGCGGCCGTTGCTCGACCTGTCGTATCCGCATTCTCGGCACGCACGACGAGCTTCCCCCGGCGAGCGACGCTGAACAGGCAGCGCTTAGGCGCGTGCGGGGAGGAACCGGCGTGCGGTTAGCCTGTCAGCTCCGCCCACCATGCGACATTTCCATCATTCCTCTGCTGCCGCCTCAGGCGACGGTCGCGAATGCCTACACTCGGAATCAGCCGCAGATCGGAAACGAGCGTTATGTCGTGATCATGTTCGTGGACATGCGAGACTCCACCAAAATGGCGGAGAGCCGCCTGCCGTTTGACACAGTCTTCGTGATCAACCGATTTCTTTCCGCCATCAGCAGCGCCGTGGTCGCGGCCGGCGGAACACCCAACCAAATCCTGGGGGACGGGCTTCTGGCGCTGTTCGGACTTCACGTCGGCGCCGCAGAGGGGTGCCGGCAAGCGGTGACGGCCTGCGGAATGATTGCTGCCAATGTGCGCAATCTAAACGATCTGCTCGCGCACGACCTGCCTGACCCAATCCGGTTCGGCATCGGTATTGATGCTGGAACGGCAATCGCCGGTGACATCGGCTACGAGCAGTATGTCGCGTTCACGGTGATCGGCGATCCGGTGAATGTGGCAGCGCGCCTGCAGGATCTCACAAAACCCTATGGCTGTGAGGTGCTAATGTCGGAAGAGGTTTATGAGCAGGCAGGGTTCGGGCCTGACGACCTGCCGCAACATGATGTCGAAGCGCGCGGACGTCTCACTGGTGTTCGCGCGCGCAGTGCCCTGCGGGCTTCGGATCTTGGCACCCTCATGGCGACGAGATAATCGAATTCCGGGTAGCCGCATGTGCATATGGGAGGCCCCGTGATGGCGAACAGCCGCATGCTGCAGGCCTATGTGCGCGATCCGGGCCTGTTCCGGGATCATTCGGGCGCTATATGTAACACGAGTTGGAAGAGACGCATGACCAATCCACTTTCCCGCATCGCAACGCGCGTCGCGTATGGCGCAACCCAGTTACCCCGCGTCGCCTGGTATGTCGGGCACAGCCTCGCCGTGCGCCGGCTTGCGGAAGCGACGCGAAGACGCGACGGTGGGGCCGCTCGGCAGCGCGCATACACCAATGCACCCGTGCCAAATCGCAAGCGCCTCTACGCAGACATGGCCGATCTTCTCTGGCAGGACCTTGCCAACGTAGAAGCCGGCTTCTACCCACTTCCCGCCGATCATGACGGATCGCTGTTGACGCTGCTCCACCACTCCCGCCTCTTCTTCGAGGATCTGCCTGAAATCCATCGGCGCCGCGAGAGCGGTGGACACAGCGAAGTCCTGAGCGAGGACACCGTCGGGAAGCGGCCCCGCTACTATCTGCAGAATTTCCATTTCCAGTCGGGCGGCTGGATGACCGATGATTCTGCGAGACGTTACGATACACAGGTCGAGGTGCTGTTCAACGGGACGGCCAATGCCACGCGAAGGCAGGCCCTACCGCAGTTGCACCAAGTTATCGCCGGACGCGATCAGCGCAAACTGAGACTCCTTGACATCGGCTGCGGTACGGGGCGCTTTCTCGATCTCGTGAAGCAAGTTTGGCCGCGGCTACCGACACTGGGCCTCGACCTTTCGGAGCCGTACATCAGGCATGCCAAGCGTCACCTCAGCCGGTGGTCGCGGATCAACCTCCTCGTCGGCAACGCGGAATCAATCCCTGTCCCGGACGCTAGTTTCGACATGGTGACGAGCATTTTCATGTTCCACGAGTTGCCGCCCGAGGTGGGCCGCACCGTCCTTGGCGAATGCGCCCGCGTGCTGAAGCCAGGGGGACGCTTGGTGTTGGTGGATTCGCTACAGCGCGGCGACGAGCCGGATTATGAAGGGCTATTGGAGCTGTTCCCGCAGAATTATCACGAGCCCTACTATGCCGGCTATACGACGGAAAAGTTTGGCGCAATTGCGAAAGCCGCCGGCCTGACGCACAAACGCGACGTGAAGGCCTTCGTCTCCAAAGTGATGGTGTTCGACAAGCTGGAAGCGGCGTTGAGCCGCGCACCTCGGTCGACCAAACGCGTACCTGCCCGCAATGATATGTGAACGCTGGCCGGTGCTGCGGCTGCCGTTGGCCGCACGCCAAGAGGGTGACATCCATCTGGCCAGCGTTTTGTTCGGGAGCAGCTCCTTGGCGCGTGCTCAGGACGGTAGCCCGCGAGGTTACAGGCGCTATGGCGAACCCAACGTCCAAGTATAGATCCGAACTGCGACTGGTCAGTCGAGCGCTCACGGCTGCGGCGCTATCGCTCGTGATCGGCGAGGCGTTCGCGATGCCGCAAAGCTATTGGGCCGTTATAACAGCGCTGATCATCGTCCAAGGAAGCGTCGGCGGGACGCTTGCCGCGGGCCTCGACCGATTCGTCGGGACGCTGGCCGGTGCGGTCCTTGGCGCTGCCGCCGCCTTGGCGGGAGAATTTTGGCGCGTGCCTCAAGTTCTGCTCCTTCTGCTCGCTGTGGCGCCGGTCGCCCTGCTCGCGGCGATACGCCCGAGCTTCCGGATCGCTCCTGTGACGGCCGCCATTGTGCTGTTTACAACCCCAAGCAACGCCTCTCCGATTACCTCGGCGATGGACCGCGTCGTTGAAATCGCTCTCGGCACCATCATTGGCATAATCGTGTCGATCTTTGTCCTCCCTTCGCGCGCGCAACGGATTTGCTTCGAGCGTTCCGCCGAGATGTTGAAAGGTCTCGCCCAAGTGCTGGTGCTTCACCTTCAGCCACCTGACGCTGCAAAGCCAGACGAGATCGAGCGCTTAAATGAGCGAGTCCGTGCCGCGTTGGCCAAGGTCGAGGCTACGGCCGAAGAGGCGCGCCGCGAACATTTGATCCGCGTGGCCGAGGGACCTGTCCCGGAGCGCTTGGTACGCACGCTACGGCGCTTGCGCAGCGATGTCGCATTCGTTGGGCGGGCGAAGGCAGGAAACGACTTTGATTGGCAAAGTCTCGGGCTCGTAACGGCCGAGGTCGCAAGCGCCCTTCGCTTTGTCTTCGATTCACTCTCCGACACGCTGTTGCACGACACTCACGTGCCCGACCTCACTGAGCTGGACCAAGCAATAGCAAAGCTGCGGATCGCAACAGACAAGAGAGCCGAGAATCCACGCTCGCCGCACAGGGCGATCGCCCTTCCCTTCGTCATCGATACGCTCCGCCGCGATCTCGGCGATCTCATAGACGCCCTCGAGCGGCCGGCGACGACTTGAGCAGTGCTTTTCGCCGTTGCAGTCAATACGGCGTTCTCACTTCGTCGTCAGCGTTGGCGCGACACCCGACTACTACTTTCGTTTTTCCGCCAAGCCTGCACGGCGCAGCGCGTCGGCCAGCGCACCGCCGCCCCGTTCCTCGCGGCGGTGGGCGGCCGCGTTGCGCGATGGGACACGCGGCGGGGGACGGCCGCCGTCGTTACGCGGCGCGGCTGTGCCGGCACGGTCGGCCCGCGGGCCAACCTCATCGTCCAGACGTAGTGTCAACGAGATGCGCTTGCGCGGCAAGTCGACCTCCAGGACCTTGACGCGAACGATGTCGCCGGGCTTCACCACCTCGCGCGGATCCTTCACGAAGGTCTTTGACATCGCGGAGACGTGCACCAGGCCGTCCTGGTGGACGCCGATGTCGACGAAGGCGCCGAATGCCGCCACATTGGTCACCGCCCCTTCCAGCACCATGCCGGGCTTCAAATCGTTGAGGGTTTCGACGCCCTCCATGAACGCCGCGGCCTTGAAGGCCGGACGCGGATCGCGGCCCGGCTTTTCCAATTCGCGCAGGATATCGGTCACGGTCGGCAGGCCGAAGGTATCGTCGACGAAGTTTTTCGGCGATAACGCGCGCAGTGCGGTGACGTTGCCTATCAGACCCCTGATGTCGATCTTGGCCGCCTGGATGATCCGGCGCACGACCGGATAGGCCTCCGGATGCACGCCGGACGCGTCGAGCGGATCCTCGCCGCCGGGAATGCGCAGAAAGCCGGCGCATTGCTCGAACGCCTTTGGCCCCAGCCGCGGCACCTTCTTCAACGCCTTGCGAGAGCGGAACGGGCCATTGGCGTCGCGGTGCAGGACGATATTCTGCGCCAGGCCTGCCCCGATGCCGGATACGCGCGCTAAGAGGGGCGCCGATGCGGTGTTGGCATCGACCCCCACCGCGTTCACGCAATCCTCGACCACGGCGTCGAGCGAGCGCGACAACTTATGTTCGCTCAGGTCGTGCTGATACTGCCCGACGCCGATGGATTTCGGATCGATCTTGACCAGTTCAGCGAGAGGATCCTGCAGCCGGCGCGCAATCGACACGGCGCCTCGCAGGGTAACGTCGAGGTCCGGCAGTTCCTCCGACGCATAGGCGGAGGCGGAATACACCGAAGCACCGGCCTCCGACACCACGATCTTTGACATCTTCAGATCGGGCAGCAGCAGCTTGACGAGTTCGGTGGCGAGCTTG
>Ga0302325_10033149_pt1 | contig 10588 bp, 8 predicted proteins | sample Palsa_T0_2_FD_201948 | JGI IMG/M metagenome (GOLD analysis project Ga0302325, IMG submission 201948) | Peat permafrost microbial communities from Stordalen Mire near Abisko, Sweden - Palsa_T0_2 | ecosystem: Environmental > Terrestrial > Soil > Palsa > Peat permafrost | place: Sweden: Abisko...
TACTCCGGCGACATCGACGCCGCCTGGCCGCTGGGCCAACAGGCCCAGATCCCCGACCTCCCCGGCTGGCTCGCCCGCAACGATGCCCGGGTGCCGCCGCGCCGATCAGCCATTATCGAGCGCCAAGCGGTGTCTTCCGGTCGCGCTCTTGACGCGTCAGATCGGCGGGACTGTGCGCGTGGAGACACAGGGGTCTCGTAACGGAACGTGATTGGCAGCGAGTCGCCTCCGACGTGATTGGCGATGTGCTAGATCGCCGGCTAGGCGTTCGGGCCTCAGGCGGCCTCGGCGCCGCAGCCGGCGCACCGTCCCTTGTCTATCTTGCCGTCCTGGCGAGGCCGGGGCGGGTTGTCCATGTCGAGGTGGAACCGGCCGTCAAGCCTCGCGGAGTATCCGCCCAGCGATTTCCCCGGCGGCGCTGAGCAGCTCCCGCCATGGCTGATATCCGGCAGCGGCCATGCCGGGCCGAGGCCAGCCCCGGTGGCCGGCCAGAGGGCTCAGCCGGATGTGCCGGCGGTGGGGTCGGTGGCGCCGAATGCGTCCCCCAGGCCGGTGAGGTCAACGGAGAGCCGTGCCTGGGCGGGCACCTGGTCCAGGAACGGGCGCATAGCTTCGAGGGCGGCCAGGATTTCGCGGCCGACCTGATGCGCGGAACGCATCGCATCCACCGAGACCAGGATTCCACGGCCGCGGTACCACGAGATGATGGGGGACGTCACTTCATGGTAGAGGGCCAGGCGCTGGGCAACGACCTCTGGCGTGTCGTCGGAGCGATGCTCGAGCGCGGCGCGCGCGAGCAGCCGGCGCATGAGTTCCCCGTCGTCGGCCTGCAGGTGCAGCGCCACATCCGCGGTCATCTCGAGCTCGCGGCCGATCAGGTAGGTCGCCCGGGCTTGGTACATGTTTCGCGGGATTCCATCCAGGACAAACCCGCCTCCGGCCGCCTTCGCGGCGACCATCTCCTCCCGCACCATGTCGAGGACGACCTGGTCGGCCACGAGTTCGCCGCGGTCCAGATACGCCTGGACGGCCTGGCCGAGCGCGGTCCGCCGCGCGACGTGATCGCGCAGCAGTTCACCGGTCGCGATGTGCGGGATGTCGAAGTGCGCGGCGATCAGCGCGCCCTGAGTCCCCTTGCCCGCGCCCGGGGGCGCGATCATCAGTACTCGCATTGCTCATCTCCTCATGTCATCATCCCGCCCGCCGGCCCTCGGCCGATAGCTCGGCCCCCCAGGCCATGCCCGGCGCCCCAACGCCGCTGGCCCGGGCGCGAGGTGACGCCCGGCTTGCCAAGGCTCGCCGCCAGAAAACGTGCGCGCCGAACTCCCAGTTACGAGCGACAGAGCCCGACGTCGCTCGCGTTCATGCCTCACGCCAGATCGGCGGGTACGCGTGCGCCCTAAGCCACGTCGGCAGTCACGCTATGTGATCAGGTCGCTTGTGATCCTCGCCGAGCTGTGCCGAATCGTCCACAGGTAATTCAGCCGCTGGATGTTCAAATAGCGAGGGCGGTAACAGTGGGTTCGTGGTGCTGACGTCGGAGATCGTTCCTAGTGCAGTGCTCGTGCTATGCGGTCGTGGGCAGCCTGGCTGACCTGGACGCTGATGAACTCGTCGAGCCGTTCAGGGTCTGGTTCGACTCTGCGGGCTTCCTCCAGTTCGTTCCAGGTATCCCAGGCTTTCGGATCGCCCATGGTGATCAGGCCTACTCCGTGTGCGCGGCTGACATGGCGGGCTTCCTCGATGGTCCGCTTTACCGATTCGGCGTCTTCGTCCGGCACATGGAAGATTACGTAGGCGTGCGTGGCGCTGCGCAGGTGCGCCAGGGCCTCGTATACGGCCGTCACGGTGATCGCGTCGCAAGGCTTGACCTCGAAGGTGACGACCTCCATGTACTTACCGGGCAGGTACCGGTAGGTCCTGACCGCGACGCTGACCAGATCGGGCCGGGTCCAGCCGCCACCGGTGGCCTTGCGGCCCTGAGATGCGCTGATCTCGACGGCGAGCGGCTCGATCTGGCGTTCCTTGGCCCAGAACGTCTCCAGCGTTTCCCGGATGTCCGGGTAAAGGTCTGCCTCGTGCACGTAGGCGAGCGCCGCCTCGCCGATCATCTCCGCCTCAGCGCTTACCGCCGGCCCGCTGCCCTCCTCCGGGTGAGAACGGCGGACGGCGCCGCCGCGGCCCTTTGCCCGGACGATGACGCCGGCTTCGAGCAGGCAGTCCCGGGCATACCAGTAACGGTTCGCGGCCCAGCTCAGCTGGCGGATCAGCGCGGTATTGCCGACCGTCGAGCCGTCCGCGGGGACCAGTGCCAGCAAGCGCGCGCGATCGGCGCTGTGATCCTCGCTCATGACCGCAAACCGTAGCTCAAACAGGCAAAGCCGCGCAGAGCCTCCGCAAAGCCGTCCTGCTAGGTGTTGGTGGTTCGGAACGGCGAAGAAAGCCCGCGTGCAGCACCACAGACCATCTCCTTCCTGCCGACTCGGCGCGGTCGGCTGCCGTGTTAGTGAAGAGTTCGGCCGCACGCAGGTCGCCCATTCTGGCGCATGCCAGCAACTGCACAGTCCGCCGGATGAGCGCGCCATAATTGGGCGGTTCTAGTGTCAGGCTCTGACGAAGGGTGGCCACACTCCGTGACCGCTGGCGCTCTCCTGCCCGGCTTGTGCGAGGCGTCCAGGGGCAATCGGCGCCGACGCCGGTACCTCCGGGGTAATGCAGGCAGCCTGCGGAGGCTACTGGGAAGGTACGCCGAGCACTTCGGGATGGGCCCGGCGGTAGTGCTCGGTCAGGACCTCACTCAGGCTGCCAGGCCGGTACGCGACGGTACTGCGGCAGATCTGGCAACGGGTGACCGGCAGCTGGGTAACGATCACAGGGAAGCGGCGGGAAGGCGACTTGTTCATTTGCATCTATGACGCCAGCCCAGCCGGAGTGATCATGCCCAGAGCTTGGCCACACGCACTCCACGCGGCAGATGCGTGCGTTCGCTGTACACGGGCGCGACGCATAACTATGCAGGCTGGTTGGGCCTAAGACTGGGCTTGGCGCAGGACAGCTGACGCGTCGTCGCAAGGCGAAGCCACCTGACTCTGCGAGCCACCAGACTCTTTGGTCACCCACAGTCACACTGACTTTGACGAGTCCCTGCCGGCGAAGACGCCTGACTGCTAATCGTGTTCATGGCAGTCAGCAGCTCGGTCGTCGGAGGCACCATAAACGGGACACGCTACGAGTTGCAAGACGCTCCACTCGGCTCGGCGACACGTGTCACGGTTACAGGACCAGCGGCCGGGCTGCTATGCGGAGGTAGCAGTGTGGCCCATAGTTGCGCATCGGCCGTGCTCTTTGCGAAATATGCACTCCAGTCCTTATCGAGCAGGACAGCGTAAATATATGCATTTAGGCCATTTTCGTCGGGGGGGCCTATCGAAACGGGAGAGGCTGTCGACCAAGAATCCGGGCCATTTGCCTTTGCCTGGGATTCGATCCAGTACAGCTTAGGCGTGGCAGCGATATCAGGAACGACAATAATCCACAGCCCCATGCTCGGCGGAATTTTGCCAGTCCCGTCAATCTTCGGACACTCCTTGACCTGCGCACCATTCTGCGGATCTAGAAATGCTATCGTGCTCGTGCTCGTGCTCGTGCTCGGCGGCGGTCCACCACGGCTCTCAGCCGCTGGCTTGCTGCGCAATGACTTGTGAATAACCGCGAAGCCCAAAAGAAGCATTAACAAACAGAGAATTGGAATCAGGGCGACACGCAAGTGTGGCCACTTCCAGACAGCAGGGAACAAGCAAATACCGGGGAGGAGCCCCAAGCCGATGGGCACCAACAGAAGCAGCCGAGATGAGGGCAATTCAAAGATGCCCACGATAAGACCGAGGATGCCGAGTATGAACACAGCGATTCCGGTTGCACCCTGACCCCTACCGTCGTGCATCTTGTCACCCGGAGGAAGGTCGGGCGGTTCATTTTGACTCACACGGAGATGATAACCCTCTGTTCACAAGATGTCCTGTCGCTCGAAATATTCGATTGGGTGGGTCACCTGCATTTTTGCCGACATGATGAGCGCAGTGATGGTTGGCTTGCCGGGTGCTGCTCTAGATGCTCTTACGAAGGGCGACCACACTCCGTGACCGCTGGCGCTCTCCCACCCGACTCGCGCAAGTCGTCCGGGGACAATCGGCGCCGGCGACGGTACCTGCGGGGTAATGCGGGCAGCCTGCGGAGGCTACTGGGGGAGGCCGAGCGCTTCGGGATGGGCCCTGCGGTAGTACCCGGTCAGGACCTCACTCAGGCGGCCGGGCCGGTACGCCACGGTGCGGTGGCAGATCAGGGTCGCCGACCGGGCCATGACCAGCATGCTGGGCTGGCAGGCCGGTGACCCGGCTGACCCTGACCGCGGCCGCGGTCGTGGTCATCGATGTCCTGACTTCAGTCGTAGGTCTGTTCTGCCGAACGTTCCCAGACTGTGAGCCATCCGTCTGCGGCCGACCGGCAGGTGTCGAAGCTGGCGGAGGACAGGCTCGTCTCCCAGTCAGCGGTGCGAGGACTGCAAGCGGCGAGGGAGCACTATTGACCGGCCTGGGACAGGAATATCCGGAACGCCTCGGGACCGATGTGCGGGCTGTTGGCGAAGGGATCCTGCATGTTCTTGATCAAGAAGAGCGAGATTGTGATCAAGACTGCAAGCGTCGCCACTGTCCCCGCGTGCACGATCCTGTTACGGAGCCCGAAGAGCAAGCAGAAGCAGACGGTTACCACGCCGCCAATGATAAGCACCACCCAGATTGGTTCCGGTATCGTCTCGTTCATCGCGGCAAGCCGGTCGCGTCGCGCCGCCGATAGGTCATTTATGCTGGCCAGTTCCTGCTCGTAGATAGCCTCCTGCTGATCAGACCGCGGCATGAATTCGAACACGTCGCTGCGCATCTGGTCGAAGAGGAACTGCGCCTGGCCTGAGCTCTCGTCCTTGCCCATCAGCGGCCATTCATCAACTATGACAGTTTGCGCATACTTCAAAGCCAACCCCTGGATGTCCGAGCCTTCGGGCGAAGGAAGGATGCGCGACATCCAGTAGACGTTGGCAAGTTGATCGGCCTCGGCGTACGTAGTAGTGCGTGCGCTGGCGAGACCTTCCGAGCCCACGATCACGACGAACGCCACGAGCACACCGTACAGGAGGCTGACTGCGGCGAAGATGAACCCCGCGACGTCATTGTGCTCCTGCCGGCTCGTGTACGGCCAGTACTTGTGAACAAGATAAACGCTCAGACTGACCGCGGCGAGTACAACGAGCAGGGTCACGATTTCGGAAAATGTCATTATGTCCCCCGGCCGCTGTATCTGATGCAAGGGTCGCGTTATGCAAAGCACTCGCCCCCTGCATCAGCCACGTAGCCACGTAGCCACGCAGCCACGCGGCTTATCTTACTGAGATGGCGCCTGTTGACAACCTTGCGATGGACATTCAGACCGCTGATGTTCATTACAGGTGAAAGCGGGCATGACCCGATCGAAACAGACACCAATACCCGGTGATGTCGCAGGTCCTCCGCGCCATTTCATGATCGTGAACACTTTAGGGCACATAGCGCAATGCCGTTTAGGGCTCGTAGATATGCTGTGGCGTGCGGAAGCGCTGGCGCAGCACGGTGACCAGGGCCTCTTCGGCGAGGGTGAGCGCGGGCGGCCGAAGGCGGCGCGCTCGGCCTTCCATGCGCGGGTGCGGTAGCGGTTGGAACGCCGCGTCGGTAGAGATCAGCAGCCGCCAGTGACCAGCATTGATTACATCTTGCTATCTATCGTTCACGGTGAGAGACTCCCCTTGTGGCTAACTGGCTGGATGGAACCTGGAAGCTCGTCGCGTGGCGCCGGATCGCGGGGGACGAGACGGTCACCTACCCGCTGGGGGCGGACGCGTCCGGGGAACTTAGCTACACGCCGGGTGGCCGCATGGCGGTACAGATCACCGCGGTGAACCGGCCGGTGCTGGACACCGACGACCCACTAGGCGGCGACGAGCGGGCGCGCGCCGATGCATATTCCACCTACCTCGCTTACTTCGGTACTTACGAAATCCAGGACAAAACGGTTGTGCACCGTATCGAAGGGAGCCTCTACCCGAATTGGTGCGGCCAGAAGCAGGTCCGCCCCCTCGTCATCGAGGGTGAGGAGCTAGTGCTCCGAACGCCACCGATGCAGCTTGGCGACGGAAGCACTGTGGTCAACGAACTGGCCTGGATCGTGGCGGAGAAATGACCGCGCGACCGTGCTTTCCTTTGATCAGGCGATCGATGCGAGTGAGCCTTGGGCTACTGCAATCGGTGCGCATCGCCCGCGCCGTTCGCTTATCTCCCGGCGGGACTAACTTCCGCCGGGACTAGCTTCCGCCGGGGGATTCCTTATGACTGCGATGCTTTCCGAGCCACCCACCAAGTTCGTGCGTGCCACATGCCCTCCCGGGCAGACCGCCTTGCCCAGGCAGCGCGTTCAGCCTGCCATGCGGCAGACGGACCTCCGCCATGTCCAGGGATGAGCGCGGAGTTCCCGTCACCTCTCCGTCGGGCCCAGGCGCTGCCACGGATAAGCGCGCGGACCTGTTTCTTCGGTTGTCGGAGCTCTTGACCGGGTTCGGCGGCATCGATCTGCTCGGTACCGGATTGGCCGGCAGCTACCTGCGAGTCGTCGACGACATACTCCCGCCGGGCGTGCTTGACGAATTGCTGGCCGCCTTCGCGCGGCTGCCAGCCGGCCTGGACCGCGGGGCCGCGGTCAAGACGACGATCCTCGCGAATCGGAAGCTGGGACCGGTGGCACGGAACGTCATCCTGATGTGGTATCGCGGGACCTGGACGAGACTGCCCGACGAGTGGCGGTCGGCCTACGGCACGTCGCCGTTGGACACAGATCACGTTGTGTCGGCCGAGGCTTACCGGTCGGGTCTGCAGTGGGTAGCGGCGGGCGCCCATCCAGCCGGTGCCCTCCAGCAGGGGTACGGGGCATGGGCCTCGGCGCCAAACGAGCCGGCGAGAAGCCCGGCCGCGAACGCGCCCCCGACGCCGCCTCTGATTCCGACCGCGGGCCAGGGAGCGCACAAGTGAACCATCAAGCGATCCAAGACAAGAGCTGGGATGTCGTTATCGTCGGCGCCGGGGTATGCGGTGCATTGCTCGCCAAGCATCTCACCCATGCCGGGCTGCGCGTCCTCGTACTTGAGGCCGGACCGGACACGGCATCGCCGTTCGACGGCTACCTCGATCACCTGGAGCACTTCTACACCGCCGCCAGCAAGGGTATAGGCGCGCCGTGGCCGCCAGCCGTGAGCGCGCCGCAGCCGGATACGGCCGACATTCGTACGGGCGGCGGCTACTTCGTTCAGAACGGGCCGGACAAGCACGCGAGCACCTACTCCCGCCTTCTCGGCGGATCGACGCTGCACTGGCTCGGGGTCTGCCTGCGGATGTTGCCGGAAGACTTCGAGCTAAGGTCCCGCTACGGCAGGGGCCACGACTGGCCGCTCGATTACGCCGACCTCGAGCCTTATTACGAGCGGGCGGAGTGGGAGCTTGGCGTGTCGGCCGACGTCGCTGACCAGGCCCATCTCGGCATCGAATTCCCTCAAGGCTATGAGTATCCGATGCGCCGCGTCCCGCTAAGCTACTCAGACCAGGTTCTCGCCGAGGCCGTCGACGGAATGCTTGTCACAGTCGGTGACGATCTGGTCGCACTCAAGGTTCGTAGTTATCCGGCCGCGCGCAACTCGATCCCGCGTGAAGGCTATCGCCCGGCCGGCGCGGTCGACCGGCGCTCCGACGGGCAGGTAGTGACCCGTTACACCGGCCAGCGGTGCGCCGGTAACACCTCCTGCACCCCGATCTGTCCAGTCGAGGCCAAGTACCACGCGGGAAAGTCGCTGGAGCAGGCCGACCGGCGGTACCTGGAAGTGACCGCTCAGGCCGTCGCCTCGAAGATCCACGTCGATCCGGTCAGCGGAATGGTTCAGGGCATCGAGTACCAGCGCTACACCGAACGCACCTCGCCTCGGCACACCGTCCACACCGTGCGGGCCCGGGCCTACGTGCTCGCCGCGCACGCCGTGGAGAACGCCAAGCTGATGCTGATGTCAGGGCTCGGCGGGGAGAACAGCCTGGTCGGCAAAGGCCTGATCGACCATCCGGCGCTGTACGGGTGGGGGCTCGCGCCGGTCCCGGTCGGCGCGTACCGCGGTCCGCTGTCGACGGCGGGGATCGAAGACCTGCGCGGCGGGCCTTTCCGGGCCGAGCACGCCGCGTTCCGTTTCGACATCGGGAACGATGGCTGGCGGGCGACGACGGGAGCCCCCGATACGACGGTCACGGACGCGGTACAACGGCAGGGCCTGTACGGAAAGGAGCTGCGTGGTCATCTGCAGAGCACCCTGCCACGCCACGTCCGGGTTTCCATAGCGGTCGAGCAGCTCCGTTCGGCGGACAACAGCGTCAGCATCGACCCGCGCTACCTCGACCCGCTCGGCAACCCGCGTCCGGTGATCAGCTACCGGATCGACGACTACACCCTGGCGGGGATGGCCACCGCCGCCGAGGTGTGCCGCCAGGTGCTCCGCCGGGCCAGCGTGGAAGACCACACCAACCCAGAGGATGGCTCCTGGTACCCCGAGGTCAGGTACGACGGTCAGGTCTTTCGCTACCACGGCATGGGACACTTCGCCGGCACCCATGTCATGGGCCGCCACGCCAGGGAGTCCGTGGTCGACGCCGGACAGCGGTCGTGGGAACACCGCAACCTCTACCTTGTCGGCGGCGGCAGTTTCCCCACCATGGGAACCTCCAACCCCACCCTGACCATGGCCGCGCTCACCTTGCGCACGGCCGACCTGATGATCGCCGGGCTGGCTTGCTAAGCCGACCAGGACCACGGAGGAAACCAGTGGCCTCTCCACACAGTAACGACGCGGTGGTCTTTCCGTACGGGGCGGCTACCGAAACCACCCCGGAGGACGCCGCCGGCAGCACATACGACGTCGTCGTCGTCGGCGGCGGGCTGGCGGGCTCGATCATCGCCAACCAGCTGAGCCTGGACGGACAGCGAGTGCTGATCCTCGAGGCCGGCCCCGGCAAGGACCTGGAGTCGGCCGAGTACGAGTCTTACCTCTCCCGGTTCTACGGGGCCATCACCAAGGACAACCACTCTCCGTACGCGTTCAACCCGAACTCCAGGATGCCCAGGGGCAGCGATGCCAGGCCGGTGAAGCCTGACACCCCGGCGGACGGCTATTACCTGGTCCAGACGGACGAATACTGCACCGACAGTAGCTACACCCGGGTCCTCGGCGGCACCACCATGCACTGGGAGGCCAAGGCCCTGCGCATGCTGCCCGAAGACTTCAACCTGTCCACCATGTACGGACGCGGCCTCAACTGGCCGGTCAGCTACGACGACCTCGAGCCCTACTACCGGCAGGCGGAGCGGGAGCTCGGCGTGTCGGCCGAGGTCGAAGACCAGGCCTACCTCGGGATGCACTTCCCCGACGGATACGTGTTCCCGATGCACCGCATGCCGCTTTCCTACCTCGACCAGGTGGTCGCCAAGGGAGTGGACGGCATGGAGGTCGACCTGTACGGCGAGCGTCACGGCCTCCGCGTCCGGAGCTTCCCGCAGGCACGGAACGGCGTGCCGAACGCCGCCTACGACGGCGGCAACGGCTACACACCCCTCGGCGCGGTAAGCACCACCCAGATGAGGGAGGGCGAGCGCTGCCAGGGGAACACCAACTGCGTCCCGATCTGCCCCGTCCAGGCCAAGTACCACGCCGGAAAGACGCTGGCCAAGGCCCTGAGCCGCGGCAACGTCGACATCGTGACCCAGGCCGTCGCGTCCGAGGTCCACATCAACCAGGACACCGGCCGGGTGACCGGCATCACGTACAAGAAGTACGGCGGCCTCCATTCTCCCAGCCACACCACCCACACCGTGGCCGGAACGCTTTTCGTACTCAGCGCGAGCGCGATCGAGAACGCCCGCCTCATGCTGGCCTCGGATCTGCAGTGCGCGAGCGGACTGATGGGCTGCAACCTGATGGACCACGCGTACCTGCTCACCTGGGCGCTGCTGCCCGAGGTGGCGGGGACGATGCGGGGCACCACCTGCACAGGCGGGATCACGGACCTGCGTGGTGGGCGGTTCCGCAGGCATCTGGCCGGCTTCGGGGTGGACATCCACAACGACGGCTGGGGCTGGGCCACCGGCGCGCCGTACAGCGACCTGCTCGAGATCGTGGACCGCCAGGGCAAGTTCGGGAAGGACCTGCGCCGCGCCCTGGTCGGCCAGATCTCCCGCCAGCTCCTGCTGGCCTTCATGATCGAGGTGCTGCCCGAGCGGACCAACCGGGTCACCGTCGAGCACAAGTACAAGGACGCACTCGGCAACATGAAGCCGGTCGTGTCCTACAAGATTCCGGACTACACCATGGATGGCGTCGTCTTCGCGCGCCAACTCGCGCGCGACATCTTCGGCAGGCTCGGCGCCGAGGACTTCACCGCCTACGATCCGCACCACTACGGCCGGGTCGACTACCAGGGCG
>Ga0302325_10033150_pt1 | contig 10588 bp, 10 predicted proteins | sample Palsa_T0_2_FD_201948 | JGI IMG/M metagenome (GOLD analysis project Ga0302325, IMG submission 201948) | Peat permafrost microbial communities from Stordalen Mire near Abisko, Sweden - Palsa_T0_2 | ecosystem: Environmental > Terrestrial > Soil > Palsa > Peat permafrost | place: Sweden: Abisko...
TGCGCCTGCCCGAGCCGCGCGTTTGCTTGTACTTACTCCGTATCCGAACGCGGCTCACTTCCAAATGATCAACTCCAGCCGGATGTTGCTGTGGGGACTGAGAGCGAACGGAATCGACTATACCCTGCATCACCCGGGACAGCTCCGAACCGACTTACACGATTTTGATGCGATCTTGTGTTGGGCCTACGGCTTCAAGCAGTACCCGGCGGCCCTGGCGAGTTGTCTCGGATTCGAGGCCATGGCCCGAGCGGCGGGGATTCCTGTCATAAACAGTCTCGCTTCCTTCAGCATTGCGCATTCCTCCTGCTTGCGAGCCTGGACCGCCGCGGGGATTCTTTGCCCGCGCTATCAACATGTCGCCAGGGCCGGCGACCTGAAGCTGCCTTACCCCCTTATACTGCGAACGGACGGCGTGCATCGGGGCCAGCACATGCACCTGGCTCACAACCCTGCGGAGGCCGAAGCGGTATTTCAACGCGCGGCAAATGACCCTTCGCTGCCTAGGCCAAACCTGGCGATACAATACATCGACACTCTGGCGCCGGACGGATATTTTCGCAAGTGGCGCAGCTACGTTATCGGTTCTCGCGTCGTTCCCCGACAACTCCAGCTATCGATGAACTGGATAGTCAACCTCGACGGGGCAGAGCCGGTGGATCAGGCGATTGAGGAGGACCGGGAGTTCTATCGTGCCGGGGAGGCTAACCGGGAACTCGCGGTGCGCGCCGCGGCCGCGCTCGGTAGCGAGATCGTCGCCTTGGACTACAGCAAGCGCGGAGATGAGTACGTCTTTTGGGAAGGCAATCGCAACTTCGATCTCTCGATCGGGGGTAAGATGTGGCGTCAATTCTGCCGCGCAACAGGACGTTCAAACGCAGAGGCTGTCCAAAGCATCTTGCAGGTCGCTAACGCCATTGCCAATCATGTGCTTGACGTGATCGCTGTGCGCAGGGCAGATGTCAACGTCCTCCCCGGAATGAACGCCTGAACCCGCCTGAACCTTAGTCAGTTCTACCGCCAGCCAATTTAGGGCAAGTTCGGGATACGTGTAAAAAGTGGTCACAACCGGTCACATGGGAGCCTCGAACGAAAGCGATCAGCATCTTGGCCGAGCCATCTTCAATGGATAGTGAAACTACGTCGACCTCTTCTTCCTGGTCATCCTATTCGCCATCACTATGTACCTTCGTCAGGCCATGAACCAAAACACCCGCACCATACTCCGGGCACTCGCCAACACCCGCCAACACTAACTTCAAGCAGACGAGCCGCGAAGAAGTTCCCGGGTCTTATAATCAGCGCTCAATAGCCCGGAGCACGATGGCTGCGGCGAGTGCGAGGGCGAGCGTGACCCGCTAGCTTAGCTATAGCTAGCCCCGAAATGACGACGGCTTTCGCCTTTGCAGAGGCGCTTGTCGAGGTCTTGGCGGCTAAGCGAAGCGCATTTCCGGGGACAGGTTTGGGTACACACATCAGTTTGGCTCATTTACGCAGCATACGCTAACTTACGGAGGGTAAAGGGTTTAGGCCTACGCTCGATTATGGTCGATACTCTTATTTATCATAGAATTTACGGCGTTCTTGGCAAACTCAAGATCTGCCGAGGGCAACCTCATGTCGGTTCGACTCCAACCTCGGCCACCATCTACCGCCTCCCCTCAAGATCAATGCGAAGATTTGCCCGGAATGGATCAGATCCGGCTGAAGCCAGATCTTATGGAAAACGGCATATTCACACATCTTGTTACACAGTCCCCAGTTTTATATCTGATTATATTTATCATTTACAATGATTTGCAAGGATATGCACGGTACATAAAATTCGCAACGGCTTAATTCCGGTGAGGATAAAATCGCCCTTTGGTGTCAGTCTTTGCTTGCTTCAATCCACAATGATGTGCACACCATGATCTGCGCCACGCCGAATCGCTTCTGCCTCTTCAATCCCTCCTTGGGCTAGAAGCGGAATACTCGCACAGATTCAAATTCCAAGGGCCGATCACATGAGCATGGGCCAACTGACTCGTTCCAGCGGCTTAATTTTACTGAAAGTACGAAATTTCACAGGGTTCCCGCACCGTTCATGCACAATGAAAAATGACGAGTATCTGCAGTTAAAACAATCAGATGCGGAGTCTGACGGGCGACAATAACAACTCCTGACCGGAAAGAGTACTTGACGCCAGACAGGAGTCGGGTGTTACCCGCTCTGGATGACGACAGTGGTGGTGGCGAGATTCAGGAGTTACCGCGGTTAGCTGATCTCCAGCACATCTCGCGTCTTCGCTGATTGGGCGATTGCAAGTTTGGCTACTTGTTCAGCAACTTTGAAGAACTGATCGGCTCTTGGGGAGCCTTCCCCGGCAAGGGCGACGGGGAGTCCGGTGTCGCCTCCGTGGCGAATTTCGGGGTCGAGTTCGATAGAGCCGAGGAAGCCGATGCTGAACTGGCGGGCCATGCGTTCGGCTCCGCCTTTGGAGAAGATGTCGATCTCCTGGTGGCAGTGCGGGCAGTTGAAGTGGGACATGTTCTCGACGATGCCGAGCACCTCGACGTTGACCTGATGGAACATCTCGAGGGCCTTGCGGGCGTCTTGCAGAGAGACGTCGGATGGGGTGGAAACGACGACGGCTCCAGTGAGCGGCACGGTCTGCACGAGCGAGATGACGACGTCGCCGGTTCCCGGCGGGAGGTCGACGAGCAGGAAGTCGAGTTCTCCCCACCGCACCTGCTGCAGGAACTGGCGGATGATCTGGTGGAGCATGGGGCCGCGCATGACCATCGGCTTGTCGCCAGGGGAGATCAAGCCGATGGAGATGAATTTGACGCCGTGAGCGGCGATGGGCTCGATTTGGTTGCCGTCGAGGATGCGCGGCTGGCGGCTGGCGCCCATCATCAGCGGGACATTGGGGCCGTAGATGTCGGCGTCGATGAGTCCGACTTTGTATCCGAGGCGGGCCAGCGCGACGGCGAGATTGACGGCGATAGTGGTCTTTCCGACGCCGCCTTTGCCCGAGCCGATGGCGATGATGTTGGCGACTCCGGGAAGGGATTGAGGGGTCGGGGCGACGGGATGTGAATGCGCTGCCATGTTTGCTCCTGTTGTTAGTATGCCAGTTTCAGGAGTGGGAGTCAGGGTGGGACGACTGGGTCGTGGTGCCGCCTGCGGGTTGTATGCGATCAGCCTGGAGGTTGTTAAAGTTTGCCCCACTCGTATGAGATTTCCGGGGAGCAGGTTGCTTCCGTAACTTTGACGTGCATTGTGCCGCTGCTCTTGTTCCCTTCGTGCGGAATCAAGCCGGTTCGGATCCTCCCCTGGCTGTCGGACTTCACGACGTGATCCTCCGTTGTCTCGGACGAGGCGCGGTAATGCACATCGGTGTTGGGTGCATAGCCGGTTCCCGAAACAAAGGCCAGCTCAAACTTCGAGGTAAGGCGAACCGCGCTAATCGTGCATCCTTTGTCTTTGGCAGTTACAGGGTCGGGAACGATGACCATGCCAATTTTGATATTGGGTGCGACGAAGGCAAGTCGTGACGGCTCTCCCTTGACCGGCCCGGAAGAGCGTGCTGGGCGGCACGCCCTTCACAAAGATGTGATACTGCACCAGCAGTTCGTGGCCCGATGATCCTCGACGCAAGACTTCCCTCGCCTCGATAGACATGCCTGGCGGGATCATCTCCTCAAAGCCGACTTCCACATCCATGAATTGTTGGACGCGCGGGTTAAGTTCGCCTGGGGAATTTTGACTCTGTTGCGCAAGGACCCTGCCAGCAGACAATGCAATGAAGATAAGAATTGCGCGGCTTTTCATGGCCGCAATCTTACATGAGAACACTTCCTTGGAGGTTGAAGCGCGTAGATCGCGGGTCAGTTCCCATCGCCATGAGCGGCCGTGCCGTCCGACCACTTATCAATTGGGACCAGGAACAGAGTGTATCGATCCAAAGTGTCCTCATTCGCCAGAATCGGGGAACCGTCCAGGTTTGCGCCCCAGGCTGCCGCGTCCTTTCCTGGAACGAGGAACATCAGGTGAGGATGCCAGTGCCCGCCAGCGTCGTTCAAATAACCTTGCTTCGACATCATGTAGCACATGGCGCCCGGCTCGAGCTCCGGAAACTCCTTCTTGTCGAAAGCGGTCTTGATGTCCTCGGCCATTTCAGTATTCGATCGTCCGGCAAACACCGACGCAGTCTTCTTAATATCGACTGGGAGGCTGAATCGCGCGGCCGGCGCGTTATAGCAGACTGGGCCCCGAACCTTGGGATTCCAAAATTGAGGATCGTCGGTTCCCGCCATCCAGGATCTTTCCACGATGCACACGAAACCATTCTTGCCTTCGACTGCGGTCTCGTAACCATGCCGTCCAAGGACCATAACTTCGGCATCGCGTGAGATGGACTCCGGCGCCGCGCTCCGCGCCAAGGCTACCTCAGCGGCTCGCTCCATCAAGTACTGATCTAGAGGGGCCATGCGCGGATAGGGCGGTTTGGCGTCCTGTGCCTGCGCCTGCCACCACGCGCAGAGCACGACACCCAGCGCGATCATCGTGAATGTCTTTCGCTTCATTGAGTTCTCCTGAGATATCACCCCGACTAGCCGCGTGCTTTGAGATTATACGTTGATATCAACTTATTTATTGTTATGTCAAGGAAGATGGAGCCTTCGCGTCGAATTATGCTTCGTCCTTTCGCATCTGGCCTTTCCCGGTCTGCCGGAATCATGCTAATCTCCGATTGTCCGCCCACCGACACCGCGGAACCTGGAGCCAGTGAACCATGCAGGGCAGCAGCCGCGCATTGAATCTCGGGATTTACGTCTATGCTGCCGGCGCCCTCTTTCTCGGCGTTCTCGGTCTCACTTCGGGCGACTTCGCCACTACATGGCAGCACGTGGGCCCGAACGTTTCCTTGCGCCTACCTCTGGCCTATCTCACCGCAATCATCGAGTTCGTCGCGGGACTGGCCCTGCTTTGGCCGCGAACAGCTCGTGCCGGGGCGCTCACGCTCACCCTCGTGTACTCCGTTTTCACCCTTTTGTGGGTGCCCAAGGCCCTTGTCAATCTCGGCAACTACGACCCCATTGGCAATCTCTTTGAGGAGTTCTCCCTGGTCACCGCCGGGCTGGTCCTCAGCTCGACTCTCTCCCCTCCCGGTTCATCGCTTGCGAGCCGCCGATCCTTCTTCGTCCTCCTGTTCGGTATTTGCCCAATTTCCTTCGGCATCGTCCACATCATCGACATGCCCGGCCTGTTGGACGCGATCCCGGGTTGGCTGCCGCCGACCCGGATGTTTTGGGCCTACGTCACCACGCTGGGCTTTTTCGGGGCTGCCGTAGCCATCCTTAGCGGCATCCTGGCGCCGCTCGCGTCGCGCCTGCTCACCGCGGAGATTGTGATCTTCGAATTGCTGTTCTGGGTTCCGAATCTCTCCGCCGGGCCGAGAAATCACTTCAACTGGGCGGGTAATGCCATCAGTATCGCGATCGCCGGCGCAGCATGGGTAGTATCGGACTCCATCTGCCAGGCAGCCAAACGAGTTCCTAGCCGTGCAGAATCCAGCCAGGTCAGCACTCCTGCCTGAGGGATTGACCGGCCCGAGATTTGTTGCTTGTTCGGCGAACCGCAGGTCTTTCGACTGGGTTCGTCTTCGGGCTATTTTGCTGTGGATGACCGCCGTTCTTTTCGCTGAGTTAATTCGCGGGGCCAAACGCCGCGCACTTCCACTCCGATGGCGTTGCCGGCAATTCAGCCAACGGGCGAACATCCATAAGAAGTTCGAGCAGGAACTGGTCCGGTTTCATGAATGCTGCAAAGTGCCCTGCATCGGAGATCAAGGCCATCCGTTTCATTGGCGCGATGACGTCATTGAAGAATTTCTCTGCCAACGGATGTGTGGTCAGCACATCCTTCTCGCCTTGAAAGATGAAGAACGGTATCTCAAACGTGTGCCGGATTGCCATGCATCATATCGGACCATTTCCGGTAGAAGCTGGTCCAGCGTGTGGCGCATTCCGGCAATCGAAATCTTCACGACTCCAGTGCTCCGATACGTTCGAGTGCCTTTACGCCTGTGCGGAGCCCAAGGGGTCGCAGGCGGTCGAGCGTCTCGTGAAAAGCTTTGCCTTTTCCGGGTTGCATTCCGACATTCTGGTCCGTGCCGATATAGGCATAGAACTGATCCTGGGGGGCGAATCGCGACCTGTAATCCAAAGGTCGAGCCAAGCGAACTCGCCAGGAGAAAGATGCGGTCTTTGCACAGCCGGGCGCGCACATACTCGGCAACCTGGATGCCATCAAGAGTGAGTTGCTCGATGCCGATTTTGCCGCTTCCCCGCGGTCCCATCCGCGAAAAGGTCTTACCGGCGCCGCGCTGGTTCCCATTGGACGATTGTGATGTGCTTCCCCCAGGAACGCAGGTGCAACGTGAAGATGGAATAGGAACAACCGGGACCTCCGTGGAGGATGAGGAGAACGGGTTATTCTGGTCCTCACCTCTGATCCCGATCCATTGCTCTATTCCGCCAATCGGGATGAATCGTTCCTCCACGATTCCGCGGGGGCCCTCGATCCGCAGCGCTGCCGCCGCCCTCCTTTGCCGCAGTTTTCTCTGTGTCAGCAGAGCTGCGGAGAACCCAGCCACGATGAACAACGACGCCGCACAAACAATCCAAAGCTATTGACGCTCCATAACTGTGTATCATATACACAGTTAAGTAATTCCTGAAGAGCAGAGGCGAAAGTGAAATGAAAGACCCGAAAACAAGCAAGACGCCGAACCGGTATCGCAGCAGCGTGAATTTGGCGTGGGACAAAAAAGGGCCTCCAAGACGCGGCCCCAAACCCGCACTCAGTACTTCTGAGATCGCGCGCATCGGCATTCGGATCGCGGACGCCGAGGGCCTCGAGAAAGTTACAATGCAACGCGTGGCGAGAGAGGCAGGAGTGACTACCATGGCGTTGTATCGCTATTTCCCTGGCAAAGCCGATCTGCTCGATAGGATGATCGATTCGGCGAGCGATTCCAACCCGAACTTCGGGAATCTCTCCTTGCCCTGGAACGTCCGTCTCAAAAAGTGGGCGTGGGGTTGCTTATCGATTTATCGAAACCATCCCTGGTTCCTGGAGGCCACCTCAGGACGGCGAAGCCTGATGGGCCCGAATGAGCTTACCTGGATGGAAGCCGCGCTTTCGATGCTGGCGGAGTCGGGACTGGGGCCACAGGACCGACATCTTGCCTTTCTCGCAATCATCGGCCATGTGCGTGGGCATGCCACGTTTCAACCGATCAGAGCCAACCACGAAACTACTCAGCAGAGGATGCTGGATTTGGCTCAGGTTCTGAAGCCGGAGGCCAGCCGTTATCCGGCCCTGGTAGCTGCCTTGGATTCGGGCACTTTCCTTAAAGATCCCGATGACGCGTTTGATTTTGGACTCGACTGCATACTCGACGGAATCCTCGCGCGTTTCGCGCCGAAGCCGGCGAAAGGCCCATCGTCGGCTGTCGATCTCATTTGAATGCCGTAAACAGGTGCATGCGCGGATTGAGGGTCGTGTCTCCCCCTCAAGCCAAGTCAGGCTTGAATGGGGCACCCGGTTTCGTTCAGGTTTTGGTTACGACGGGGTGGTTGCGGGCGGCTTTGGCAGCCATGCGGCGTTCGTGTTCGAGCTTGCGGTTTTCGCGGCGGCGGCCGGCGTCTTCGTAGCGGCGGATTTCGTCTTCGGTTTCGGGCTCGAGTTTGGGGACGGGAACGCTGCGTCCCTGGGAGTCGACGGCGACGAAGGTGAGGTAGGCGGAGGCGACGTGGCGATGGGTTCCGGCGATGGTGTTCTCGACCCAGACCTTGACGCCGACCTCCATCGAAGTGGTGAAGGCGCGATTCATGGTCGATTTCAAAATGAGCAGGTCGCCGACGTGGACGGGGGCGATGAAGTCGATGTGGTCCATGGATGCGGTGACGACGTGCGTGCGGGAGTGGCGATAGGCGGCCATGGCTCCGACCAGGTCGATGTAGTGCATGAGGCGGCCGCCGAGCAAGTTGCCCAGGGTATTGGTGTCGTTGGGCAGGATGAGTTCGGTCATCTCGGATTGGGATTCGGAGACTCTGCGGACAGCCAGGGAGTGGCCCGTGAATTCCATTGGATTGCTCGCTTTCAGGTCGTTCCCTTGTAGGTTCTGACTTAAGTTTGGGGATTTTGGGGGATTTAGGCAAATGGACCGACCCGAGCGAGGAATTCCCGGTCGCACTCAAGCCAACGCTTGGCTTGAATGGAGTACCTGCTCCATTTTTCGTCCGCGAAACGCGCGGAAGGATGGGGCACCGGTTTCTGGTGCGGCGTGGTGAAATAGCTTTATGGACAAGATTGCGATGTTGAAGGAGATCCTCGCGCAGCAGCCCGGGGATGCATTTGCGCGCTATGGGTTGGCGATGGCCTATGCTTCGGAGGGCGATTTGGCGACCTCGGTGACGGAGTTCGACCGGCTGCTGGAGCAACATCGCGACTATACGGCGGGATATTTTATGGCCGGCCAGACGCTGGTGAAGGCGGGCCGGGTCGAGGAGGCCAGGGCGCGGCTGCGGGAAGGGATCGCCAGCGCACAGAAGACAGGCAACCAGCATGCGCTGGGCGAGATGCAACAATTGCTGGAGGAATTGGAAGTTTGACGGGTTAAAACTCTCAAATAAATGACAGCGCGATCAAAATGGATCCCGCACCATTGATGTGCGACGAGCCCCCGCACGCGCATAATGGCAAGAACCATGAAGATTCCCCTGTTTCCGCTCGACGTGGTGCTCTTTCCCGGAGCGGCGCTTCCGTTGCATATTTTTGAGGAACGCTACAAGGAGATGGTGGCAGGTTGCATCGATCGGGAGGAACCGTTCGGCGTGGTGCGGGCCAAGAGCGACGGGCTGGCGGTAATCGGTTGCACGGCCAGGATCGTCACCGTGCTGAAGCAGTACCCGGACGGTCGCATGGACATTCTGTGCGAGGGCGTGGGGCGATTTGAAATTGAGGTGCTGGACAACTCCCGTGCCTACCTGCAGGCGGAGGTCGATGCTTTTGAGGATGACGGACCGGAGGCGACGCGCGCTGAGCGGGAGCGGTGCCTGGCGCTTCACTTTGAGGTGACGGAACTGGCGGCGGCAGAGGACGACTCAGCGTCTTCGCTGCAAATGGATCTCGATCATCCCATCTCGATGACCCTGGCGTGCATGCTGCCGGTGGATCTGGATTTCAAACAAGCGGTGCTGGGAACGCGGTCGGATGCGGAGCGGACGGCCAAACTGCTGGCCTTCTACAATGCGGTGCTGCCGAAGCTGCGGCGGGGGGCGCAGACTTCGCGAGCGGCGGGGCGAAATGGCCATGTGATGTAGATTACGGGATCCGGGTTCGATTGCAAGCAAATCCAGATTCGCGCAAAAAAAGACAGTGGCATCGAAGCATCCCCGTCCAATCGTCTACTCTATTGAGATACAGCCACAACGCAGCTTCGAGCGTGCGAGTCATTGGAGCGCGGCAAGCGTCGAAGCATAGGGCCAAAGCCCACAGGAGTCTTTCATGCCGGCATCCCGCTCTTTTTCGCCTTCCACACCGTTGCCTCTGGATCTCGGCGGTCTTCGCGCCAGCCAGCAGTTCTCCGAGACGCGGCTGAAGACGCGCAGCGTGAAGGATGAGCTGCGGGAAAACCTGATCTGCCGTCTTCGCACCAGGGAGCCGATCTTTCCGGGCATTGTCGGCTACGAGGACAGCGTGGTTCCGCAGATCGTCAACGCGGTGCTATCGAAACAAAATTTTATCCTGCTGGGACTGCGAGGGCAGGCAAAGAGCCGCATTCTGCGGGCATTGACGGCGATTCTGGACGAGCGGCTGCCTTATGTGGCGGGATGCGAGATTCGCGACAATCCGTATGACCCACTCTGCCGGCGTTGCCATGATCTGATTGCCGAGAAGTGCGATGCGACACCGATCGCGTATCTGACCCGTGACGACCGGTACGTGGAGAAGCTGGCGACTCCGGACGTGACGGTAGCGGACCTGATCGGCGATCTCGATCCGATCAAAGCGGCGCGGGGCGGCCAGGACCTGTCGAACGAGTTGACCATGCACTACGGCTTGCTGCCGCGGGCGAACCGGGGAATCTTCTCGATCAACGAGCTGCCGGACCTGGCAGGAAAGATCCAGGTGGCGCTGTTCAACATCATGCAGGAAGGCGATGTGCAGATTAAGGGGTATCCGGTGCGGCTGGCGCTGGATGTGGCGCTGGTCTTCAGCGCGAATCCTGAGGATTATACCGCGCGAGGAAAGATCGTGACCCCGCTCAAGGACAGGATCGGGTCGGAGATTCGGACGCACTATCCCGCGACGATCGAAGAGGGAATTGCCATTACTTCGCAGGAGGCGTGGAGCGATCGCGATCATCTGCCGACCGAGGTCCCGCAATATGTCCGCGAGATCGTAGAGCAGGTGGCGTTCTCGGCGCGGGAAGACAAGCGCGTGGACAAACGCAGCGGCGTAAGTCAGCGGCTGCCGATCGCCACGATGGAGCTGGTAATTTCGAATGCGGAGCGGCGGGCGCTGGCGCAT
>Ga0302325_10033151_pt1 | contig 10588 bp, 6 predicted proteins | sample Palsa_T0_2_FD_201948 | JGI IMG/M metagenome (GOLD analysis project Ga0302325, IMG submission 201948) | Peat permafrost microbial communities from Stordalen Mire near Abisko, Sweden - Palsa_T0_2 | ecosystem: Environmental > Terrestrial > Soil > Palsa > Peat permafrost | place: Sweden: Abisko...
GCGCGGAACGGTCCTTACTCTACGCGCAGCATCGTGCTACGTAATCCTTCGAGCGCCACCACGCATGCGCGCCGCTCGCAACCGGAAGCGGGATTGCTGGAGATCAGCGTAGACGAAGTGGTTTCCGCCGCCCGTGAGGCGTTGGGGCTTTGAATTGTATGTGCTAATTGTCAACCCGAACGATCCCGCTTTTCCTTGCGGGGGAGGAACCTGTCCTAAGCGAAGCCGAAGGAATCTCGCTCGTCTCCGCTGCGGACGCCGGCCAAAACATGGGGTTTGCCTATGCCGACGGAGCCTCGCGACGTTCAGAAACATTCATGACTGAGTACGCTCGCATCGCCCGCCGCATCCGCGTCCCCCTGGGATTTGTCTTCGCGCTGCTCTATCTCTGGCTGGCGAAACCGTCGTGGCGATTCCTCCTGTCAAGTCTGCTGTTGATCCTACCGGGCTTGCTGATTCGCGCCCTGGCTTCGGGCCATGTCCGAAAAAATGAAGCCTTGGCCATCTCCGGACCCTATGCCTACACGCGCAATCCGCTGTATCTGGGCTCGCTCCTGATCGGAATCGGATTCGCCGTGGCCGCACGCAGTTGGTGGGTGGGTGTTCTGCTTGTGGTAATGTTCTTTGCCATTTACCTTCCCGTGATCCGCGACGAAGAAAAATTCCTGCGTCAGAAATTCCCCGAGTTCGGCGAATATGCCCGCCGCGTCCCCAGAATGTTCCCACGTCTCACACCGAATCGGAGCGCAGAAAACGAACCGTCAGGATTCTCTCCAACTCTGTATATACATCATCGCGAGTACAACGCCCTGGTCGGAGCGTTAGCAGTGCTGGCCGTGCTGATCGTCAAGCTGTTTCTCTTCCATCCGTAGATGGTGCATTCGCAGATAACGAAACGCTTCCTGCCCGAGCCGCAGGCTTAAGCGCAACCAACCAACGCACATCGCGCATTTATCAACTCGTGGGCGGCGATGCTCTTCGGGAATCCAATCTAGGGAGATCGTCGCAACCGAATGTCTCTGGAATTCATAATCCGAATTGTCCAGCTAACTCAGTCGGACAGGCAAACAAGTCTTGCAGGGGTTTGACTCGACTTGTCGCGTGACGGGGGCCGGCAGGCGTGAGTTCAAATACGGAATACCCGACGTCGCCGAACGTAGCGAGGGTTTCCTGGATGTCGGTCCGCTGCAGGTATTCAAACATAACCAGTTTCGGGCGCTGATTTCTGAGGAGGCCTTTCATGCCGCGCAGCACAGAATTCTCATGCCCTTCCACGTCAATCTTAACGGCGCTGATCGTGGGAAGGTCCGCGCGATAATCCTGCAGGAATTGATCCAGCGTTGTGCGCTGCACCGTGATCGTAGGTAACGTTGTGGTGAATCCGTCCACCGTTCGGTTGCAGGCACTCACGGTTCCCATGTTTTCGAATTCGACATTGCCGACCCTGTCTGACAGCGCTTCGGCCACAACTTCGAAATTGAGGTGGTTGAGACGGATATTTTCTCTTGCCCGCTCCACCGCATTCGGGTTGGGCTCAAACAGAATCGCGTGCTGAACTTTATCGGCAACGAGCAGACTCACTAGCCCTACGTTGGCCCCGATATCGAGAAATGTTCCGCCGTCAAGAAATTTGCGCAAAAAAGAGATGCACCTGCCATTGGGTAAGGCATAGTAAAGGGCAGACGGGGAGATGTCGCAATCCGGCCAGGCCTGCATCCGCATACCGTTTGCCAGCTTCGCTTTCATGGGCGAACTGCTAACCCTTTTCCGAAGCTGCCACACCAAGAACAGGGAGATGCGGCGAATGCGTTGACCCCGGTTGGACGGCTCGCACCAAATCGAGCTCAAAACATAGTGCAGCGCGCGGATTTTCAAATCTGGTCCTCAACGAATAACTTTGGGCTAACATACGGAGACACTTGCGGCAACACGTTTATTGGAGTCATCTGCGGAGGCTCTAGGGTGTTTTCGTAACGACCCCGCAAACTGAGACACCTCGCCGTCGCCTACTTCTGCGCCACCAACTCCCTCGCGCGGGAAAGCTCCGGCCGCGTCGAATTCGATCCCTCACAGACTTTCAACAACAGCGCGTAGTACTCAGTCGCGTCGCTCGATTTACCAGCCTGCTCCGCGGCGCGGGCGGCGCCCGATAGTCCGTTGAAGCGGTTAGGGTTCAATTTCAAGTCAGTCTGATATTCCGCCAGCGCCTGCTGCGGACGCTTCGCCTCCAGCAGCATATCGGCAATCATCTCGCGCGTAGGAATACCCTGCGGTTCGTCGCCCAGCGAGTCTTCCTTGTCGGCAATCGGACGCAGCGCCTCGACTGCATCGTCATACTTGCCCTCAGCAAACGCGAGCCAGGCCTGCGCCTGTTTCAGATCGCTCTCCGCGGCCTCGGCAAAATCCTTTTTCTTCGTGTCCACCAGGCTCTGATGAATACGCTCGATCGCAGCAATATCTTTTCGCACCTCGTCCGCCTTGCCGAGATGAGCCGACCCGATGGCCTTCGCCCAATATCCCATGGATCCCTCCGCAGTGCCCGGGACCTCCGTTGGCGTCAGCGCGGCCGCTGTAGCCCAGTCGTGCATCTCGATGGGATAAAGCGCCGTGAAATGAGCCAGCGTAGCCTCGTGCGGATCAAATCCCAACCCATACATATCGTGCATGGCGGGCATTTTTCTCACTTCCTCGATCAGCGCACGTGCGTCGTCTTCGCGCCCACTCTGGAGGTAGGCGTAGAACAGAAAGTCCATCGCGTGGAACTGATGACCCTCCCCGCCCATGTGCATGGCCGCACTCTCGCGAGTCGCGGCGATCGACGCCAGGTTCGACTTGATGTCGTCCTGCCACAGTCCTACGCGCGCAAAAATGTGCGACGGCATGTGCAATGCATGTGGAGCCGCCGGCGCAACCTGCGCGTAGCGCCGCGCCGCAGGAATGCCCAGTTCCGCCAGCTGCGGCTTGTCATAGGCGTGAATCAGATAGTGCGCTACGCCAGGGTGGTCAGGCTCGGTCGCGAACAGCTTCTCCAGAATCGCGGCGGCCTGCCGGCGCCGGGCGAAGGTTGCGTCCTCATGCGGGTCGGACGCCAGCAGCGAAAGAGCGTAGAACACCGCCGCTTCGTGGTCGTCAGGATAATTCTGATAAACCTTCTGCATCGCATCGGAATAAGCCCGCGCGCGGGCATCATGATCGAGCTTGGCCGAATTGTCATAGAACGCAGCGACAGCGGCAATATAGCCGCGTTCGCGCGCAGTCACCTTCTTACCCTCGGCCTGTGCCTTGTGAACTTCGTCAAGACCGCGGGCAATCACCTTCTCGTCCGGTTCGTTCCACAGCTGGTGCCACAAGCTCATCGCAACTCCCCAATGAGCCATCGCGCAGTGCGGGTCGTCTTTGGCAATCTGAAGAAACTCCTTCTCGGCCTCCTCGTACCAGAACGAATGCAGCAACGCCACCCCGCGCTGAAACGGCTTCTGCACCGCCGCCACGCACGAAACCGGAAAATGAACCGTCCCCAACTGCGTTTCGTTCAAATCCTCGTGATGCTGGTGACCTTGATCGTCGTCGGCGAAAGCCGGGAAAGCAACCAGAAGAGAAAAAAGCAGCAACCCCACAAGACGTTTCATGAGAACCCCGTTGAGAAGCGAGTTTAGTGCTGGCAAAGAGTACAGGTCAAATAAAGCGGGTGCCCCATTTCTCGCGTTCTTCGCGAGAAGTGGGGATTTCCCTGTCCCCACGACCTACTCGACTCGACCCATTCCTCGCGCACTTCGTGAGAAAGGCCGCCCCGCACCGAACTCGAAGGTGGGACCCCACTCCTTCGCCCTACTTCTTCCCCGTAAGCTGGCGAATCAACTGCACCTCAGCCTCCCGATACGGCGTTCCATCCGCGCGCAGCACCTCGTGGAACCACACCGGAGGCTGGCTCTGAACGTAAGGATGCTCCCACGATTCCCAAGGAAAATACGTCTGCGTCTTGCCCGCGACGAATCCCCAGTTGATGGCCCCCACGCGTTCCTGCTTGGCGATGGGCAAAATTCCATCGAACGTGCTCCCCACCGACCGCGCCATGAATTCCGTGCAGATCACCGGACGGTTGAGTTTTTTCAGCCACGCCACCTCACTCTTAAAATCCTCCGGCCAGCTGTAATTATGAAATGTAATAATGTCCGACTCGCGCAGTTGAATCCGCTGCAACTCACCTTGACTACCGGCATCGCGGGAGATATCGATATCCCACACTCCGCTGGTCAACGGCTGCTGCGGATTCGCTTCCCGCGCCCACTCGAACACTTGCGGCAAAAGCGCTGCGACGCGCGCCTCTTTGTCTTTCGGCTCTTTGCCCGCATAACTCCCCGCGTTATCCGCGCCCGGCTCGTTCCACAAGTCCCAGCCGAGAATGCGGTTGTCTTTCGCGAACGTTCCCACCACGCCCTGAACATAAGCTTTCAGTCTCGGATATTGCGTCGGGTCTTCCAACGCAATCGCCCCCGGACTCTGCACCCACCCCGAGTTGTGCACGCCCGGCACCGGAGCATGTTGCGGCCCGAGATGCGGCAGCGGATCCCAGCACGAATCAAAGATCACAAACAGCGGCCGGATGCGATGCCGCGACGCAATGCTCAGAAAACGGTCGATACGCTTCTGGAACCCGGCCGCATCCTGCTCCCATAGCAGATCGTGCAGAAAAACCCGCATCGTATTCATGCCCAGCGATTCCGCCCAACCAAACTCACGGTCAATCTGATCGGGATCGAACGTAGCCTCCTGCCACATCTCCAGCTGGTTGATCGCCGACTTCGGAACGTAATTGCTTCCCACCAGCCAGGGTTGCCGCGCGTACCACGCATTGGCCTTCGTTTCACTCCAGCGGGACGTCTGGGCAGCCGCCGCCGTGCATAGAGAAACAGCGAGCAGCAGCCCGGCCACGAAAACGGATCTCGGCTTTTTCATCCTCATCATCTTCACGATGAATGTTTTCACGATGCACACTCCCCGTTTACTTATATGCTGCGCGGCGGGGAACGAGCAATGGTCCATGCCCCGGAGTATGCCCGGGAACCAGAAGGGATGTCATCCCGAACCGAGCCGAAGGCACGGTGAGAGACCCTACGATGCATAGGCAGTGGCATGGGCGCCGGCGAGACCGGCGGCGTTTGCCCGCGGCGAAGGCGCTCGGGGCAGCATCCGCTCCCCTCACCGTACGCGACTCACAACAACCGTGGGCTCGGTCTGCGCCGCTGGCCGCACGAAAACAAAATCCACCAAACTATCGGTCGCGCGCAAATTGGAGTTATTTCCCATCTGCACCGCCGCAGCATGGGACGTCCCTTGCGCCAGGGGCACAGCCACGTTCGAGCTGATGATTCCACCAAAGTTATCCAACAGAAAAGCTTGCTGAGTCCCCAAAATTTCGTCGACCACGGTGCGCAACCGGCAACTCTCGCCATAGCTGAAGCTATTCAGAATCTGCACGAACTCGCCATTCGAAATGATCCCCGAGTCCGCCGTCGGATCGGCGCCGTGCGTTGAGGGCAGTTCCCAATCGACCAGATTCACCGGCGATCCCGACACCTCGCCCTGCACCACAACCGAAAACTGGCTTCCGGCTGGAGTCGGATTCGAGCGAAAGCGAAATTCAAGCGAATAGCGCGTCGCATTCAAATTCAGCGTGTGCGTAGCCAATCCCGGCGCGAGCTGGCTGAGTACGTGCAACGAACCGCCGGGCACGGCCAAAGGCGGCCCCACCGACAAAGTCACGGATTTTATATCGGGCTCGCTAAGATTGTGTGAGTCCGCGTAGTACACGATGTATACCTGAGGATTCTCCTGCCGGCAACCAGCCTCCCCAAGCTGGCAGCGCCCCACGCCATCCAAGCCCAACTCACCGGTTGGCCGCCCCCACTGCGGCTCTGGCAAAATCGGCCACGAATATCCTCCGTCGATCGTCTGTCCTGTATAAGTATCAAGCACCGTGCCATAGCCAAAGGTCTGTCCCGCGTCGTAGGACACGAATGCAACCAGCTGCCGCGGATAGCCAATCGTATCGGCTGGCAGCACTCCGGGAATCGCCGTCGCGTCCCGCCCCAGAAGAATCAGCGCCGGTCCAGCCTGAATCATCTCAGGATCCTGCAACACTCCCACCTGCGAGGTGTATGAGATAAGCGGTCCCCACGTGAATCCCAGATCGTTGGAATATCGTCCAAAAGTATCCAGGCCATCGTCGGTTCGCATCATGGCGAACAGAGTATTTGGGCCGGTCTGGGCGAGCGCAGTTTCGTCAAGACCAGGATCCTCCGGCCCGCGCAGTTCGGCGAGCTTGCTCCAGGTGTAGCCATCATCCGACGACGACCATACCGATGGATCATAGCCGCTACCACCCACATAGAAGCCATATCCGGCTCCATACATCGTCGAGCCAATGTTCAACAAGGGGTCCACAACATAGGTCGCAGTGGGGGGATCATCAAAAAACGTGAATGGGCCCCAAGTCAATCCATTATCCGCAGAACGGCTGTAAGCGCCACCCAGGTCACCGCTGGAATCCGCTTTAACAAATGCAATCAGCAAATCGCCGAGCGGAGTCCGTGCCAGCCCCGGGTCGGGCTTCGATGAATCCCAATAAACCTCTTCCGGGCTCCACGTCGCACCGCCATCCCGGCTGCGCCGCAGAATCACCAACGGGCTGTCCACATGGCCGGGCCCTTTCTTGTATGAAAGCACGAGGTCCCCGTTCGCGGCCTGCACCACGGCGGGAGTGTTGTTGTAAGTTCCGTCACTCTCGATGACGCTGCGTTTGGTGATGGTCAGTGGACCCTCCACCACGACGTCAGAAACCGTGAGTGAGTTCGTCGCCTGCCAGTTCGGCGCGTCGCTTACATCACTAAAAAATGGGAAGACCGCATAACCGCTGAACACGGGAGCGGAACACCCCGGCACGCGGCCTGCAGTCAACAAAAGGTTCACGGAGGCCTGTGCCCCTACTGCAGGCAGTTTCATCCAAAGCAGCCCCTTCCCGGCTACCGGATCGTAGGACTCGAGCCAGTCGGGCAGCGCCTGGTGCGTGGTCGCGTCCCACACCGCCAGGTCGGATCCATCATGGGTGGGGATTGTGAAATCAAAATTGCTTCGATCCAGGCTGATCGCAACTGCGTAGTCCGACAGGTTTTCTTCCCCGGAATTCTGAACCGTCACCAGTTGCACTTCAGCCGCGTGGTTAGGGTCACAACCCGATGGTGGGGCAACGCCCCAGGCGAAAGAAGACGAGACCAGAAAGCAGATCCCGCCGAAACGACAAGCTCGCCTGGCCATCCTCGCTTTGTAGCACAGAATTAGGCCTCATCGATGTGACGAATGAACATAGCCTCTGCTGTGGTTCTCCGCCCCCTACTCCGTCCGCAACGCATTCATCGGCTCAATGCTCGCCGCGCGCCTCGCAGGAATAAATCCAGCAACCCCAGCAAACGCCGAGAGCACCACTACCGCACCCGCCAGCGTCAACGGATCGTAAGTCCGCACCCCATAGAGTTGACTCGCCATAAAATACCCACCCAATAGTGCCACCGGAATCCCAATCGCAAGCCCAATCCCCACCTGCAACGATGCGCCTCGCAGCACCAGAGCCACCACGTCCCCGCGGTTCGCTCCCAGAGCCATGCGCAGCCCAATTTCGCTGGTCCGCCGCGCTACGGAGTAAGCAGTAATGCCATACAGCCCCACCGACGCCAGCACCAGCGCCAGCAATCCGAACAATAGGGTCAGGCGGCTGATCAGCCGTTCCTCAATGAAGTTGCCCGCAACCTGATAGTCCAGCGACTTGAAATCCAGAATCGTCAGATTGGGATTGATATTCGCCAGCGTGCGCCGCACCAGCGACTCCAGGCCCCCCGCGTCGCCGGCAAAACGAATCGTCATCGAATTCGGGAACAGCGAACGCGTCTCCGCCGTGATCGCGCTGCGCTCCTTGAGCGTCGTGTTCAACTGTGTCATGGGCCGGAAATACATCGTCCGCACCGGATCGCGGGGGTTGGTGTATTTCGCGTCAGCCACAATGCCGACGATTTCGTAGTCGCTCGCATACTTCTGGTCGAACGTTCCGAAGTGGTGGCCGATGGGATCTTCGTTGGGAAAAAACTTTTTCACGAAGGCCTGGTTCACCACCGCCACCATCCGCGATGTAGCCGTGTCCTGTTCGGTAAAGCCGCGCCCACGCACCACCGGTTGGCCAATAGTCTCAAAAAAATGCGGGCTCACGCGGTCCCACGATGAGCCGTTCTGTACCTCTGGACCGGGCGCGGGACGTCCCTCCACATAAACACCCTCGCCCCAGTTGTTGCCCTCCAGCGTGCTGTAAAGCGCCAGCCCCGCGCCCTTGACGCCAGGAAGCGAAGAGAACTCACGCTCCAGTTGTTCGTTCAGGGTTGGCACCGTCGCCACCGTGTAACCCGCGCCCGCGGGGTCGAAGTGGAAGACGTAGCGGTTCGCCGTGATGATGCCGAAATCCTGATGTTCCAGGTTGCGCAAACTCTGCGTCAGCAATCCCGCCCCCACAAGCAGCACCAGCGAAAGGGCCGCCTGCATCACAATCAGCGACTTCTGCGGCAGCGAAGCCCGGTCCCGCGTAGCGCGATTGATTCCGTGCAACGCTTCCGCTGGATCGGAGTGCGATGTGATCCACGCCGGCACAATGCCGAAAACAACTCCCGTCAGCAGCGACAGGACAAACGCGAATCCAAGCACAACCAAAGAGGGCGTGGCATGCACGGGCAGGAAGGGCGAGTCCGGAAACGCAAGCGCCAGAATCATCCGCGCCCCGGCGTAAGCCACCGCTAGTCCCACAATTCCCCCAGCGCAGCCCAGCAGCACGCTTTCCACCAGCATCTGCCAGATCAGCCGCGACCGCGCCGCTCCCAGCGCCATGCGGATGGAAATCTCCGCCCGCCGTGTCGCCCCTTTGGCCAGCAGAAGATTCGCAATATTGGCGCAGGCCACCAGCAGCACCAATCCAGCAATGGCCATCAGCAACCGGATCCCGCTGCCCGCCTCCATCTGCAGTCTTTGAACTCCGCCGCCGCCCGCCGCCAACACCACGTGTTGCTTGGGAATCTGCGTGTCATTTCCGTTGATGGTGTAGGAATTCACCGTAGCCAGCCACTGCCGAAGACTATTGGAGAGCTTACCCTGCAGGCTTCCCGCGCTCACTCCCGGTTTCACTCGTCCCAGCACGTAAAGCCAGTTCGTGTCCGGCTGCTTGAGGATGCTGGTTTCTGCATCTAACACGGTTTCATCATTCAGTGGAATCCAAAGCGCAGGCGGATCGCTGTCGATGCGGTCTCCGAAAAACCCGGGAGCCGAAATTCCGACAATCGTCATCGGCTGGTTCTGCACGATGACCGTCGAACCCACAATCGTGGGGTCGGAGCCATGCGCGGCCTGCCACGCCTGATAGCTCACAACCGCAACCAGAGCCGCTCCCGGCTGGTCGTCGCTGGGTAGCAACATGCGTCCGGCATAGGCTCCCACCCCAAACGTCGCAAAGTAGTTCCCGGAAACATATTCCGTGGCTTCCGAGCTCGCCCGGCCGGATCCCTTGCGCACATTCATGGTGTCATGTCCCGATTGGAATGCCGCCAGTTGCTCGAACTCAGGCGTGGAGTCTTGAAAGTGACGATACAGATCGTAAGAGAAGAGATCGAAATCGCCATCGGTGTTTATGAAGCCGCCATTCACGCAGCAGTCATCGCGGTCACCAACGCGGTACAAGCTCGCCGGATCAGCCACGGGCAGCGATTTCAGCAGAATCGCGTGCACCAGCGTAAAAATGGCGGTGTTCGCCCCAATTCCCAAGGCGATGGTAAGAATCACTGTGGCCGCAAACCCCGGCGACTTCCGAAACTGCCGCAGCGCAAGCCTGACATTTTGCATGTGTGTGAGTCCTGACCCTGATTTAAGCGCGAGCCCTAACGTGTGGAAAGAAAACCGGCAAGCGCGCCCTCTCTCTTCGCCGCCGAGCCAGCTACATAATGGACGCCAGCACACCGAAAGAGTAAGCAAACCAAAGAAAATGAACGCGTTGGGCCGGAAGTGCACGCGTTGGGAGTGGACGCGTTGGGAATGGACGCGTTGGGTGCCCCATTTCTCGCGTCTTTTGCGAGAAGTGGGGCTTTTGACTCTGGCGGGGGATTCCTAACTCCGGCGAGGATTCGACTCCAAGCCGTGAAGCGGCGAAAGAATGCAGCCCATAGCGCAACCCGTGGGTAGCAATCGGAAACGTGCGCAAGCCCCGGAGGGGCGAACCAACCAACGCCGCACACTTCAGGCAGCGAACTCCTCCACCGATTCCTCTGCTACGGACGCAATGGTTCCAAACTCTTCTCCCCGCGCCTTGCGCCGGATCACTAGCAAAACGGCGATCAAGCCAGCCAGCCCCACGAACCAGGCAGCGACCAGGCCATCCGCCGCCGCCTTGGAGATGCTGCCGTCCTTCTTCAGCAGGAACGGCAGGAAATAGGGCGTTTGGGCGCGTATACCGTCGATCTCACGAGTATCGTCGTTGCTCAACCCCCATTGGTCCACTTTGCCCAGA
>Ga0302325_10033153_pt1 | contig 10587 bp, 6 predicted proteins | sample Palsa_T0_2_FD_201948 | JGI IMG/M metagenome (GOLD analysis project Ga0302325, IMG submission 201948) | Peat permafrost microbial communities from Stordalen Mire near Abisko, Sweden - Palsa_T0_2 | ecosystem: Environmental > Terrestrial > Soil > Palsa > Peat permafrost | place: Sweden: Abisko...
GTGAAACCATCGGAGTTGTTATTGAAGTGCCGCGACCCGAGGGATCTCTGGACGCCTTCGAATGGTACTGCCCGAACTGCCACCAGTTGGTCTATCGCGCGGAAGTGCAGTTGAAGAGCATCGTCAAGGATCTGCCGCCTCTGTTTGAGCAATTCTATTCGAACGAGAGCCGGCGCAAATGTAAGCATTGCGGCACGATTCATCCGGGCAAATGAAGCATGCAAGTCATCGACATTCATAGTCATTTCTTCCCCAGCTCATGGCCCGACTTGGCTGCGCGCTACGGCACACCGGACTGGCCGTGGATCAAACATACTGAGCCGGGGAAAGCGGACATTATGGTGGGGGACCGATTCTTCCGCCATGTTTATTCAGCGTGTTGGGATCCGGAGGTTCGTCTCCAGGAGATGGATCGCGACGGGATCGACCTGCAGGTCATCTCGGCCACCCCAGTGCTGTTCGCCTATGAACGTCCAGGGAAACATGCGCTGGATTGCGCGCAGTTGTTCAATGATGCGGCGCTCGAGCTTTGCAGCCGGGGAAAAGGTAGGTTGAAACCTTTTTGTCAAGTGCCGTTACAAGATATTGATGCGGCTTGCAAAGAACTAACACGGTGCATGCAGTCAGGACACCTCGGCGTACAAATCGGCAACCACGTTGGAAGCAAGAACCTCGACGATCTTGGGATTGTGAGTTTTCTCCAGCACTGTGCAGATGAGGGTGCGGCCGTGCTCGTCCACCCTTGGGAAATGTTTGGGCACGAGCGCATGCCGAAATACATGATGCCGTGGACGGTGGGCATGCCAGCGGAGACGCAACTCTCCGTGGTAGCGCTGATTTTAAGCGGATCGTTTGACCGGCTGCCGAGCACACTCCGTATCTGTTTCGCGCATGGCGGCGGGAGTTTTGCATACTTACTCGGACGGCTGGAAAATGCCTGGCATCATCATCCCGTCGCGCGTGGCGAGTGCGAATATCCACCCAGCCACTATCTCAACCGTTTCTATGCGGACTCCGCGGTGTTCGACCAACGCGCGCTGCAATTCCTAGTGGACACAATGGCGGCCGATCAGGTGATGCTCGGCTCGGACTACCCTTTTCCGCTGGGCGAAGAACGCGTTGGATCACTCATCCGCCAGAGTGATTTATCGCAACATACCAAGGCCAAGCTTCTGAGCGGGAATGCAATCCGGTTTCTGGGACTTAAGAACGAGGCACCCGATGCGAGAGATAAGAAGGCTGAAATACCTGTGGGCTCTTCTCCGCTCGCGCCCTCGTCTGGGCAGCTCACGTACAGTTCGTATTTGAAAGTTCCGGAACTGCTGGAGTTGCAGCAGCCGCAATCTTCACCACCGCACCATGATGAGTTGCTGTTCATTCTTGTGCATCAGACCTACGAGCTGTGGTTCAAGGAATTGCTGCATGACCTCGATGCCGTGGTCGCGAATTTGCGAAGGGCTGGCGCGGCTCCGAAATCGCGTGACGAAGTCTATGAGGCGGCCCGGCTGCTGCGCCGCTGTACGGAGATCACTCGGGTATTGGTGGAGCAGTTCACGATTTTGGAAACGATGCTGCCCACTCATTTTCTAGCTTTTCGTGGCCTGCTGGAACCCGCCAGCGGATTTCAGTCCGAGCAGTTTCGAGAGATTGAGTTTCTATGCGGCTTGAAGGACGAGAAAATGCTTCGCTATCACAGACCCACGCCGGAGGCTCACGCAAGCCTGAAGCGCCGATTAGAGGAGCCGTCGCTGCATGACGTATTTTTCGGAGCTTTACAGGCGATAGGCAAGCTAGCGCCGGCCGGCCAGGACGCAACTGAGAAGGAGCGATTCGAAGCCCGCGCCCGGGCAGTCCATGCGCTCTACCAGGATGAACATCATCATCGCGACTGGATTGATGTGTGCGAGCGGCTGACGGAGTTTGACGAACTGGTGGTGAGCTGGCGATTACGCCACATTCAACTGGTCGAGCGCATCATCGGCATCCGCATGGGCACTGGCGGAAGTTCGGGAGCGTCCTACCTGAAGCTCACGCTCGACAAAAAGTTCTTCCCCGAATTGTGGGAGGCAAGGACGTTGCTGACCGAGTGAAGCGTTAACCCCTCAGCTTTGTTTCGCCGAAAGGTTTGTTCGTCGAATCTCTCAGATGAAGGCCGCACCTGACAAAATCACACTGATCGGCGCCGGACTGAACGGTCCGCTTCTGGCTACTCTTCTAGTGCAGAGAGGATTCGCGGTGGAGGTCTATGAGCGGCGTCCGGACATGCGGCGGGTGCGCATGAGCGCGGGACGGTCCATCAATCTGGCTCTCTCGACCCGCGGCATTCACGCATTGCAGCAGGCGGCCCTGTGGGAGCGAATGCGAAGCATCATCCTCCCGATGAGAGGCCGGATGATGCATTCGATTGGTGAAGAACTTACCTTCCAACCCTATGGAAAGAATGAAGCGGAGGTCATCAATTCAATTTCCCGGGCCGAGTTGAACATCGCGCTCATAAACGCTGCCGAGGAACACGGTGCGACCATTCATTTCAATCGACGGTGTACGGGCTACGATTTGAAGACCGGCGCGATACGAATCCGAAATGAAGAAACCGGAGAAGAGATGATGCTGGAAGCTGGGGTTGTGATCGGCTGCGACGGTTCGGCATCGTCGATTCGAATGGAGATGCTCAAGCTGAGTCGCTTCAACTTTTCCCAACAGTATCTCGACTACGGCTACAAGGAGTTGACGATTCCGGCCGGTCTTCACGGAGAGCATTTGCTGGAGACTCACGCTCTGCACATCTGGCCGCGGGGCAATCACATGCTGATTGCATTACCCAACATCGATGGCACGTTCGCCTGCATTCTGTTCCTGCCATTCGACGGTGCAGACAGCTTTGCCGGACTAACCACACCGGCGCAGGTGGACCAGTTTTTCGAGTCTCGCTTTCCGGACGCGGTTCATCTAATGCCGCAACTGGCCGACAACTACTTCGCCAATCCAACTGGTGCGATGGTTACAATCAAGTGTTCCCCCTGGCACGTGGAAGGGAAAGCTCTGCTTCTCGGGGATGCGGTTCATGCCATCGTCCCATTCTTCGGCCAGGGAATAAACTGCGGGTTCGAAGACTGTACTTGTCTTGTCGAATTGCTCGACCGGCACGGCGCTGACTGGCCGCGCCTGTTCGCCGAGTTCGAGAAAGAGCGCAAGGTCAATACCGATGCCATCGCGGACATGGCCATTGAGAATTTTGCGGAGATGAGAGATCGTGTTGCGGACTCGCGGTTCCTGTTTCGAAAGAAAGTGGAGTTGGCGCTGGAAGCGCGGTATCCCCAACTTTTCGTGCCGAAGTATGCCATGGTGACGTTTCACCGCATTCCGTACTCCGTCGCCCTGGCTCGCGGCGCGGTTCAGGATCGGATGCTGGCTGCACTCTGCGAGTCGATTCATCGGGTTGAGGATCTCGACTGGGAGAAAGCGGACCGGCTGATTCACCGCGATCTCACACCCCTGGAGCTCCGGCAGTGACCCACTTCGAATTTCAACCGGAGTTCCAAGCGGGCGAGGATTTTGCGATCGCGATGGATGAGCGCGATCCGCTGAACGGCTATCGTGATCGCTTCTTGCTCCCTAAAACAACTGGTGGTGAGTGCGTTTATCTGTGTGGTCACTCGCTCGGGCTGCAGCCAAAGACTGCAGCAGCATATATTCAGCAGGAACTGAAAGACTGGGCTGAACTTGGTGTGGAGGGCCACTTCCATGCGAAGAACCCGTGGATGCCCTACCACCGATTACTTACCGAACAGACAGCGGAACTGGTAGGAGCCAAGCCTTTCGAAGTTGTGGTGATGAATTCGCTCACAGTGAACCTTCACCTGATGATGGTTTCGTTTTACCGTCCGACGAAGGAGCGGCACAAAATTGTTGTGGAGTGCGGAGCTTTCCCCTCCGATCAATATGCCGTGAAGTCGCAGATTCGTTTCCACGGCTTTGACCCCGCGACTTCGCTGATTGAGCTGGCTCCGCGTTCCAGCGAGTCCTGCCTTCGCGATGAAGATATTGAGTCACTGATCGAGCGCCAGAGGGACGACATCGCGCTGATCATGCTGGGAGGAGTGAATTACGCGACCGGCCAAGCATTTGACGTGGCGAGAATCACGCGCCTGGGTCAGGCGCGGGGCTGCGTGGTGGGCTTCGATCTAGCCCACGCAGCCGGCAATTTGCTTTTGAAGCTTCACGAGTGGGGCCCGGACTTTGCCGTGTGGTGCAGCTACAAATATCTGAATGGCGGTCCAGGATGTGTTGCTGGTTGTTTTGTTCATGAACGCCATGCGCGGGCCTGGGATTTGCCTCGCTTCGCGGGCTGGTGGGGCCACGACGAAGAGTCACGATTCGAGATGGGGCCGGAGTTTCGGGCGATGACCGGCGCCGACGGCTGGCAGTTGAGCAATCCGTCGATCGTCAGCCTGGCTGTCCTGCGCGCATCGATGGACATCTTCCACGAAGCGGGCATGGAGCGGTTACGAGCTAAGAGCGTGTCGTTGACCCGCTATCTGGAGTTCTTGCTAGGCCAGAAAGCATCTCCAAACTTCTCAATTATCACTCCACATGAAAAGGAGCGGCGCGGCGCACAGGTCTCTATTCGCATCCGCCAGAAGGGGCGCGCGTTGTGTGAACGGCTGGCCCAGGAAGGCATAGTGGGCGACTGGCGGGAGCCGGATACCTTTCGAGTCGCACCCGTGCCCCTGTATAACTCCTATCAAGATGTTTTCCGGTTTGTTCGGCGATTCGCGGCTGCGATTGGCTAGAAAGCCGGATAGCGCGTTCAGGCCATTTGCGCGATTACTTCCGTAATACGCGCGCCATCCGGCCGGATCTTACACTCTTAGCGTGGACGCAATTTCCGTGAAGCAACCCGGCAGGTGGACGGGAATCGTGTGCGCTGTGGTATGCGTTCACCTCTTCGTGTCAGTGCTGGCTCCGCGCGGCATTGGACTCACCGCCTTCGGCGACCTGACGCAGTGCGCTCTGCTGTTGTGCGCAACGCTATTCTTTCTCTCGAACATCAGAACCAGCTACAAGAAAGCTCAGCTATTTTGGTCTCTCATGGCGCTCGGTTGCGGGATGTGGCTCTGCACGCAGATTCTCTGGACTTACTTCGAGGTCTTGCTACGCCAGGATACGCCGAACCCGTTTGTCGGAGATGTAGTTCTGTTCCTCCACGTCGTCCCCATGATGGCGGCCCTGGTGGTGCAGCCGCATATTCAACGGAATAATCATTCTTTGCGGCTCGTCTCCCTGGACTTCTTTCTGCTGCTCACCTGGTGGCTTTATCTGTATCTGTTTATCGTGATTCCGTGGCAGTACGTTTCACCGAATGAAGCGGCGTACGGACGCAGCTTCGATCTGCTCTACGCCTGTGAACAGATCGTTCTGATTGTGGGAGTAGGCCTGGTTTGGAAGCGCAGTCACGGGGCGTGGCATACGGTCTATGGGCAGCTCTTCAAGGCGGCATTACTTTACAGTGTGGGCTCCATTCTCGCGAGTGTGGCGATCGATTACCATCAGTACTACACCGGGAGTCTTTACGATGTTCCGCTGGTAGCTGCTATGGCGTGGTTCGCAGTGGTGGGTTTCATGGCGCGCGGATCATCGTTCGACCGGCCTACTGCCGAGGAACCCCATCCCCACCACAACATGTGGACCGCGCGGTTGGCGATGGTGGCTGTGTTCTCCACGGCTCTCATGGTGGCATGGGCGGAGTTTGGCGGAGGAACCCCACCGCGAGTGCGCTCTTACAGGCTGTTCTTGACTGTGGCGGCGATGGTATTCATGGGAACGATGGTATTCCTTAAGCAGCATTGGATGGATCGGGAACTGCTCCATCTGCTGCACTTATCGCGGCAGAATCTTGGTGAGATGTGCAAACTGAAAGACGAGTTAGAGAGTAAGGAACAGTCTTTGCGGTGGCACAGTATGGAACTGCAGCGCAAGAATCTCGAACTTCAGGAAATCTCCTTCACCGACACGTTGACCGGCGTGTGGAACCGGCGTTATCTCGAAGAGATTCTCGCGGCAGAAGCCGAACAGGTATTGCGGAATTATGCGCGGGCCCGCGGCAGCGACATTCGCAAGCTGGATCACCGCGATCTGGTTTTTATCATGGTGGATGTGGACTTCTTCAAGCAAGTAAACGACCTGCATGGTCATCCCGCAGGCGATCGCTTTTTGCAGCGGGTGGCCGAACGTCTGGCCAAAGTCGTGCGCAAGTCCGATGTCTTGGTTCGTTGGGGCGGAGAAGAATTCCTAATCATGTCCCGTTCTGCTGACCCGGCGGGTACGCCTGCATTCTGCGAGCGAATTTTGGATGTCATGGCGTCGGAAATCTTCGATCTGGGACACGGCGTTCGAGTGCGGAAAACTTGTTCCGTGGGCTGGGCTCCGTTCCCGTGGAGTCGCGGCGCATGTGAAGCCATTTGCGCGGAAGAGAGCATCGAACTTGCAGACACTGCGCTCTATCGGGCAAAGGCTGGCGGACGAAATCAGGGTATAGGAATTCTGCCGAGTGATCGTGCGGTTGCGAGTCCCCACACAATTACGCTGGAGGCGCTGCAAAACGACAGGGGTATTCTGACGCGTACTGTGAGAGTGCAGAATTCGGGCGTGGAGGGTAGCGCCCAGTCCCTTGCTGAAAACATATTGTCCAGCGAACAACCGGACCTCTGATTTTTCTGCAAAGACTTGCACCTGACCGCTTGACCTCTGACGCTGCGTTGAATACAGTGAGAAGCCGCCTTGCCGGGGCGCAAGTTCGGCCCGGGGTAAAGAGGCCGCACCAGGTCAAGGAATCGAAACTTATGAGGCACATCGACGATGAATGCGAAAAGCCCATCCCGTAAGACAGGTCTACGCCAGAAGGCGCAACTGATGTCGGCATCAGAAATTGAGCGCACACTGGTCCGTTTGGCGTATGAGATAGTCGAGAAAAACGGAGGCGTCGAAGGTTTGGGGTTAGTCGGGATTCGGCGCCGCGGCGTACCGATCGCAGAGCGCCTTGGTAAGATTATCACACGCATCGAGAACGCCAAGGTCCCAGTAGGGACGTTGGACATCACTTTCTATCGCGATGATCTTTCAACTCTCGGACCCAAGCCGGTCGTGCAAGACAAAGAGATTGGGTTTTCCATTGAGGACAAGAACATTGTTCTCGTCGACGACGTTCTTTTCACCGGACGTACGACACGGGCCGCGCTGGACGCACTTTTCTCACATGGCAGACCGCGGCGAGTGCAGTTGTGCGTGCTGATTGACCGTGGACATCGTGAACTGCCAGTCGAGGCCAGCTTTGTCGGCCGCAATGTTCAGACTACGATGAGCGAGGTGATCGAGGTCAAGTTGACTGAGATTGACGATGCCGAAAAGGTTCTCCTCATGGAGAGGTAGGACCGTGAGAAGTGCAACCAGAAAAGCAAAAGGACGGCGGTGAACGCCGTCCTTTTTTGTTGGAGCGGCAGGTTAGGACAATAGGGTGCAGATCGCCTTGGTTTGGGTGTACAGGTTAAGGGCGTCGTGCCCCATCTCGCGGCCCCATCCGGATTGTTTGTATCCGCCGAAGGGCAGCGCCGCATCGAAAATGTTGTAGCAGTTGATCCACACCGTGCCTGCGTGCAGATGTTCTGCGGTGCGGTGAGCTTTGCTGATGTCCCGCGTCCAGACGGCAGCAGCCAAGCCGTATTCGCTGTCGTTGGCGCGCGGCATAAGTTCCTCGGGATCGTCGAACGGCATCGCCGCTACCACCGGTCCGAAGATTTCTTCCCGCACCACCTTCATGTCTTCGCGAGCGTTCACAAGAACCGTGGGCTCGACGAAATAGCCTTTGTCGCCCTTTCTGTGCCCCCCAGAAAGGGCGGTTGCGCCCTCCGAGAAGCCGGCCTCCAGATAACCGCAGACCCGGCTTAGCTGTTCCTGAGAGACGAGCGGTCCCATATTCGTCTCCGGATCGAGACCCGAGCCTACATTGATTTTCTTCGCATGGTCAGCAACTCCCTCCACGACCCGGTCGAAGATCGGTTTCTCGACGTAGAGGCGCGATCCGGCGCAGCAACACTGGCCGTGATTGAAGAAGATCGCGCTCGCGGCCCCGGGGATCGCAGAGTCGAGGTCAGCGTCCTTGAACACGACGTTCGGAGATTTACCGCCAAGTTCCAGCGACACTTTCTTCAAGTTGCCGGTCGCGGCATGCACGATCAGCTTTCCGACTTCTGTGGAACCGGTGAAAGCTATTTTGTCAACGTCCGGATGAGCGGCCAAAGCGGCGCCTGCCGTCTCGCCATAGCCCGGAACGATATTCACCACGCCTTCGGGGAACCCGGCTTCCATGACCAGTTCGCCAAGGCGCAGCGCCGAAAGCGGCGTTTGTTCCGCCGGCTTCAACACTACGGTGCAGCCAGAGGCCAGCGCCGGACCCAACTTCCATGCTGCCATCAGCAGGGGGAAGTTCCAGGGAATGATCTGCCCGGCAACTCCGACCGGTTCTCGCAGCGTGTAGGCTAGATATTTTGCACCGGGCGTGTATGGAACGGAGATCGGAATCGTATTGCCCTCGATCTTCGTCGTCCAGCCCGCCATGTAGCGAAACAAGTCCACAGCCAGCGGCACATCGGCTGCCCTGGCGATGGTGAGAGGCTTGCCGTTGTCCAGGCTCTCCAGATAAGCGAATTCTTCGGTGTGAGACTCCAGTAAATCGGCGAGCTTCCAGATGAGGCGTCCGCGTTCAGACGCGGTAAGCCGCCGCCAGGGTCCATGGTCGAAGGCTTTGCGCGCGGCCTTCACGGCTTGCTCAATATCCTCACGATCGCCTTCCGCCACTTGTGCAAGAATTTCACCCGTGGCGGGATTGTAAGTAGGAAAAGTCTTGCCGGAAATTGAGTTTACCCAGTTGCCATTGATCAACATTTTGCGCGGCTTTTCAATAAAATCCGCGACCTGCGGGTGAATCTGCGGTGACACTGCGATGCCCATACATCCTCCTTAGATCGAGCACGAGATCAAGTACGAAAAACCAGGCCGGAACTAGCATGATGTGAAGCTCAAGATGCCGGGCGGATAAGAATGCCGCTGAGTATGCTAGCCCCGAGTCAGAATAAAAGCAATTCCCATTCGACGCGTCCAGCGCTGCGTCCGCAAGCTCGCGCCTCGCGCTTATTCGCCGTAAGGAACCCAGATATTTTTCACCTGCGTGGCATGCTCGAGAAACCAGCGTCCTTCGGCCAGCTTCGGATTGAACCAGTCGATGGCTCGGCCCTCGTTGGTCCAGACTTGTTTCAGGTTGCCGACCGACATCGCTTTCGCGGCAGCGGCATTGGCTTCGTTCCCAAACGACCAGATTGCGTCCACATCGTCGTGCTCAGCAAGGACCTTCAGGAGTTGCGAAGCATAGCCCGTCACAATGTTCACTGCGCCGCCCGGCAGGTCGCTGGTGTCGAAGAGTTGATAGAGATCGCCGGTGATAAGCGGGTAGGCTTCCGAGGGAACCGCGATCACTGTGTTGCCCGCAGCGAGGGCCGGCAGCACAAGGGAAAGGAACCCCAGCAAGGGTGCTTCCGCGGGACAGATGATGCCCATGGTTCCGAGCGGCTCGTTCATGGCGATCGCGACGTTGCGAAACGGAGGATTGTGTACGGCGCCATCGAACTTGTCGGCCCACGCCGCGTAGGAAAAAATGCGCTCGATGCCGAGATCTAGTTCGGCTGCAGCTTGCTTCGCACCGACGACCGGGGTGAGCCCACGGATAATTTCGTCGCGGCGTTGGGAGAGGTTCTCGGCGCAGTAGTAAAGAACCTGTGCGCGATTGTGTGCGGTAGCTTTTGCCCACGCCTCCGCTTTGCGGGCGGCCTCGACGGCGTTGCGAATGTCCTTGCGATTCCCCAGAGAAGCTTCGCCCAACAGACGCCCATCGACTGAACGCACCTCCATGCTGTAGCCGGAGTCCGGCCGCACCTGCTTGCCACCAATGTAGAGCTTCACGGTGCGATCGATGGCCGGAGTGCCGGTCTCCTGCTCTTTTTCTGAACGCGGAGCCGCAGGCGTGTGAGGGGCGGACAATTTGGGAGCGTTCTTGAACCACGACGGTTGCACGTATTCCAGCAAGCCTTCCCTACCGCCCTCGCGCCCGTATCCGCTCTCACGGTAGCCACCGAAGCCGCAGGAAGCGTCGAACAGGTTCGTGCAGTTCACCCACACGACGCCAGCTTTCAGTTGCGCCGCAACGTGCAATGCCACGTTGATGTTCTCGCTCCAAACGCACGCCGCCAGGCCATAGACGGTATTGTTGGCCAATTCAACCGCTTCTCTTGGAGTACGAAACGTCATCGCAGCGAGCACGGGACCGAAGATCTCCTGCTGCGCGACGATAGACGTTGGGTGCACGTTGCTCAGCAGCGTGGGCGGATAGTAAAAGCCGCGCGCAGGCAACGCGACCTGCGGTTGCCAGCAGGTTGCGCCCTCCGCGATTCCTTGAGCAACCATGCGCTGGATACGATCGAGTTGCACGCGCGCAACAATGGCACCGATATCAATTGCCTTATCCAAAGGAAGACCAAC
>Ga0302325_10033154_pt1 | contig 10587 bp, 9 predicted proteins | sample Palsa_T0_2_FD_201948 | JGI IMG/M metagenome (GOLD analysis project Ga0302325, IMG submission 201948) | Peat permafrost microbial communities from Stordalen Mire near Abisko, Sweden - Palsa_T0_2 | ecosystem: Environmental > Terrestrial > Soil > Palsa > Peat permafrost | place: Sweden: Abisko...
AGGGCATCGAGGTGTCGCCGATCAAGCAGGCCAACGGTAGCGACAAGTTCAGCGAGGTCGTCTTCACCGACACCTTCGTCCCCGATGACATGATGGTGGGCGAACCGGGAGGAGGATGGGGCCTGGCGGTGGGCGCGATGGCGGTCGAACGGACCGCCATCGGCGGATACGTCGCGATGGACCGCACGGGCGCGTTGCGTCGCGTGGCCGACGCTGAGGGACCCGACCAAGATGCCGCAGTGCGTGCGCTGGGCGAAATCGAGGCCTACGCGAACGCGCTCAAGGCCTTGGTCACCCGGGAGACACTCCGGTTAGTGCACGGGCAGAAGCCGGGGCCTACCTCCAGCGTCGCCAAGGTCGCTTTGTCCGTCCTGATCCGGTGTGCCGCAACCGCAACGCTGTCCAACACCGCGCGTGCTGCGATGGTTCAGAGTTCTGATCCGGAAGTGTTTGCGCCCTACTTCAGCCTGCCCTCCGAACTCATCGGCGGGGGGACCATCGAGATCCAGCTCACCGTCATAGCCCAAATGATTCTGGGTTTGCCTCGCAAATGACGAGCGGCTCGTGCATGGATCCCGCCCAGCGCGGCATGTACGCGGGTACCGGCGATCCCCTGTGAAGCCTGCGTGTCTATGCGTAACGGTGTTCTCGCGGCTAATCCCCCCGAACCACCCCAGACAGCAGGGTTGTTGTGTTTACGCCAGTCAAAGCCCCTGATTGGACTTGTGATATCTGAAACAATGTTCTACTTTAGAATTGTCTGTCTAGCCGCGCTGTAACCGTCAGCTGCAACTCTCGCGCGCCAGACACTGAAAGGACACTCTTGCCATGGCCGAGCTCAACTTCCAGTTCTTCGACTGCGACAACCACTATTACGAGGCGCTTGACGCATTCACCCGTCACATCGAGCCCGAGTACCGTAAGCGCGCCATTCAGTGGGCCGAGCTCGACGGCAAGCAACGCCTGATCGTCGGCGGCAAGGTCAACCGATTCATCCCGAACCCGACCTTCGACCCGGTGGCCAAGCCCGGCGCGATGGACGAATACTTCCGCGGCCGTAATCCCAAGGGCACCGATATGAACGCGCTCTTCGGTGAGCTGGAGCCGATCCCGGCGGCTTACCGGGACCGCGACGCTCGGCTCGCACTGATGGACGAGCAGGGCATGCAGGGCGCGATTCTGTTGCCCACACTGGGCGTCGGCATGGAACAGGCGCTGCTGCACGATCTCGACGCGTTGGCGGCCACGTTCCGTGCATTCAATCGGTGGATGGCTGAAGACTGGGGATTCGCCTACAAGGAGCGGATCTTCGCCGCTCCCTACATCACCCTGTGCGACCCGCAGAACGCGGTGCGAGAACTCGAATGGGCCCTGGAGCGCGACGCGCGCTTCATTGTCATGATTCCGGGACCGATTACGACCGCTCAGGGTATGAAGGCTCCCGGTGACCCGATGTTCGACGAATTCTGGCAGCTGGCCAACGATTCCGGTATCACCGTCACTTACCACTCGGGCGAGACGTACTACTCGAAGTACCTGACCGCCTGGGGAGAACCCGACTACATCATGTCTTTCCAGTCGGCGATCGGGTTCCGGACATTGTTCTCCGGCAATGCCTTGCAGGACACCTTCGCAAACTTCCTGCTGCGCGGGCACTTCCACAAGTTCCCGAACCTTCGCATGGCATCCATCGAAAGCGGATCGGAATGGGTGTTCCACCTGTACGAGAAGCTCACGAAGGCCTACGGCATGATTCCACAGATCTACAAGGAAGATCCCCGCGAGACGTTCCGGCGACACGTATGGGTTTCGCCGTTCTACGAAGACGAACTCGCCAGCTTGCTGCAGCTCGTCGGCGCAAAGCGCATCCTGATGGGCTCGGACTTTCCCCATGTCGAAGGCCTCGCGAGCCCAGACTCCTACATCAAGGATCTGGAGAACTTCGACTACACGCCGGAGCAGTGCCGCATCGTCATGCGGGACAACGGCATCGAGCTTTCAATCCGCCGCCCCGCGTGACTGCCGCTACCACACCGCTGCTTGGCGTGAGTACGAGGTGAAGATCGACAAGTCGGGTTTGGCGTCGGTGCTGCTAGAAGTGGGCGAGGAGAACGCCGCGGTGCTGCTCGTTCGTTCTACGCTGCCGGAGGAATTGGACACCGAGCATGATCTTCCTGTGCTCTCGCAACTCGGATTGCATCCCGAAGCTGTCGACGAACTGATCGCCATGTGCGTCGAGCGAGGTGCGACAGTAAGCCAGGACGGAGAACAGTTCCAGCACACGCTGTCTCGCAGGTACGCCGATCTTGTCCAGCAATGGATTGCTCTGCTCCCGAGCGATCCGCCATAGTCCCCGGCCGCGGGTACGGAAGGAACATTCGCATTGGCCGAGACGCTTCAGCAAGCGCTGGCAGCTCTGAAGTCGGACCGCGGCGTCGCGGTGAAGTACGGCAACCGGCTATGGACGTGGCAGGAGCATCTAGCCGCCGCTGAGGGCCGGGCAGCGGCTCTCAGCGGAATGGCTGACCCAGATCGGCCGATGCATGTCGGGGTGCTACTCGGCAACACCCCAGACATGCTTGAGCAGATGGCGTCAGCGGGTCTTGGCGGCTATGTGCTCTGTGGATTGAACACGACCCGGCGCGGCGAAGCGCTCGCCGCGGACATCCGCCGGGCGGATTGCCAGATTCTGGTGTCCGACGCCGAACATCGGCCGCTGTTGGCCGGACTTGAGCTTCCCGGAATTCGAATACTCGATACCACGACACCCCAATGGCGCGCAATGATCGCCAAGCCTCCCAGGGAATTCACCCCGTACCGACGGGTGGGGCCACTTGACACCTTCATGATGATCTTCACATCGGGAACCAGTGGAGATCCGAAGGCGGTGCGGGTGTCCCATTTCATGGTGATGGCCGCTGGAATGGCTCTCGTACAACGCTTCTCGCTGTCGCGTACCGACACGTGCTACGTGTCGATGCCCCTGTTTCATTCCAACGCAGTGCTGGCCGGATGGGCACCGGCGGTGGCCGCGGGCGCGGCTGTTGCGCCCGCCGAGTTCTCCGCATCGCAGTTTCTCGACGACGTCCGCCACTACGGAGCCACGTACATGAACTACGTCGGCAAACCCCTGTCCTACATCCTGGCTACTCGGGAAAGATCGGACGATGCCGACAACCCGCTACGCGTCGCTTTCGGCAACGAAGCCAACGACAAGGACATCGACGAGTTCAATCGCCGTTTCGGCGTTGTCGTCGAGGACGGTTTCGGCTCTACGGAAAACGCCGTGCACGTCATCCGCGAACCCGGCACCCCGAAGGGGTCCATCGGAAAGGGGGCTCCTGGTGTCGCCATCTACGACAGCGCGATGATCACCGAGTGTCCCCCGGCGCGCTTCGACGAGTCCGGCGTGTTGATGAATTCCGGCGAAGCCATCGGCGAACTGGTGAACACCTCGGGCGGAGGCTATTTCACCGGCTACTACAACGACCCACAAGCGAATGCCGAACGGATGCGGCACGGCTTTTACTGGTCGGGTGACCTGGCATACCGTGACGAACAGGGCTGGATCTACTTGGCCGGCCGGACCGCGGACTGGATGCGGGTCGACGGGGAGAACGTGACCTCCGCCCCGATCGAACGGATCCTTTTGCGGCACCCCGCGGTGAGCCGGGCCGCGGTGTACGCGGTGCCAGACGAGCGGGTCGGCGATCAGATCATGGCCGCCCTCGTTCCCCACGATGGCGGTGGTCTGCACCCTGCCGAATTCTCGGCTTTCCTTGCAGGGCAATCCGATCTGTCCCCGAAGTGCTGGCCGCGATACGTGCGCGTCGCGGCGGCCGTTCCGACGACCGCGACGCACAAGACGTTGAAGCGTGAACTCGTCGCCGAGGGCCCCGTCGCCGGCGACGGCGTGCTGTGGATTCGCGAACCGCGAGGGACCGCATACTGGGAGGCGACAAGTTCGGAGGCACCATGGCCTCGGGCCACCTGATTCCTGAAATAAGGGCAGCACAAGGGCATCCGATGTCGAGGTCGCTAGTTGAGGACATCGAAATCACTAACCCGACGGCCACCAGCGCGCTCGTAGCAGGCTCCGAAGACGGAGACACCGAGCTGCCGGGGAAACCGCCGACCGTGTCCGAAGGCCGCGACCGAGGTGACGGGCGCCGAAGATGAGACTGATCCGTAGCACCGACTTTCATCCCGACCTGCGCCGCATCAGCCGCTTCCTGCCCAAGCAGGTGGTTTCGCCGAGGACTTTGCCCTTCCTCCGGTTACACAACCGCCTTCAGGCGCGCCGCACACCGGATGACGTCGAAGTGATCGCGCTGCCATCGGGGGTGACCGTGCGGGTGCACCAGCCGACGGCCTCCTCAACGGTGGCGCCGGCGCTCCTGTGGATCCACGGGGGCGGTTACGTGATGGGTACAGCGGCACTGGACGACAAGGTGTGCTCGAGGTTCGCCCGTAAACTCGGCGTGACCGTGGTGGCGGTGAACTATCGGCTGGCACCGGAGCACCCGTACCCAGCCGCACTGGAGGACTGCTATTCGGCCTTGACCTGGCTGTCGGGACTGTCGTCGGTGGACTCGGCACGGCTGGCGATCGGCGGCAACAGTGCCGGCGGTGGTTTGGCGGCCGCACTCGCTTTAATGGCACGCGACCGCGGCGAAATAGCGATTGCGACACAACTTTTGGTGTACCCGATGCTTGATGATCGCACCGTCGAGCGACCGGATGCCGCCCATTCCAAACTGCGGCTGTGGAGCCAGAGCAGCAACAGATTCGGCTGGACGTCATACCTCGGTGAAGCCGACCGAGCTGTCGCAGTTCCCGCCCGCCGCTACGATCTGGCCGGGCTTGCCCCGGCGTGGATCGGTGTCGGTGACTTCGACTTGTTTTACGAGGAGGACCTCGTCTACGCCGAACGGCTGAAGGCCGCGGGCGTGCCATGCGAAATCGAAGTCATACCCGGTGCGTTCCACGGGTTCGACGTTGTGATGCCCATTAGCAACGTGGCCCGATCGTTCTTCGACAGCCAATGTGCTGCGCTGCGAAGGGCGTTCACACCGAGATAGACCTGGCAGGTCGCGGTGATTTCACCGTCTGCGCGCTGCGTCTGCGGTAAGCCGCGGGCTATGGTGCACGCCTTGCTGCCGCCGATCTCTGATGCCCCGTTCTGGGCAGCTTGATGCCTGGGGCCTGGCTGGCATGAGGGTGGCGGCCAAATCAACGGGGCGCACCTCAACGACAAGGAGTGTGGCCTGACTATGTGTTCGTACCCGAGGCCGCGCTGACGGGGTTCGTGGATGAGGTCTTGGCCTCGTGGCGGGAAGCGTTTCCGGAGATACTGGCGAACCCGTAATACACGTCGGTCATCAACGAACGCCACTTCGACCGCATCAACGGATTGATCGACGACGCCGTCTCGCGTGGCGCTACCATTCGGCAGCACCTGCCGCCCGGGGAAGGGCTTCCGGACCGTCGGGCGCGCAAGATCGCGCCGACGGTTCTGACCGGCGTCACACCTGGTTCGTTGGTCGCAACTGACGAGATCTTCGGCCCAGTGCTGGTGGTGTATCCGTACCACGGGCTGCGCGAAGCAGTCGACCGCATCAACGAGCAGCCGCATCCGCTGACAATCTACTGGTACGGCGATGACAACGATCGCTACGAAATGTTGCAGAACACAACCCGTTCTGGCTCGGTCAACGCCAACGACTTCACTGTGAACTTCATTGGAAGCGAGTTGCCCTTCGGCGGCGTCGGCAACAGTGGCAGCGGCGCCTATCGCGGGAGGGCTGGATTCAATACGTTTACCCACGCCCGAGCCGTTGCCTTCTCCCAATGGCCGGTGAGCCTGGCGAAGACGATGTCGCCGCCCTTCGTGCGACGCGATAGAAGCGCGATGGCGGTGCAGTTGTCAGTCTTGCGACGGCGAAACCGACGCGCTCGCTCGCGCGCGGCTGGAAGGAAATGCCCCGATACTCCAAGCTCTGCATTTGATGATCGGCGTCCATGCCCGCGGATTCCGTCGCTACGAACCAATGAGCTTCGCGACGCGCTCACGGTGATAGGCGGCGTCGCCGAACAACAGTTGAGTGCTCTTGGCGCGCCGCAGATACAGATGTGCCGCGTGTTCCCACGTGAAGCCGATCCCACCATGAATCTGGATGTTCTCGTAGGCGCAGTATGCGAAGGCCTCCGAACACCTCGATTTGGCAATGCTGGCAGCCAACGCGAGGTCTGCGGAATCATCGTCAGTCGACCAAAGACCTTGGTAAGCAGCTGATCTCGCGCACTCGACCTCAAGCAGCATATCGGCGCACTTGTGCTTGATCGCCTGGAACGAGCCGATTGCTCTGCCGTATTGAAAGCGCACCTTGGCGTACTCGACAGCCATGTCCAGGGTCCGCGCCGCTCCGCCCGCCTGCTCGGCCGCCAGCCCCAATGCGGCGAGGTCGAGAACCCGTGACAGTGCCGGCTCCGCGGCGCCATCGACCCCAATGAGTCGGGCGGGCACGGAGTCAAACCGCAGACGGGCCTGCTTGCGTGTCAAGTCGAGCGTCGAAAGTGCTTCTGCCGTAAGGCCGGTCGCTGAGGATTCGACGGCGAACAGGCTAACGCCGGCATCGGTGCGGCCTGCTACCAGGATCAACTGCGCGGTCGCACCGTCGATCACGTAAGACTTGTGCCCGTCCAGGACCCACTGACCGTCCGCTCGCCTGGCGCTCAATTCGACACCCGACAAGTCGAGGCGGCCGTTGTCCTCGGCGACCGCCAACGTGCCGCGCAGCTCGCCGGTGGCAAGGCGCGGCAGGTAGTCCTGTTTTGCATCCACGTCATCGCAAGCGACGAGGATGCCACCAGCGAGCACGACACTGGAGAAGTACGGTGCGCACAGAAGAGCGTTGCCGGCCTCCTCGAGCACCACACCGACCGCGGCGAACCCCTGCCCCAAGCCGCCGTGTTCCTCGGGAATCGCCAGCCCGATGATGCCTAGTTCCTGACCGAGCTGTTTCCAGACGCCGCTGTCGAAACCCTCCCGGGTCTCCATCACACGGCGCACCTCGGATTCCGGTGACACGCGTGCCACAAACTCGCGTACGAGGACGCGAAGCTCCTCCTGCTCGTCGGTGAATGCGTATTTCATGGTGTGGCCGCCTCTGGTACGTCCGCGTCGTCGTACTTTGGAATTTGCGCGGTTTCACCCACCGCCTCCGGGAGGATGACAATCGCGCTTCCGGAGGCCGTGGTTTCGTCGCGCTGGTTGACGAGCGCGACGTCGATGGTGACTCGGTTGGTCGACGGGTCGACCTTCCGGACAGTGCCCGACACGTAGTGCACGTCACCGACGTAGTTGAACTTCTTGACTGCGAAGCTCAACTGCCAGATCCATGCTCCATCACCCATCCAGTTGGTGATGAGATGGACCATCCAGTTGGTGCGCATGAAACCGTAGTCATAGCTTTCCGGCTGCCCGAGGCGGGCGGCCGCGGACTGATCCCAGTGCACGCGGATTGCGGCGTCCCACGCTCCGAACCGATCCCTCTTGTAGAAGCCGGGCATGCGTTGCCGGTTCTTGTAGGACAACTTGAAGGCGCCGAGACCGAGATCTCCCATTCCGATCCCGGCGTGCCAGTAAACGATGTCGCTTACCGTCATCGGCCCCTTGACGATCGGCCCGAGAGTATCGCCGACGGCAACGTCGCCGGCCAAAAGCGGTGTGGCGCCGCGTCGCGTCTCATTCGCGTAGAGATGGTCGATGCGCTCGAGATCTTCATCGGAGTACGACGGGGACTCGACGTGTCGATGCTTGCCCGCTTCACGAGATTTGTTGCGATCGGCATGCCAATAATCGAGGAATCGGACGGCATACGGCGACCCCGACTCGTCCTCCCAGGCCAGCCGATGCGAGACGAGCGCACCGCGACCGCCACCAAACGAACTGGACTTCAGTTCGGCCGAGAACATCGACTGCTCACGTATCAGAACGTCGTCCGCCCGAACCGGTTTCGCGAAAATCCACCGCTCACCGCACATGTACTGACCGATGTTCAAGAGCGGATCACCAGATTTCATCTCGGCGCGTTGCTCATCGCTCCAATCAACGGGGCGCCACTTGCCCGCGGAGTAGGCATACAGCGGCGGGGCCAGCGACGCCGCCCATGACGATGACTGCGCGTACGCCGGGTCGCTGTACAGCGGATTGTCGTCGCCGTACCCCTGTGCGAATTGCCGAAACGAGTCGACTGAACAGACCTCGTTGTGCATCCGCACCGACCGCCGGACCGGGATGCCGATGCGCCGTTGAACGGCGGCGATGGTCTCCTCGTCGAGCGGAGGTGGGGTCTCGGGTGCCGCGCTCACGAGCGACGCACCTTAGCCCAGGGCGTGTTTCGATCGTCGCCAGGTTCCTTGGGCAACCCCAGGATCCGCTCGCCCAGAATGTTGCGTTGGATCTCCGATGTCCCTCCGGAGATCGTCTTCGACTGCACTCTCATCAATGACCACGCCGTCTTGTCGCGGAAGCGATCCTCCCCTCGCCACGCCTGGCCGCCGAGCCCCTCGAGGTCCACCGCCAGATCCTGTAATTCCTTGGCATGTTCAGTGGAAAGCACCTTGAGTACCGAGCCTTCCGATCCCGCGCCATCACCGCGTTTGCGTCGGGCTGCGGCACGCCGACTGCTCACCTGTATCAGCAGATCGTCGATATAGGCCTTGGCCAACCGTTGCCGCATAACCGCGTCGGCGACGGGAGCGTGCCTGCTTACCAACGCAGCCACAGAGCGCCCCGTCGTCGTGCCTGGCAACGCACCCCCACTGCCAGAAGCGGATTGACGCTCATTGAGCAGAACCGACACGGTGATCTTCCAGCCGTTGTCCAGCCCGCCTAGGCGCATGGCATCCGACACCATGGCATCGTCGAGAAACACCTCGTTGAATTCAACGTCGCCGGCGATATGGCGCAGCGGGCGAACCGTGATACCCGGTTGGTCCATAGCGATGAGGAACACCGTGATGCCGTCATGCTTGGGCACATCGGGGTTGGTCCGCGCCAACAGAATGCCGTGGGTTGCTTCGTGGGCGAAGCTGGACCACACCTTCTGCCCGGTGAGCCGCCATCCGTGGCCGTCTCGGACTGCACGCGTACTCAGTCCGGCGAGGTCTGAGCCCGCACCGGGTTCGGAGAACAGCTGACACCAGATGTGCTCGCGGCTCACGATCGCGGGAAGCAGGTCGCGCTTCTGTTCATCTGTGCCCCACCGCAAGATGGCGGGGCCGACGAGGTCCAGCCCGATCAGTCCCAGCGAGAAGTTTGGAACACGGTATCGAGTCAGCATGCGCGACACCGCGATCGCCGTCGCGCGGTTCGCGCCGAGCCCGCCGTACTCTTGGGGCCAGGTGGGAGCCGCGTAGCCGGTCTCGCCCAGTCGGCGCCACCATCGGGCCTCATCAAGTTCGGCGCGCGCGGCGCGCAGTGATTCGGCGTCACCGGCATCGACGGCGCTGACCCACTTCGGGGGAAGCTCGGTGCGTAGGAACGTCTCCACGCGAGATGCGACGTCGTCGGCATCGCCTGGGACCGCTTTGTCCTCATCCCGTTTCGTCATCTGAAACGAATCCTTCCTCATGGGTCAAGAGCACACTTCGATCCCGGTGCTGCTACCCCACCGCACGCTGTGCATGGAGCTCCTGAATTTCTCGCGCGGCGTATCCGAGTTGGGTGAGCACCGTGTCGGTGTGCTCGCAGCGCTGCGCGCGCGGCCGCTCGGTCGCGGGTGAATCGCTCAGCCGAGGCGCCGGGGCCGGCTGGGTGACACCGTCCCAGGAGACGAACGTGCCACGATCGCGCAGGTAGTCCGATGTGGCCGCCTCCCGGAGACTGAGCACCGGCGTCACGCAGGCGTCGGTGCTGCCGAAGACGGACTCCCAGTGGTCGCGGTCGTGGCTGCCGAACACGGCGGCGAACGCCGCTCGTTGAGCCGGCCAACGTGACCTGTCGTGCTGAGGCCAGTCGGTGGCTTCCAAACCCAGCCCGGTCAATAAGGCGGCGTAGAACTTCGGCTCCAGTGCCCCCACGGCAACGAAGCGATCGTCAGCTGTGCGATAGGTGCGATAAAACGGAGCGGCGCCGTCGAACAGGTTGTCTTCGCGGTTCTGCGACCAGATCCCAGCCGCCATCATCCCGTGGAACAGCGTGGTCAACGACGCCGCGCCATCGACCATCGCGCAGTCGATGACCTGACCTCTTTCGGTGGTGCTGCGTTGGATGAGTGCGGCCAGGATCGCCGCCACCAAATACATGGACCCCCCGCCGAAGTCACCCACCAGGTTCAGCGGTACCGCCGGCGGTTCGGATGCCGGGCCGATCGGATGGAGCGCGCCCGCCGCCGCGATGTAATTGATGTCGTGGCCCGCTAATGACGCGTTCGCCCCGCTCTGACCCCAGCCTGTCATCCGTGCATAGATGAGCTTCGGGTTCAGACCCCGAAGGTCGTCTGGCCCGAGCGCGAGGCGCTCGGCCGCGCCTGGGCGCATACCCTCGATGAATACGTCGGCGGACGTGAGCAGTCGGCGCGC
>Ga0302325_10033158_pt1 | contig 10587 bp, 10 predicted proteins | sample Palsa_T0_2_FD_201948 | JGI IMG/M metagenome (GOLD analysis project Ga0302325, IMG submission 201948) | Peat permafrost microbial communities from Stordalen Mire near Abisko, Sweden - Palsa_T0_2 | ecosystem: Environmental > Terrestrial > Soil > Palsa > Peat permafrost | place: Sweden: Abisko...
TTGTTCCTTGCTTATAGATTTTTTTTTGGTTTAGCTCTCGTCTTGATGTTCCAGAAGCTTGGGAGATTTACATGTGAAGGACCTCAATCTGAACGAACTCGCAGAGTATCAATGGTGAAAGAAAAGTTCGAGAAAATCTATGCATAGCCAATGCACCGGGGTACTTCCCTGGTTCTCGGACCTCGGAGATGGATAGTAGAACAAGCAGAACACTTAGTCAGGTCCTGATTGCTCTAATCTACTTTATACTTCTCACCTAACCCAGATGCCACCATCTCCAAACGCCAGACATAATCCAAATATATTCCAAACGAACTCCCCGCAATGCAAAATCAAAACTTATCAGCCAGTGATACAAAAAGTAGGCTGTCTCTCGCCTACACAAACTGTCTCCCCTCTTGAGGATTCTGATAATGGTAATTCGGTGGAGGATAGTTCATCGGCTGGGGCGGGTAATTCTGCTGCCCAGTGTAGCCCCCCAAATTAATATCACTACTCGACGGTCCATGATTCCACGGTTCGCTTTGATATCCGTCCGAATCTGACGTCGTTCCTAGGGGCATCTTGTTCGCTTCCCTTTTATATCTCCAAAACCAAAGTGGGGCGAAAACGATGATCATCAGGATGGTCAGAGCGAGAAGTGCCCAATTGTATTTTGAGTTCAGAGCAAGAGGGAACCCGAGGAACCCGTTGGCGATGCCGGCAGGGATTACAACACGGCCAAGCCAGACGTGGTATGGAGCTAGTTTTGTGGGAACCTGGGTTCGCTTGTAGATGCGGTGGTGCATGAACCCAAGAACAAACTGTCCGATCATGGCGAGAATTATAATGGTGCCAAAGAGCTGATGTGCTGAATTCCATTTTCTTGTCTGTGGAGTTTGTTAGTAACAAATCTGACCAGTCCGAAGCTCAACTTACCCTATTATACATCGTTCCGGCATAAATTCCCAACATAGCCCCAAGAATGGCTACTCCAGCAGATACCGTTTGGTTCCAGCCGTGCAATCTCGGGCTCTTGAAAACTCGGAGTATCAATACACCAGCTGGCATGAGTCCAACGAACGCACCAATCATAGCAACTGCGTGAAGAGGAGCCGAAAAATCGTGATCTGTTTGATCCTGCGTCTGTACTGTCCCAGCAGTGTCGGACATTGCAATAATGGGAATACCCGCTGCTCCAACCGCCTTTGTCAAATCCATCGTAAATGCTCCATAAGATGCGTGACGCTTGATATTCGCCGACCCAGAATTCGAGTCTATACTTCCATCAGGCCCTGTTGCGAATATGAACTTTTGTGCCCTGCTTGTTGGATCAATTGAGCCTCCTTTCCAACTCCGGCATCCGGTACATATTGCGTGTACTGTCATGTTGCCATTGGCAATTCCTGTGCCAGGCTGTACTGTAATGGTAACATTGTTTGTGTAGGAGGGTTCGGTATGACCATATGACAACCTGGGCGAAACGGTTACATTCTGTCCGGTAGAGTCCGCGTATACCATAAACATCAAGGTATCGTCCATCTTATTGTTTCCCATCCCAATGGCCTAGAAAGCGTCAATTACGAACTCCAAAGAAGGGCAAGTATCGTACCATCCACGAGAGGCTAGAGGAGCCCTGCATCGAGAAGTAGAGGTCCTCATTGGCGTCATTTTGAGGGATGTTGAGCGCAAACTTTATGCTTCCATCGCTGGCAGCAAACCCCGAAGCAACTTGTGTTGATACTGCGGTGGTTGTTGTGATTAGAAGCGCTGTAACGCCGTCAGTGACAAATTCTGGGCGCGTTCCTGGCTAGTCCGCTCCAGTTTTACGTACCCGCAGCGGCCAGTCCTGACTTTATTCGCACCATCTTTCCTTTCTATTACAATATTCCGTTGCTCGTAGAGAGTCGCGAATTATTCTCAATTTGCAAAACTTCGCACTGTAAGATGGATTTCATAGGTAGATGTCAAGCACTTAAGTTCTCGGTGTAAGTTTGCAGAGAGACGGGTCATAAGGTGTTCATTCGTCCTTCTCCGTTCCGACCAGGGGCTGGGAACAGTGAGAAGCCTGGGCGAACTGTCACTCCGCGACTTCTACGCGCTGTGCCTAATTTAGAGCTTGATTCAGCTGCGAAATTGCGACACCCCCGCCAAACCTTGAACTGGTTGGGTTGGCTGGTTGGCTGAGGTTATGATGGATTTGTAAAACCTTGCTTTCAATTGGATCAAGTATTTTGGGATATGCGATAGGCAAAGGGGCCGCCGAAGTGCAGTGGCTGAAGCAGAGGCTCAGGGGCAGTGGCGGGAGAGCGTCATCTGTTGCCTCTCAAACTGGCGGCAATTCTCCGTCCAGGTATGCAGAAATATTTCGCCTGCCACCTTTAGACACGCTGTAGTCCTGTGATCGAGCCTTCAAAAGCTGAATAGTGATTATTATGTCAAGGTACAGAGCTGTAACTACTTCGATCTCAACCCTTCCCATAATGTTCCGTAAGATTTCGAGATACTTGTTTAACTCATGCAATACTGATTCTGGTTTCAATTGTCTTTCGTTCTTTGAGCAATGCAGTTGTTCCCAATATGATTCCCATTTGTAGATTGTACACCAAATTGACGTATCTATAAATGCAAGTTGGAGAAGTCACTCCACCCACTTTTGTTCTGGGAAATGTATTCGTCCTTTCACTCATGGATGTCATATCAAAAATTTAACTCCTATATCTGGAGAGCCCTAGCATGCCCAAAAGAACCTCCTCTTCCTTCAAACAACCTCTTTCGACCACCTCGAGTCGAAAAATCACAGTTGCATCCACAAGGACTCAACGCCCGCGATGGAGCCCTCTCATTACTCCTCGGTCCGCAACCAAATCATTACACAAGCACAAAGTGTTGCCTACAAGAAGTCCACTCTTGAAATCGTCGAGGAGATGGAGAAGATGCGAGAACTGGTAGAGCTACACAGACCCAAGACCTACAAGACATGCTTCACCAGTGGAGAGCGGAAATGGCTTGTCGAGCTTCTATGCTGGGAGTCTTTGTGTTCGCTTCTCAGCCCCCTGTCCTTTAAACTTCCGCTGATTAAGTCTAGTCCCTGATGCTAAAGCCAAGTTCCCAGGCAAGAGACCGAGCAGTCCTGCTAAAGAGCTCACTTCGACCAATACCTACGTTCCGCAGTGCGATCAATGCATGAAAGAAGGTTCAGTTAAGGAGGATAAGTGCCCATATATCCGCATGGTTTCCTGTTCTCGGCCGGAGCATCCTGATTACAAGACTCGGCTTGATATGGAGAATGGTTCTGATCCGATCTGTCCGGCTTGTCATAAAGAGAGAATGCCTGAGTTGAAGGCTGGCTGGGTCTTTGCTTGAGTTGGCGGATTGCTCTTTTGGTCTGGTTGTTAGCGGTGCGGGAGAGAAGGTAATTTCTGAATGAAAAACACATGGGGCAGTATCTTGAGCTTTAGGCAGTTCTCTACCTTTGAAATGGATGCATGGAAAAGTTCCCCAACTGTATGGTCAGTTCAGGCAGACATGCACATGATTGGCGATGATTCCTGAAAGTTGGGACGTAGGAGATTCTTTTCCCTTCTTGAATGTCTATAGAGAGGGGATTGAATCATGAAATTTTCCGCTTCGCAGGATATTTTTGAGGTTTCTCAATCCTCGTAGGGAGGCCAATTGTGGGAACGGGAACTTGGCTTAGATATCATAATACAGATTTTATGCATTGCTAAGTTTAGGTATCTCATCGAATGAGGTTTAATTCGCATCTTCACGGTTTTGTGACATATTATAAATTCTTCTCGGGTTACTTCGTCGTGGAAGGTGGGCTAAGTGGTGCCTTCCCCTTTCTTTACCCGAAAATAAACAACACACTACAACAGGAAGTGATGGCTACCGATGTTTATTAAGAAGTACTTTTGCAGTTACATTCAAAACAAAACATCAACAAAATCTCCATTTTCATCAGCATTGCAAGTAACCAATATCGATAACATCAATAACATTGATAAAGATGGATCGGTCGCACACAATGATCAGCATGAAGGACCGAGGGTTGAAACTGGCGATACCCACGGAAGAATACGCAAAGATAGTCCAAGAAGCCGAACTTGAGGTGATGTTCGAAGAACAAATGTGCGGACAGATGCCTTACGTCCAGCGTCATTCCCGGATCGAGACTCTGATCGAATTCGCGGTCTGGAAGCACATCTGTAAGTAACTGCAAAAAGGAGAGCAAGCACAGAGCTGACAATCTGGAGGGCAAAACTATCCACCTGAAGCATCAGGTCATGCCCCTATGCTCACCAGAAGCTGGAGATATAGCAATCAAGCGATGGAATGCTCTGCGCAATACCCTCAACCCCTGCCGTCGACAAAGCAACCCAAAATGGGCGAATTCCGCTATGATGGGAAAAATAATAGCGGAAACAATGCTTCGAATGTAATCCCAAACATATCTCCTCCTTATAATCCTGGAGAGCCACAACATTATCCGCATGCACAACAGCATCATGGACTTCCAGTTTCATGCCAGCCTTCGATGCTTCTACGGTCCAGCACGGTGCATCCTCAAGTACCAAACACGCCTGGCTTCCATCCATCAAGTCGACAGCGAGAATTATTCCCATCCAAAATGCATCCTCCAGTTGGCACCGGCCGCCTATCCACATATAACGACATTCGCTATTCGGTTCCACCCCGGGATGTTGTCTCGGTCACCTCTCGTAAGCTTCAACCCTCCAACGCATATCACAACCCACTTGCTGGAGCTTTGAATACCTACCTGAAGCCTGACGACCAGCATCCACAACATCGCATAAAGGCTGGCAGTGCCGTCACTCATCCTCCGAAGATACCATCACAAAACTGGCGTTCGGGGTCTGGAAGGAATGCAGAACCTCCTTCTGCACAAATATTTGCTACGGAGCTAGCACAGAACGGTGTACCCGTTCGTTCTGGTTCCCCAGCCAGGAGAACCAGCGTCTCTTCTCGTCGAAGTTCGCAAGCAGACCAACCAGATCGGCGACGCAGGGCAGGAGATAGTTCACCTCAACATGGAATCCAGAAAAAGAAACGAGAAGCTTCTCTAAGAAAGACTGCGGTGGCTACTCGTGCTGCCATGATTCAATCTGCCCAGAAGGAACTCTTTTCAGAAACAAGCGAAGGCGACCCCAAGACACCGAAGCGGAGTTGGGCCCAGGTAGTTTCCGGCCAGATCAAAGAAGAGCCAGTAGATGGCACTGCTACTCTTCAGAAGGTACCTGAGTCAACCCTTGCTACTAGTAATCGTCATGATGAACCACCGAAGCCTTCCGTCCAGAATAAAGATGAGAAAGTGGTTCAAAGTAAAGTCCAAACTTGGTCTGAGGTTGCGAGTGCAAAATGGATCGAGAAGCAATCAAAGAAACAACAGTCGAGAAATAGAAGCTTTGGCAAATCAAATTTCAAGGTTGGACAATACAAGTTCGAATTAAGGGATGTTGTGAACGTTAAGGTCAAGGAAGAACCCAAGGAAGATCGCTATCACAATATGACTGCCAACCCAGCTAAACAGAAAACATTGCCGGTTAAAAAAGGGACTGGGCAGAATCGTCGTGTGGGTGGCAATGGAGTAAAGCCCTGGATGTTGAGATACTAGAAGAGGAATATGAGGATGAAACAGAATGCTTGATGGAATGGAGACGTGTGGTTTCCGTTGGTACGGCAGGTCGACACCGATGAAAGGATAATGGATTAGTATTCTTTCCTTGCTTTCATTGTATGAATAATTAATCAACCATTATTACTGAATTCTCTCTTTTCTTCCATTTCTCTGTGACGATAATCGGAGTATCAGATTGCCTTACTAAATTGTGAACCACTGAGGTCGAGTTGATCACCTCGTCCTGTCAATAATCAGCTGACATAGAAACTTCTAGTGTGAGTCTCTGCATAGATCCTGCTGACTAGCGTGTGGAAAGATCGGGTTTGAAAGTCGGAATCGCAATGGTGGAACCATATGAGCGCAGCACCTTCGTACCCTGGCTAATCCTCAGGGAAAACTTCCTCCGTCGTGACCCGCCCTACCCCGGCTCCTGCAGCCAGAGACCATCTCATCACAGTTAAAATATCGAATAATTGGACGGTTCCTTCGGCCCTTAAGTTCAGAATCCAATGGGCTTATAGGGCTTAGTGTTGGGCGCGCGACTTGGCGTTTGTTGCGAATCGCACATGTCGTATAAATCACGGGGCTCTAAACGACGCACCAAGCTGCCTCTGCATGTAACGAGATTTAAAAAGACCCTCAAGGGCCCCGGTCAAAGCGCTCCCCTGGTCGTCCTTTCGGGAGTTGAAATGACTCTGCTAAGCTTCCTGGCCTCGTGCTGAACGGTTGCCAATCGCATGCCCATCTTCAACGGAGGGCTCCATGAGAAAGGGGTGGAGTTTCGAAGTGTGGCGGGACATCGGATAAAGACAACTAGTCCCACTAGATATACACATCGTTTGAGACCAAGAGCAACTGACTTTGCAAGCCCCTTAGAGTGTGTCGGCTGAGACCCACCAACTGACACCGCATACTGCCTGAGAGCGGATTGGCTGTGACCCTGGCATGAGAAAAGGAATGGAATTGGAGATATCAAATGCACAGTAATCAGATTTTGGTAACGCAACCTGGGTCCTGACTTGCGATGTGCTTGTGGCAGTCTCCGCCAGCATTGTTACTCTACACCTGAAACTGTAAGCTCTCCGTCTTTCCATGCCCCTCTCCACTCTTTAGCATCTTCTCCAGGATCTCCAAATCGGCCAATGCTTGTTCGGGAGACTGGAGGGGATTCAGTTTGCCATTGGCAATGCTCTCAGCCCATGCCTTTACCTCATTTTTAACACCTTCGTCTTTGAACTCCTTTTCTGTACTATTGCCATCTTTCCCCAGACCCTGTCTGACTGTAACCTTGTTGCCAATCACTGTTACGCTTCCATTTTCACATGCTACTGTAAACTCAGAACCAGAGAGAGTTGTGCCAAATGACATCGAAAACGTGCCAGGTACTCCAGCCGCAGTTTGCCAGATCGATGTTATGGTGTCGGCAGGAGGAAGATGGGCCTGGAGCAAAGCCGTATAAGCACTTAAAGCCTTGGGTTTTGCAGCTTCTCCTAGCATTAGACGTATGCCAGCAACGCTATGAACACCACCATCGAGGAGGAAACCTCCTTGGTATTCAGGTTTTGTACGCCATGGTGTTTCTGCTCCACTTAGTCAAGGAAACATATCCAGGAGGGCAAACATACTGTAGTATTTGTTGTCAGGCTTTACATAGTTTGAAACTGTCACATGAAATCCTAATATCCTGCCCAATTTCAATATCTCTTGACTGGCATACTTGTACGAGTCGAAGAAGCGGAAATTCTCGGCAACGCTGCAGTTATTTTTAGCAGACTGTGCACAGAACTTATGCATAAATGCAACTCACGCCCAAGTAGCTTTGTTCTTGACTTTATCACTCTTGTAATATTTGATGAGAGCCTCTGCACGCTTCAGATCCCCAGCAATTGGTTTCTCCGACAAAACGTGCTTCCCTGCAGCCAATGCTGCTTCGATATATTCGGGTTGGCTCAAGATGGGAAGGGCGATTATGACGGAATGAATGTCTTCCCTGAGCAGTAGATCATAATATGTGTTACCAACACCAGCATCATCGGAATAGAGGTCGACTTTGAGGTTCAAAGCTTGTGCGGATTTGAGGGACCGAGAGTAAACGGCTTTAAGGGTGAGTTGTGAGGTTGCTTGTACTGCGGGCTTCAAATGGAGTTAGTCTTAAAGGTGGACCGCGAGTTGCGATGCTCACTAGATGTTCGTCCTGAACAAAGATACCACTGCCGATTATTGCGACTCCGATAGACATTTTGATGATATTCTGCCGATTGAAGAGGGTGCGAGGGATGTTGCGAGAGGAGCTGCTTATTGAGCTCAAAAGTGGAGGTCATCATAAAGACGGGTAAATACAGGACTACGTCAATCACTCCTGTGCGGGATCTATCCCGACTGGTTCGTCAGTTTAAAGCTCTTGTTGGCCGAAGCCAGAGGCGGTGGAAATTTTTCACATTTTGGCAATAGCTGTTGGGGTACTTTTGGGGAGCAAACCAAGCTGTGACGTATATGAGAAGAGGGGTCGGCTTGAGTGGAGACTCACTAATCCCGGTTACCTCGTTAGCATGGTAACGACAGAGCATGAAGTTCAGCACTCGTCTACGAGGCTCAAGATTCTCAGATATATTGGAGTGCAGCAAATCCAGGATGGTATATCCAATGTATTTTATTGTACCAAACTTTTTCTGTAGTTTCAGGCCTAATATTTTCATGTTCAGCGCCTTCCATCTCATGTATATCCCCGTCCCACCCCATATTCGCCATTATTTGTATCTGCGTTCTTTTGTGACTGTTTGAGTTTTGAAATGGAAGTAAGTGATGAAAGATTGAGGCAGATGTGTATAAGGTACCGAATTGTGCCGCATATCCCCAGCTTGCTGAGCTAACGTGAGGATCAGCCATATCTCAAGAAATTGAGAATAACATCTGAGAATAATGGTTGCCCTAAGGAGGCGATGTAGAGTCCACAAACGAAATGGACGAGAGTTGACTTTCCAGCTCCTTGAGCCTGTACATAACGGCAAAGAACGTAAGACTAATCAATTTACGAATTTGACTAAACTTTGTTCGACCCGTTGAAGATCCGCACAGATGATAGCACAGGATATTTAAATCAAAGTCAACCATGACGCCTTATTACAGAACACTGGAAAGCACGAATGCTTCGAAGTGTGCAGCCAAAGTGTCTGATCACGCAATCAAAGTTGACTGCCTTGTTGGTGTCAAAAACAATATAATTAGATTCTAAGTTTGCAGCTGAGAATGGAACTAAAGGTGGTTCAAGGTATTCTGGGCAGCGAAGACGTTCCCTGCTTCAGAATTAGAACAAGCTATGTTTACGAAGATTGCCACTTACCAATATTGAAATCATCAACGAGAATGAAATTAGGCGAACGACCCCATGTGCTGATACAAAGATTTGCCTGAGCTCCAATGCTTCCAGTTCCAGTTGCAGCATTTGTTTGCGCGTCGGCTGCGTTGTCAGGAATGAGTATTCCAAAGATATCCAAATCTAAGAAGTGGTTGACGATCATCATCAAACCGGCGCCAGAGGACCCTGCAGGTCGGTTTAGAGCGCAGGATGAGAATGTAGAGTCGGTTTCGTCGAATTCTGTCTCAAAGAAATAGGAAAACTCGTCGAGGATGTATGGGACAACGGCGGTATTTGCGCCATAATCTACGTCATGTTAAATAAGAACATCCGAGATAAGCCAGGAAAAATACCTAAAAACATGACCAAACGAGTATCATTATCAATGAGCTCTTGAAGAGTAGGCCAGTCTGCCATGGCAAGATGTGACGGTGGTGTATATGCGTAGGCGGAGAGGCCACTAGATTGCATAGCGGCACCCCAAAGACTGATGGGCGCGCTGTCGCCGTTGGTCAAGAGGAGAGTAATAACTTCGTTTGGATTGGCTGCCATCCACTGGGTGATCGTAGTCAAGTAGGAGACAAGAGTTCCAGCATCCTTTTCGGTGCAAGTAGTATGGCACATCTCCAGAGCACCATTCTTGAGATGTGTTTGCCCCTGCAAGAATCGGATGCCAGCATTGAGTTGAGCAGTCAAAGATTCGTATTGGTTATCTGTGGGCAAAACGCCAACAAAAGCCGAATCGTGTGTCCCAATTTGCGTGACATTGGACCACTGTCGAGAGCAGAGAGCTGCATTGCCATTGCAATTTATTGCAGCCGCAGTAGCGGCGAAAAGAAACGAGAGCGTAACTTTGAAAAGCATCTTGACTGGAAACTTCAACAAAAATGGCTGGAGAATTACAGATACAACACAGGAGATTGGACCCTTATATATCATAGGCCCCGCAACGTTGCTTCTGGTTCATGGGGACTTCCCCAAAAAGGCCATCGGGCCCGCCCAATCACGCATCGGAAATAGTCCTGTTTCTGTCAGCTACCCCGCATACAATGATCGTCGTCAGAAAGTGATCTCCTTCCCCAAAGGTCCTTCTGCTGCTCTGAGAGGTTGTCAAATCGCTTTCAGTTCGCCCCTGACGTGTGATTTGGCGTGGCTGAGCCACGCGTAGCCATTTGTGGAGATTCGCATAAACAAGCAATCCAAAGGGACGGGAGAGACCTTGAAATCGAAGCCGTCGACCCGATGATTTGCTAGGCCTTGCAGGCCTTGCAGGGAGGGTAGATGCGATTTGGTGCCTTGGGCCGTTCGCTCTGGGATGTGCCTGGGTTTGATTCGGTAACCACCGGATAAACCGAGCCTAGCTAGCTTCGCTGAAACATATGAAAGCTTCACATGGCCAATCTTTTTGAATCTACAAAAAGTTCTGATATTCTGGGAAATAGCCGGAGAAGCGCCTGGAGTTCTAACTGTAGCATTCAAAGATCCCTAAGGTTAAAGAAATCTATTTGAGTGAGGGAAAGAAAAAGACTTGGATTGAGGTTGTGCTGCTGACAATATATTAGCTCCAATAGGCTTAGCGTCAGCGTTTCACCACTTACCCTTCGCATAC
>Ga0302325_10033160_pt1 | contig 10586 bp, 15 predicted proteins | sample Palsa_T0_2_FD_201948 | JGI IMG/M metagenome (GOLD analysis project Ga0302325, IMG submission 201948) | Peat permafrost microbial communities from Stordalen Mire near Abisko, Sweden - Palsa_T0_2 | ecosystem: Environmental > Terrestrial > Soil > Palsa > Peat permafrost | place: Sweden: Abisko...
CTCGATGACATTGCCTATGACTTCACAACCACATCAAACCCATCGATCCCCTCTCCACACCACTCTATGCAGTTGTAGGTGCAGGATTCATCTACCATCAGCCGCCATCCCAAGCTACCGCAACGCAACACCAAACACGGCAGACATCACAGACAGGGAATAAAGGGCAAAAAGACTAGCAATGGGAACGTACCCTTCTCTTTGCGCCGGGTCGTAGATTTGCAACAGTGACGAATCGTCGGTTATACAGCAAACGTTTCTTTGCGCGGCCCTTGGGCGTCTTCTTCTTCTCTTGTTTCTCGACTTTGGGAGTTTGCGACTTGACTTTACCGGCACGGGCGAGGGAGCCGTGTTGTTTACCCTGCACAAGAATGGTTAGTACAGCTACGACAGGGAGCGGATGCAGGGAGACGGTACCATGGTTGAGTTGGTTGGTGAGTGGTGTCGCTTGGTTGAGGTGTGCTGTAGATGAAGCCCGGCTCAAGGTGGTGACTCAATAGCAGTCACAATCCAACCCTAATCTCCATCCATTCGACTTCAAGCCAACCAACCAACAGCCGGTTTTTATGTGGGTGTCTGCAGGGGCGATTGCCTGTCCGGACGATCTGAGTGAGCAATTAACACACGACGTGTCGCGATTGACCAATGCGTCCTTGATAACTGTGTCTCTCTCCCCTTGTACAACAAGAGAACCGCTGCAGAGACGATGGATGGCGCGGCGAGACTGCCTCTTGAGGCCTGGTATTTGGATGTTCCTATTGTGACCCGGGCTTTTATCACTGCTTCCGTGTTGACTAGCATTGCCGTGGTTCCTTTCCTCCGCTTTTGTCGTCGTTAATCAGCAGCAATGTGATGTTGTCTCGCTTTATCAGCTTTTCTACAGCTGGCGAGCGGCGTTCGTCAAGGCCCAGGTAGTCCACCACATTAACATTCGAGTAATCAGTAGTATTGGAGAATACTGACGACGTTTCTGTACATGGGGCCATTAAACCTGGATTTCATATTCCACATATTCTTCATGTATGCTCATTTCTTTTTAGTTCCCGGGTATTGATGTCCAGGGCACGCTACTCCCGAATGCTGGAAGAAACACATTTCCGCAACCGGACAAAAGCCTTCGTCGGCCTCCTCGTCTACGCAATGACAATCCTCCTGCTTCTCTCCCCGCTGACATCACTCCCCTTCCTCGGCTCGCCGCTTTCCTTCTCCCTGGTCTACATCTACTCGCGCCTGAACCCAGATGTCCGCATGTCGTTCCTGGGCCTGTTTATTTTTCGGGCACCGTATTTGCCATGGGTGTTACTTGGGTTTTCGTTGCTGTTGAATAGTCAGATTCCAGTGGGGGATTTGATGGGGATTGCTGTGGGACATGGGTATTACTTTTACGAGATTTGTCGGAGGCGGGGAGATGGGAATTTTTGGAGGGGTGTCGGCGGGTTGAGGAGACAGATGGGCACTCGACTTGCTACGTAAGTGGTGCGCGCGGGAGATATGTGCAGGTGACAAGTCGAGAGTTTGGAAAAGATTATAGGATCGATTGGATTAGGATTTGGCATAGCATAATTGCATCGCAAGAATTGTATTGACAAACACTGTTTTGAACCTGTGGAGCCAAAAAAGATGCTTAGTAAAAATTCCATTAAAAAATACAGCGCTCTACATCTATTTCTTGGCTTTCTTGTCTGCACTGGCAGCTTTCTTCTTATCCGTCCCTCTGAACTTCTTACTCCGATTCTTCCTCTGTTTCCGCTGCTGTCTCGAAGGTTTCTCAATCTTACTCGCCACTCCAATCCTCACCTTCCTATAATGTGGCTACCATCAATACCACTCCAAGGCTAGAAGACGCGGGGCATAAAGTGTAAGGGGCGTACCTCGAATTTCTTGAGATCAGCCTCAGAATCATAGATCAAAGCAAAGCCAGTGGATTTCCCTCCACCGAATTGAGTGCGGAAACCGAATGTCTGTACTGTTTCCTTGGGGGCTTTGTAGAGTGTTGCGAGACGGGTGCGGACATCATCTTTCGAGAGGTTCGCCTTGGAGGGGTGAAGGACGTCGACCACCTGAGGAAATAAGTCTTGCAAGGGATTGGGTGAGTACGAATTGTTTGCGGTTCAGGAGACGGTTGGTGATGAATTTTCGGGTGCGTAACGTGGTGCCTTCGTCGGACTGGATGAGTTAGTTAGGGGCTTGAGAAAAAGCAGGGGGGGCGCGAGGGAGTAGTTGACTACACCAACGGATCATATTGGCAGCGCGCCGAAGAAATCATATAGAGAAAGGAATAAGGAGAGCGTACCATTATGAAAAACTTGAACCAATCCTTGTACTGATTTCGAGGTGGTATATCCTGTTGTCAGGTAGAATGGATTGACAGGTTGCTTCGAACTTTTGAAGTCAATTGTTCTCCCGCCGTCGAAATCAAAATCACTGTGAAAAATTCGTCGCGAACTTTTCTCCTGACTCGACTCAAAAGCCAGCATGTCTCGATTCTTCCAAGGCTCCGACAGCGACACAGACTCCTCCTCGTCTTCGGACGAAGAAATCTACTCGGAGCAGGAAGATGAAGCACACTCCGAAGGTATGTCGGAGATGGACTCGGACTCGGAAGACGAGGGAAGTGAGAGCGATGAGGACCATGGACCCGCTGCCACACGAGACAGGTTTCTTCGAGGAGCGCAGAGCGATGAGAGTGATGAGGACGAGGGCAAACGGGTCGTCAAAAGTGCTAAGGACAAACGACTTCAGGAGATCGAGGCGACGACCAAGCTGATTGAGAATGGTGGGAAAATCAATGACTGGGTGGTCATTTCAAATGGTATGCTCCTGTCCCCCACAGAGTGGTATTAATGGTAGAATTCGAAAAACTGAATCGGCTTGTGGCGAAGGATACATCGAAACAGTCGCATAAGTTGTATATCAAGACGCTTGTGACGTTGGAAGATTTGCAGAATGAATCGATCGAACGAGAAAAGGCCGCGAAAAAGAAGATGAATTCAACCAATGCCCGTGCACTCAATACCTTCAGACAACGAATCCGCAAGAATAATCGCGAGTACGAGGCCGATATCAAGAAATTTCGCGAAGACCCAACGGCATTTGATACCGAGTCGGAAGACGAAGCCGCACCACGTCCACGAGAAGTCCGTGATGAAATCATTGGACCCGATGGACAGGTTCAGCGCGGATTCCTGGCTGCTGAAGAAGATGATGAGGGGTTTGCGACTGTTGGACGCGGTGGACGGACTACCACGTATACTGCGGAAGGTATTTTCAAGCACCTTAAAGCGATCTTCGAGGCGCGTGGAAAGAGATCTACAGACAGGGGTGAACAGATCAAGATTCTGGAGAAACTGAGAGATGTCGCCGTCACAACGTACCAGAAGATCCGAGTCCTGTTGGCGTTAATCAGCGCTCGATTCGATTACAATCCTACTGCGCAATTTATGCCTATCGAGCAATGGACAGCGTATCTTCTCCTTAGTGTTAAAGTCTAACGTTAGTGCACAAGATGAGTTGATGTCGCTTTTACAAATACTGGAGGACAATGTCTCCTATGTCATCATTGAGAACACTGAAGATATCTCAGATGACGATCCACCTCCGGATCCTCAGCCTGGCGAGATCGTCAAAGTCCGCGGGTCTCTGGTTTCATTCATCGATAGACTGGATGACGAACTCACCAAAAGCCTACAGAATATTGATCCCCATACCACAGAGTACATCGAAAGATTACGAGACGAACAGAAATTATACGCAGTCATCGTACGAGGCGGCATCTGGTTCGAGCGAGTTGAGAAGGAAGGTCACGATACAGGCGGAAGCGCAAGTCGTATCGTCTTAAGACGATTGGAACATATCTATTACAAGGTACCACCCTCTAATGAATTGAATTAATTCAGCCCGCTTCTCTGATTGAGAATCTCGAAAAAGTTACCTGGGAAAAGATGCCCGAGGCACTCGACTCCACTATTTCCCCCCGCTCAACCGCCCCATCTGATCTCGTCCAAGTCCTCTGTGTATATCTGTACAAACACGGCCAACCCATGCTCCGTACCCGCGCAATGTTATATCACATCTACAACTTTGCGCTTCAAAATCAATTCCACCGCGCTCGCGATATGCTCTTGACTTCTCATCTTCAAGAGACGATCCACCAAGCCGATGTCGGGACACAGATATGCCACAACCGCGCGATGGTCCAGTTGGGTATGTGTGCGTTCAGACTTGGGATGATTGTCGATGCACAGAGTTGTTTGCAGGAGATTTGCGGTCAACAGCGTCAGAAAGAGTTGCTTGCGCAGGGTGTGCAGGTTGCTCGTTACAATCAACAGCAGGTTTCCCCTGAACAGGAGAAACTTGAAAGACAACGTCAGTTGCCGTTCCATATGCATATCAACCTCGAGTTGTTGGAGTGCATTTACCTCGTCTGTTCGATGTTGATGGAAATCCCTTCGATCGCACAGGCTGGTTCGTCTCCCGATGGAAAGAGAAAGGTTATCAGTAAGACGTTCAGACGTTTCTTGGAGTACAATGAGAGACAGGTATTCATTGGTCCTCCCGAGAATACTCGCGATCATGTCATGCAAGCTTCGAAAGCGCTGTCACAGGGTGACTGGAAGAAGTCACGTTCATTGATCGAGAAAATCCGAGTATGGGATTTAATGGGGAAGGATGAATCGGAACGGATCAAAGCCATGCTCGGACGTAAAATCCAAGAAGAAGGTGTTCGAACCTACCTTTTCACATACTCTGCCTTCTACGACACACTATCCCTATCGAGTCTAGCGGAAATGTTCGATCTGTCACCAATTGAGATCCGTCGATTGGTCACTATGATGATTTCCCACGACGAAATCCGCGGCCAACTCGACCATTCCGACGAAAATCTACTCTTCCAGCGCGTGGAAACTAGTCGTCTCCAAGCCCTTGCACTGACATTATCCGAAAAAGCCTCCAGCGTCGTCGAACAGAATCAGAAATTGATGGAACAAAAGATCAATGCCACGAACGCTGGACAGGGTGTTAATCTGGATGGCGCACGGAAGAGCACTGCGAAACGGGATGGGAAGGATCGAGAACGGTATGCGGCGGGGTCGGGCAAGGACCGAAGAAGGGGCCCCGCGAATGGGCCGGATGGAGGAGAGCGTCAGAGGAGACCGAAACAGGTTCGCATCGTTGGATGATTGCATTCATTTGGATTCTACATAAGTATTTTGCTTAGGTCAGATGTGACTATAGCACTTAGCTGGTAATTGCAAAGCCGTGAAGATTTTGAACTTATCGATTTTGAACTCGTCGTTCAGTGCACTGTGATAATTATTGTGCTAGCTGCCATCTTCCTTGAGAATTAAAATTGTGGTCATAATACTTGCATCTATTTGGTGGCGTCAGATGATTTTTGGCGAGGGTTGAGGTACACGCAATCACCAGTCAGGTTGCAAATCACCGGCCGTCGCGAAAACATCGACGCTTGAGCAACATGTCGTCGATGGATGTGGATGTGGATATTCTCGGTTTCCTTCGCCAAGTTCGAGATGCTGCACCCGAATCTCTTCAAGGCAGTATCATGCAAATGGAAGACCTTTGGGAACGTCGACTATGGCATCAACTCACACTCGAGCTCGAGCGGTTCTTCAACGACCCTTTAAGCGCTGGTTCGCGGATGCGCATGTTCAAGGACTTTGTTGGCTCATTTCAGAAGAATATCAATCAATCAAAGCTCATTGGACTAGGCTTACTGGCCAAGGAAGAGTGCAGAGGTGGTGGACCATTCGAGTTGTGCTGATTTAGATACCGCTGAGGCGTTACAGTTCATGACAGCTTTAACGGAGACAGTGAAGACGGATGCGACACAGGACGCATATGTCTATGCTCTTGTTGAATGCGCTGCTCTTAAGTTGGCTACTGGGCAAGCAGATACGGTCCGTAAGGATCTAGACGCAGCGAACAAAATCCTTGACACGTTTGACTCTGTTGATCCTGTCATCCATGCCGCATTCTATCGAGTGAGCGCAGACTACTACAGCGTACACTCTTATTATTTGTAAAGCTGATTTGTAGAGCAAAATCGATTACACGAATTATTACCGCAATGCATTGCTCTATCTTGCATGTCTTCCCGAGCCATCGCCGCTGTCAGAGGAAGAGGCTAAAACCCGCGCATACAATCTAAGCATCGCAGCTCTCCTTGGTGAGAAAATCTACAACTTCGGCGAACTCCTACTCCATCCCATCCTTGATCAACTCAAAACCCCGGAAGGCAGTTGGTTGCGCGAATTATTGTTTGCCATGAACTCAGGCGATCTCGACGCATTCGGCAGAATAATCCCACAATTGCCATCAAACGTAAGTCCCTTGACTTATTCCCTCTGATTATAGCCACTACTTGCAAGCAATGCAGCGATGTTACAACAGAAAATCCATTTGTCAGCTTTACTTGCACTCATCTTCTCTCGTCCTCCACACAGTCGCACATTGCCCTTCGATCTCATTGCGCAAGAAACACGTCTGCCAGTCAATGAAGTGGAATATCTGGTCATGAAAGCCTTGTCTCTAGGATTGATCCGAGGAACAATCGATCAAGTCGATCAGATTGTCCGGATAACGTGGATGCAAGGTCGCGTGCTGGATAGGAAGGGCGTAGAAGGCATGAAGGAGCGTTTAGAGGGCTGGAGTCAAGGAGTCAGAGCACTTGAAGGATGGGTATATCGTGCCGGACGAGAAGTCTGGGTTCAATAGTAATTTGACTTGTTGATCATTCATAGCAATCCTCCCCAGTCTCGCATCCATCTGTTGCTTTCAGCCGAATATGGCGTTCCGTTTACCGGGGCTGTTCCCGTGTTGTGGTTTCCTTACTGAGCCGCTCGTCCCTGCGCCTTAGCCGTTCCTCTCTCAACTTGGCAATCTCTTCCTTGATCTCGTTGCGTTCAAATGGAATGCGTGGCTGTTCCTCTGGCTTCGGCCAGAAATTCAACTACTCTGAGCTCAGGTGCAATGTGTGGAAAACATGTCGCACATATTGATTGTAGAAATCAGGATGGCCAAAGTAGTACATGGCACAGATTGGTAGCATGACGTACATCCCAAACTAGGGTCAGTCAAGGAGAAAGGCTGGGGCCAACTTTGAAAACCTCCAGATTTGGCCCTGCCATAATGCTTTCTGTGCCCAATTCACAGATTTTGCAATTCGGTCGGATGACGAGGATGATCACCGAGACGGGTTGGTGGATGGATAATCAGCTATGTACTACATAATTGCGGGTCTAAGTCAGAAGGGACGTGATTGGACTTTCCCGAATTTCGTGCGATGGCGCAAGAAATTCGAGCGGCACGGAAATCCCACTGGTGACTGTGGAGATTTCGGGACACCGGCGAATGCTGCGGACAAAACTCTCTCTGCAACAACCATTGCTACGTCCATTCATTCACGCAAGGATGATCAGCAAATCCACCAAAATACATCCGTCAAAAAAGGTCGCTGACCAGGACGTCGATGTATGGACAATCACGTATCACCCCCACCCCCCCTTATCTTGTTTGTTCGGAATTTGTTGACTGGAAGGAATACCGCCGCAATGGAGACAAGTCCCCCGCCAATTCACTTGGGACAGGGGTTCATGAAGTTTGTGTCATGGGGTGTACTAGTTAATTGTAGTTTTAAGCCCCCGGAGTTTTTGGTTCAGGCGGCGAAGGATGCGTTGGACGATGTTGCGACGAATCAATATTCACATACGAGAGGGCGACCACGGCTGAGACAGGCCTTGTCGAATGCATATTCGCCTTTCTTTGGACGGAAATTAGACCCTGAAACTGTAACGGACTCAAGATTCCAAGCTGAGATGTAGGAAATTGTGGTGACTGCCGGTGCAAACGAAGGTTGATTGTGTAACGCGCCATGGTCTGACAATAGGAATGTTCTCTGCATTTGCAGCATTTCTTGATGATGGCGATGAAGTAATTGTCATGGAGCCTTATTTCGATCAGGTATGTCCCTCAGAGTCACAAAGTGCTGACACAAAGTATATTTCCAATATTGAGATGAATGGCGGTAAGATAGTCTACGTGCCTATTCGTCCCCCGGTTGCCAAGAAGACACATTCCGCATCCGAATGGACCCTTGATATCGAAGAATTGAAGTCCAAATGTACAGACAAAACAAAGATGATTGTTCTGAATACACCGCATAATCCATTGGGCAAGATGTTCTCAAAAGAGGAATTAGAAGCGATTGGCAAGGTAGCGATTGAGAATGATCTCCTTATCGTTAGTGACGAAGTGGTACTTCCTCTCTTTCAACCATGTTTGATATATTTAGTACGACCGGCTGGATTATCTTCCTCATCATCGTATCGCTACGTTTTCTCCCGAGTTATCGAGTCGCACGATCACGGTTGGATCAGCCGGGAAGACCTTCGGGTGCACAGGATGGAGAATAGGATGGTTGATTGGCGAGCCACATCTCATTAAATATGCCGCTGCAGCAAACACTCGAGTTGTGTTCAGTTGTGTTTCGCCATTGCAAGAAGCTGTTGCAGTTGCCTTTGAAAAGGCTGAATCGCATGGATATTATGAGAAAACCGTCAAAGCATACCAAGACCGGATGAAGACACTGAACAAGGTCTGGGACGAACTGGGATTACCTGTATATCCTTCATCCGCATGGAGTTAACAATAGTATACTGTTCCGCAGGGAGGGTATTTTGTGATGGTGAATACTGCGAAAATTCAAATCCCTGAGGACTATCAAGTGCCTGAACATATTACAAAGGGAAGGGCCAAGGATTTTGCAATGGCTTACTGGCTTACGAAGGAGATTGGGGTTGTCGCTATGTATTCCAAACGGTGTTCTCTCTGACTAGTAGACCGCCAACGGAGTTCTATACGAAGGAACATCGCGATTTGGCACAAGATTGGCTTCGATTTGCTGTCTGCAAAGTATGTCTCCCAACATTCCCATCTAACGTGCCTAGGACCTTGATACCTTGGAAGAGGCTGTCCGTCGATTGAGGAAGTTAAAGTCATATATTAGAGATTAGAGACAAATAGACAACACATCGTCCTGTAGATTGTAAGATATATTTGATGCGCTCAATTCCTATTTTTTTCTCATATACAGCGTTCTATATCCATCAATCCATCCACGCCCATCCAGGAGAGATGCATTTTACTCCCCGGCTTCAGGTTTAGCATGATAATTGACTTTATCATTCCAAAACAACGTCTTATCACCATCGCCCCAGAAAAAGTTCTTCGTTCGGATGTTCTGGTATGGGAACTCGACTTTTTCTTCCGGAAGAGGACCATGGACTGCATGATTGTGATGTTCCGAGTACAACTTGTAGGCGTTCAACAACGAGATTGCAATAGCAGGAACGGCAATACTATTCATTAGCAATCTATCATCATCGGAGCAACTATAATGTTACTTTTCGCCAGAGATCTATTGTCAGCGGAATGGATGGCAGAGACACAGTACCAGCAGTGGAATGGGCATGGTCCTTGACGGCTTTACGGTCGAGAGCGAATTGGGTTGTGTATTTGATGGAGCGGGATTGTTGGGCCAGCGGTCGCGCAGACGTGGCAATGCGGTTGAATAAGAGCCTGGACGACATTCTCTGCAGCAGAAAGTCAGCCGTTGTCGATGCAATCGATGGATTGAGCGGCGCTTACCAGTTCAGACAGCTCGCTCGATGACGGCAAAGGCAAAGCTGAAAGAGCTCAAGCTGTGTGTGGATAATCCCGAAAGGATCGGCTGATGTAATCGGCCGGAAAGCGTCACGAGTGTCAAGTGACTGTGAAGGGTCGGTCGGCCTGTGTTGAGGCGAATTACGCCGACACTGTGTTGATTGATGGAATGAATCAAGCTTCTCGAGACGTGAACGAGGATTCTCAACAGCATGCTCCGTCTTCAGACGAGGAGCCTCAGCAACATGAAAGGACAGAGCTTCCACTCCGACAAATGTCCATTCTCTGTTTCTGCTGCTTCTGTGAACAGTAATTCCCCTGCTTCCGACCTCCGAAGAACATTCTGACAGACAAAGGGTGGCATTCAATTCAACGCCATCGTATACATACTTCATGGTTGAACGATTTGGCATAGCTCATACAAAAGCAGACATAGCATTCTACCTCGGCCTCATTACAACCTCCTTTCTTGCAAGCCAGAGTCTCACGAACCCATTCTGGGGATGGATCAGCGACCGAGTCGGGAGAAAACCCGTCGTCCTACTAGGAACTCTCGGGACCTTGATCGGCTTCCTGCTTTTCGGTTTCTCCGAGACCTATGCTTGGGTATGTGTTCCCTGAGTATAAGGAGTTGATAGCAAGGCGATTGTGTCGCAGCTCTTGGCGGGAACGTTTAATGCCAATTCGAGCATTATAACTACTATCTTTGGAGAATTGTCGGACTCTTCGAATCAGAGCAAAGCGTTTTCGTTGATGCCGATATTTTGGGGATTGGGAGCTGTTGTAGGCCCAATCATTGGAGGAGCTCTTGTGTTCCCTGCAAAACAATTCCCATCCCTCTTTGGAGACATTGAACTCCTCAAGCGATTTCCGTATGCTGCCTGAAAGTTTAGTCTAACGTACAA
>Ga0302325_10033161_pt1 | contig 10586 bp, 13 predicted proteins | sample Palsa_T0_2_FD_201948 | JGI IMG/M metagenome (GOLD analysis project Ga0302325, IMG submission 201948) | Peat permafrost microbial communities from Stordalen Mire near Abisko, Sweden - Palsa_T0_2 | ecosystem: Environmental > Terrestrial > Soil > Palsa > Peat permafrost | place: Sweden: Abisko...
CTAATAGAACTGGTATGACTCTGTTCCGTCCCTCCTCTCCAGATATCGTGAGCTAACCTTAAAACTTGGTGAATAGAACCCAGTAACGATCGATCTACAAACCGACGACCTGTTGCTGGACCTGCAAGATCCGACGTTTCTCTAGATTCCCAAATCGAGCCCCCACCCTCTTCCTCGAACACAAACATCATTAGAAAGAGCAAGCCGAAGCCATTTAGTTTATTGTCAAGAACGAAGTCGATTCGAGAGGAACAAAGTCCACGAGAGACATCCCCAAATAGCAGATTGATCGAACCTGAGAGAGCGTATACACAAACTGAGTCACTCAAAACAGCACCTCTTCCTGCTCCCGACAACGATAGATCGTTCAGGGCAATGATGAGTTCGAGTATACGGCAACGATCTGAGGATCGGCAACCTACGGCGCCACGAGACATTCAGCAAGGAAAGGAGCGAAAGGAGAACGGCAGGCAGAAGGATACAAGGGAGAATGGTAGATTGCAAACTATGAAGGATCATAAAGATAACAACCGCACACAAACCTCTTTCTCCTCGTCTTTCCGGGAAGGTAGTGGCCACACATTCTTGAATAACCTTAAGAGCTCTGCAACCAAAGGCGCCGGGGCGCTTAGCAAGGGATTGTTCGGGAAGAGTGCGAGAAGTGGAAGCACCAATGAGAAGGAACCAGTTGTGGATGATGAACATTATGAGTTGAAGGTCATCAATCGGCCACTAGTCGAACAGACCCGGCTTACCAGGATATCGAAGAAGTTAGAAGATTCTCGGGACAAGACCGAGTTCTGGATGCCAGCATTCCCTTGGAGAGCTATCGACTATCTAAATTATAAGGGCAGTGATGTGGAGGGTTTGTACAGAGTCCCAGGTAGTGGTCCGCAGATCAAGAAGTGGCAGAGGAGATTTGATGAAGGTGAGTAGAGCCCTTGATGGTTTATTTTTCTTTACTAATGCCACATAGAACTTGACATCGATCTATTCGAGCAAGACGACCTCTACGATATCAACATCATCGGATCCATGCTCAAGGCTTGGCTGCGTGAGCTTCCCGACGAACTCCTTCCCAAGGCGGCACAAGACCGCATCGCTCGAGAATGCTCTGGCGCTGAAGGTGTTCCTCAAATGCTCATCGATGAGCTCTCCAACCTCTCACCATTCAATTATTACCTTCTCTTCGCGATTACTTGCCATCTTTCCCTGCTTCTTGCCCACTCCGAAAAAAACAAGATGGACTTCCGAAATCTGTGCATTTGTTTCCAGCCATGTATGAAGATCGACGCATTCTGTTTCAAGTTCCTTGTCTGCGACTGGAGAGATTGTTGGAAGGGCTGCAAGACCGAGGCACACTACATTGAGCAAGAGTACATGCTATTCGACATGGTCACCCCTGGATCGGCTGAAGGTCGCAGCAGCACTGCAATTGAGAGCCATGATGAACGTAACGTCTCCAGCTCGGATAGCAGCAAGCCAAGCAGCGTCAGTATCGACACCAGCGGACAAAAATACGGAGGCAGCAAAAACCAGAAGTTACCACTCAGCCAGAGTCAAACCAGTATGGGCACAGTCAGCACCACACTGACCGTTGTCCAAGAACGTACCCCACCCCGGAGAAGCGGAGAAATGAGACCTCTGAGTCCAATCAAACCATTAAGCCCAATTGGTCTTTGAAAGAACGGTGGGACCGGACCATCGGCCAGATTTTACAGACCTGAAAAACCTACACCCGAAACTTGCCATACCGGAATTGAATCGATTTTCGACCTGGATGTTTTCGCCACAAAGCATGGATGAGATATGAAAGAACGACAGACTGGGAGGCAAAAAATTGGAGCAGCACCATTTTCACGGCCGGATCGATCATCGAAACAATACGATTTTCCTAGATCTTCTGCACATGGCATTAGGGACAGCGTTCTCTTCACCTCCTTGTCGTTCTACCGATCGATTTGATTTTCCTTCGACGTTTCGGCCTTTTCGATTTTTCGATTTTTCTTTTGTTTTTGCAACGTTAAGGATCGGATCATGAGGTTGTTGAATACCCTAGCGTTGCACCTTGGTGATGGTGGCCATCGTATTTTCCTTTTTCTGAGCTTCTTTTGATTTGATGGATGAGTTGATGAAACATTGAGGCATTTGCATGCGTGGTTTGCGTGGGCTTGGTGTGACAGAGCGCCGGTGGGGTAAGAAATGGTTGATTCGAGATTGGTGGTGGATGGAGGGATTGGGATATTTTCTTTGGATTGAGAGGGTGTGTGCATTCGTGGGGAGGAGTTGATGGTTGTAACAAGAAAAGAGAGTCTGGTGGAGGAGGCTTGTGTTTTGTACGATTATGGATCGTTTCGGAGGTCAACAGTTGAGTGGATGAAAGATATGTTGATTGAGACGAGGAAGCGGGATACATCCGCAAGAGGATCCTCGAACTGAACATATGATTCACCAAGCATTCTCCGCGTCCCATTTTCTGTGATTGGCTCTTGATTCTAGCTACTTTCATTTTTGGTCCAGGAAGGGAAGGAAGCCTTTACATTTCTCGCTCAAGGAGCAGAGCAATTCATAAACGTCCTGATATCAACGCTTTTGCACATCCCGTGAACGCCACTTTTGCAAGAAAACCAGTCCACCAACGCCATACAATGCAATTAATACTCCCCTCCCCCTTCTCCTATTCCTCACCCCCACTCACTTCCCTCCACCACTCTTCCGTCCCTTCCTCTCATTCGCCCTCTGCAATCTCTCATTCCTCCTAACCTTCTCCTTCCTCTCCCTCCTTCCATCACCGCCCCTCTCCGTCCCCTCCTTCCTCTCTCGCTCCTTCTTTTCATCAACCTCCACAATCCAATCATTTTCCCCGGCCTTGTTAGCACCCTTGTACCCCCATTTCGGAACCCATTCCCCTGTTGCTTCATCGTAGACCATCTTTTTGCGGGACTCGGCGGTTTTGGGTTTTATGCCTTTTTTGGCGGCGAAGGCTTGCCACGTCGTCTGCGCCTTGGGGGGTGGTAAGGGCTGTCACAGCGATAATATTAACACCTTCCTTGCTAAAAATAAAAAATAAAAATAAAAGGATGCAATAGAAGATTTGAGGAATGGAATAAGGGAAATGGGCTTACCTTTTCTCTCGGCAACCTCGTTTCAATACCAGGCAAGGAGAGCAGTACACCGGCAGGCGTACTCGCAATCGGACACGTACTCAGTAACTGATTGAGCAGCGCTTGCGCGCCATCTCTCGCTGTGGCCGCGAGGTCTGCTTCGAGATTTTCGGGGGCCGTGAGGAGGAGGGGGTTTGGGTCCGAGGCGAGGAGGAGGCCGAGGTCGAAGGTGTAGGGGGTGGGTTTTTGGACTGCCACTGGGAGCTTGCTTGGTCCTTTTGACTCTGATTCCGCCATCTTGGAGGAATTGGGATATGGTGTTGGGGGTGACACTGTGGTGAGAGGGGAGGTTGAAGAGGAAGGGAAAATAAGTTTTTGGAGAGCTGCTTTAAGCGGCCGCTTTTTAGCGCGTGTGGAGCTGGAATTGGCAAGAGAAATTTATTACGATCGAGCTCGACCTCAACTTCATTCAAGCTTAGCTCCGCTCAATTGAGCACCCACGCATACGCAATGGCTTCGTCGAATTGTTGGAAATGCCTTGCGCGACCCTCACTCACGACTACGAATCTTCTCAATGGATCGATACGGCGGACGAACGCGAATGTGCAATTCTCTACATCGATGAGGGTATCAGTCTCAAAGATGCTGAACCGCCCAAAAGGCCCTAATACCACCAAAGGCAAAGGCGAGAAGACGCTGCGGATTAAGAAGAAAGCGCCAGTAAAAGCAGGGAAACCGCCAGCGTCCGGAGAGAGGAAGGCGATGAGGAAGAGGATTGTGTTGAGTAATACTAATGCGCTGGAGGTGGAGGGGATGCAAGACCTGGATGCGGAGATGGTGGAGGGGATGGTGAGGGTTAGGGATGAGAGTGAGGAGGCGGTGTTAGCGGGTGCGTTGGGGATGGTTGGTGAGGAGAATGAGGAGGGGGAAGGGGTTGTGGGGAAGGTGGTTGGGTTGGGCGGAGCGACAGTGGATAGTTTAAGGGCGGTGGAGGCGTTTAAGACGACGCAAGGGTGGGGATTGTTTAGAAGGCCAGGACTGCTGGTTAGGGAGGAGAGTGTGGTTATTAGTAGGAAGTTGGTCGAGGGGGAGAAGGGGGGTGTGGTGAGGTTGGTGGTTGATGGGGAGAGGGGGGCCGGGAAGAGTCTGCTATTGCTGCATGCGATGGCTACGGCGTTTGTGAGGGGTTGGATTGTGCTTAATATTCCTGAAGGTTTGATATCCCCATCGAAGAGATTGATTAGATGCTAACAATCCTTCAAGCCCAGGAAGTCGTCAATGCAGTGAACGATTACGCAGCTATCCCCGGTACGACACCACAACTATGGTCCCAACCCACATACACTGCCAACTGGCTCGACCAAATCGGCAAAGCCAACAACGCCGTCCTGAAAGGCATAGAAGTAACCCAACAACACACCCTCCCCATCGCCCTCCAATCCAACATCTCCCTCGCTCGCCTCTGCGAACTCGGTGCCCGAGACCCCGACGTCGCCTGGCCCGTCTTCAAAGCCTTCTGGTCTGAAATTACAGCAGAAGGCCGCCCTCCCATCCTCATGTGTATTGATTCTCTCAGCCATATTATGCAAAACTCCTTGTATCGAGCACAGGACTACTCTCTCATCCACGCCCATGATCTAGCCATCATCCGCCATTTCGTAGACTATTTCTCTGGTGCAAAAAGCTTGCCTAATGGAGGTGGGATTCTTGCTGCTACGAGCCGCAGCCATGCGCCGATCTCGAAATCCATGAACTTGGCGATTAGGCAAGCGGAGGAGAAAGCTAGGGGAGAAGAGATTGGTAAGAAGGATCCGTTTGAGAGAGGGTATGATCCAAGGGTAGAGAAGGCGATGAGTGGTGTTGAGGCTTTGAGGTTGAAGGGGTTGAGTAAAATGGAGGCGAGGGGGTTGATGGAGTATTGGGCGAAGAGTGGGGTGTTGAGGAGTAGGGTTGATGAGGGGGAGGTTGCGGAGAAGTGGGTCCTCGCTGGGAATGGGGTTGTAGGGGAGATTCAGAGGGGGGCGTTGAGGATGCGGATATGAATTGAAGTATATATATGTATTGTAGGTGTATCTGAGATTGGGATGTGTTGATAAGTGACATAGATAGGTACCTAGATGAGATCAATTTTGGAGATATTTCAGGTAACCTCACTCACGTGATTTATAGCTAACGGGCTACCTAAGCTGTAAACGGAAAGAATCATCACCTAATCCACCTTCACAATGTCGAACCAACCAACTATCGATCATTCACCAGGCTAGGTGAACTTCCTCGGCGACCTGCTAGCTTTGGAATAAGCACTTGTTAATCTAATGGAGTGACAAAAGTTTGAATACACCATCCACTCCTTCTCCGTCCAGAAAACAAAGTCGGTCCAATAGAAATTCTCGGAAAATGACGCTAACTAGTAAGACGATTGGCTATTGGTATTCAAACAAGGCGGCGCAAGCCGCAGGCTTAAAATAGGACGTACTTGGGGGCGGCGCAAAGGATATTAAGGCTCCTTCGTTGCTGTCTCTCTTCGACATCACTTTAAGGCACGATGTCGACGACAGCGGCAGCTACAAGCATTGTATACAACATACCCGAAGTCAATTCTGGCACGACTACCTCCTGGATACCAGTTACCACTCCCTGGCCCTCCTCATCAGGCTGCGAATCATCATTCTTCCTCTATCCCGGACAGCCTGCTCCGGTAGCTTGGGATCCAGGATACGGATATTTTTTTGGCGGAACACCTCGCTGTCTTCCACCAGCCGCGACGACATGGTGGGAACAAAATCACCAAAATGGAGATGGCTTCACCGTCCTTAGCATTCGACCAATCGTGTGTCCGGCCGCGTTTACAACGGCTGCGACATCTGTTCAGTCTGGATCAAGTACTCTAGTGTTGTGCTGTCCCTCGTAAGCTATCACCTCCAATTTGGTTGTATGGAACTTGAAGCTAATTCACGATTCCAGCGGGTATGATCTTCTAAACGGAGAGCCTGGAAGAGCCGTTGGATCATGCACGTCTCCCTTGGTACCCGGCCAAACCATTACATACTTAGCCTCCTTCACAACCGGGGTGAATAGCACAACACTCGCCGTCCGGTCCTCCACCTGGATCAGCGCGATCCAATTCAACGGTTGGAACGTCGCAACACCCACCACCTCCGGGGCCTTTTCGAGTTCCACCTCAAACCCTCCGAGCATAACAAGCACATCCCAATCATGTAGTGGCTTATCTCCTAGCGCTAAAGGAGGCATTGGTGTTAGTGCGGCAATTGGAGGGATCGGAATTATTGCGCTGATATGGGCCTTCTTTCTATTCCGCCGCCGACCAAAAGTTACCCAATTTAGTGCCGTTCCGCCAGTACAAGCTGAATCGAAACGTGTCCATGAGATGGGAGCAGAACAGAGACTAACAGAACTGCCGTCTGCGCGGTGATTTACTACAATTTTCCTAGACCTTCCTTTTAATAGTTGATAACAACAATACCTACTGAATGTGATATTTATCCCTTGTTAAGGGATGTGTTTGGGCATATGCCCCTGATTTTGATTTTGATTTTTTTTTCAGGAGCTCTTGATCGCGAACTCTATTAGGCTTCTACAAAAGTAATAACCGCATTTAGTGTGTCTCTACTGAGTCCTGAAGCTCGACGCTAATTGATTTGTCGATGCAGCACTGCAAGCTCGTGTTTGGCCTGTTTTGTGACGGCACGAAGGCTGTAGACCTCTCAAGGGGTTCAAGCAAAGGCACTAAAGTGTGAGGATAAGATCTCATTCTTACGGTCTAAATCCAGAACAAAGAGCTAGGTATCTAAGGTACATATGCAGTTAGCGAGTCACGTGACTTGTCTTCCAAAATTCTCCTGCCTCCAAATTGGATCTCAAGCTGCCGAGACCCAGTGATTATTGGTGAGGTGGTAGAGATTACACGTGGATATTAATTTGGGATGGGTGAGCGTGAGATGAGGCGAGTGTGAGTAAAGTGGCGGTTGGTCACGTGTGCGCGAGTTTAGCAAGCACGCAAGAGTGGCTACCTTATGATTCAAGTTAAACTACAGATTTCTTTGACTCAGGAGAGCATAAAGATCACCGAAGAGGACAAGTTCTATGCTAGCCTCGAGCATTTGGGTCTCCCCCCAAAACTCTATGAGTTGTGTCTGCCATTCTGTGAATCATGGATCCGCAATTTGGGGCGAGGAAGCTTTTCAATCACGTGCAACGCGGTTGAATATGACCCCCTATTTGTAATATTCGGAGAGTTCATCGAGATGCCCTACGTTCACGGCAATTTACGATGCGAGGCATCTGTAGTTTTGACAGACGAAAAATAGCATTGACGCATGGTCGATATCGACAGTGCCTTTGAACTAACTAAGAAAGAGAGGTAACTGACAAAACCGAATACATCGTGGAATACTAGCCTATTAAGTCCCCGAGGCATCGACTGGTTCTGAGTCAACGTAGGGTGAACAGTATGTAGATCTTCTCATCTCCATTCCATTGGGGGATTTCCCGCTTTCCAGCCTGCTCTTACCATTTACTACAACTTTTGTCACAATTCCATCGTTGCGTCAGCTAATAATCCGCAGCTAGATTTTTACGAACTCACCAATGCTACTATCCATGCTAGTTCTAAAGAAGCCATGGAAATGCTCATCGCTTTACTTGATATGAATTCCTTGATGAACGGCGGCCAGCTCGTTGACTATCAATTCGAAGAGGCACTGTCAAACAATTCCATCCTCGGAAAAAGACAGAAATTTCGGAGTGCCCATAAGATCGATCAGCCTTGCACTATGGAAGATAAGAGGACGAGGTTGGACCTCATGCTAGTGCTAGAGTACATTCGATAAAGATAAACTCGAGATCGAATTCTTGGTATGTTGATCGACTTTTATATGGCCTTATTGCGTTTGAGTGGTTAATTCATATGTATGATAATACAAGGGACATCATCTCGGCGTACGGGGGCATTCCCTTCTGGGGAATTTGTGTTAGGTTTTAGACAGGGCCTATCCATGACCCTGAGCTCCTACGCCAAGGACCAAATATAGGTAGGGAACTTGGCATCATTCTGCAAGTCGGCCTTTGCGGTTCAACCGTTTCGATGACATATCTTTCCTGGCCCTTCATGCTTTTGCTTTAACTCACATTCATCAGAGCTATTATACTTTCACGTGTCCCTTTCCCAGACCTGAAATTCTACCCGAGTCGTATTACTTAGTTTTGAAAGTTTCTCTATGCACCATATTCAGCGCCGCTTTTTTTTTCAGCTTGCTGCGTTTGCCCCTTTTTTTAAATCATCCTTTGTCACCACGGCCGTTGGCGCGATTGCACTGCAAGTGCACCGCGAAGGTGGAGGCAGACATATGACTACGTGACGGAAGCTCGAAGCTTTCGGACAGTAACTCCCGCCTCCTCGATTATTTCAAAGGTGAAGTGACGAACATAGGATCACATAAGTCTATCTATCAACTATGAATTTTTGATTACTTCAGATTAGCATTATTATTTAGAGAGTTGGAACAGTTCACCAAACAACTTGGACTCTTGGTACGAAAGTACAATTACTCTTCTTGGCAACCTAATATCTCTTATTCTCCATTAGACTAGAGCGGAGCCAGTTCTTGCTACAAAAGATCATGTACAATAAAGGAGTCCTCCGTCTCATGCTAAGAGTTCCCAGTTTCTCTCTTGACAGGCAAACGAGCGCATCAAATATACTACCAATAATCCTTCCCCTTACTCACCCTTTTCCACCCCGGCTTCTGAACCTTCCTCTCCCTCATCTCCGACTCAATCAATAGCTCAGCGCTGCTTCTCTCATCCCCATCTTCGCTCTTTTCCGAATTACACAATTTCAGATCAACCTCGAGAATGACACGGATAAACCAGGGAGGCAAACCCTTGATGTCGTCGGCTTTGTCTGCGAGATGCCGGAGAAATCTCTCATGAGTGACTGCGGCGAATTCGTCGCCCTGGAGGATGGCGGCGCGGAAGAGACACCAGACGGGAAAGAGGAACTCTGATAATAGAGAGGGCGGGGAAGTTTTGAGTTTGGTTGAGAGGCGGGATTTCAAGGTTGAGACGGCTTGGTGCGTGAGGTGGATGGGATCTGAGGCGAGCGAGGAACAGGAAGCTAGTTGTGAAGAGCACGAAGCGAGTGCGGGCGCAAGAGGCAATGATTGCGAATTCTTCGAGGATTTTGAATGGTTGATGACGGCTGTGTGGGAGGATTGCATGATATCATCGAGTTGTAGGAGCTGTGTGAGGTTGCTGGCTTGGCTAGGTCGCCTTTGCTCTGGAAGTGATGGATTATGTTGGAAGAAATCCGTTGCGTCTTGGGAGAATCGATATTGATTCAAGATACATAAGTTCGGCGAGCCGTAGCAAGGCTGTAGCGAGGCTGACATGTCGGAATGCTGCCAAGTATTCAGCGGTGAGCACTTTGAAGGCGCAGAAGGATCTTGTGCGTATTGTGAAGGGCGTGGATATTGCCAATCGTTCGAGCCGGGAGATGAAGAACATGATGAGGTGTCCGAAGATAGTGAACCTTGTCTATCGTTCTTGGAAAGTTTTCCACCAGGAAACGAGTTGTTGAGATATGAGATGATGCTTGTGATGTAGCAGAGGAGAAAGAGAGTGTGGCGCTCACTCTCTAACGCTTTTCGTATGATCATTTTCGGCCACGGCGTTGTATAGTAGTAGAAGTTGATCAACTCGTGCGCATTCGGATATAGTTGCTGGATGTGTGCGGATATTTCAAATTCTTCAAGAGGCTCAGGGAAGAGCGGGTGGCTGGTTGAGTGCTCGAAGAATTGGTCCTTTAGTTGTCTGGCTGACTTTCGAACGGACGGCGTACATAATTCGGTATCTTTCGAACTGTTATTTTGGAATACCTTAGAGGGAGCGGTTCGCATTTGAAGTTCATGTTGTTTATGCTGTACCTGCATTCGACCGCGTTGAAGTCTGACGTGACGGCGTACTTGTGTTGAGGTTCGTTTCGGTCTGACTGAAGTGAACGAAACCTCATCTTCATTCACAAAGAGAAATCTGGCAGCCATCGTATAAGTCATATTGAGCTGAAGTACTACGTTCGATAACGTTGCTGAACGTCCATGGAATTGTGTTTATAGTCCTGGAGTCTTTAAATGGGCCTTTAAGTTGAACGTTACCGCCGCATGTCCCGATTTCTGGGTTATCCTTACCTACCCCTCTAGCCTGAATTAGCTGGAGGACACGTTCTGGATCGCTCTAAAGCCACATTAGGCATATTCTTTCGCAGTTTGTAGTCTGTTGGCCGTGACCACCGGTTCAAGTACTGTACCAGGGTACGTCGTTCTACATGAAATTGAATTCAAAGCACCGACGCGAATCATCAACTCATTAGTATATTCATTGTGTGCATTCATCTCTCAGGGTCCCAAAACGTAGGCTCGTCTAGTAGAGGTACTCGATAGTAAGTACTATTTGCTTCTCATTTAC
>Ga0302325_10033162_pt1 | contig 10586 bp, 9 predicted proteins | sample Palsa_T0_2_FD_201948 | JGI IMG/M metagenome (GOLD analysis project Ga0302325, IMG submission 201948) | Peat permafrost microbial communities from Stordalen Mire near Abisko, Sweden - Palsa_T0_2 | ecosystem: Environmental > Terrestrial > Soil > Palsa > Peat permafrost | place: Sweden: Abisko...
CTTCGGCACTTGAGGAGCGCGTCCGACTCGAGCTCGCAGGCCTGGCCAAGGCGCCCGAGTTCCACACTACGATCAACGGTAATGAGATTTGCGTTCGAATCGTGAGCTGCGCGGCGAATCGAACGCCTAATGTTCTCGGGTTCGTGCACAACCCCGATGTGGACACTTTGGCTCTTCTCAACTCAGCGCAGTCTACCTTGGCCGATTGATCTCCCCAGCCGCTTCAGGAGCGAGGGCGTAGCGCCTGCGGACCTGAGATTTGCCCACCGATACATGCGGCGAACGCCACCTGATTCCCAGCTCAACAACCACCCGCAGACCCGCGGCGAAAATCATCGAACCGAAAAAGACGCACACCGGAAGCGCTTAGAAGAGTTCACGTGAGGCTGTTACAACGTCGGGGATGAGCGTGCGCAGCTTGGCCAAGGCGGCCGTGAGATCGTCGCCGGTCAGGTTAAGGCCGGCGACGAGCAGATCGCACGAGCGGGCCACATCGGCGATTTCATCGGACCCGCCGTCACCGATCGGCTCGCAGTTCGAGCGGAATGATGGGCGCAGATCACCTTGCGCGAGCCGGCCGAGCGCCTCGGAGAGGCCGGTGAAGTCCTTACGCACCATCTTTGCCAGCGCGTTCGAAACCCGGCCGAGCCGCTGCGACATGCGCCGCCCGAGCAGAAGCGTCAGCGCCGTCGTCGCGACGATGGTTGCGAAGCCGGTGACGAGCATAATGACATTGAGGCGCACCAGCGTGGCGTCGAAGTCCGCGGATGCCGCAGCCGCGGCGTCGACCGAAGCATTGGTGAGCGTTTTGAGGACCAGTTCGAGATCTGCCTGAGCAGCGCTAACCTTGCGTGATGCCGCGGCAACGCTCGCGTACGCTCCCGTGTCCAGCCCGCGGTTGTAATACCCTATCACATGCGGATAGTCGGATTGGACCAACGCGGCGATGGTCGAGCTTTGGACGTTGACACCCTCGATGAGCGCAGCCAGGCGCTCGATGTCGGCGGCGTTCTTGGGGAACAGGGGCGCTGGGCGCGAGGACATCGGCCCCGTCGCTTTTTGCGGCCGCCATGCGGGCTTGGCGTTCGGTATACCGGCTTTGAACGTGAGCGTGCCGCGCAGACCCTTGGGACAACCCGTCACGCGCCTTCGCCAGCGCGAAGAATGATCTTGGGTGCGTAAAGAAGCGCAACCCCCACGTGCGGCTCGGCCCGAGGGGCATTACTTTTCGTTTGCGAGCAGCGTGTAGAGTTCGCGCCGTGCGCGGTCGATGATCTCGACCCCGCGTTTGACCAGCTCGACGTCGCCGCTGCGCGCAATGCCCTTGACGGCGTCGCGGAGTCCGTGCAGCGCGCGCAAACCGCGGAGCATCGTTTCGGCGCTCGAGTCTTCGTCTTCGGCGGCCTCGGTGCCGCGCGGGGACTCCTTGTAGGTTTGCAGCAGTTCCCGGCCTTTGTCGGTGATGGTGTAGACGCGCTTGCCGCCGCTCTCGCTCGAGGTCACGAAGTCGCCGTCGTCGAGCATCTGCAGGGCCGGATAGATCGAGCCGGGGCTGGGTCGAAATCCGCGCCGCTCTTCGATCGCGAGCATGATTTCGTAGCCGTGGCGCGGGCCGTCGGCGAGGACCGCCAGCACGTCGTACTTGACGCTGCCGCGCTCGCTCTGGCCGAAGCCCCGGCCATGCCGGTGTCCGCGCCGGCCGCGGCCCATGAAGTGGCCGCGCATGCCCTGAGCCCAATCGAAGTGTGCATGTTCGCCAAAGTGCGGCGGGTTAAGATCTGAAAATTTCATACGCCGATATTATCCGATATATCGGCTCCTGTCAATTGCCGCCCGGCGCTGCGCACGTGGATTTGCCTTGATCGCACTCGGCCTGCGCCGAGGCGCCTGTCGCCGGGCGTCCAAGGCAAGGCCCGACGGGGCTGCCGGGTGCCCGTTTCCTCGTTGTTGTCGAGGACGAGAAAGAGGTTTTCGACTAATAGTAAAAGTATCAAAGGTGGATCGAATGCCAAACGCCATCACGCCCACCGACGAACTCTTGCGCGGTCCGATCAAATCGAAGACCGTCTTTCCGGTGCTCGTCCTGCACATGCTCGATGCCGGCCCCGAACACGGGTTTGCGCTCATGCAGCGCATCGCTGCCGTGTGTAATGGCATCCTCGCCGTGAATACAAACACGATGTATCCGCTGCTGCGCCGGCTCGAAGAACGCGGATTTATCAGCGGCGAGTGGGATCATCCCAGCAAGCGCACGCGCCGGATCTATTCGATCACCGCCGCCGGACGCGAGCGTCTGGCCCGCATCAAGACCAATATGCTGCCCTATCTCGATCATCTTGCCGCGTCGGTCGAGCGTCTGCGGGCCGAGCTTTACGGCGATTCGTCCGCCCAGTTCGCCTCGCCGCCGGCAGCGTTGCGCGCCGTCGGCCGCTGACTGCGATTTTCTTCAACTCCCAACACTCGAGGAGCATCCATGAGCACTTACCGAGCCCCGCTGCGCGACATGCAGTTCGTCCTGCGCGAACTAGCCGGCCTTGACGAGATCGCGAAACTTCCCGGCTTCGAGGATACCCCCGGCGTGCTCGATGCGATTCTCGAAGAAGCGTCGACATTCGCCAGCGAAGTGCTCGATCCGATCAATCGTGTCGGCGACACCGAAGGCTGCACTTGGAGTGACGGTGCGGTCACCACGCCGACCGGTTTCAAAGCGGCCTATGCGCAGTTTGCCAAGGCCGGCTGGATCGGGCTCCCGGTTTCGCCCGCCCACGGCGGCCAAGGGCTGCCGCATTTGCTGCTCGGTCCGACGCTCGAGATGTGGAACGCGTCCAACGTCGGCTTCGCCAACGGTCCGCTGCTCAATCAAGGCGCGATCGAGGCGATCGAGTTGTGCGGCTCCGATGCGCAGAAACAGACGTTTATTCCCAAACTGGTGAGCGGGGAATGGACGGGCACGATGTGTCTGACCGAACCGCAAGCCGGCTCGGATCTGGCCGCCGTGCGCACCAAAGCCGTGCCCGAAGGCGATCACTACCGCATCTCGGGCCAAAAGATTTTCATCACGTTCGGCGAGCATGACATGGCGCCGAACATCATTCACCTAGTGCTCGCGCGGCTGCCCGATGCACCCGCGGGCACCAAGGGCATCTCGCTCTTCATCGTCCCCAAGGTGCTCGTCAATGCTGACGGCAGTTTGGGCGAACGCAACGACGTGTACTGCGCGGGGATCGAACACAAACTCGGCCTCAACGGCAACCCCACCTGCACGCTCAACTACGGTGAAAAGGGTGGCGCGCTGGGCTATCTCGTCGGCGAGCCCAACCGCGGCCTGGAATACATGTTCATCATGATGAACGCGGCGCGTTTCAGCACCGGGGTTCAGGGTCTGGCCATCGCCGATCGCGCGTATCAGAGCGCGCTTGGCTACGCCAAGGAGCGGCTGCAGTCGCGCGAAGTGGCCGGCAAATCGCGGGAGGCGGCGCCGATCATCAAGCATCCCGACGTCCGTCGGATGCTCATGTCGATGAAGTCCCAGATCGAAGCGATGCGGGCGCTCGCGTATGTCTGCGCGGCATCGCTCGATCTGGCCGCCGGACATCCCGATGCGGCCGTGCGTAAGGGGCACAAAGCCTTCATCGAGCTGATGATTCCGGTGGTCAAGGGCTGGTGCAGCGAGACGGCGACCGAGCTGTGCTCGACGGCCGTGCAGGTCTTCGGCGGTATGGGCTACATCGAAGAGACCGGTATCGCTCAGCAGTATCGCGACATCAAGATCGTCTCGATCTACGAAGGCACGACCGGGATCCAGGCCCTCGACCTGGTCGGCCGCAAACTCATTCGCGACATGGGCACGACGGCGACGGCAGTCGTCAAGCAGATGAAGAAGACCGCCGCCGCGCTGGACGAGACGAATGCCGATGTCGCCGCAATCAAGCTGCAGCTCAACCGTGCCATCGATTTGCTGGCCGAAGCGTCGCAGTTCATCGGCATGAACGCGATGAGCGATCTCAATACGGCGTTCGCGTGCAGCGTTCCGTACTTGCGGCTGTGGGGCGTCGTGGCCGGCGGCTGGCAGATGGCGCGTGCCGCGCAAATCAGCGCGGCCAAGATTGCGGCCGGCGAAACCGATCCGTTCTACGCCGCCAAGCTCATCACGGCGCGCTTCTATGCCGATCACGTGCTGAGCCAGGCGCTGTGGCTGCAGCATGAGATCGTGCACGGCTCGGCTTCGGTCATGACGCTGACCGAAGCGCAATTCGATCTCGATCGTCAATTGCTGGTGACCGCGTGATGAACAACGGCAACGGATACGCCGGCGCAGCGGCGCTGGTGACGACCGCGGATCGCCCGGGCGGCATCCGCGTGATTACGCTCGACAATCCGCCGGCGAACGCGATCTCGTTCGCGCTCTCCGCGCAATTGGTCGCAGCCATCGACGCGGCCGACACCGATCCGGCGGTGCGTGCGGTCATCTTCACCGGTGCGGGCGGCCTGTTCAGCTTCGGCGCCGACATCAACGATTTCGCGACCGAACCGACACCTGAAACGAAAACGGCCCGCGACGTGATGGCGGCAATCGAGCGCAGCAGCACGACGTACGTGGCGGCCATCGACGGCAACGCGCTGGGCGGCGGTTTCGAGTTGGCCCTCACCTGCGACTACCGCGTCGGCTCAAAGAAGACCAAACTCGGCTTGCCGGAAATCAAGCTGGGCCTGTTGCCGGGCGCCGGCGGGACGCAGCGTCTGCCGCGGCTGATCGGCGCGCAAGACGCACTCCAGCTGATGCTCAAGGGCGAGAACATCAACGCCGAGGAAGCTCTCAAGAAGGGCATTCTCGATGAGCTCGCCGACGGCAACACCGTCGACGCGGCGGTCGCGCTGATCGCACGTGTTGGCGAGCGCGCGCCCAAGCGGCGTCTTTCGGCGCGCAGCGTCGAGCTTGGCGTTCCCGGGATGGGCCTGTTCGCTACCCCGTTCGTCGTCGCGCAGGCGCACAAGATGGTGCCGCCGGAAGCCAACGGCGGATTCGCGGCGCACAAGCTCATCGATGCGGTCGCCGCCGCGCTGGATCTCGATTTCGCGCACGGATTGGCGCGCGAATACCGGTTATTCGACGAGCTCGTCCGTTCGGCGCCGTCCGCTGCGCTGCAGCACGTGTTCTTCGCCGAACGTCAGCTCGGCAAGATCCCGAATTTGCCGCCGGCCGAAGCACTCGACATCCAGCGTGCTGGGGTCATCGGCGCCGGGACCATGGGAACCGGAATCGCTATCACGTTTGCCAACGCCGGGATCCCCGTCATCGTGATCGAGCCCGCCGACGAACAGGTCGAGCGCTCCAAGCAAATGGTGTTCGGGATGTTCGCGCATCAGGTGCAGCGCGGGCGGCTCACCCAGGAACAAGCTTGGAAACTTGGCCAGTCGATCTCGTGGGAAAGCGACTTCGCAGAACTCGCCGACGCCGATATCGTCGTCGAAGCTGTGTTCGAGAACATGGACGTCAAGAAGCAGGTCTTCGCCAAGCTCGACGCCGTGTGCAAGCCGCAGGCGCTGTTGGCGTCGAACACTTCAACGCTCGACATCGACGAGATGGCCGCGGTCACCAAGCGTCCCGAACAGTTTGTCGGCCTGCACTTCTTCGCGCCCGCCAACATCATGAAACTGCTCGAGATCGTGCGCGGCGCCAAGACCTCAGCGCAAACGCTGACCACCGCGATCAAGCTGGGCAAAACGCTGCGCAAAGTCGCGGTGGTGTCGGCCAACGCGTTCGGTTTCATCGGCAATCGGATGTTCTTCGACTACTCGCGCGAAGCGGTGTATCTGCTCGAAGCGGGCATCCCGCCCGAACGCATCGACCGCGTCATGAAAGAACAGTTCGGTTTCGCGATGGGCCCCTTCGCGACGTTCGACCTCTCGGGTGTCGACGTGCTCTGGCACATCCAACAGGAACGCACCGCAGCACTGGGCGAGAAGCGTACGAACATCATCGACCGGATGTACCGCGCCAAGCGTTGGGGTCAGAAAACGGGACTGGGCTTTTACAAGTACGACGGCCCCAACAAACGCGAGCCGATTCCCGATCCGGACCTGCTGGCGCTGGTTGCCGAAGAGGCTGCCGCGGCCGGAATCCAACCGCGCACCGTCAGTGACGCGGAGATCATCGAACGCCTCGCGTATGCGCTGACCAACGTCGGCGCCGATTTGCTCGAGAGAGAAATCGCGCTGCGACCGGGCGATGAAGACATCGTGTACATCTACGGTTACGGCTTCCCGCCGCATCACGGCGGCCCGATGTGGTACGCCGACGAGGTCGGTGTTGCGAAGGTCGTCGCGCGGATCAAGGAATTCGGCTGGCCCGTTGCGCCGCTGCTGCAACAAATCGCCCACGCCGGCGGCACGATCGCCGGCTATCAAAAGGAGCTGGCTCATGCCTGAGGCGGTCATCGTCTCCGCCGCGCGCACGCCCATCGGACGGGCGTATCGCGGTGCCTTCAACCAAACCCACGGCGCGACGCTGGCGGGTCACGTCGTGCAGCACGCCGTGGCCCGAGCCGGCATCGACCCGGCCGAAGTCGAAGACGTCGTGATCGGCACCGGTCTGCCCGAGGGCGCAACCGGCCACAATCTAGGACGCAATGCCGCGCTGCGCGCGGGGTTGCCGATCTCCGTCCCGGGGACGACGATCAACCGCTACTGCGCATCGGGGCTGCAAGCGATTGGCACCGCCGCCGGACGGGTCTTGGCCGACGGCGCGAAAGTCGTCGTCGCCGGCGGCTGCGAGTCGGTCTCGATGGTGCAACCGCACGTCAACATCAAAGGCTTCACCGAGGAGTGGCTGCTGCGCAATGTCCCCGACGTGTTCATGCCGATGCTGCAGACCGCCGACAACGTCGCCAAGCACTATAAGATCTCGCGCGAGGCGCAGGACGAATACGCGCTGAGCAGTCAGCAGCGCACGGCAGCGGCGCAGGCGGCCGGCAAATTCGACGCCGAGATCGTGCCGCTGCCGACGTGGAAGTACGTCGAAGACAAAGCCGCCGGGACCGTGCGCGAAGAGCACGTCGTGCTGGGCAGAGACGAAGGCAATCGGGCCGATACCACCCTCGATGGGCTGGCCGCGCTCAAAGGCGTGTTGGGTAAGGATTCGACGATCACGGCCGGCAACAGCTCGCAGCTGTCCGACGGCGCCGCCGCAGTCGTCGTCATGGACGGCAAACTTGCGCAGCAGCGGAACCTTGAACCGCTGGGGATCTATCGGGGAATGGTCGTCGTGGGCTGCGACCCGGGCGAGATGGGCATTGGGCCGGTCTTCGCCGTCCCTGAACTGCTCAAACGGCACGGTCTGAGCATCGACGACATCGGGCTGTGGGAGCTCAACGAAGCCTTCGCGGTGCAAACGCTGTACTGCCGCGACACGCTGGGCATTGCGCCGGAAAAGTTCAACGTCAACGGCGGCGCGATCTCAATCGGCCATCCCTACGGCGTGAGCGGGGCACGCATGGTCATGCATGCGCTCATCGAGGGCAAACGGCGCAACGAGAAGTTCGTCGTCGTCACGATGTGCATCGGCGGCGGAATGGGGGCGGCTGGCCTGTTCGAGGTTGCCTGACGCCGCCCGTGTGGATTCGCCTCGGCTTCGCTCGACGAATCCATCGCGTTCGGCTTCGCCGATCCGCCCGAAGTCGCTGTCGGACAAGTCCGACAAACTCTTCGGGTCCAGGACCTTGGAATGCATCCAAGCCGGCCGATCCGGGCTTTAATGGACGGACCACGGGAGGGATGCAGAGGACGACATGCACGGACGGATGGTTGGAGCCGCGCGCGGTGTTGCCGCACTTGCGCTCCTCGTGCTGGGAATCGCGCGCCCGGCGGCGGCAAGTCCTCCCGACGCGCCGCCGCCGATCTTCGTCGGCGGCCGGGCTGTCCACCAGCCGGCAATCGTGCAGGGGGGGCATCTGCTCGTCCCGGTCCGCGGCATTTTTGAGACCCTGAACGCCCGCGTTTCTTACACGGCGCCGCGCGTTGTGGTCGTGCGAAAGAATGGTGTCGTCGTTGCCGGTCTGCTCGTGGGCAGCCGCCACGCGGTCGTGCAGAACCGGCCGCACCTGCTGGCCGTCGCCCCGTTGCGTGTCGGCGGCCGCGTCTATGTACCGTTGCGCGTCGTCGCCGAGATCGTCGGTGCGACCGTGACCTATGTGAGTCGTCCGCGGATCGTCGATATCCACGTCCCAGCGGAAGCGCTCGCGGACGACCCGCAGCAACTGCCGCCGGGCGGACCCCCGATGGACGTGGCGCCGCCCGTGTGGGCGGTCGTCGGCGTTGGAGTCATCGTCCTTGCCTTTGGTGCGGAATGTTTTCGCCGTCTCACGCTGCTGCTCGCGGCGAAGCGCCGGCGCAGCTCGCGCTAGGAGATTCGCCTCGGCTTCGCTCGACGAATCTATCGCGTTCCGACCGCGCTAACGCGTGGCCGGAGCGCTCACCGGTTCGAGATCCCGCACGCCCTCGGTGCCTGCGACCATGACGATGTCGACGAGGTTGGTGAAGAGCCCGACGTCGACGATACCGTGAATTGCTCGCAGTTCGGCTTCGAGCTCCAGCGGCTCGTCAATGCGCCCAAAGCTGCAGTCGAGGATGATGTTGCCGTTGTCGGTCAGCAACGGCGTTGCTCCGCCACGGCGCGCGATCGTCACCGCGGGGAAGGCGGTCGCGATCTCGCGTTCGACCCACGCTGCCGCAAACGGGACGACCTCCACGGGCGTCGGAAAGGCGCCCAGCCGGTCAACGAGCTTCGTTTCGTCAACGATGACGACGAACTGTTCGGCCGCCAGAGCCAGACATTTCTCGCGAAAGAGCGCGCCGCCGCCGCCTTTGGTGAGGGCAAAGTCCGGCGCAACCTCGTCGGCCCCGTCGATCCCGATTGCGATTGGACGATCGAGCAGCCCCACGAGCGGGATCCCGGCGGCACGGCAGAGCGCTTCGGTCGCCAGCGACGAGGCGACGGCAACGATCGATGCGCCGGCTGCGATGAGTTCACCGACGCGCAGGATCGCGTAGTGCGCGGTCGTTCCGGTGCCGAGGCCGACGCACGTGCCGTCACGCACGAAGCGATCGACGGCGGCTTCGCCGGCAGCGCGCTTGAGGGCGTTCATATCCATCCCGGGGGATTCGGGCCGCGACGGCGATGGTCCGGTCCAGCTCCGCCCAGCTTGCTGTGGAAGTAACTGAACGATGACTTGCTGTGGTGTCCCCCTTTGCGTGATATACAGGAGTCAAGGAGGACCGTGCAGTTTTTCGCTCGCTGATCGGCGCTGCCGGCATCGTAGTAGGCGTCGCGACATTCGCCGCCGCATCGGCGGCTGCGGTGGCGCAGCAACCCGATCGTTCGTCCGCGAACGCGCCGCCGATCTATGTGGGGGCTCAGAAGGTCAGCACCGCGGTGTTCGTGGACGATGGCCGGCTGTTCGTCCCCGTGCGCGGCGTCTTCGAGGCAATCGGCGCGAGCGTTTCGTATGTGGCGCCGCATTTCGTGGTTGTCCGCAAGCATGGCGAGCCGCTCGCGGCGTTTCTGCTCGATCGCCAGGAGGCAGTCGTCGGCCACCGAGCGGTCCACCTCGATCGGCCGCCGACGCGCCGCGAGGGTCGAATCTACGTTCCGCTGCGCGTCGTTGCAGAGGCGGCCGGCGCGACCGTCGCCTATGAAAACCGTCCGCCGGGCGTGCACATTGCTCCGGCGAAAACCGTCGCCGCTGGGCCACCTCAGCTGCTCGGGCCCGAAACCGCGGCGGCAGCGGAGGTCTCCGCAGCGTCGCAGCCCACCGACTGGATCACCGGCGTCGCAGTGTTCAGCGGCATGTGCATGCTGCTGTGCCTTGTGCTCACGGCGCGCCGGTTTGGCCCGTCGCTGTTTCGGGCGCGGATGAAGCGCCCGGTCCTGCCGCCACCCGATCCGCTGGCGTTGCCCGCCGCGCCGTCTCTCGATCGAGTCGCGCTGACGTCCGTCGAAGCGACCGGCGAGGCGCGCTTCCGCAAGGAACTCGTCACCGAAACGCAGACCATCGAGATTCCGGTGACGCGCGAGGAACTCGTCATCGAGTACGGCGGCGAAGGCGGTGTCGTCCTCATCGAGGGCCGCCAGCTCTTTGCCGGCGAGACGGTCCGCATTCCGCTGTGGGAAGAACGCGTGCACGTCGATGTCACCAAACACGTGCTGCTGACCGACGACATCATCGCGGCGCGCCGCCGCCCGCGGCCGTCAGGGGCACCGCCGCCGACATCGCCGCCCGACTTTTCCATCGCCGAAGGAAACCCGAGCTGACCTTGCCTTCGCGCCGGCCGCAGCATGACGCGTGACGAACTTACCGCTAAAATCCACGCGGCGAAGCGGCGCCGCAACTTGACGTGGCGTCAGATCGCCGCTGAGATTTCACCCGCAGCTTCGCCGATCTTGATGACAGCTGCGCTGCTGGGTCAGATGCGCTTGACCGACGTGGAGGCGGCCAATGCCGCACGCTTTCTCGAACTGAGCAGCGACGAGGCCGCGCTGCTGACGGAGGTTCCGTATCGCGGCTCACTGCCGCCCGGACCGCCTACGG
>Ga0302325_10033164_pt1 | contig 10585 bp, 7 predicted proteins | sample Palsa_T0_2_FD_201948 | JGI IMG/M metagenome (GOLD analysis project Ga0302325, IMG submission 201948) | Peat permafrost microbial communities from Stordalen Mire near Abisko, Sweden - Palsa_T0_2 | ecosystem: Environmental > Terrestrial > Soil > Palsa > Peat permafrost | place: Sweden: Abisko...
CGAGATTAGCTTGCGGCGTCTCGGGGGTGATGCGGAGGACGGATTTGGCGAAGCGGAAGACGCTGTGGGCGGCGTCGGCGAGGGATTGGGCGAGCGGATCGTTGGTGGGGCCGGTGATGGCGACCTGGATGGGGTGTTGGGCGAACAGCGTGGCGGCCAGGCCGTAGCTCGCGGCGAAGAGGCCGAACTTGGGGGCGATGCCGGCGAAGGCTTCCAGGGTGGATTGGGCTGCGGTGAGATAGCGTGGGTCGTTGGTGTAGGCATGGAGGCGGATGAGGGCGATGGCGGCTACGGAGTTGGCGCCGGGAGTTGGGGAGTCCTGGAACGGCTTGCGGCGGACGTCCAGGCCGCCCAAGGGCGGGGCGTCGTTAGCGCGGTCGAAGAAGCCGCCGTTTTGGGCGTCGGCGAAACGTGTAAGAGCGAGGTCCAAGGTTGTTTGTGCGGCGGTGAAGTAGCGCGGGTCAAGGGTGGATTCGTAGGCGTCGAGGAGGGCCAGGACACCGAAGACTTGATCGTCGAGCGAGCCATCTAGAGCGGGACCGCCGAGGCGATGGGCGAAGCCGCGGGTGTCGGTCCAGATTTCAGCCAAGAGGCGGTCGAGAGTTTTGAGGGCGAAAGCGCGACAATTTTTTGCGAAGTCGCCGGAGAGGACGTTGGCGGCGTCGAGGTAGGCGGAGACGAACATGGCGTTCCAGGAGGCGTACATGGTTTTGTCGATGTAGGGCGTGGGGCGTGCGAGGCGGGCGGCGAGGAGCGTTGCTTTTGCTTCGGCTAGCGCGGCGCTGACGGCGGATTCTTGTTGGCCCAGGGTGCGGGCCAGTTCGGGGACGTCGCTGGCGATCCAGAGGACATTTTTGGCGGGATTGTGGTGCATTTCGCCGTGGGCTTCGACGTCGTAGTGGAGTTCGATCAGGCGGGCCTGGTCTGGTGGCAAGGCGGCGCGAATTTCTTCGAGGGTCCAGGTGAAATAGTCGCCGTCGTCGTCGAGGGAGACGTCTGCGTCCTGGCTGGCGTAAAAGCCGCCGTTTTGCCGATCGGAGAGAACCTCGTGGACCCAGGTGATGATGCCTTCGGCAGTTTGGCGGAGGGCGGGATTTTTGGTGACTTGCCAGCCGTGGAGATAATTGCGCAGGAGTTCGGAATTGTCGTAGCTCATTTTTTCGAAATGCGGGACGAGCCAGCGCTCGTCGACGGAATAGCGATGGAAGCCGCCGGCGAGTTGATCGTAGACGCCGCCGCGGGACATTTTTGTGAGGGTGGTTTCGGCGACGGCTTGGAGATGTGCTTCGCCGGTTTGCTGAAAGCGTTCGAGGACCAGGTCGATGGCGGAGGCGTGCGGGAATTTTGGCGATTGGCCGAAGCCGCCGTGGCGAATGTCGAAGAGTTGGGTGATGGAGGCGATCTGCTCGCCGATGACCGCAGCGTCGAAGTCGGCGCGGGCGCCGGCGAACATTTCTGCGTGGGCCACGGCGTCGGTGACGTTGGCGGCAGCTTGTTCGAGTTCGGCACGCTTGGTGCGATAAGACTCGGCGACGGCTAGAAGTACGCGGCGAAATCCTGGGCGGCCCATCTGGTCTTCGGGCGGGAAATAGGTGCCGCCAAAGAAGGGTTTTCCATCGGGAAGAAGGAAACCGGTGAGCGGCCAGCCGCCTTGATGAGTGATGGCGCTGATGGCGGACTGATAGCGGGCGTCGACGTCGGGGCGCTCGTCGCGATCGACTTTTACGGCGATGAAATTATCGGAGATGATTTTGGCGACAGCGGGATTTTCGTAGCTTTCGCGGTCGATGACATGGCACCAATGGCACCAGACGGCGCCGATGTCGAGGAGAATGGGTTTGTCTTCGGAGTGAGCGCGGGCGAAGGCTTCCGGTCCCCACTCGAACCAGTCGATGGGCTGGTGAGCGGCGGAGCGGAGGTAGGGGCTGGCGGAATTTTTCAGGCGATTTTCGGAGGGTGCGGACACGGGAGTCCTTTCCAGAGTTTTTTGTGGCGACCGCATTGCGGCGATAGCCGCGAGATGTGCGACGGTCGGCGGCGCACGTTGGCGCGGCGCTTATTGCACGATGTCGCCGGGGCCGAGGTCGCGCGGGTCGATGGGCTTGCGGCCGGCAAAACCTTCGTCCTGGCGGTGATAGAAGCGGATGCGGTCTTCGCCGAGTTTCCAGCAGAAGTAGACTTCCTGATTATCAATGATGGCTGGGAAATCGAGGAGGCCGACGTCGAGATCTTTTATCACACAGCCGGTTTCGAGGATTTTTTCGAGCGAGGATTTCATGGCGGAGGCGAGCTGCTGATGCTCGAGGCGCATTCTGGCGAGCTTTTCGTAGGGTACGAGCATGCCGCCCATCATCATGATGCGGGCGGAGACAGCGTTGAGCTGATCGTCCAGGGGGGAGAGTTTTTTTCGGCAGGCGATGGCTTCGAGGAGGAAAGGCTCGAGATCCTGGCGGGCGCGCTCGGCTTCGGTGAGCGTGAAGAGTCGCTGCGGGGGATCGGGCGCTTCGTCTTGTTCTGGGTTGTCGTCTGGATCGGCCATTTTTGCGCTTTCTGGGGACGCGATTACGGTTATGCGAGTATGTGACGCGAACAATGCCTAGCGCAAGCTGAGCATGCGGTCGAGAGCGACGCGGGCGTAATGGCGCGTGCGCTCGTCGACAGAAATGCGATTGACGACGTTGCCGGCCGCGAGATTGTCCAGCGCCCACAACAAGTGATGGGGCGTGATGCGGAACATGGTGGTGCAGACGCAGACGCTTTTATCGAGAGACATGACGGTGCGATCAGGGTGTTGCTTGGCCAGACGATTCACCAGGTGGATTTCTGTGCCGACGGCCCACTTGGAGCCAGGCGCGGCAGTTGTTACGGCTTTGATGATGCCCTCGGTGGAACCGATCTGGCCGGCGGCTTGCGTGACCTCAAAGCGGCATTCCGGGTGGACGATGACGTTGATGCCCGGGAAATCGCGGCGGACGCGGGCTACGTGCTCTGGGGTGAAGCGCTGGTGGACGGAGCAGTAGCCTTTCCAGAGAATGACGCGGGCTTTGCGCAAGGCTTCGGGAGTGTTGCCGCCGAGTTCCTGGTAAGGATCCCAGACGATCATTTCGTCGAGGGGGATGTTCATGCGATAGCCGGTGTTGCGGCCGAGGTGTTCGTCGGGAAGAAAAAGAATTTTTTCGCCGCGCTCGAAAGCCCAGCGCATGACGGCGGCGGCGTTGGAACTGGTGCAGACGGCGCCGCCATGTTCCCCGGTGAAGGATTTGATGGCGGCGGTGGAGTTCATATAGGTGACGGGGATGATTTTGCTGGTGTCCAGGACGGAGGCGAGTTCGGCCCAGCAGGCGTCCACCTGGCCGATGTCCGCCATGTCGGCCATGGAGCAGCCGGCGTTGAGGTCCGGGAGGACGACGATTTGATGGTCGCGGCGGAGGATGTCCGCACTTTCGGCCATGAAGTGCACGCCACAGAAAACGATATAGCGGCCCTGGGCTTCGGCGGCCTGGTAGGAAAGTTTCAGAGAGTCGCCGCGGAAATCGGCGAATTTTATGACTTCATCGCGCTGGTAGTGATGGCCGAGGATGACCACATCCTTGCCGAGGCGAGCGCGGGCGGCGGCGATGCGTTCGTCGAGCGAGTTGTCTGGGACCAGCAGGTAAGAGTCGAAGTCGCAGCCTACGCCCTTTTCGATTTCGGGAGCGCGCAACGTGGCGGGCTGCTCTATGCCAATGAGGGTAGGCGAGTCCGCGATGGAAATCAGGTGGTTCATGGCTTTTCTCTGAAATTCGGTTAAGGCTGCCCCTGCAGCGATACCTTCAATGTTAGATGAAAAATCCGTCGTTTTGGTGAGATTCGCAGGGTAGACCGAAAGGGGCGCTGGCTCGCGAGGCGGCTACGGCTACCCACCAATGAACACCATGGTGCGCGAGGGCGCGTGAAAATCCGGGGCATTGATGCGATGACCGGCTTCTTTCTCCATGACGACGGATTCGATATAGGTGGCGACGTCGTCGTCGGAAGCGCCGTCGCGCAGAAAGCCGCGCAGGTCGTGATCGTCTTTGCTGAAAAGACAGGTGCGCAATTTTCCATCCGCGGTAAGGCGAATGCGCGAACAATGTCCGCAGAAAGGCTGGGTGACCGGTGCGATTAGGCCGATTTCGCCGGGCGCACCGTCGGCAAAGCGGTATTTGCGCGCGGTTTCGCTATGCTGATGGGCGACGGATGCGAGCGGCCAGCGCGCGTGAATGCGTTCATAGACCTGGGCGGCGGGGACAACCGCGGAGCGGTGCCAGTGGCGGTCGGCATCCAAGGGCATGAATTCGATGAAGCGCATGATCACGCCGCGTTCGCGGGCGAAGGAAGCGAAGGCCTCGACTTCGTCGTCATTGATGCCACGCACGAGGACGGCGTTGATTTTGGCCGGGGCAAGCGAGGAGTTTTGCACGGCATCGATGCCGCGCATGACGGCGGCGAAAGAGGTGGTGCGGGTGATTTGCTCAAAGCGCGCGGGATCCAGGGAATCGAGGCTGATATTGATACGATGCAGGCCCGCGGCGATGAGGCGTGGGAGACGATCCGCGAGCAGAAACCCGTTGGTGGTTATGGAGAGATCGCGCACGTGGAGGGCGTGAAGGCGGGCGATAAAATCCTCGACACCTTCGCGCACCAGGGGTTCGCCACCGGTGACGCGGATCTTCTGGATGCCGAGGCTTAGGAAAATTTTCGCCAGGCGATCAAACTCCTCCCAGGAGAGCAACTCATCGCGGCCGCGGTAATTCTCCGGGTCCGCCGAACGGCAATAGACGCAACGAAAGTTGCAGCGATCGGTGATCGAGATACGCAGGTCGGTGATTTGGCGCCCGAATTTATCGAGAAGGGTCATGAGAGGCAGCTACGCAAACCGTCCGATGCGGGGAACATCCGCGAGGGACCACTCTTAAAAAAGCAAAAGCCCGGCTCGTGCATGGAGTCGGGCGCGCACCAGAAGCGGAGATGGCCGGCGCAAACCTTCCTTTCCAAACACGGGAGGCACGGGCGTTTCCACCCGAACCCTGAGGCGGCGAGTTTGCTTCCCTGAACGATCCGGGAAAATCGCCAGCCATCGCGTTGTTCGCCGTGGGTTGTCTCCCGGCAGGCGGACAGCGTCGGAGGTACCACTGCAGTTTACGCCTTCGCAGCAGGTGGGGCAAATTGCGTGCGGCGAACGCCCCGAACGAGGGTCCGAAGGCTGGCTCCCGGGAATGTGTTAAAGTTTGGCCCACGCCATGCGGATTTTTGTTTTAGGAGCCGGAGCGACCGGTTCGCTTCTCGCACAATTGCTGGAGCGCCAGGGACACACCGTGTGGTGTGGCGACCGCGACCCGGAACGCGGGCGGCGCTTCCTGGGGGCCAGGAGCCTGATCCCCATCGCCAAGGTGAACGCGCGGAACCTGCGCGGCATTATCCGGGCGGCGCGTGATGCGCAGATGATCGTCAACGCTTCGGCGTCGGTGTTTAACCTGATCATCATGCGCGCCGCCCTGCACGTGCGGGCGCATTACATAGACCTCAGCTCGCACCTGACGAAGAATCCTTTCAAGGCCGAACAGTTCGCGCTGGAGAAGCGGTTTGTGGAGAAAAACCGACTGGCGCTGATCAATACGGGCGCGGCTCCCGGCCTGACTAACCTATTGGTGAAGCGCGCGGCGGAATCGCTGGACGAGGTCTCTGCGGTACAGATCCGGCTGTACGAGAGCATGGAAAGCGAGGACCCCATCTCGCAATGGTCGCCGGAAGTGTCCTTCGATGAAGCCATCTCCAACCCGCGCATCTATCGTGACGGAAAATTTTCGATGGGCAAGCGTTTCGCGGAGCTGGAGAAATTCCGCTTTGTGGAGCCCATCGGCGTAGCCAACGTGGTGCTGGCGGCGCAGGACGAAGTGGCTACGTTGCCCTATTTCATCGCGATGAGGAATATGGACGTGAAAATCGGCGGGAACGAATTCGATCGGCTGCGCCGGTGGTACAAGCAGGGAAAACTCTCGAAATCGCGCGGGATCCCGCGGCACCGCTTTCCGCAGACGTCTTCGCCCCGGGCGATTGCCAGCCTAATCCGGCAGGGCGTGCTGCAGAACGCGCGTTTTGCCGCGGCGGTGCTGGTGGAGGGCGTGAAGCGCGGGAAAAAGGAAGACCAGCGGCTGCTGATCCGCAGCGACTGCACGTTTCCCACGCTGTACCAAATACGGCAGCAGGGGCGCTTCACCACGCCGGTGGCTTATGCCACGGCACACGTGGCCGCGCTGTTTATCAAGAATTTTCCGCGCGGGCTGGCGGGCGTGCTGGCGCCGGAACAATTACCGGTGGAGGTGCGCCGAGCGATTATAGCGGGGATTCGCAAGCACAGCGTGCGCGTGACACACCGGACCACGTCGGTGAAGCAAAGCGAAACATTTTCCGAATAACCCGGCACGTGCAGGATCCGCTGTTTCCCGCGTGCGGGCTCAGCAGCAACGATTGGGCCTGGAGTAGCGACGGTTCACGCGTTCGACGTAAAACTCTTCCGCGCTCAGGTGCGCTTCCGTTGGCGCCTGCGTTGCCCGCGAGCGAAGATATTGCTCGTAGGCGGCGTCTCCGCACCACTCGCGGACGCCGCGCCAGAGCAAACGCAGCGCGCGTCTCAGCGGGCGGAGAGAGTTGTCTCGAGTTTTCTGCAGCATCAATCGTCTCCGTGTGCCAGGCCGGAATAATTTTCGCCCCACGCCGTAGCCACGTACGGCGTCTCATGCAGGGTCGCGGGCTTGCGCTTCGAGAGCAACAAGTACCACTGCACGATGGCTTCGGCAATCAGCACCAGAATCATCAGCGCCAAAACCGCCGTGACCATGGCATCCAAGCGCTGATTGAAAATGATGCGGCGCGTATCCGCGAGCTTTTCCGGGGGAATCTTGCCGGCCAGGATTTGCGTCCCCAGCGTTTGTGCGAAACACAAAAATCCAATGCGCGGATTGGCGCTGAAGATTTTCTGATAGCTCGCCGTCATGGTCACAATGACCAGCCAGATCATCGGCACCACGGTGACCCACAGCCAGCGCAGGCGGCCCATCTTGATGAGAATGGTGGTGGCCACCACCAGGGCTACGGCGGCGAGCAATTGATTGGCGATGCCGAAAAGCGGCCACAGAGAATTGATGCCGCCCAAGGGATCGACAACGCCCGCGTATAAGAAATATCCCCACATGCCGACGATCAACGCGCTCGCGATGAGCATGCCAGGTACCCAGGAGGTGCGCGCGAAAGGCTTCCACACGCGGCCGCCCAATTCCTGAATCATGAAGCGGCCGACGCGCGTACCGGCGTCCAGCACGGTAAGAATAAACAGCGCTTCAAACATGATGGCGAAGTGATACCAGATGCTGAGCAGGCGCGGACCGCCGATGCTGCTGGAGAAAATTTGCGCCATGCCCACGGCCAGCGACGGGGCGCCACCGGCGCGGTTGAGCAGCGTGGTTTCGCCGACGGAGCGCGCAAGATCGGTCATGGTGCTGGCGGTCAGCGCGTAGCCCCAGCCACTTATTGTGTGCGCGGCGGCTTCGGCGCTGCTGCCAACGATGCCGGCGGGACTGTTGATCGCAAAATAAACGCCGGGACTCATGGCGCACGCCGCGACCATGGCCATCACGCCGACGAAGGATTCGAGCAGCATCGCGCCGTAGCCGATCATGCGCGCGTGGCCTTCGCGCAGGATCATTTTTGGCGTGGTGCCGCTGGAGATGAGCGAATGGAAACCGCTGACGGCGCCACACGCGATGGTGATAAAGCAGAAGGGAAAGATTTTGCCGGAGAAAACCGGGCCGTTGCCGTCGATGAATGTGGTGAGCGGCGGCATCAAGATGTTCGGTCGAACGAATAAGATGCCCGCGGCGAGGCAGCAGATCGCGCCAGCCTTGATGAAAGCGCTGAGATAATCGCGCGGGGCGAGCAACAACCACACGGGCAACGCGGACGCGGCGAAACCGTAGGCGATCAGCGCGCAGGTCAGCGCGACGCCACTGAAGGTGAACGCCGCGGCCCAGGATGGCGATTCCGCGACCCACTGCCCGGCGACCACCACGAAAAACACGAGCGCCACACCGAGCAGCGAAGCTTCAAGCACGCGGCCCGGCCGCACGAAACGCAGATACAGGCCGACGAGCATGGCGATGGGAATGGTCATGGCCAGCGTGAAGGTGGCCCACGGGGAGGATTTTAGCGCGTTGACGATTACCAGCGCGACCACGCCGAGCAGAATCACCATGATGGCCAGCACAGCGATTTGCGCGATGAACCCGCCGCGGCGGCTGACCTCTTCGCGCGCCATTTCGCCCAAGGATTTGCCGTTGCGGCGAATGGAGAAAAGTAGAATCACGAAATCCTGCACGCAACCGGCGAAAATCGCGCCGGCGATGAGCCAGAGCGTTCCGGGGAGATAGCCGAATTGCGCGGCGAGCGTGGGGCCAACGAGCGGGCCGGGTCCGGCGATGGCCGCGAAGTGGTGGCCGAAGAGCACCCATTTATTGGTGGGAACGAAGTCGCGACCGTCGTCGAGGCGTTCAGCAGGCGTGGCACGCGTATCGTCCAGCACCAGGAGGCGCGCGGCGAGGAATGCGGAATAAAAACGAAACGCGATCAGGTAGCAGCCCACCGCCGCGAGCACGAACCACATGGCGTTGATGGGTTCGCCGCGGTGCAGGGCGATTTTGGCCAGCGCACCGGCGCCGACGACGGCGACGATGGTCCAGACTGCGATGCGAAACACGCGTTTCATTTAGCTTTTTGCGGGGCCGGTGGCGTGGGCGGCGGCGGCACGCTGGCCGTGATAAATTTCGAGATGTCGACTTTCATTTTGGCTAGCGACGCGAGCTGCAGATAGGTCATATGGCCGGTCTCGTAGTACGCGCCGCTCAGATGGCTGCGCAGCGTGGGATCGAGACCGAGGTGGTCGAACGTGTAGTCGGCGGCGAAAAATGGCGTGGCCAGATCGTAGTAGCCCTTGGCGACGAAGACGTGCAGGAAAGGATTCTCGGTCATGGCCACGCGGAGTTTTTCCGCCACGTTGACGTAGCGATTTTCGTACGGCGCGTAATTCCACGGGTGAACGCGGCCGGTGAGAATTTCGTAGGGCAGGTCGCTGTCAAACTTCAAATCGTTGCGCACGTAGTCGTTCAGCATGCCCGCGTAGGGGCCCATGATGGCGGAAATGCTGGGGTCATATTCCGGCTCCTCGCCCGCGGCGTCGTGATCGATGCCGGTGAAGCGGCCGTCGATACGACCCACGGTGCGGCGCTCGCTACGCAGCAGTTCCTTGGTGAAGCGCTGGATTTCCACGCGTAGGTCGGTGCGGTCAACGTACTCCGGCGATAGGCCGGTGAGGCGCGCCACTTTTTGCGCGATTTCCGCGTGTTTGGCGGCGGGGAGCGCATCGCCTTGCATCAGTGCGTCGGCATATTCTCCGGCCGCGAATTTGCGCGATTCGTCGATCACTTGCGCCACGTCCTGCGATTGCAGTTCCGGTGATAGTTTTTTGTGGTACCAGGCAATGGCGGTATACGTCGGCAGGTACAGAATGCATGGCAGATCGTTGCCGGGATTGAACTCCGCGGTCTCAAAATTCAGAATCGTGGAGATGAGAATAATGCCGTTCAGATACATGCCGTAGCGTTGTTGGAGGTAACTCGAGAGGCCAGCCGCCCGCGTGGTGCCATAGCTTTCGCCGGCGAGAAATTTGGGCGAGGACCAGCGGCGATTGCGCGTGGCATAGAGGCGAATAAATTCGCCCACGGATTGCACGTCTTCCTCGATGCCGTGGAATTGCTTGGCCGGTTCACCAGGGACGGCGCGGCTGTAACCGGTGTCAACCGGGTCGATGAACACGAGATCGGCGACATCGAGTAACGAGGATTCGTTGTCGACAAGCTTGTACGGCGGAGGCAGCAGCGTGCCGGCGTCGCCCATCTGCACGCGGCGCGGGCCGAAGGCGCCGAGGTGCAGCCACACCGAAGCCGAACCGGGTCCGCCATTGAAGGTGAACGCGATGGGCCGCTGCGACATATCGTTCACATCGTCGCGGGTGTACGCCATGTAGAAGACGCTGGCTTTTGGCGTGCCGTCTTCCGTCTTCAGCAGAATCGTGCCGGCCGTGGCGGTGTACTTAATCTCCTGGCCGCCGATGCGCACGGAATGTTTGGTGACGGAAGTTTTTTCTTCCGGCGCTTTCTTGTCTTTGTCGTCCTTGGCCTTGTCGTCCTTGGGTTTTTCCGTCGCGACTGCGGGAGGTGGCGTGCCCTGCTGAGCGGATAGGATTGTGGGAACTAGGAACGTCAGCGTTACAGATGCCAGGATAAGTCGTAGCCGATTCATCGGGCCAGGCTCCTTGAAAGTCGCGGCAACACATGTGCCAGCGCGCATCCTATGCGACCTGCCAAACCACGTCAATCTTGATGACAAACTTCTGGATGCGCTTTCGGATCATCTTTTGCGCGCCTCGAGTTTTCCTTGACGGCGCGTTGTGCACTATGCTGTCTGATTCGCAATGACTTAATTGCGGTAGAGGAGAAACCAATGCGTGTTGCGG
>Ga0302325_10033165_pt1 | contig 10585 bp, 8 predicted proteins | sample Palsa_T0_2_FD_201948 | JGI IMG/M metagenome (GOLD analysis project Ga0302325, IMG submission 201948) | Peat permafrost microbial communities from Stordalen Mire near Abisko, Sweden - Palsa_T0_2 | ecosystem: Environmental > Terrestrial > Soil > Palsa > Peat permafrost | place: Sweden: Abisko...
CCCCCGATTTCTGGGTGCCGATTGCCAACCAGGAGCAGGTGCAGGGAGTGAATGTGCTGAACGCGCGCGCGGAGCGCGGCATCCTGATGGTGTTGGGGCATCTGAAGCAGGGAGTCACTCCGGCCCAGGCGATTGCCGATCTGAACGCGATTGGCGCCCAGCTCGAAAAGAGTTACCCCAAAGACGATGGCCAGATGACCTTTTCCTTGACCCGCCCGGGTCTGTCCGGCGATTGGTTTGGCCGTCCGCTGCAGGCATTTCTAGCCGGGATGATGATGCTGGCGGCATTGATTCTGCTGGCGGCCTGCGCCAACCTGGGCAGTCTGTTCGCGGCGCGGGCTGCTGACCGTTCACGGGAAGTGGCTCTGCGACTGCCTCTCGGCTCGAGCCGCAAACGGATCTTGCGCCAATTATTCACCGAAGCCGTGCTGATCTCACTCGCCGGAGGCGCACTGGGACTCGCGGGCAGCGTAGCGCTGTTGCGCGGGCTAAGCGTATGGCAGCCGCTGCAAACAGGCGCCATCTGCGTGCCGGTGAACCCGGACGCAAAGGTGTATGCAGTCGCTGTGCTGCTGGCCTTAGCCAGTGGGTTGCTGTTTGGCGCGGTCCCGGTGAGGCAGGTACTTCGCACCAATCCATATCAAATCGTCAAGTCGGGATCAGTAAGCGGGCCGGGGCGGCGGATGACGATCCGGGATTTGTTGCTGGTGGCGCAAATTGCGCTCTGCGCCGTGCTGGTGACTTCTTCGTTCGTCGCCGTGCGCGGACTGGTGCGCTCGCTGCACAGCAGTTTCGGTTTTGAGCCACGGAACGCCATGCTGGTCAACACAGATCTAAGTATGGCCGGCTACAGCGGCGAAAAAGTTCCGGTGATGCAAAAGCGCCTGATCGATGCTCTGGGGGCGATACCCGGCGTACAGTCTGTGGGATCGGTCGACCGGCCACCGTTGCATTACGGCGCGAACACCGCGATCGTCTTTACCGACACTACGACCGATCTGCGGCTGGCCAACGCCGCTGCTGATGTCATGACGTACAACGTATCTCCCGGATACTTCCGAGCAGCCGGAACATCCTTGCTGGCGGGTAGAACTCTCACCTGGCATGACGACAACAACGCTCCCCGCGCAGCGGTCGTGAACCAGGAATTTGCCAGAAAAGTCTTCGGCTCGGCAGCCAACGCATTAGGCGGACATTACAAGCGGCGCGATGGAACTCGTATCCAGGTGGTGGGCATCGCCGAAGACGGAAAGTATGCAAGCCTGACCGAAGATCCGCAGCCGGCAATGTTTCTCCCCATTCTGCAATCGCCAACCAGCTTGACAACGTTGGTGGTGCGCTCGAACCGCGATCCGCAGCAGTTGACGGCAGCCATCACCAGAACAGTGCAGAGCATGGATGCGGGTCTGCCCATTACGATCTTCACCTGGAACCAGGAACTGAATGATGCAGCTCGGTTTGCCTCGCGCATGGCGACGATGGCGCTGGGAGTGATGGGCCTTATGGGCGCGTTGCTGTCGATAGTCGGCATCTTTGGCATGGCGGCATTCTCGGTCAGCAAGCGGCTGCGGGAATTGGGACTCCGCATTGCCCTCGGCGCGCAGTGGACCGAAGTGTTGCACGCAGCATTGGGGCGAGCTTTCAAATTGCTGGCGGTTGGTTCGGCCGCGGGATTGCTCCTCGGTCTGCTGGCGACGCGAGTGTTGGCTTACATCGTGTATCAGGCAACTCCTCGTGATCCGCTGGTGTTGACTGGTGTCGTTATGGTGATGTTGCTGCTGGGGCTGCTGGCGACGTGGATTCCAGCACAACGCGCCCTGTCGGTTGATCCCCTGATCCTGTTGCGTGAGGAGTGAATCGGGGGCTCGCTTCCAAGTGGACGTGTAACGGCTAATCTGACATTCACACGAGGGAACGTACACTCAACTCCTGGATTGTCGGCAATCCGGAAGTCATCCCGCCGCTGCGGAGCGTCGCGTGCATACGGAGTTACCCGAACAGGGTTATGGGTAACTTCGACTCTTCCACCGGCGTCAACCGGCTAACACATTCAAACCGGGATCATATGAGCTCTAAAATGAGCTATACTGAGCCAAGAGGAGTTGGCATGATTGCACCTGAATCCATAGCCGAAATTTTAGGCCTTGGAGCCTCTGTTCGAACGGTTGGTGAACTGGAGTTAGCCGTCTCGCAGGGCTTGCCCAAACGAGCTCTCGAACGTCTCTCCGCTCGCTTGTACGAGGATCGACGGAATGCCAATGCTTACAAGTTTAAGGTGGTTCCACAAGCAACCTGGAAGCGGCGCAGCAAGCGACTATCGGTCGCGGAGAGCGAGAAGACCGAGCGGCTGGCACGAGTGCTCGCTATGGCTGAATATGTTTGGGATGAACGGGGAAAGGCTCGCGATTGGATGAGCAAGCCACACCCGGAACTCAACAACCAAACTCCCCTTGAGGTTGCGCGGACCGAGCTCGGCGCGCGGCGGGTTGAAGACCTTCTTGACAAACTCTACTTCGGCCTGCCGGTGTAAGTGATCGCCTATCGAATTGCAGACGCGCGTCACCCCATCTTCGACACGACCGGCGCCATGCTTCACGGTGGGCGCTGGAACTTCCGAGGTTTGCGGGTCATCTACGCGGCGGAAACATACGCGGGCGCCCTTCTGGAAGTGCTGGTACACTCCAATCTTTCGCAACCACCCAAAAAACATAAGGTCATTCGCATCATTGTTCCAGACAAGGTGGTGATTGAGACTCTCTCCATCACCACCTTGCCGGATTGGTATGCCGAAGATATGCGTGCTTCCCGCGCCTTCGGCGACCGCTGGATTCGCGAGAATCGAACGGCAGTTCTGCGAGTCCCGAGCGTCATCACCACCGGCCGCGAGAACAACCTGCTTTTCAACCCTCTCCATCCCCAATTTGGATTGGTTAAAGCTGGCGGGCCCGAAGCTGTCGATTGGGACGAGCGGCTTTTTAGCCGTTAGAGAGTCGCTGTCAAGGCTGCTGATTTGTCGCAACGGGTATGCTGTCGCCCCCGCTCGATCTAACCCCAATTGCAACACCACTCCACCTCAGCTCCAGTACCCACCGTCACCACCGAAGACCTGCGGCCGCTCGGATGCCAATCTCACCGTCAGCTCACCGAAGAGAGTGTTGGCCCAGGCGAACCACGCCCGTGTGAAGACGTTCGGGTCGTCCTTCTGGAAGGACTCGTGCATAAAGCCGCTGCCGGCTGTGGTGTTGCGCAGCCAGCGAAGGCACTGCCGGATCTCCGCATCATCGGTGGAAGTCAGCGCACGCATGATGATCGACATCGGCCAGATCATATTCAGCCCCGCATGCGGACCCCCTACACCCTCCGCCGCGGTGCCGCGGAAGAAATACGGATTGGCTTCGCTTAGCACAAATTGCCGGGTGCGGTGATAGAGCGGATCATCGATTCCGCAACAGCCGAGATATGGGAGGCTTAATAGTCCCGGTGCATTGGCATCGTCCATCATCAACGAGTTTCCGTAGCCGTCGACTTCATAAGCCCAGATCTCGCCATATTTGGCGTGCTTTGTCTTGCCATATTGGTTGAGCGCCATCTGGACTTCCGCCGCGAGTGCCTGCGCCTCTTCGGCCAGCTTCGCATCTTTGAGAACCTGGTTGGCCAGCGCCGCCAGCTGGCGAAGACTCACCAGCGCAAAGAGATTTGCGGGAACAAACAAAGGATAGGTACAGGCATCGTCTGATGGGCGAAACATGGAGAAGATCATGCCCACCGGGATTGCAGGATTGCCAAATCCATCCAACGCTAACGTATCCGTCGGTGTTTCTGATTCACGTCGGAAGGAATACGGGCCCCTCCCCTGCTTACGCTGTTGCGTGCGGAAGGTTCGTACGATCGTCCACGCCGCCTCCTTCCACTGCGCATCGAAGGGTCCGGTGTCCCCCGTTTGCTGCCAGTAGCCGTACGCCAGGCGGATGGGATAGCAAAGCGAATCCACTTCCCATTTGCGCTCGCCCACTCCTGGATAATGTTTGGTCTTATCGTTCACTGCCCACTTGAGGGGCGCCGCCGTAGTATCGCGCATGAATGCGTTGGCATAGGCGTCGATGAGGATCATGCGCGCCTGGCGGCGCATGACACCCTCCAGCAGTTCGCGCAGTCGATTGTCCCGCTTTGCCAGGGCGAGGTACGGCGTTACCTGCGCCGAGGAATCACGCAGCCACATGGCATCGATGTCGCCGGTCACGATATAGGTATCCGGCTTGCCATCGTGGCTGCCCGGGAAGACGGTGGTGTCCAGCGTGTTGGGGAAGCAGTTCTCGAAGATCGTGGCTAGTGGCACGTCAGGAATCTGTTTTTTTACCTGTTGGATGACTGTCTCGACGGCTTCACTGGTGAAATGCCGTGCCCCCGCGGCAGGCCGGGCATGAGGTAACTCCAGCGGCTTTGTGGTGGCCAGCGAAGGCTCATCCGCCCACATGTGCGATGTAAACGCTAGTGCGGCGGCTCCCTGCAGCCAAGCCCGCCGGCTGATTCCAACCATCCTTATCTCCTCCACACGGTAAACCGATTCCCTAGCACCATGTTCGCAGGGAACGCATCGACGCCGCTCTCGAACAGGTCACCACCGTTGGCACCATATTTCCCCCGATCACGGCGATTCTGTTTGAAAGCTGCTGGTAACAAGGTCTTGAGTGTAAATAATAACTTCACAAAAGAGAGTTGCTGCGGGCGTCGAGTCGCGCCTCCTTTGTCGCCTAACTGATTTAAAATCAGCAAAGTGAAGGCATCAGACTGCGGGTTCGAGGAAGCCCTCCCTTCCCCGGCACTGTTCTCTCTTTATTTCACCCACAACCTGAACCATACCGTGATAGAGTTTTGGCCGGGCATCAATGACCGACATACAACGGCTGAGCTAGCAGTATTGGCCATTCTCCCGTGGCACCCCTGAGGCGTCATTAGCCTTTTCTAACCTCCAGGGATGTCTCCTTGAACGTTGTCCGGGCTTGCGCGAACGGGACCAGGAAAATCAACTTGCCAATGCGAGAGGGGATCACTCTGTATGAAAACGTGGGCGTTGAAACTAATGCTCTTGTGGCTGGTCAGTCCCATCGCTCTCCATGCACAAGGTTTTGGGTTGATCCAAAAGAAGGTCGTGACCATCAACCGGCTCCTTCCTCCTACCGTAAATTTGAATGGCAAGAGAATTCGCGTTGAGGCAACGGCCGACAATGTTCAGAAAGACGGCGACCAATTGCGGTCGTTACTCAAGACCAAGCTGGTCACGCTGATTCAGAAAGACCCGCGTTTCATACTGAATGAGACTTCTCCGCAGACGATCCTGAAATTTACTATCACAAATTTCTACACCGAAAAGTGGACCTCGGGCACTGGGACTTCTCAAAGCGTCTCCAATCGGGGGAAGATTGAAGTGGCCTACCAGGCAATCGATGTCGCCACGGATACGGCCCTTGACTCCGAAAATCTGACGCAGACTGCCGGATATGATCTCGGGCAGACGAGCTTGATGGATTCGTTTCATATGAATAAGAAGAAGACAGCTGCAGAGAGGAGCGAGAACGAAACCAGAGACCAGCTAGTCGATGGCATTGTTGACGCCATGGCGCGGAGGATTGCGCCGCTTGACCAACCCTTCGAAGCACCATTGCCTGGAGGTAAGCTGGAACCCCTATCAAGCCTGGCACTCAGTGGCCGATGGGGTGCTCTGGAAGAACAAGCTGACAAGATGGATAAACTGCCTAAGCCCAACGATGATGCCTATCGTCTCTATCTTTTGGCGCTCGCCAAGGAAGCACAAGCCTACGACCTGACGCGAGAGGCCAACGATCGGGACTTGGGCAAGCGGACTGATATCTCTCCAGCCCAGGCGGAAGGTGAGTTCAAGAAAGCCCAAGCGGATTTGGACGAGGCCGGGACCGTCTACAAACAAATTATTACGGAAAACTCAAAGGAAAAGGACTTTCGTGCGGGTGACACCCGTACAGAAGAAGCCCTGGCGATTTATGCCAAGATCGAACGGTATAAAGCTGAGAACGCCAAAGCGGTGGCGGCCAAAGCTGCACAGGCCGTTCATACGGCAAGCGTGACGCCTGGTCATCCTGACACCGTCGTTAACAGGCGGAGCCCTCTGGAGCAAGTGCTTGATTTTTGTAATCGCGGCTTGGCGGTGGACAGCATAAAGGAATACATCGAGTCTCCCGACTTCATGGCAGATGCAAAAGCCACGAATTACAAATTCAACTTTGCCAACGACTCCGTCAGGCTGCACGACACCTGCAAGCAAAACGCTTCTGTTCTTCAGCATTTGATTCGCAGCCATCTGACTACGGCAACGAGTACTGCGCATAGGTGAGACTGTAACCATGCGGCGGTTTTCGCTCCCGGTACTCGTTGTCTGCGTGTTACTGCCCCTCTCGGCACCCGCCCAGGACGATGGATGCCGGGGAGCGCTGGACGCGCTGAATCGGGTCAAGGAGCAAATCACCCCCGCGCTTTCCACCAACACAACGGCCGGTAAAAAGCGCCTTGAGGTGATGAAGTCTACCCTGGAGAACGGCACCCATCTCTGCAAGGACTTCCCCGAGCTGTGGTTTTATCGCATGGTCGTCTCACAAAGACTCGGCCTCGATAAAGACTATAGGTATGCCAAGGAGAAGGTAGACGAACTTAACTACGGCAGTCATTTTGATCCCTTCACCCTCCCACCGGCCGCGACCGCCCCGCCCGATCTAGCGCTTCGAACCACCACCCGCACCGCTGGGAAATGGGCGCTGGTCGTGGGTATCGATAAGTTTGAGGACAAGAGGGCTCCTCAGCTTAACTTCGCCGTGAAGGACTCTAAGGATTTTGTCGATTTCCTCGAAGACCCACGCGGGGGACGTTTCGATCCGAGCCACATTGTGCACCTCGAGAACGAAGCAGCCACACTGCGAGGAATCAAAGAGGGACTCGGCAAGCTGCGTGTCGAAGCCAAGCAAGACGATCTTGTCGTGCTCTACCTCTCCAGTCACGGGTCGTCGCGGCATATGGATCCCAATGGTGTGAGCTATATCATCACGCACGACACAGACCTGAACGACCCTGCGACGCTCTATGCGACCTCCTTACAGATGATTGACCTGGTGCAGGAAATCAATCGAGAACTCAAGGCCAGTCAAGTGGTCTTGATCCTGGATACCTGCTATAGCGGCGACGCCTTGACGGATCCAACCAAGGTTCCGGATTACGCAGTTTCGAGGGGGTCGTTCCGGGTAGGCAACCCTGATCCTCCGCCAGACCCACAAACGTCTCCATCGTTCAGCGCTGCGTTTGAAAATCTGAAAGTGGGGCATGGAAGAGCAGTCATCACCGCCAGTCGCGCGAATGAATCATCGTGGGAGAGCACTAAGCTGCAGAACGGCTACTTCACGCATTACCTTCTCGAGGTCTTGCGAGAGCATCACGGGGCCGACAGCCTCGATCATGTGTTTGCGCAAGTACAAACGCGAGTATCCTCGCGGGTGAAAGCGGAACTCAATGCCAGCCAAAACCCCAGCTTCGAGTTCAGCGAACATGCAGACTCCATCGTTCTGGGCGGCACCGAAATCAACTAGAGATGACCCTCGCGCCGTCGGGACCGGCCACGATAGCCACGGACGCTAGTCCGAGAAAGAGCCCGTGCTCGACCACGCCCGTCATGCTTTTTATGGTGTGCGCCACGGCGGCGGGATCCAGGATCTCCCCGTAGTGGCAGTCGAAGATGTAGTTGCCTTCATCGGTAATGTAGGGTGAGCCGTCTTTCGCACTACGTAGCATTGGATGGGCCCCAATATCTTCGAGCTTCTTCTTGACCGGCGAAGCCGCGAACGGAATTACCTCCACGGGAAGTGGAAAGCGCCCCAGGCGCTCGACGATTTTGTGTTCGTCGGCCACGATCACCAGGCGATGCGAAGAGGCGGCTACGATTTTCTCGTGCAGCAAAGCGCCCCCGCCACCCTTGATCAATGCCAGGCCCGGAGCCACCTCGTCGGCGCCGTCGATGGTCACATCGGTATAGCCCACTTCATCGAAACTGGTGAGTGGAATGTTCAGCGACCGCGCCAGCTCTCCACTCGCGCGGGAGGTAGGTATGCCGCGAATCTTCATGCCATCGCGGACCAGCTCCCCAAGAAACTGGATGGCGAAGGTTGCGGTCGAGCCGGAACCCAACCCGACGACCATCCCATCCTTAACGTATTCCAGGCTCTTTCGAGCAGCAACGGCCTTCTCAGTATCGGTTAGGGTCATGATGCACGCAAAGCCCGAGAATACATCAGGCGGGTGAAACCGCTCATCAGAAGGTTGATGCCGACGATCGTACCCAGCGCCCACACTGCGCTGGCCGGCCAGCTCTTCCAGATCATCACTGCCAGTATAAGGGTCACGAGCCCGTCAAATAAAAGCCAACCGGAACCGGGAGCGCTGCGGAGTTGAAAATAGGTCACGATGTGAAAGATGGCTTCTACGAAAAACAGGACGGCTAATGCCAGGGTCAACGACACCAGGCTCAGCTTGGGATGCATCAACAGGTAAACGCCGGCAATCAGATACGCGCAACCTACCAGCAATCGCCAGAAGAAGCCGCCTGTGGAGCGCGCGGCGAACGTACCTGCCAGGTGGACGACGCCGGCGATGATGACCAGGATGGCGACGGCAATCGCGATCGCGACCCCCGCCTCAAAGGGCAAAGCCAAGGCGAAGAATCCGACAATAATCAGCAGAATGGCCCACCAGGTGGGAAACGAGCCGGCTGTTCGTAACACGGTGCTCGGCGATGTGACCATGATCTCAGCTCCTTAATGCTTCCATGACGCCGCCACCAGCATAAGCGTTTCTGGCTGGTTGCGGATACAAATTCAGGAGCCGCGGCCGGGCCAGAATGATTTCAGCATGATACCGGGTAACGGCACGCGCTATCCTGAGTTTGCGCTGCCGTTTCCTGAGTGGGCGGCAAAGACCGCAATATTCACCTGAAGGAGATCCATGTCGAACGATTTGCGCAGTTTTCTCACGCTCCCGTATGAAGCGCTCGAAGAGTTGAACTTGCAAGCGAAAGAGCAGCGAAAGAATCGTATTCCCCTGGAGCAGATCCGGGAGGAACGGATCAAGTACCTGACCGACGAGAAAGGCATTAAGGCCGTCACCGTTCTTTTCAGCGACCTTGAAGGCCGTCTGCACATGCTCGACTACGACAAGAAATTCATCATCAAGAGCTGGGACAACCTGACCTTCGACGGCTCTTCCATCCGTGGATTTTCCGCCCAGCGGGAAAGCGACCTGCGGCTGGGCATTGACTGGAGCGCCTTCTACTGGGTACCCGCCGACTTTTTCGGAGCCGGCAAGGTCATCGTCTTCGGCGAAGTCATCGACAAGAGTGGAGCGGTCTACCCTGCAGACATCCGCAGCGTGCTCAAATCCTATGCCACGGAACAGCACGAGAAGAACGGCTATACCCTCAACGCCGCTAACGAAATTGAAGGTTTCCTCTTCGAGGGGATTGATGCCGAGCGGCGCTACCCGGAGACGGGCAAGTTCGAGTATGTGAATACCGGCGGATACTACCACTCTCTCCCAGGCGACCCGCTGCGAACCTTTATCGACACCACAGCAGAGGTGCTGCGCTCGATGGGGTTTGAGAATGAAAAGGACCACCCTGAGGTCGCGCCTTCGCAGTTTGAGATCAACTACGGCTACGGCGAGGTCGTTGCCGCCGCCGACCAGATCCAGCTCTACAAGCTCATCTGCCGCCAGGTAGCCACCGGCATGGGGTGCTCCGCCTCGTTTCTGCCTAAGCCGGTCATTGGCGTCAACGGTAACGGGATGCACACCAATGTGTCCGTGAGCAAAGACGGCAAGAACCTTTTCTGGGATCCCGAAGGAGAAGAGAAGCTTGGCCCGATGGCGTGGTGCTTTATCGATCGCATCCTCTCCAGCGCAAATGATCTCTGCCTGATCCTGAACGCCAGTGTGAATGCGTACCGCCGGCTCGATCCGCACTTTGAAGCGCCCAATCAGATTAAGGCGTCGCCTATCGATCGCGGCTCCATGGTGCGGGTGCCCATTGCCAATGAAAAGAGCTCGCGAGTGGAAGTCCGGTCGGTCGGTCCGGATGCCAATCCTTATATGGCGTTGTATTCCATCTTCCGCACCGGCATCGACGGGGAAATTGCCAAGATCAAGGACCTGCGCCAGGCCAAACGCTACCTGCCCGACAACGTGTACACATCGATCGACGATTTTCGCAGATCGAAATGGACCACGACCCTGTTGGGAGCGGATGTAAAGGCCCGTTACGCTGACCTGAAGCAGGCCTCGGCGGACCGATGCGCGCGCCTGCTCGGCAGCCTGATCAAGGTTCCCGAGATCCAATTCCATCACGATGTGTATAACCAGTTTCTGTGGAACCAGTTCTGAGCGCAGGAAAAACCAAAGGTAAACAACGGACGGGTGCCCCAGGTCTCGCTTTTGAGACCTGGGATCTTCCTGGCAGAGGTCCATCAAGTCCCCTGGACATAACCCCAGGTGAAACAAATCTTCACCGGCTGAAGCCGGG
>Ga0302325_10033166_pt1 | contig 10585 bp, 9 predicted proteins | sample Palsa_T0_2_FD_201948 | JGI IMG/M metagenome (GOLD analysis project Ga0302325, IMG submission 201948) | Peat permafrost microbial communities from Stordalen Mire near Abisko, Sweden - Palsa_T0_2 | ecosystem: Environmental > Terrestrial > Soil > Palsa > Peat permafrost | place: Sweden: Abisko...
CCTATTCATGTGGCAATCTCGCTTATAGTGGATATCCCGTCACTTTTAACGCATTCGGAATCGATCCAAGTGGCTGGGAAAACCTCCTCGAGACCCCCACTGGTTATGGCAATTGTTCTTTTACCGTGCCGGGTTACGAAATGGAGGAATTGATCGACTCGACGACTTCGACCAATGGACTGAACCCGCTGCCCAATGGTTCAATCACCGTGTCTTGGTTTGCTAATTGCTCGAATTTTGATCCGTTCTACGGATATTATGGCTCCCCTCCGTATTACACAGGAGGTGGCCCTTTGACTAACCCAAAGACCGGGGAGCAGGAAGTATATGCGACGTTTTTGCGCGATGGTGTCAATTTCGGTCCTAACACCTCTGGAACTCCAGCACCTTATGGCAGCGCAGATAATCCTCTGCAGGCATATTATACCATAGATGTTACAGGCTTAAAAAGCTTGTTTACCAATACACCCTTTGTGGTTGAGTGCATTGCATCGGCTGATTCCATGTACGTGTTGACTAATGCCTTGGTCACCGATGTTTCCAATTCCATCACTTATGCGTTGCCCTATCCGAGCACTCCGCCAGTGAACAATGCAGGGGGTGCGCCATGGACTCGAGGTAACGGTGGTGGTCTGAGTTTGTCTAGCGGCGTATTCTCGAATGCTGATCATATCCACATTGCAAGCGCCCCACCACAACATGGCGGCACTGGGAGCCCGCCTGACGGTTTTGATAATGCCGGCACAATTTCTGGCTTTATCATTACCGACAAACCCGTCGTATCCATGCCTCCGCAATCTGTTCCGCTGGCCGCAGTAGGAGACTCGGTTACCCTGAGTGCCTACGCCATTGGTGTTCCGCCGCTTTCCTATCAATGGCGCTTCAATGGGCAACCTATCGCCGGGGCAACGACTTTGACCAACGTCATTTCCTCTCTCACCGCCGCCATCGCTGGGACTTATGATCTGGTTGTCACCAATACTTATGGATCCGCCACCAGCCGGGGTGCCATTGTCGGTGAAATATTGGCTCTGAGTTCCGTAGGTGCAAATATTGTTTATGATTCCAATCCGGGCTCGCTTCAGAGCGACGGAATCAACATGGGCGCTACCTGGCAAGCTTCGAATTCGGACGGCACCCTCACCCGCACGGGCGTCATGTCTTTTTCAGCCGAGCAGACGAACGGTATCATGGTTCCAGACAACGCTGTTTTTGACGCCGCCACCAATGGCACCGTTACTTTCTGGATGCTCTCAGCCGGAACCGATGGAAATGCGCCCGGCAACAACGGAGCCGCGATTTACGGCCGCACCTCTGGCACAGCCCCAGAGTTTCTGATCTATCAGGACGACAGTTCAGGTGTCTTGACCTACACAGATCCAGGTCTTGACGCATTCAACTCCAGCAAGAATGTATCCGACAGCAAATGGCATTTTGTCGCGTTAACCTTCGACAATTCCGCGACTGGCGTGGCCGCATTTTACATTGATGGCGTTCTGGACACGGCCAACACCAACGCCGAGGCTTGGTCATGGCCTTCGGGATCGCCGACCGAGATTGGCTATACCACGGACACCGCCTGGAGAGATTACAATGGCGTGCTGGACGACGTTCGTTTTTACAACGCTATTCTGTCGCCGAGCGAGATCAGCTCCATCTTTGCGGCTGGCAATTCAGTCGTCACCGCAGATCCTGCCGCGTTGCAACTGGAGTTGAACTTTACCAGTGCTCCCGGTGGAGCCCTTGTTTTTAGCTGGTCCGACCCGACGGTCGTCCTGCAAACCGCCACCTCGTTGGAGGGCCCATGGGTGAACGTGACCGGGGCGGCTTCCCCTTACACTGTTGTGCCGGCCGGGAACCAGCAATTCTTCCGTTACAGCTACACCGGCCACGCGCCCCAAGCGTGGATTAGCAATCCGTTCTTGATGTAATCAGCAATTTTCAAATATCGCAGGGCGGCGCTTCGGCGCCGCCTTTTTTTAGTGATCGGTTGCTCGTCCAGTTTCGGCGTGATTAAAAGTGGGTGAGGTTTCACTGGACGATGCAGTGGCTTTTGGGGAGCGCGACCGTCCCGGTCGCCGTTTTCGGCGTCCCGCCGAAAACTCTTAGAGCCCGCAGATGCTCTGCCATCAGCCAGCACCGAATGCGGAGGAGACTGGCTGGCGAGACGCCAACCAGAGGGACCGGGACGGTCGCGCTCCCCAAGCTGCTGAGAGTCCAGGTCGTAATGCAAAATAAAGGATTGCTTTGTTGGCACCAAAAGCACATTCTTTTTGTGGTCATTCTCCCAGCGTAACGGATCGGAGGAAAGGCTCGCGTGGGATATGGCCAGTCATGCCCAATCGATTTTCATCGCAGTCCGAGGCAGGTCGTTCACCAGCCGTTGCCGATGCACAGCGAGTCGGCGCTTTTACCCTCATTGAGTTGCTCGTGGTGATCGCGGTCATCGCCATTCTGGCCGCTCTGCTATTACCAGCGTTGTCCAAGGCCAAAGACCAGGCCATTCGGACTAATTGCAAAAACAACGAACGCCAACAAATCCTGGCGCTGACGATGTACGCCCACGAGAATAAAGACTTTTTGCCGGACGATACCGGGGCTCATCAGCCCTGGGACATGAAGGAATCGGACGGAACCTATTTGGCCGCAGGCGGCGCGCCTTATAAGGTTTGGTATGACCCCGGCACCTTCATGGCCTATGGCGACACCGATTTTCTCCAATGGTGGAATAATACCGGGGTGGAATTTGACGATGACGATGCGCGCCGGGTGATCGGATACGCCGAGACCTTTTATGGTATTTCCTTGTATGCCGATGCCGAAGGTTGGCAATTCAGCACCAACATAAACCAAAAGATGTCCATCGTGTCGATCACGGATTACGACCGAACATACACGATCCAAGCTTCATCCAGGGTGCTGCTGGCCTGTTCCACCATTACGACTGCGGGCAGCCTATCCGACACTTACAGGATTATGGAGACTTACCAATGGACCGGCCTGCCGCACTCGTCTGATCCTGATGTGCCCGGCACCAAGACGTTCACCAGCGCCCACATGCAGAACGCCCGCGTTCCTGCTGGAGGAAACTTGGGTATGATTGACGGCCATGTCGAGTGGCGCAACTTCAAGCAGTTCCAGCCGCGCGCGGGTGGCAATGGCTACGGCCCTTGCTTTTATTATTAGGGTGCCGAGGTAGGGACGGATCGCCGAGCCGTCCGCGGTCGCCTCGGCGAGGCGACCCTACCAAAAGCTTATTTACGCCCGGGTTGCGCCGCCAGTCAGATTCGCAGTTGAATTCGTTTCCCCACCCAGTTAGCCTTTCGGCGAGTATGGATAAATTAAGTGTCAATCAGCTCAATGTGAAGAACCAGCGCGTCCTGGTGCGGGTGGATTATAACGTCCCCATGGAGGAAAAGGACGGAAAAATGGTCATCAACGATGACACACGCATCAAGGAGACTTTACCCACTTTGCGTCTGCTGATCGAGAAGGGTGCCAAAATCATCCTCGCGGCCCACCTTGGACGCCCCAAAGGCAAACGAGAGCCTTCCATGTCGCTCCGCCCGGTGGCGGAAAAGCTTTCGGGAATGATTGGGCGCCCGGTCGGTTTCGCCGAAGATTGCGTCGGCGAAACAACGGAAAAGGCCGTGGCCGCGCTCAAGCCCGGCGATATTCTACTTTTGGAAAATGTCCGTTATTACAATGAGGAGGAGGCGAATGATCCGGCGTTTGCGGAGAAGCTGGCACGTCTGGCTGACCTTTATGTCAATGACGCTTTCGGGGCGGCTCACCGCGCCCATGCCTCGACCGAAGGTGTGGCGCGGATCATTGCCCAACGCGGTGGAAAATGCGCCGCAGGCTTGCTCATGGAAAGGGAACTGCAATATCTAGGGCGGGAATTGGAGAATCCGGCTCGCCCCTTTGTGGTTATTCTCGGGGGCGCGAAAGTATCCGACAAAATCAAGGTTATTGACCGACTTTTAGACATGGCCGATACAATTTTAATCGGGGGCGCGATGGCTTACACTTTCAAGCTGGCACAGGGACGCAAGGTTGGAAAATCATTGTCCGAGCCGGACAAACAGGACGTCGCTCGCGCCGCGATGGAAAAAGCCAAAGCGCGCAAAGTCCAGTTTTTGCTGCCGTCGGATAACATCATCGGCACGCCAGTCAATACCGGCAAACTCAACAAAAAGGGCAAGCCGATTATTGAGATCCAGAACCCCAAAACCAACACCCAGCCCGATATTCCGGACGAGACCGAAGGATTGGACATTGGCCCCGAGACGGCCAAGCGCTATGCCGAAGTTATTCTGCAAGCGAAGACGATTATTTGGAACGGCCCCATGGGAATGTTCGAAGACGCGCGTTTTGCTGAAGGAACCAACACGGTGGCGCGCGCTGTGGCCGAAGCGACATCCAAGCATGGGGCCAAGAGCATTATTGGCGGCGGCGACAGCGTCAAAGCGCTGAACAAAGCTGGTTTGGGGGACAAGGTAACTTTTATGAGCACCGGCGGCGGCGCCAGCCTCGAATTTTTGGAGGGACGGGTTTTGCCCGGAGTGGCAGCGCTTTCCGATAAATCCTGATGAACAAAGAACGCAAACTTATTATCGCCGGCAATTGGAAGATGAACAAAACGGCTGACGAAGCGTTGGCTTTGATCAAGGGCCTCAAAATTGAGTTGGCCCACGTCAAGGAAGTGGACGTTGTGGTCTGCCCGCCTTTCACGGCCTTGGCCGATGTTTCCAGGGTTGTGCTCGAAAGCAATATCCGCCTGGGGGCGCAAAACATGAGCGAGCACAAACACGGAGCGTTCACGGGAGAGATCGCGGCCGGGATGTTGAAGGAGTTCTCCGTGTGCTACGTCATTCTGGGCCATTCCGAACGCCGCCAATACCAGAAGGAAAGCGACGAATTAATTTCCAAGAAGGCCCACGCCGCGCACGCCGCCTCGTTGAAGCCGATCGTGTGCATTGGCGAAACGCTGGCGGAACGGGAATCCGGGCTGATGGAAAAAGTTCTGGCCACGCAAGTTCGCGGCAGCCTGGCCGGCCTGACTCACCATCAAATTGACGAAACAGTGATCGCTTACGAGCCCATATGGGCCATCGGCACGGGACGCAACGCCACCTGCGCGCAGGCGCAAGAAGCGCATGCCTACATCCGTGGCTTGCTGACGGAAATGTTCGGAGAAGCCTCAGCTAGGCGCGTGCGCATTCAATACGGTGGCAGCGTTAAACACACCAACGCGCGCGAATTGATGGAGTTGCCAGATGTCGATGGGGCGCTGGTGGGCGGAGCAGCACTGGACGTACGCAGTTTTTCTGATATAGTCAAAAACTCGATTTGAGATAACACAATGAATATTTTATACGGATTCCTGACAGTGTTAATGTTCGTGGACTGCATTTTCCTCGTTCTCCTGGTGCTTTTGCAATTGCCTAAGAAAGAGGCTGGTGCAGGCATGGCTTTCGGCGGCGCAGCCACCGACGCCCTGTTCGGGGCCGGTTCGGGCAATGTGCTGACCAAGATTACCAAATATGTCGCCGGGATATTTTTTGGGCTGGCTATTCTGATGGCTTTCATGGCCTCCCACAAAAGCCAAAGCTCAGCCGCCGCGCTCGCGCAATCGTTGCTCCAACAAAGCTCTGGAGCCAAACCCGCCGCTCCTCCGGCGACGACTTCCTCCACCACACCGGAGCCCGCGCCTTCCGCGACGCCGCCCGGAAGTGGATTGTTGCAGTTATCGAATGTGGCTCCGCTGCCGTCAACCAACGGCACGCCCACTGTCAGTACTAATCGTTAGTACGGGAGTTGAAAGGCCATGTGGCCTTTGAGACTTTTGCCGGCCTCGACCAGCAATACATAGTCGGTATCGACTTCCAACGGCTCGGGCACGGCCGTGGATATTTCAGGCTTCATGCCAGCAATGGTAGCCCCATAACCGAAAGAGGTCGTCGGCACGGGCTTATCCGCCGCGACGAGATGCCAGAGGGGGTGAGGATACTTGTTGGTGCGGGCGTCTTCAGCCTCTACCACTTCTATGGAAGTGAGCGGGCAAGGGTTGGGGAAACGGAAAATGACCCCCGGAGTATCACTGTGGCCAAGCAGGGACGCCCGAGATTTCTCCATAAAAATTTGAATTTTAGGCCGCTTGTGCCAGTCGATAAAGAAGGCAAGGTAGGCGCCGGCCAAGACCAGAGCCGCGCAAACCAGTAAAACAGTTCTCTTATTCATCTCTGTTAGAGGACACGATTGAAGGGTGAATTATTCGATTTAGTTTGGGCCTGAAGCCAATAAAGCCGATAGATATCTATGAAAAAAATTGCGATCAGATGGAAACTCGACGGAACGAAGGAGAGTTCGGCCTTCACCTTGATTGAACTTTTGGTGGTCATTGCGATCATCGCGATTTTGGCCAGCATGCTTTTGCCTTCACTGAGCTTGGCCAAACAAGCCGGCCAGCGGATGTCTTGCCTCGATAACGAAAAGCAATTGGGCTATTCCTTCACGATGTACGCCTCCGACAACAGCGGGTTTTTTCCACCGCGCAGCGGCACCAATCGCTGGCCGCAAATCCTTTATACTTATTACAAGAACGTCTCCGTCCTGGTGTGTCCGGTCGATGCCAGCCATAATCCACAAAGCGGTACTGACCCGAACACCAACAACGTTGCCGACACCGCGCCTCGCACCTACATGATTAACGGCGCCAACGATTATTTCTTTCAAACACTGGATACGGCGTCTTTTCAGACCTTTATGAACGGGAACTGGCCGCAAGGCCTCCCCGATGGCAGGATTCAATTTCCATCCGACACGATTATTTTCGGAGAGAAAAAGCCGGTCTCGACCCAGTATTTTATGGATCTGTTGGAATTAAGTGGCACCGAGGGCAATGATTGGACGGAATTGAACCAAGTCACACATACGGAAGGTTCGGATTACGCTTTTGCTGACAGCAGCGCCCGCATGGTTAAAGCATATCGAGACCTCGGTCCTACTTACAATTTATGGGCGATTACCGCCAGTGGTCGCACCAACTACGCTGCTGCTTTGAGCGGCAACTAATTTCAATTCGGCTTCATCATTCTTAGATCTAGCCCGCCCGTGCGCAGCGTATAGGCCTGTTATGCGGATTGCCCCGCCAAGCCCGATCCTGGGAAAAAGAGCGCAACTGTCTTAAAAAGCTGCTTCGAATTTGCATTGACGGCGAACCTTGCGTCATTACGATTCTGCCTTAACTTCGGTAAATAACTATCGGGAAGTTTAGAAAGACATCGAAAATATGGCAGTAAAAATTGCAATTAATGGTTTTGGACGCATTGGACGCCTGGTCTTCCGGGCTATCGCCGAGGAGGGCATGATTGGCAAAGACGTGGAGGTCGTGGCCGTCGGCGACATCGTTCCCGCTGACAATCTGGCTTATCTTGTCAAATACGATTCGACCCAAGGACGCTTTCGCGGAGAAGTTTCTTCCCGCAAATCCTCGCCCGACAAACCTGAGGACGACATTTTGGTGGTCAACGGAAATGAGATCCAAGTGGTCAGCGCCAAAGACCCGTCTGGCCTGCCCTGGAAACAACTGGGCGTTCAATTGGTTATCGAATCCACCGGCCTTTTCACCGATGGCGAGAAAGCCAAAGGCCATCTGGCCGCCGGCGCCAAGAAAGTCATTATTTCTGCCCCAGCCAAAAATGAGGACGTGACTTTAGTCATGGGCGTCAATCATAAGAAGTATGACCCGGCCAAGCACAACATCATTTCCAACGCCTCTTGCACCACCAATTGCCTTGCGCCATTGGTGCATGTGCTGCTCAAGGAAGGGTTCGGCATCGAGGAAGGGTTGATGACCACCATTCACGCCTACACCGCCACGCAAAAGACCGTGGATGGCCCCAGCAAGAAGGATTGGAAGGGCGGACGAAGCGCGGCCATTAATATCATTCCCTCCACCACGGGTGCCGCCAAGGCCGTGGGCCTGGTTTGCCCGGAAGTTAAAGGTAAATTGACAGGAATGTCCTTCCGCGTCCCCACTCCGACTGCATCCTGTGTCGATCTTACGGTGCGCACGGCTAAGGATACCAGCTACGCTGAAATCTCAGCGGCGATGAAGAAAGCCAGCGAAACCTATTTGAAAGGCATCTTGGACTATACTACGGACGAAGTGGTCAGCTCGGATTTCATTCACTGCCCCTCGTCATCGATCTTCGACGCAGGCTCGGGCATCGAATTGAACAAGCGCTTTTTCAAACTGGTCAGTTGGTACGACAATGAATGGGGTTATAGTTGCCGCGTGGCCGATTTGGTCAAGTATATGCTTTCCGAGGGGATAGCGCCTGATGAAGGCCACCGAGTCTGTTAATCCGGCTCCGTAAGCATTCAAGATCAGCGTGAGGGAAATACGGGACATGAAATTGGCTCCCCGTTAGTGATTGCAGATTTGCGTCCGATGGATTAGCGTCAATGCGTGACTGCGGTTGCGGAAATTGAATCAGCCATTGAAAAGCTCTCGGCCGCTGAGGTGAAAGAGCTGGCTGTCTGGTTGGACGAATATCAACAAATGGTCAACGCTTCCGCAGAAATATTCACCCTTTACGACCAAGAAGAAGGGGCGGCTTCGTAATGGCTTCGGCCAGGCGTGGCGAAATCTGGTTGGTGGATTTAGGGATGGTACAAAAGACTCGTCTTGCTGTAATATTGAGTGTTGCCTTTTTGGATCATGAGCGTGCTGTGGTAACTTACGTTCCTCGCACTGCCATGGTTCGCGGCACTCGATTTGAAGTCGACCACCAAGTTCGCGGATTTGATGCGGGCGTATTCGATGCTCAGGGTTTAGGCGGCGTTCCAGTCACCAAGCTTGTTCGCAATTTGGGGGTGCTCGATTCAGCAACGTTCGAACAAGTGGAAGTAGCGGTCAAAAACTGGCTCGGACTTCGCTAAGGGCAAGGAACAACATTGGAAATAACTGCCACGGCATCAAGCGAAGTGCCTATTTGCATCCAAAGCATCGGCATTCTGCCAAATCTGCTTGCTCAGATCGTCAAAGCGTGCGAAATAGTTGGTCTGATTACTTTGCCTCGGTAGCTCAGTTGGTCAGAGCAGTTGACTCTTAATCAATTGGTCGTCGGTTCGACTCCGACCCGGGGCACCAATCTAACTAAAAGAACCCCATACCCTTATGTTCGGATTCAGATTCAAGAAAAAGCCCGCCAATCTGATCAACAAGCCCTACGATCCTGCCGCTTGGCAGGAACGCTTTGATGTTCAGGCCCTGCAAAGCGTCTATGACAAATCCGGGTGGCAGGGCCCAGCCGGCGAATGGCGCCAACGGAGCGTGGACCAATTGGCGCAACGCATCTTGGAACTCTTCACTCTCAACGGCAAGCCGGTTCGAGTCCTCGATGTGGCCTGTTTCACTGGAGACTATTTGGGCCGCGTCATGGAAAAGAAAGATATGGGTTCGATGCTCAATTACACCGGCGTGGACGTGACCCCCAAATACGTGCAACGTTGCACGGAGCGGTGGAAACATCTGTCCAATGCGACTTTCCAAGTTGCTTCCGCGTTGCAACTCGGTTTCCCGGAAAAGCATTTCGACATTGTTTTCAATTCAGGAATGCTTATCCATGTCGCCGATCCTGAAACTTGCATTCGTGGGTTTGCGCGTGTCGCAAAGCATTTCATGCTGATCGAAACGACTGTGGATCCCAGGATGAAGGAGGATTTTCGGGATGAAAACAAAAGCGGTGAAAATTTCATCGACCGAGTCTATCGGCCTGGCTATATCGAAAAGTTCATCGCCGATGTCTCGGATGTCGTGAAAAGAACCGATATTCCCTATCAACACAACATCTCATCTTTGTATACCTGCAAGCCGCGATAATTGTGTGTCAGGTTCCCGCAAGGCGAGTGAAGAACATTTTATTTGTCACAGGCACTGACACGGGGGCCGGCAAAACCGTCTTGACCGCCCTGCTGCTCGACTTTCTTCGGAGTGAAGGAATTCGCGTGCTGGCCATGAAACCGTTTTGCTCCGGTCCGCGCGGCGACGCTGTCCTGCTGCACGGATTGCAGAAGGGATGTTTGACTCTGGACGATGTCAATCCTTTCTATTTTGACAGGCCTTTAGCGCCCGCCGCCGCCGGACGCGGCCAAGTTTCGTTGACAGTGGCTCTGAGAAAAATCCGCGACTTGGCCCGGCGCTGCGATCTGCTAATTGTCGAAGGAGTGGGAGGACTAATGACACCTTTGGGAGCCGAATACTCGGTTCGAGACTTGCTCCAACGGTTAAATTGCCGAGTTTTCGTAGTTTGCCAGAACCGTTTGGGGGTTATAAACCACACTCTGCTGACGGCGGAAGCATTGCAAATGGCTGGAATAAAGGTGTTTACCATTGTGATGATGGGTGTGAATAAACCCGACATCTCTGCGAAATCAAACCCTCGAATGATCCGCCAAAGACTGCCCTTAATACCCCTTTTTTGCCTGCCCTATATGGGAAAACGAGCCTCTAAGGTTGAGGAAGTGAAAAATAATGTAAAATATTTGAAAAAAACGCTTGCACGCCTCGTTGGGG
>Ga0302325_10033168_pt1 | contig 10584 bp, 7 predicted proteins | sample Palsa_T0_2_FD_201948 | JGI IMG/M metagenome (GOLD analysis project Ga0302325, IMG submission 201948) | Peat permafrost microbial communities from Stordalen Mire near Abisko, Sweden - Palsa_T0_2 | ecosystem: Environmental > Terrestrial > Soil > Palsa > Peat permafrost | place: Sweden: Abisko...
GCTTCGCGCACTGCCATGGAGATCTTCATGATCTCCTCGTCGTCAAAACCAGCCTCGGTCGCCATGCGACTGGCCGTCTCTTCGGCGCTGTTTACCGTCTCCAACGTCGAATCGAGCGTATAGGAGACGCGTTCTGCGGACATAAGAATCAAGAATTCCCGATCGGCCCTTCGCCTCGTCGGCGACAACCACACCGAGTCAAAGTGCTGTTCCGAAGCACTCAGCGGGCGAATTGTGAGTTTGCCTGTAGGTGGCGGAAAAGTCAACGCGAGCAACTCCAAGATTCTGGATCTAACTTTGATGCGACGCCGGAAACGTGGAATACTCAAAACGCTAGCTGAAATTGGCCCGGAGGGTCAGTGACTGACATCATGACTGGCGGATACGAAGAGAAGGCTGTCGAGAGCAGCCAGCACTTTGCAAATTATATTCCGATACCCTACGGATGTATGACGCTCGTCGCGCCGATTCTAGGCGCGCTGATTCTCGTCGCGCTGACGATGGCAGTTGTTCTTCGCTAGTGAACGCGATGGTGAGGCCGGAGTGGGCCGTTCATCGCAAAGGCGTCAGCCTTCTCGCACATTGTGCACCGCGGCGAAGAAGCGCCTCAATTTCGTCGCGTCCAGCTTGCCATCGGTGCGCACGCCGGAACACAAGTCTAGGCCGAACGGGCCCACTGCTTCGATTGCTTCGGCTGCGTTCTCGGGCGTGAGCCCACCAGCAAGAAACAACGGGATGTCGATGCTTTCGCGGATGGCGCGGCTCAGGCTCCAGTCATGCGTTCTGCCCGTGCCGCCCAATTCCTTGACTGCAAGTTTCTGGTTGCCGGAATCGAGCAGGATTGCATCTACGTGCGGCGAGACGCGCACGACTTCTTCGACCGACTCGGGGCCGGTCACGTGGACGACCTGTACGATTTTGATGCCGGGAAGAGCATCCTTCAGATCGCGATGTGTGCCAACGGTGAGATGATCGCAAATCTGAATCGTATTGGTGCGGCAGAAGCGCTGTTGCTCAATGATGCCGGCAACGCTTTGGCGTGAGGTCAGCAGGAACGTCCCGATGGGCGGGGGAACAGTCGCAGCAATCTCTGCGATCTGCTCGTCGCTGATTACGCCCGGCCCGCTCGGCATGCGTGAAACCAGGCCCAGTGCGGAAGCTCCGCACTCGATGGCCAGCGCCGCTTCGTCAACACCCGAGATGCAACAGATTTTTACTCGCGGCGTGAAAATTGGATTCATGGGAGGTTTTGGGACAGGCCTGCAAAATTATTCGCCGTATGGGACCCAGATATTCTTGACCTGAGTGGCGTGCTCAAGAAACCACCGTCCCTCGGCGAGTTTGGAGTTGAACCAGTCGATGGCGCGGCCTTCGTTCGTCCACACCTGCTTCAGATTGCCGATCGACATCGCCTTCGCAGCCGCGGCGCTGGCTTCATCGCCAAAGCACCATATGGCATCGACGTCGTCGTGTTCAGCTAGCGGCTTGAGCAATTGCGACGCGTATCCGGTCACAATATTCAGCGCGCCGCCGGGCAGGTCGCTGGTGTCGAAAACCTGATAAAGGTCCCCCGCGATCAGCGGATAAACTTCCGACGGAACCGCGATCACGGTGTTTCCAACCGCAAGAGCTGGCATTACGAGAGAAAGAAAACCGAGCAACGGCGCTTCGCGCGGACAGATGACGCCCACCGTTCCGAGCGCTTCATTCATCGCAATCGCGATATTACGAAATGGAGGATTGTGCACCGCGCCGTCAAACTTATCGGCCCATGCCGCATAAGAAAAAATGCGCTGGACGCTGAGATCGACTTCTGCGGTAGCTTGCTTTTCACCGACTGCGGCCGCCAGGCGCTGCATAATCTCGTCACGGCGCTGAGAAAGATTCTCCGCACAGTAGTAAAGGACTTGGGCGCGATTGTGCGCCGTTGCCTTCACCCATGCCGTCGCTTTGCGCGCAGCCTCGACCGCATTGCGAATGTCCTTGCGATTGCCGAGCGGAGCCTCGCCGAGCAAATCGCCGTCAGCGGCTCGTACTTCCATGCTATAGCCAGAATCGGGTCGAGCCTGCTTGCCGCCGATGTAGAGTTTTACCGTTCGATCGATGGCCGGAGTCGAGATGCCAGACGCTGTCGAGTCGTCGTCCGAATCCAATTCAGTTGGCGCTGGTGCCTTGTGCTCGGGCAGCGCCGGCGCATTCTTGAACCACGCCGGCTCGAGATATTCGAGCAAGCCTTCGCGTCCTCCCTCGCGCCCGTAGCCGCTTTCGCGATAGCCGCCGAAGCCGCACGCAGCGTCGAACAGGTTTGTGCAATTTACCCAAACCACACCTGCCTTGATTTGGGCGGCAACGTGCAGCGCAACATTGATGCTCTCGCTCCAGACGCAGGCGGCCAATCCGTAGACTGTGTTGTTCGCCAGCTCAACCGCTTCGGATGGCGTGCGGAAGGTCATCGCCGCCAGCACCGGCCCGAAGATTTCCTGCTGCGCAACAATCGAGGTCGGATGCACATTGCTCAGCAACGTCGGCGGATAATAGAACCCGCGCGCCGGCAATGTGACTTGCGGCTGCCAGCAGGTCGCGCCGTCAGCTACACCTTGATCGACGAGTTTGCGGATGCGGTCGAGTTGCACGCGCGCCACGATGGCGCCGATGTCAATCGCTTTATCGAGAGGCGCGCCGATGCGCAGCGTACTCATGCGATCCTGGATCTTGGCGATCAGAGGCTCAGCGATGCTCTCCTGCATTAACAGGCGCGAACCTGCGCAACACACTTGACCCTGATTGAACCAGATGCCATCGACCAACCCCTCGACCGTGCTGTCGAGGTCGGCATCTTCGAAAACGATGAAAGGAGATTTCCCGCCGAGTTCGAGCGAAAGTTTCTTGTGGCTGGTAGCGGTCGCTGCGCGAATCGCACGCCCGACCTCGGTCGATCCGGTGAACGCGATCTTGTCTACATCTGGATGCTTGACCAGCGCCTCGCCGGTCGAGCCATCTCCGGTAACAATGTTCACCACACCCCCGGGCAAGCCAGCTTCCTGGCAGATTCCGGCGAAAGCGAGAGCCGTGAGTGGTGTGAATTCCGCCGGCTTCAGAACCACGGTGTTTCCTGTCGCCAGCGCCGGAGCAATCTTCCACGCCAGCATCAGCAGCGGGAAATTCCACGGAATAATTTGACCGACAACTCCGCAGGGGACATATTCAGGAAACTCCTGCTCCAGTAGTTGCGCCCAACCGGCGTGGTGATAGAAATGCCTCGCGACGAGTGGAATATCAATATCGCGGCTCTCGCGAATGGGCTTGCCATTGTCCATCGTTTCGAGGACCGCCAGTAACCGCGAATGCTTCTGCACCAAACGCGCGATAGCGTACAGATAGCGGGCGCGAGCATGTGGGGTGAGGGCTTGCCATTCAGTCGCGGCCGCCCGCGCGGCCTTCACTGCCGCATCAACATCCGCCGCCGAACCCTGCGCCACCGACGCGAGTTTCTCGCCGTTCGACGGATCGATGCTGTCGAAGTATTCTCCCGCCACAGGCGCCTGCCATTTGCCACCGATGAAATGTTCGAAGCGCGAACTATGGCGCGCCAACCAGGCCAAAGCTTCTTTCGAATCCTCTGGAGCGGGGCCGTATTCCATGCTCACGAATTTTTCGGCAATGCTCATTGGCGTGCTCGAATCCGATTTTGTAATTTAGTAATTTGTAAATTGGTAATTTGAAAACACCCTTGACGCCGCTCTTAGATTGCAAAATTGCAAGATAACCAACTTACAAAATAGCCGGAGTCCTCACGCAATCGGGTGACGATAGTCGGCAGAATAGCGTCCCGTTGCATAGTGCTCCAGTTGCCGCTCGATGTCGCCGAGCAGGCCGCTGGCGCCGAAGCGAAACATTTCCGCCTGCAGCCACGATGGACCCAGTTCTTCTTTGATCATCGCCAGCCAGTCGATCGACTGCTTTGCCGTGCGGATGCCACCCGCGGGCTTGAAACCTACCGCCATTCCGGTTTCCTGCGCGTATTCGCGGATGCAGCGCGTCATCACCAGCCCGACCGGCAACGTCGCGTTCGTTGGCTCTTTACCTGTCGAAGTCTTGATGAAATCGGCGCCCGCCATCATAGCCACCATGCTCGCGCGGGCCACATTGCGAAGCGTCAGCAAGTCTCCCGTGCCGAGAATCACTTTCATGTGCGCCACGCCGCACGCCTGTTTGAAAGCCGCGACTTCGTCGTAGAGCGCCTGCCAGCGTCCGCCGAAAACATGCGCGCGGGTAATGACCACATCGATTTCATCAGCCCCGGCTTCGACCGATCGGCGAATCTCCGCTACACGTTCTTCGAACGGCGACAGACCCGCCGGGAAGCCGGTGGAAACCGCTGCGACATGGATTCCGCTGCCCTCGAGCGCGCGCAGCGCGGTTTCGACAAATGAGTGGTACACGCAGATGGCGGCTACCTTAATCTGCAACTCTTCGATCCCGAGTTTATGTTCCAACTCTGGCTGGATCGGATGGCGTCCCTTCGCGCAGAGACGGCGCACGCGCTCGTCGGTGTCGTCGCCGGAAAGCGTGGTCAAATCCATGCAGCTGATCGCCCGCAGAAGCCACGCCGCCTGCCATTCTTTTTTTACCGTTCGTCGCGCCACCTGCGATTGTGTGCGGCGCTCGACGGCGCTGGTATTGACGCGCACGTCGCGCACCCAATCTAAATTGAGAGGAACGCCGATATTAGCAAGCAGAGGGCGGCCGGAGAGCTCCGCGATGGCGCCGCTCGGCGACGCGTGTTGTTCGACGCTTCGAAATTCGTTGTGCTCAGACTGCATTAAGATTCTCAGCGGCTGTCGTTTCTGGTTCGTTCTCGGTTCGTTCGCGGTTCGATTGTACGGCAGACGCGACGAAAGATGAATTCCCGATTCGCAGCTACCTTAGGCCAGGCTTGATGAAGATACGCATTTCGTCTTGACACCTACGACCAGGCACGGCTACGCTCGGCGCGGTTCCTAAGAGCACCCGTTTGTTTCCAGATTCGCGGCAAGTAGACTCGCGGTATCCGACATTAGACGTCGGCCTAAGAATCGCGGCCTAAGGAGAACCGATGTTCACGCCTCACAGTCTCAACGTTGCGCTGTTGATGATGATTACGAGCGCCATCTGTTGGGGCTCCTGGGCCAATACCTACAAGGGCGTGAAGAATTATCGCTTCGAGCTGTTTTACTGGGACTACGCCATTGGCATTCTCCTGATCTCGCTCATCTTTGCGTTCACCCTGGGCAGCACGGGCAATGACGCCGACAGCTTTCTCAACAATGTCCACTCGGCCGACACCAACAACATCGTCTCCACTATGGTGGGAGGCGCCATCTTCAATCTCGCGAACCTTTTGCTCGTGGCCGCGATTGATATGGCAGGACTCGCCATCGCGTTTCCCGTCTCCATCGGTATCGCGCTCGTGGTTGGCGTGATTTCCAGTTATGCCATCCAGCCCAAAGGGAATGCCGCCCTGCTAGCGGCGGGCGTGGTTTGTGCCTTTATCGCCGTTGTGCTCGATGGCAAAGCCTATGGGAGCCTGGTGCTTGCGGGACGTTCGGTGTCGAAAAAAAGCATCGTAACTTGCGTGGTCTCGGGTGTGCTCATGGGGCTTTGGGCTCCCTTCGTGGCGCGAGCGATGACCAACGGCAACACACTTGGCCCTTACAGCATCGCGGTTTTTCTCACGCTGGGTGCGCTGCTCTCATGCCTGATCTGGAACGTCTATTTCATGAAGCGGCCGCTGGCCGGCGAGCCGGTGAGTTTTGCCGGCTACTTCAGCGGACCGATATCCGGCCATGCGCTTGGCCTGCTCGGCGGATTTATTTGGGGCACCGGCATGGTTTTCAATCTCGTCGCTGCCAAGTTCACCAGCGTAGCCATCGCTTATTCCATCGGACAATCGGCCCCGATGGTCGCCGCTCTCTGGGGAGTTCTCGTGTGGAAGGAATTCGACGGCGCTCCCGGCAAAGCCAAGTTATATCTTGCCCTGATGTTCATTTTTTACTCGCTGGGAATTCTGCTGGTAGCTCGCGCAAACGGCTAGATTAAAAGCGCGATGCGAAGCTTCAAGAGTGTCTTCAGCAAGCAGATTGCGAAAATCCGCAAAGGCGTAGACGTTATGAAAAATTGAATTTTCAAAGATGAATGCTCGTTCTGAAGACACTTCATAAAACGCTTGACTTTGCATTTCTACTCTATTTATATGATCCATCGCAAAAAAGGGACGTTCCAGGTTTGAGCTGCGAGGATGTCGTTCCCAAATCACCACTTCTTTTTCGGCAGGAGATCGGCTCAAGCGATCCGATTGAGGCTTCTGGCCGAGAGAAGAGTGGTCGTCTGAAGGTGGAAAGATGCTGAAAAGCAAAATGCTGGTCGTAGCTGCAACCGTCTTCGCATTCTTCTTGTGTCCCCTCCTCTACAGCCAGGCGAATGGCAGCTTTACCGGAACCGTGGCGGACAAGACCGGCTCGGTGATTTCCAACGCCGCCGTGAAAATCACTTCGCAGAATACCGGCCTCATCCGTGAAGCGAAGACCGACGACTCAGGACACTACCTCGTTCCGCTGTTGCCGGTGGCGTTTTACACCATTCGGGTCGAGGCTCAGGGTTTTCAGACCACCGAACAGAAAGATCTCCGTCTGCAAGTCGATGAACAGCGCGAAATCAATTTCACGCTCCACCCAGCCTCGGTAAGCCAGACCGTCGAAGTCAGCGCAGAAGAAGTTGCGGTGGAGACGGCGAATCCGTCGCTGGGCCAGGTCATCACGTCGGAGGAAGTCGCCGACCTGCCGTTGAACGGCCGCAATTTCGTTCAGCTCGCAACGCTCACGCCGGGCACAACGCAGTCCACCAACCCCAACAGCTTCTTTACACAAGCTGCCAGCAGTGAAGCGGCCACGCGCGGGGCCTTTTCGCTCTCCGTCGGTGGGTCGCGCGAACAGAGCACTGACTGGCTGCTCGACGGCAACGATAACAACCAGCTGGATGAAGGCGGAATCGGGATTTTCTCTTCGATCGACGACATCCAGGAATTCAAGGTGTTGACCTTCAACTACTCCGCGGAATATGGAGAGCGCGCCGGTCCGACCGTTCTGGTTACGACCAAGTCAGGCACGAACCAGATCCACGGCTCGGTGTTCGAGTTCTTTCGCAATACGTCGCTTGACGCGCAAACACCTTTCGTCGACGCAGCTACCAAGTTCAACCTCAACCAGTTCGGCGGCTCTCTCGGGGGACCGATTCAAAAAGACAAGACCTTTTTCTTCGGCGATTGGCAAGCCAAGATGCAGCGCAAGGGAGTTCCTTTTACCGGTTTTGTGCCGACTACGGCGATGGTGACGCCCGACGAGAATGGCAACTTCAACGAGACGTCGAATCCCTTTGGCACGCAGCTCATCAACCCTTACACCCCAGAACAGGTTCTTCCTGGCAGCAATGGCGTTCCCGTCCCCGTTCCCTTCCAGTGCGTCACCGCCACCGGCCTTCCCGAGACTCCAGTGAGCGGCAGTCAGCCGTACGTAGCGGGCGTTACGCAGAACTGCAATATCATGCCGGGCGGCCCGAACGGCGTGATCAACCCGCTAGGCGCGGAGGTGGCTCAGCTTTACCCGACTCCCACTCCCGGCATTCCGGCCGGTTCCGGCTTTAACTATGCCAATCTACCCACGCGTAGACTGAACGAAGGAACCGGCGACATCCGCGTTGATCATAATTTTTCCAACAACGATTCCGTTTTTGCGCGCTTCAGCTACGATCAGGCCACCAACTTCGTCCCCGGCGGATCGCCGACATGGTCGGAAGAGAATGCCTTTGGCAGCAACCAGCACATCGAAAACCATGGACGCAATCTGGCCGTGTCGGAAACACACGTCTTTTCGGCCACAACCATCAACCAGTTCAATGCCGGCTTTAACCGGATTTTCAACCACATCAACTCCTATGGCACCGGCACGTGCGAAGCGGCAACTTTGGGTATTCCGGGTGCCGACTTAGGAAGCCACTGTGACAGCATTACCGACTACCCGGCCAGTCTGAACCAATCGCCAAAAGACTGCATCAGTTGCGGCCTTACGTCGTTCCAGATGAGCAGCTATTTTTCTATCGGGGATCGCGGATACGCGCCTTACCAGGGCGGGACTAACGTTTACTCAGTGGGCGATACCATTGACCTCATCCGTGGCAAACACGATATCCGGATCGGTGCGGTGTATCGCGCCGAGGAAATGAATATTCGAAACAACGCGTTTCAGGATGGTTATATCGTCAACGTCGGCTCGGCAACCGGGGACAACATTGGCGATCTGCTGCTGGGGACCATGGGGGTTTTTGCGGCCCACGATCAAACGTTCCTTGGTGGTACTGTCGGCCGCCGTTATAAGCTGATTCGCCCCTTCGTGCAGGATGACTGGCGCGTAACGAAGAATCTGACCGTGAACCTTGGCATTGCCTGGGCCGGGGTGACGCCCGAGAGCGAAGTCGACAACCGGCAGGCAAACTTCGACATTCAAAACCTGATGTGGTACGTTCCGTCGGGCAGCCCAACCTTGAGCAGTTGCACTTCCTGCATCGCAACCGACGGCCATGTAGGCATTCAGTACGACAAGACCGCATTCGAGCCCCGCATCGGTCTGGCTTGGAAACCGCCGGGAGGCGACAAGACCGTCGTCCGCGCCGGCTATGCCATTCTCCACGATTCGTCCTGGGACCAGGGCGGACAAGGCCTCTGGCAGAACCCTCCGTACTATGCGGAAGTGGATCCTTGCACTTACTGTCTGACTTATGGCCAGGCGTACGGCTCCTTGTCGGGTGGCTTCCTTCTTCCGGCCGGAACCCCCTCTACGATTAACGTACCGGGCGGCGCAATTTACAACGCCCCCGTGAATCCGACGTTATATACCGGGACCATTCAGTCCATGAACCGGAATTTCAAGCAGGGCATGATCGAACAGTACAACCTCAACCTGGAGCGTCAGCTTCCCGAGAATATAGTGCTGACCGTTGGGTATGCCGGTTCCCGCAGTACGCACATTTTGGTGAGCCAGGTGAACGAAAATCTTAATCAGCCTTCCGCGTGTGGCGTAGTTTTAGGCTACACGCTGGGCTGCGGCCCGGAGTTCCCCTATGCAGAGCCGTATCAAACCGTTGCTGCCAACAATAGCGTTGGTTCTGCCCGCTATGACTCGCTTCAGGTAAAGGCTGAAACCAAGAGCGCACGCCACGGTCTTTACGCCCTGTTGGGCTATACCTGGTCACGTACGTTTGACTCCGGTTTCCCCGACGGCTTGGGCACCAACCCGGGCGCGATCTACTATCCTCTGCCCGGAACTCAGAAGCTGGATTGGGGTCTGTCCCAGCTCAATTTGAACGACAGCTTTACCGCCAGCATCCTCTATGAGCTGCCCTTTGGAAAAGGCAAGGCTTATGGCGGAGGGTGGAGCGGAATCCCCAACGCAATTCTGGGAAATTGGCAGACGAACCTCATTCTGAGGGCTACTTCCGGATTCCCGTTGTTCGTCGTGGACAGCACTAACCCATCAGGAACATTTTTCTCCTACAACGGGTTTACTTTTGACCGTCCTAACGAGGTGGGTAACCCCAACCAGCCAGGGCCGGTGGCGGCAAACCCAACGTGTAATGCACCCACGCAAGTTCACACCATATCGGCGTGGTTCAATCCGTGCGCCTTCGTGTCGGCTCCCGCCGGGGAACTTGGTACCAATGTGCGTGCCCCGCTTTATGGTCCGCGCTTCGTGAACGCCGACTTCTCCTTGATCAAGGATTTTCCGCTCACGTTCCGCGAGGGGATGGGCCTGCAATTCCAGGCGGAGTTCTTCAACCTCTTCAACCATCCGCAGTACTTCATGGGCGGTATCGGGGGTAGCGGACAACAGGACATAGGTTCGACATCCAGCTTCGGAGTCATCAACAACACCGTGAACAACCCGCGCCTAATTCAGTTCGCTCTGAAACTGAAATTCTAGCCGCGCTATTCCTGGGGCAGACTGTGTCACTTGCTCAGCCTGCCCCTTAGCTCCTTACATTAGTTCGAAACATTAGTTCGAACCCGAATTCTGCCCGCGCAGTGATATCACAAACTCCTGAATCTCCTGCTGCTTCTGCTCTTCTTTTTCTTTTGTTTTCTTTGTCAAATCGGTATGAAGCTGAAGTTCTGCTTGAGCTTTAGACTTCTCTCCAGTTCGCAGGTAAGCTTGCGCCAGCCGATAGTGGGCCTCGGCACGGGTCTCGTCTAAATCCGGACCACTCAGCTCCTGTTCCGTCTCGACCGCACTTACTTCGATTGCCCGCCGGTACTCAGTAATCGCTTCCGCGAAATCTCCACGCTGCGAATAGAGAATGCCCAACTGTAGATGCGCGGCCGCGAGCTTCGGATCGAGCTGCACCGCCTTCAGCAGCAGCTTCTCCACGCGTGCCGGATCTTCAGTAGTCTGCCTGCCATTTGCTGGTGCAAGGTCCACCGCACTTGCCGCTGGATTTGCAAGTTCCCGCTTCCACAGGCCGACGGCGTAATAGTAGTTGGCCAGGGCGTTGTCGGGA
>Ga0302325_10033169_pt1 | contig 10584 bp, 10 predicted proteins | sample Palsa_T0_2_FD_201948 | JGI IMG/M metagenome (GOLD analysis project Ga0302325, IMG submission 201948) | Peat permafrost microbial communities from Stordalen Mire near Abisko, Sweden - Palsa_T0_2 | ecosystem: Environmental > Terrestrial > Soil > Palsa > Peat permafrost | place: Sweden: Abisko...
CGAACCGGACGAGGTCGCCCGGGTGGTGGAGTTCCTGGCCGACCCCGAATCGGCCTACATTACTGGCCAGGTCTACCCCGTCAACGGCGGCTTGTACATGTAGGGACCGGGAACCACGAACCGTCCAGGCAAAAAAGATCGCCAGACGGGCACGACGGAGCCGGACGGGCATGACCCCATCCGGCTGGGCGCGGCAGGGCCCCGCAACCGCGGGCGGGAGAAACTGAAAGCTGGGAAGGATGTCGACGGGCCATTGGCGGGCCATTACCCCGGTCCCGCTGGGAATGGTGGGGTCACTTACCGGCCGGTGGGATGTGCCGCGGCCGCACCACGCCGCCCGCGTGGGCCGTGCGGACGATGGGCGGTTGGCCCGCCGGGTCGGCGCGCACCTGGATCCCCGCGCCGGAAGCGCTGCCGAGGCCGGTCCGCCTGTATGTGACCAGTGGGCGGGCGAAGTCGGGGAGCACGCAGGCGCCCCGGTCCAGGTTCCCGCAGCGGGCGCTGGTCCACCAGTTGGGATACCTGACTGCGATGAGATCGCGGCCGATCGCCAGCGGCGTGAGCTTGGGACCTGCTGCGCTGGCCATCGTAGGGACCGGCCGCTGCGGTGCTGACGGGGGTGCGCGCCCGTCGCTGGACGGGCAGGGGCGCCGGGACAGCGGCATCTGCCCGCTGGTTCGGGCTGAGCTCATGCTGGGCCGTCGGCTGACCCCGGGCCCGCGGAGCGGCGGTTGCCGCATGACGCGAACCGGACAGCAGGCCGTACGCCGCGAACCCGAGCGCCAGCAGGAATGCCGCCAGGACCCCCACCGCCAGCGCCTGCGTCTTGTTCGGCCGGTGCCACCCGCGCGTTGTGGCCGCTGTGCCCGGCATGATGGGTATGGCCGGGGTGTCGCGGAAGATGTCGGCGAGTGTCAGCGCCTGCGGTATCTGGCGGGTGGCGTCGAACTCCCGGATCAGCGACTCCGGGGCGGCCCCGGTCGCCTTAGCCATGGCGCGGATGTGGCCCCGCGCGTAAAAGTCGCCGCCGCATGCGGAATAGTCGTTGTTCTCGATGTCGCGGATGAGTGCTTCCCTGATGCGGGTCCGCTGGCTGACCTCGGCAACAGTAAGGCCAGCCTGGTGGCGTGCTTGTGCTAATGCCTCGCCGATACCCACGCCGCGCCTCCACACATGTATCGCACCGCGCGCCGCCCGGATCATTGGGTGCCGATGGTGCGGACACCATCGCCAGGTCCCACATGCTACACCTGCGCGTTCTGCTACCCCGCGAGCCAGACTCGGGGCGGCGGCGTTCGCCAATATGGCCACTCTCACCCTCGGTCATGGATCAGCCGCTCACCGCACCCGTTCGGCGTTCCGGGCCTGTGACAACAAGTTGCGCCGGACTCGCAGGCCGCCATGCTGCATGTCCCGGTGACCGAGGCGTTCGACAAGCCGTATCCGCCTAGTAGAGGCTGCTTGTTGTGCGTACAGATGCTGATCGTCGGCGTGCGGTCCGGCCGGTGATGCGGTCGACGATAGGCGGCAGCGTCGCTGGCGAAGCCGGGCAGAGGCGAGCCGATGGAAGTGCTGCCACGACAGGCCGAGGAAGGTACAGGCCGGGTACCTTGGTGACGCCGCGCCGGTGAGCTGCCTGCCGCGCCACGCCATCTGGCGGGTACCAGTTCGCATCACCGAGAAGCTTCATGCCTCAAGGCACCGCAGCGCTGATCCTTTCCTAACCAACGCCCTGCGTCACCGCGCAGCTGGGTGCATCCCGGGCGCCGCACTGGTTGCTAATGGCCGGGTACCGGAAGAGTCGCCTGACGTCCGGCCGAATCCGGAATTGCTGGCCCGGGCGGCACCGCCATAGACGCGGCCCAGATCAATCCATCCACCGTGAACGGCATCAGCCGCGCCGTCACGCCGGATTCGCCGTGCGAGCGCACCAGTTCGTACACGTGCTGGTAGGAGATGATCGCGGCGACGACGGCCACGGCCACCACCGCGAGCGCCGTCGTAATCCGGATGAGCCGGTCCGTCACGGGCTCCGCTCCTCGCGCCACCCGATTACGAACGGGTCATCGTCGCCGTAGCCAGCTGCGAGGCGGTCCGCGAGCACCAAGGCCGTGATGGCCTGATTCCAGATGAACAGACGGCCCGGGGTAGGACGAAACGATCCACGCGCCCTACCCGTCAGCCGCAGCATATCCGCAGCAGTCCGCGGCTACGATGACGCGGCCGTCGATCTCCAGAGACATGGAGTCGTCTTTGATCTTGGCTGACATCAGGAAGCCCCTCTCCCGCCCAAGGGGAGCCACGGGAGCCAGGAACGGGAGCCAACGCAAGTCGACTCGGCCAGACTGCCCGCGACGTCCTCAGGGCATTGCCGCAGGTGACAGGCTCCCCGGCCGACTCAGTCCGACGGGGCCAGACGGGCCGCCCGTGAAGATGCCTGGGGGTCAAGGGGTCGCGGGTTCAAATCCCGCCGTCCCGACTGTTTTTCGAACGCTTCTTCGCCATGTACAGCAGCAGCACAGCAGTACCCCGAGGAAGACTCTTAAAGTCTGCATGCGGCCTCTGAGTGGCCGCTATGCGGTCGGCGGATTCAAGATCACGACGTTGGGCCGGGGTGGATTGCGTCCCGGGTGTTACGCGTCGTTCGCCATGAGCGCCGGACGTCACTCACGGCGAGCCCGGTTGCTGGCATGCCTATCCGGTAGGCGTCTCCGCCGTGCTCACCTGGCACCGGGATTCTCACCTTGGCGGCTCCAGTCGGCGCATGGCGGTACCCCGGCTTACGTCACGGACGGTGACGGCAGAGCCGGGGTGCGGCGCGCGAGATCCGCCGTTCTGATTGGTGATTTCGCCGGTGTTATCAGGACTGGTTGCCGCGCAGAACTGGCTGTTGGGCATGGAGAGCATGGTTCGCCTGAGTTGATCCTCCCCAACCGGTCGCGGTGTTGTTCAGGCAACCTGCCGCTTGCGGGCACTGGCTCTTGCGGCCGGTTCGGGCAGGGCGTATACGTGCGGGTGTTAGCCAGCGGATGGGAGCAAGCCATGAGCCATGTACGCATCGGCGTCTACGCCCTGACCAGCGGGACAGCCCAAGAAGTCGCCGACCAGGCCCGGGAGGGAATGCTGGGCGTGTTCCGGGCCCAGCCTGGCTTCCGCGCCTACGGGCTGGCCCAGAGCCAGGACGGCAAGCTCATCTCAGTGAGCCTGTGGGACTCAGGCGAGCAAGCCCGCCAGGCCAACAACCTGGCGGCATCCTGGGTGCGAGACAACCTGGCCGACAGGGCCCAGCTCGAGAGCGCCCAGGTCGGGGACTTCCTGTTTTACGAAACCGCCTGACCGGCACCGCCCGCTCTCCAGGGTTGCCGGGCGCGCCAGAACTGTCTGACATTGCGTGACCAGCCAGTCTGCGGCGAGTGCGCAGCACCGCCTTATGCACGCTAGCCACGGCGGCCTGCTTCTCCCTGGCGGCGCGCATGAACGCTGAATCGGCGTGCCACGCCGGGTTCGCGTCCTGCTGGGGACCTGGGGCCAGATCAGGGAGTTCGGGCTTGATGTGTTGCGCCGGCAGGCGGTTACTGCTGCTTGGCTGTCGGCGGGTGGGAACGGGGACGCGGATGGGGTGAGGGGGCTAGCGGGGTCCCGGCCATCGCGCAGTGTCGCTGAACAGATGGCGGGAGTTCCTTCGCTGCTGGTTTGGTGTCCGTTGCGGGCCGCCTGAGTGCATTGTCGCGGATCGTGGTCCAGGCGAGCAGCGCGGCCGCGAACGACACCCCGGCGGCGATGGTCATGGCGGCCGGGAAGCCGGCTGCCAGCTTGGCGGGGTCCTGGAAGTCGGTGCCGGAAAGCCCGGCGGCGAGGGGGAGGGCCGCGACCGCGATCATCTGGCCGAGGCGGGACAGTGCGTTGTTGACGGCGGAGGCGATTCCGGAGTGGCGGGCATCGACGCTGGCCAGCACGGTCGCGGTGATGGGGGTGATCAGGGCGGCGAGACCGGCCCCGAATACGGCTAGCGAAGGCAGCACGGCGGCAAGGTAGCTGTCGCCGGGGTGGATTCGTGCCATCAGCAGCAGTCCCGCGCCGGTCAGGACGGCCCCGGCGGTCAGCGGGATCCGTGGGCCGATGCGCTGGGCGATCGCTCCCGATGGGCTGGAGCCGGTCAGCAGCAGGACGGTGACCGGCAGCGTCGCGGCTCCTGCCTGTAGGGCGGTGTAGCCGAGGCTGATCTGCAGGAACGCGACGAACAGGAAGATCACGCCGCCGAGCGCTGCGTAGGTCACCAGCGCGAGCGCGGTGGCGCTGGCGAACTGGCGGGAGCGAAACAGTTCCAGCGGAAGCATCGGGTGGCTGCTGCGCCGCTCCACGGCGGCAAAGGCACCGGCGGCGGTCAGGCTGACCGCCGCAGCGGTAATCACCGCGGGGGTCAGGCCCCCGGAGGCCTGGATCAGCGTGAAGCACAAACCGGCGATGGCCAGCGCGGCAAGCGCAGCACCGGGCAGATCAAGGCCCCCAGCACGCGTGGGGTCGCGGGACTCTGGCACCTTGACCACCGCAGCGGCGATGACGAACGCCCCCACCGGCAGGTTGATCAAGAAAACCGCACGCCATGACAGTGCATCGGTCAGGTAGCCGCCGACGGGCGGGCCGACCGCGGCCGCGACCGCGGTCAGGCCTGCCCACGCGCCGATCGCCCGGGTCCGGTCATCGGGATGAAAGACCGCGTCGATGATGGCAAGGCTGCCGGGGGTGAGCAGAGCCCCGCCAACGCCTTGAACAAACCGGGCGGCGACGAGCAGCTGAATTGTCGGGGCGGCCGCGCACAACGCGGAGGCGGCTACGAAAGCCCCCACCCCCAGGATGAACATGCGACGTCGGCCGTAAAGGTCGCTGAGCGAACCGGCTGGCAGGACAAGCGCGGCGAGGGTGAGCACATAACCGTTCAGCGTCCACTGCAGCCCCGCGACGCCCCCGCCGAGATCACGGCCGATTGCCGGCAACGCCACGTTGACAACCGTGGCTTCCAGCAGCACCATCGCCTCGCCCAGCACCGCCACCGCGAGCACCCAGCGGCCGGCGGCCGAAGCGAGCCGCACCGAGCCGGTCCCTCCGCCCTCATTCCCCACCAACTGCACCCTTCCTGGCAGCCCTCGCTATTCCTCAGTGTGTCTGCCTCCGAGCTGACCGTGCCAGCTCGCGCGATCACCGGCGGCTGAGCCCTTACCTGGCGCGGGTAATCTCGGTGGTCGGCACCTGACTCCCCGGCGGCTGTGGCCCGGCTCGGACCGCCTGCGTCAGTGACCCGCACAGCTGCTGATCGTTGCTGGCTGCCGGCTTGATCAATGGGACCATCCGGCCTTCGTGCTTCACCATCCAGGCCACCGGTCCGCCTCTTCCTCCCGCAAAGATCCCTGCCGCCTCACGACCCAGCCTCTGCAGCTCCCCCCGCGGGACCGCGGACCGGGTCCCGCAGTCGACCGTGATCTGCAACCAGGCCACGGGGGCAGGCGGCGCGACACAATAGCCGTGCGTGTGCGGAAAGGACGGCCACGCCATCGGCCGGGCTTGGCGCAAGATCGCAGAATATCCGCTTCTCTCCAGGCCAACTGGCTCAGCGCCAAGCGAGCGCAGATACGCCAGTTACGGGCGATAGCAGCTAGCGAATCGAGACCTGGGCTGTGATAGGTCTAAAGCGTAGCTGGGGGTCATCGCGGCTTGACGGTACTGTCGCTGCTGTGTGCGGCAGCTGTCTGTCAGCCGAGGGCGCGGTCGAGGTTGAACGCGGCGCTGATCAGCGCCAGATGGGTCAGTGCCTGGGGGAAGTTGCCTTGCTGCTCCCCGGTGCGGCTGATCTGCTCGGCGTACAGGCCCAGGTGGTTGGCGTAGGTGAGCATCTTCTCGAACGCCAGCCGCGCCTCCTCCAGGCGCCCGGCGCGGGCGAGCGCCTCCACATACCAGAACGAGCACGCCGAGAACGTGCCTTCCTCGCCGCGCAGCCCGTCCGGGCTGGCCTGCGGGTCGTACCGGTAGACCAGGGAATCGGATACCAGGCTGGCGGTTAGAGCGTCGAGGGTGGATAGCCACTTGGGGTCGGTCGGTGAGATGAACTTGACCAGCGGCATCAGCAGCACGGCGGCGTCGAGGACCTCGCCGCCTTCATATTGGGTGAACGCTTTCAGCGTTGGTGACCAGCCGTGGTCCATGATCCGCCGGTAGATCGCGTCGCGGGCCTTGCGCCAGCGTTCCACGTCGGCGGGCAGGCCCCGCCGGGTGGCCACCCGGATCGCCCGTTCCATCGCCACCCAGCACATGAGCTGTGAGTACAGGAATTTCCTGGGGCCGCCACGGGTCTCCCAGATGCCCTCGTCGGGCTGGTCCCAGTGGTCGCAGAGCCATTCGGCCCCGGTGATGATCGTGTCCCACTGGGCGCTGGAGATGGGCTGGTGCCAGCGGTCGTAGAGGTAGACCGAGTCCATGAGCTCGCCGTAGATGTCGAGCTGAAGCTGCTTGGCGGCGGCGTTGCCGATCCGCACCGGCTGTGAGCCCTGGTAGCCGGCCAGGTGAGGCAGTTCCCGCTCGGGCAGCTCGGTGCGCCCGTCGATGCCGTACATCACCTGCAGCGGGCCGGCGGCGCTGAGCTGGCTCGCCGTGGCGTGGCTGAGGATGAACTGCGCGAAGGCGTCGGCCTCGCTGGTGAATCCCAGCCGCAGCAGCGCGTAGACGCAGAATGCCGCGTCGCGGATCCACACATACCGGTAGTCCCAGTTGCGCTCCCCGCCGATCTGCTCGGGCAGGCTGGTCGTGGGCGCGGCCACGATGGCGCCGGTTGGGGCGTAGGTCAGCAGCTTCAGCGTCAGCGCTGAGCGGTGCACCACCTCCCGCCACCGGCCCCGGTAGCGCGACGCTGACAGCCAGTTCCGCCAGAACGCGACGGTGGCGGCCAGCAATTCCTCGGCCTCCCCGCCGGAACATAGGCGCGGCGCTGCGCCGCTGCCTAGCTCGTCCAGCACGAACACCGCCGACTGGCCCTCGGCCAGCTTGAACTCGGCCGTCACATCGCGGTCGTCGTGCTTGACCGGCACCGTCGCGGTCAGGCCAACGGTCAAGCCGGGCGCGGTGAACACCACGCCGGCCGCCACCTCGGTGAGGGTGTGCGGGTCCAGGCCGTAGCCGAACCGCGGCGAGACCTTCGCCCGGAACGGCATGGTCCCCCGCACGCACAGCACCCGCCGGATCAGCTGATGTCGCCGCGCCTCAGCCGTGCTGCCAACCGGCATGAAGTCCTGGATCTCTCCCACTCCGTCCCCGGCGAGGAAACGGGTGATCAGCACGTTGGTGTCGGGGTGGTAGAACTGCCGGGTTCTCGCCGGCACCGCGGCGGCCAGCTCGAAGCATCCGCCGCGATTGGCGTCCAGGAGCGAGCCGAACATGCTGGGAGCGTCGAAAGACGGGCAGCAATACCAGTCGATGCTGCCGTTGGTTCCCACCAGGGCCACACTGTGCAGGTCACCGATCAGCCCATGCTCTGACACCGGCAGATAGCCAGAGCGCCCAGCCGTGCCTGTCATTTGCGGTAACTCCCGTGGCAGAACTCGTCGGCAAGTGATGGATGGGATGGATACACGTCGCTTACTCGCCGGTATACCGGAATTCTGCCTGCCATGGACCGTCCGCGTGGACGACCTCCCAGTAGCGTTCGGCGATGCGCTCCGGGTCAAAGGACGTACCGGCAGCTATCTGTCCTGCGATCGTCAGTGTGGCCACCCGGATGCCGTCCGGTTCCAGGTCAGCGCCGAGCATGGTGGCGGCCGACCGCAGAGCCGCCTTGCCGAGGGACACGGTCGCCAGGGCCGGGATCGGGTGGTCGGCGAACCCGCCCCCGGTGACCAGGATGGTCCCCAAGCCGGCCGCCCGCATGGCCGGGGCGGCCACCTGGGCGACGACGATGGCGCCGATGACATCGACCGAATACGCCGCCTGCAGGTGGGCGACAGTTGAGCTCAGCAGCCGGTCCGGGGCTCCCATGACGGCGTTATAGACGATGACGCCCGGTGCGCCATGTCCGCGATACAGTTCCCTCATCCGGGCGCCCAGACCATCGGGATCGCTGGCATCGGCCGCGATGGTGCTGATCTTGGCGCCGGTATCGGCCAGGGTGGCCGCGAGGTCGCGCAGGCCGTCCGTGCTGCGCGCCACCAGGGTTACCCGGTAGCCGCCGGCGGCGAAGCGCCGTGCCACAGCCATGCCAAGGCCAGGCCCCGCGCCGACCAGCAGCAGGTGGCGGCCATCGACGGAGCCGGGACCTGCGGCCCCGGCGAGGTCAGCGTTCGTGCTTGTCCGGTTGCCCGGGTCGCCTGCTCGCTCGTTAGGCATGGGTGCTGTTCCTTTCGCGTCGACCGCCTCGGGGAGCGGCTCGAGCTGGTGGCCCTGCCGGCCGCCCGGCCCCGCGGAATCACTCAGGCTGGCAGACAAGACTGCGGCCGGGCAAGACACCACGCGTGATCCTAGGCCACTGCCACGGCGATCAACTACCGGCTGCGAGCGGAGTTTGTTCCCCGTGGGCGAGCGATCTTGTAAGCCTGGCGATCACCCTCTGGTGCGTTGCGGTCAGGGATGGACCGGGCCGCTGGGGCCGCGGTCGAGGCGAATCGACTGCATGATCGCGAACGTCGTGGTCCTGGTGAAGATGCCGATGTCGGCGCCGCCCAGGACGCCGGTGTATTTCGCGATGACGGGGGCGGCCGCGTGCTCGGTGACGGCGTCGAGGTGGGCGCTGACCGCGGCCCACACGTTCTCTCCGTAGTGCTTGAAAATTGGTCCCGGGTTGACCGAGGCGAGCGCCTCGCGTGAGCTGGCTTCGATGTCGGCGATGTACTGCTGGTGTATCGCGACGTCCTCGCGGGTTGCCACCCGGCCCAGGTGCCCGCTGATGAGGTGCGTCCATGGGTAGTCCAGTGCGATGGCCGGGGCGCCGGTGTACCCGATGACGTCGTCGCTGAGGTTGAGGTTGTAGATGGGATCCAGCCGGCGTTGACCACGTCGATGAACATCAAGGTGTCGTGGTCGGGGAAGTGGATGTAGATGTTGTCCGGCGAGTGGTTGGGCCCGTGCCAGGCCAGTTCGACCCGCTCGCCGCCGACTTCCAGGGTGTAGTTGTCGAAGAACGTCACGTCGGGGACGGGGCGGGCGGGGTCATCGTCGCGCAGCAGCAGTCGCCGGGTCTCCTCGTGGCCGATGCGCACAATGTCCCCGCCGAACAGCGAGGACGCTCCCTGGTGGTCTGCGTGATGGTGCGAGTAGACCATGTGGGTGACCTGGCTGGTCAGGCCGTTGGCGGCGGTGATCTCGTCCACGGCACGCCGGATGCTGTGGCCGATGTTCGGGGGCGCGTCGAAGATCACGACGCCGTCGGGGGTGGTCAGGAACGCGGACATGTAGACGTTGTCAGTGACCGCGTAGAGGTTCCGCTCGACCTGCCGGACGTGGTATCCGTGTTCGTTCAGGGCCGCGCCCTTCGCGATCGCCGGGACGGGGGCGTACGCGGGCAGGTCTGGGGCGCCGGGAGCGTCCGTGGCTGGTGATGTCACTGTTTCTCCCTGGATTCTCGGGGCACGTCCCTGCCGGCCGTGCGCGTCCGCAAGCTCGCGACCACGCAAGGATCGCGCCGGAAGGAGGGAAAAATCGTCACTGGATTTTGGTGATTCGCCCTGCTGGCGTCGGCCATGGCTGGTGCGCCCCGAGCATGCCATCCGCGCGGGGACGGCAGATCCTCAGGCTCAGGTCACCTGGCGCTGGCCGCGGCCGCCCAGCCGGGCCCGGGTTCTGCAGGCATCCGGAGTGCGGGTCGCGGATGGGGCACTGGTGATGGCAGCTGCGCTTGCTCACGCAGTGACGGGAAGCGGTGTCGCTGGCGGTCATCAGGATGAGCGAGTGTCCCCGGATTCCAGTGATGTTCCGCGCGGCTCCATCTGGCGGACCTCAAGCAGGACCAGGCCGAGGGCCTCCATCTCAGCGAGCACGCCGTACAGCGCTGACTGGTCCAGCCAGCCGGTGAGCACCGTGTGCGTGCCCTTCTGCCGTGGCGTCATCCCCGGAAACGCGGACAGCGCCGTGGCGCCGAGATGCCCGTCGACCCGGATCATGTACGGGGCGGCTGCCCAATCCATGGCCACATGGTCGCGGGCGGGCAGGTGAAACCGCATAACGTGGATCCGGTGAGCGCGGGCCGGCATGCGCGGCATGCCAGCTGCGATCCCTCGTGTGCCGTGCCAGGTGCCCAGCTGCTGCTGGACTCGTTGAGCCGCTCGTGGTGACGGCCGCGGCGGGCGTGCGCAATACCGCCGTCTGCCGCAGCCGCGGTCTGCCGCCGGGCCGGCCTGAGTCCTCGTGTGCCGAGCCGCGCTCACGTGGTACCGGCGGCAGGCGCCGGCGTTGCCGCTTCACGGTGCCCGCGCTGGTGAATCACCGTGAACCGGTGAGTACCTAACACGAGATCGCGTTCCTGCCACATCTCCCCCGCCGCGAGCCGTTCGGCGGCCTGGCGGGCGTGATGCTGGCGGAGCGCATGTACCGCACTGGTGGGCAGTTTCA
>Ga0302325_10033170_pt1 | contig 10584 bp, 13 predicted proteins | sample Palsa_T0_2_FD_201948 | JGI IMG/M metagenome (GOLD analysis project Ga0302325, IMG submission 201948) | Peat permafrost microbial communities from Stordalen Mire near Abisko, Sweden - Palsa_T0_2 | ecosystem: Environmental > Terrestrial > Soil > Palsa > Peat permafrost | place: Sweden: Abisko...
GTCCCATCAGAAGAATTTCAGGCGGGACCTCACTCCTGCATCATACCATGGGCACCTGGAACTCCAGATTCGGCCGGCCCGTCCGGTCGAGCTAGAATCGGCATGCCGGCTAGTTGCCACATCGAACTAGATCTGCTTGCACGTCCGGTCAACTGAACCCATGAAAAGGCCGCCGCAGCATTTTTGGCTGCGGTTAGCCAGAGGCATGAAGGGAGGGACTATAGACCTACTGAAGAAGGTCCGTCGGCAGCGAGTCGTTCGACTCGACCTGGACGAGCCTCCACTGAGTGGTAGGGAAGATTGCCCACTTCATGACGTGCTCCTTCTGAAAGACCAGCACCACCCGGTTCAGATGGATGTTCTTTTCAAAGGTCATGATCTGGAGTTTGACGTCGACCGGGGAGTCGATTTCGGCCGAGTCGCCCTTTACCACCGGGTCCGGATTCTCAACCGTGATCTCTGGCCGGTTTGAACGGATGAAGTTCACTACCTGAGGTAAGGCAGAGCCCGCGTCGGAGTTGTTGTACGTTAGCTTTGAGCTAAGCAGATCCATCACTCCGCCGCTTTTTCCGTCCCTGCTCGCTTTAAGAGATTGATCCAGCGCATCCCGGATTTGGGTTCGGTCGTCGCCTTGGTTGGCGAGACTCACTCCGATTCGGACCAGCAGCAGTACCAGCAGGATGCCGGCGCCGATCACAATTGGCTTTTTCATTAATGTTTAATGACGCCCAATTCTCGGACTTGGGCTACGTCCCGACCGATCTGTTCAGAGAGCGATTGAAGGTCTTCGAAATCGAGTTCGTCTCGCAGCTTCTTATGCAGTCTTAACCGGCAGTGGCGGCCATAAAGGGAATCTCCAGGATAGTCAAGAAGGTAGGCCTCGACCGTCCGGACTTTCCCCTGCACCGCCGGCCGGAACCCGATCGACATCGCCGCCCGATATGCGCCGTAGGGAGTTTCCGCGTCTCCTGCGTACACTCCATCTGGCGGGAGCGCCTGGTCGTCCGATCGGGCGATGTTGATCGTGGGATAGCCGAGTGTCCTCCCCAGCCTTTGCCCCGGGACCACCAATCCGGAAAGGGTATAGGGGCGGCCCAACATCCGATTTGCCAACTCGAGCTCTCCCTTGTCGATCGCTGTCCGGATCGCACTGGAGCTGACCCGAACGTCGCCAAGTAGAAAGGGCGGGACAATGTCCGTCTTGATCCGGGTCCGTACCCAGTCGGTGGTCCCCTCCCGGTTGTGCCCGAAGCAGAAGTCGTGGCCGATCACGAGTTCGGAGGCGCGCAGCCGATTGCGAAGGATCTCATTGAGAAATGCCAATGCCGGCATCTGGCTCAGCTCCATGTCAAACGGCAGGACCAGAGTGACGCTCACCCCGAGTTCCCGGAACATTCGCAACTTCTCATCCAGTTCGATGAGGGAAGTGGGCTTGGCGGCTGGTCGCAGGGTCGCCGCGGGATGCCTATCGAACGTGACGAGGCAGCAAGGAAGGTCTTGATCGTTGGCTGCCGCGACCGCCGACCGGATCACCGTCTGGTGGCCAAGGTGCACTCCATCGAAAGTGCCGAGGCAGACGACTGCTCTCATCCATTCGGAAGATAGCCCGCTCAATCCGAAATGAACGATCATCGTCTCAAATCCCGGAGGGCTGGAGCGCGAGTGGGCATCGTTTCATATCGGACGTCGTACAAAAACACTGCCGAACCAATAGCCCAAATTCTACCGAGCCGGTCACACAAGTTCGAGCCGCCCAAGGGCGAGCAGGGAAGCCGCCTGGAGAACGAATACGGGGGCCAGGAAGCCGGGTTGCTCCCAAATCCGCAGAAACACCAGCGGAGGCTGCTCACGAATCATTGCTTGGGGACGCGGGTCGATCAGGCAAGCCGACATGAGGATGATCGAATCGAACACCAACGGCAAGGTGAGCGCCAGCGACTTGGCTCGAATGTCAGACGGAATCAAACTCGGGAACACCCGAAGGAGAATCAGGAAGAAGACCAAAGCCACGAACGGCAGGCTGATTGCCACCAGATAGGCGGATGAATCCTTGATCTGGTCATTGTAGAGCGCGAACCCGGCGGCGATCAGCGCCTCGATGGTCATCAAGTACGCATAGCGGCGACCGGCCCGGAGCGCATCGCTCGTCATTCAGGAATATCTTCTGGTCGCACGTCGGTCGACGACCGGTTCTCTTCTTGGATCTGGTCGTAGATCTCCTTCCGGTGGACTGCAACGTTCTTTGGCGCCTTGATGCCGATGCGCACCTGTTCCCCCCGGACTTCAAGAACCACCACCTCAATCCCATCGCCAATCACGATGCTTTGATGAAGCTTTCTGGTGAGCACAAGCATGGATCAGCCTTCCTTGGCCGGTGATAGCGCGGGCAGTCAAAGCAGCCTATGCTGCGATCTCTTCAGGCGGCCTCGACTCCTTGGCAAACACGCGGTATCTAGTAGTATACGCTTCGCTATCCAGCACCGTCTGACGTGCCTGACGCGTTTCCGCATTGATCACGATGGGGCCGGCCAGGTTGATCGTCATTTCCTCGGGCTTGCCATGCGGAATGTTGACCGTCGTGAGTACAAGGTGCTGCTCGGCGTCGGCGGAAGGCGGGGCGTAGTCCGCCAAGTAAGTCTTGGGGTCGGTTACCAGGAACGCGACCCGCGGATCGTCCAGGGACTGGAGCCATCGGAAGGCGGAAGTCTCATTCAATCTCAGGATAACAAACTGGTGAAGTGCCGGGAAACCGATCAGGCCACGCGGGAAATCCACCACGTCATCCGGGGCGAAGGCGACCTCGCCGAAGCGGCTGGTTGCAACGATGTTCTCTTCTATGTTGTTCATTACTGACCTGATATGTAGTTGACGAGGCTGAGACTCGTCGACGCTTGCCCGACCACTTCCAAAGCGGCCTGATATGCGGATTGGGCGGAAGTGTAGTTGGTGACCGCATTGGCAATGTTCACGTTCGTCAGATTTGAAATGTCTGACTGGAGATCGGTGATCCGGCTCGTGTTGGCAGTGGTCAGAGAGGCCACGCTGTCGGCGGTTGAGCCCATCGTTCCAGACGCGTCGGTGAAGGCGGTCTGAGCGCTCTGCAAGCCCCCCAAATCGGTGGAAATGTTGGAGACATTGCCCGATTGGATGTCAGTCTTGAGGGTCTCCAACTGGTTGTACGCGTTTGTAAAAAGCGGACTGCCGGGAACGTTCACGGTGAGCGAGTCGGTCGGACCCCCTGCGATTTGAATAGACCCCGAATCCCCTGAGTAGACGAGACTCCCGGAACTGGCGCTAAAGGGTTGAGTGCTGGTTTTCTGACCGGCAAACAGGTATTCCCCATTTGGTCCGGTCGTGTTCCCGGCGGCCGTGAGTTGCTGCTGCAGCGTGGTGATTTGCTGAGCCATGTTTGCTTCGCTGGATGCCGAGTTCGTTCCGCTTGACGCTGAAAGCGCGATTTGATACGCGCTCTGCATGATGGAGCCGGCGCCCGTGAGCGCGGTGCTCGTCGAGTTCAAGATGTCCTTTGCCTGTGATAGGTTGCTCTGGTATTGGTTGAGCTGGGACTCCACGCCGTTCATGTTGATCACCTGCTCGGCGCCGGCTGGATTGTCGCTCGGGTTGTTGATCGCTAGCCCCGTCGATTCCTGCTGTTGAGCTGTATACAGCTTGTTTTGGGCGGAGTTGATGTCCGCGTCATAGGTGCTGTACTGCATTGCACTGCTGATTCTCATAGTTGCTCCTCCTCTTGATCGGAAATTTCACCAGGGTTTAGAGATGCGTCCCGCGTCATGCCGACACCGATTGGAGCAAGCTCTGAACCACCTGGTCCATCGAACTGACCGCCTGAGCGGCCGCCTGGTAGCTTCTTTGAAATTGCAAAAGGTTGGTCATTTCCTGGTCCAGATTCACCCCGCTGGTGCTCGAAATCTGGTTCTGAATCTGCTGATTGAGCGCGGTCTGGGTGCTCTGTGAGTTCAAAGCATTCTGCCCATCGGAGCCGATCTGACTTACAAGTTGGCCGTAGTATTGGGTGGGCGACAAACCGCCGAGATTCGCTTGGCTCTGGGTGCCGAGGTCGCCTAACTGCTGGGCGACGCCTACATCGGCCGCCTCCCCCGAGGCGCCGGTTGCAATGGTGCTTGGGTTGTTCACAATTGCGGGGTCGACTGCCAGGTCGGAGGCGTCGGAGCCGTCGAAGAAGTTGGCGCCCGTAGTTCCGGACGAGTTGACGCCGGTCGCGTAGACCGCGTTCACGGTGCTGGAGATCGTCCCGGCCAGGGTGTTCAGGTTGCTTTCGTATCCGTTGAGCTGGTTCACCGCCGTCATGAGGCCCGACAGTTGCCCAGATTGAACCGGGTAGCTGTTGGCGCCGTCGGTGAGGCTCATGGTCGACGTGTTGAACTGGGTTGGCACCGTCTGGGCCCCACTCTGGTTAACCAACTGCAGGTTGCCCATCGACACCTCGTAACTTCCGTTTCCGTACTGCTGCACGTTCACGTTTGCCAGGCTGGATAGCTGCTGCACGACCTGATCCCGTTGATCCATGAGTGAGTTTGGCGTCGAGCCCCCGCCTTGGGCGGAAAGGATTTCCTGGTTGAGTGAGGCGATCTGGTTGGAGTAACTCTGGATCTGCTGAATCGTGGACGAGATCTGTCCACTGGTTGAGCTTTGAAGCCCCTGGATGCTTGAGTAGGTACTGGTGATATCCGAGGCGACGGTCTGACCAGCCTGGAGAACGGCCTGCTGGTTGGCGGTACCGGGGGTGGCCGCAAGAGACTGCCATGCGTTGTAGAACCCATCGATGGCGCTGGCAAGCCCCGTATTGTTCGGATCCGCCACGATTTCGTTCGCGCTTGAGGTTGCGCTCGTCTGCGAATTGGCGGCGCCGAGCGACGCGTTTGAGGCGAGGCTGGACCCCTGAAGGTACATGTCCCTAACTCGGGTCACTGACGCAATGTTGACGCCGCTCCCAAGCTGGAACGTCGAACCGTATGTTTGAGAGCCGGTCGGCGATTCGGATAGATTGACCTGCTCGTCCGAATAACCCGGCGTGTTAACGTTCGAGATGTTCTGGCCCGTCACGTCGAGTTGGGTCTGGAACGCTTCCAGAGCCGAGCTCAGTGTGCTGATACCTTGAAATGCATAGGACATTTAAGCCACCCGATCCACCAGAATCGCACTATTGTTTCCGCGCCGCTGGTACGGCCCGCGAACCTCGACCGCCGCTCTGGCGATGAGGGTCAAAGTCCCGTTGATGTACGTCATCTCGTTCTCGATGAGCGTTCGGTTCTTCTGGAGAACTTCGTGGACGTTTCGGGCCGCCACCGTCACCCGATTAGCCAACCCGTGGAGCTGCTGTGCTTCGGTCTTTTCCAACGCCTGCACTAGACTTCGAAGGCTGGACTCCACTCCCAACTCCTCGGCCAGCCCGTTTGCGCATGCCACAGCCTGTTCATCAATCGACCTCATCCTTTCGATGAGTGTGTCCAGCTCCGGTTGAATGCGTTCGACTCTTGCCACGTCACGCAACGTGACGGCCGCCGTCTGTTCGTGAAGCGATCTCAGAAGCCGCTCGCTGGTTCCTAACCAATCCCACCACAGCGTCTGTAACTCTCTAGTCTTCAATGAGTTGATTCCTCCGTATTCGGGGCCGTTCGGCCCTTCAGTGAAAGCTCGGCTTGCTGCATCACGCGGCTCGCGAGCGGTGTATACATGGCCTGTGACACGCCTAGCGCGTTCTTTTGCGCCAGGATATCGGCCAAAGTGTCGTCGAACATTCCGTTGAACATGTCGCCTCCGAACTGCTCGCCGAAATGGACGGCGCTGGTTCCTTGGCGCATCTGGCTCACCATCGTTTGCAGGAAACTCGCCTCAAGCCCGGTGCAAGCCTTGCTTAGCTTGCTGAGCTGCGGTCCCGTCTTTTGAAGCGCCGCCTGGGTGGTCAGCATCTGTTCGATAGGTGTCATTGGATCACCAACTTGGCCTTCAGGGCGCCCTGGGCGGCGAGGTTTTCCATGATTGCGATGATGTCTTCCGCCTTCAGTTTGAGGGCTTGAAAGATCTCCGCCAAGTCTGCCACTGTCGTGTTCGGTTTCAGGAGGGCGACCTGAGCCGTGTCCTCCTTCGCGGTGAGTGAGGTTGTCGCGGTCGCTACCGTTTGACCCGCCGAAAGCGGAGCCGGCTGGCTGACGCCGTAGTCCTCCGTCACTTGGACGCTGATGCTTCCACGTGCGATGGCGCACGGCGAAACCCGCACACTTCCGCCGATGATAATCGTTCCGGATCGCTCATCGATCACCACCTTTGCCGGAGTGTCGGCCTGAATCTCAAGAGACATGAGCTTCGCTTGGACGGAGCTAACGCTTGTGTCGGGAGGAAGGGTGACTTCTACCGATCCGGCGCCCATCGCATGCGGCGCCAGTTCCGGAGAGCTTTCCCGAATCTTCTCCTCGATTCGCTCCGTCGTGATGACGTCCTCTTGCTCCAGGTCCAGATACATCTTTCCGCCGATAACCGTGTTGGTGGCAACCGCCGTCTGTACGATTGCGCCGCCGGGCACCTTGCCGACCGTCACGAAACCGCGAGAGGCACTGTTTCCGCTCGATTTGGCGGAAAATCCGCCGACGCTCACCGCACCGCTCGCAACCGCGAACGTGACTTTGTCATTCCCCGGATATTTCAGCGGGGTGAAGATGAGGGTTCCGTTTCGAAGGCTGGTTGCGTCCCCGATTGCGCTGACCGTCACGTCAAGACGTTGGCCAGGCGATGAGTAAGGAGGGAGTTCACAGGTCACTGTAACCAGCGCGATGTTCTTGGCGATCGTGTTGGTGTTGGTCGGATCGATCTCCACTCCAGCTGCCTTGAGCATGTTGGCCGCCGCGTACTGGGTTGGGATGTAACTTTGAGAGTCTCCGCTGTGATCCAAACCTGTGACGAGTCCAACCCCGAGAAGCTGTTGAGACCACGTCCCTCGGAAGTGGCAGATGCTGTCCAAGCGAACGCCAATCCCGTCACGTTCCGCTTTGCTTTCCGTCGCCTTCTCGGCAGCGATTTGGGCCAGTTGTTGCTGGGCCTTAAGGGCCGCCGCGGCGGTGCTGCCGTCGTTTCTCGCCGGCTTGGAGTTCTGCTTGGGCGGTGGCGGGGCCTGCCCCTGCGAGGGAGCAAACTGTGCGGCCGCCCAAATCGGGGCCAAAGCGAGCAATGCGATGCTCGGAAAGAGGTGTTTGCGGGTCATTAGAAAAGCCAGGAGAGCATCTTGGTAAGCAGGCCCTCGCGCTGCCGGTCGGCGATTAAGCCCTTACCGTCCGCGATGAGCCGCAGGTCCGAAACCTGAGAGCTTAGAACCGTGTTGTTCGAGTACACATCGTCCCGTCGAACGGTGCCTTCCAGCAGGATCGTCTGGGTTTGCTTGTTCATCTTGAACGTGCGCTTTCCTTCGACCACCAGATTGCCGTTGGGCAATTCGTCCTTGACCTCGACTTGAATGTTCGTGGTGAATGAGGTCTGGGTCGTTGTGGTCCCGGCGCCTGCGGTGGATGAAGTCGCGTTGGTTGTGCCGCCCTTTTGGGCGTTGCCAAAGATTCCGCCAGAACCCAGAAGCTGGCTCAAAAGCGGGATCGCCATGCTCACGTTGGTGGAGTCCTGCTTGCTGCTCGCGGTAGTCGACCCGGCCGACCCGTTAACCGCCTCATTAACGACAATCGTGAGAATGTCACCTTTATGACGAGCAACGCGACCAAGGATCACGCCGTCGCCGGATGTAGAGGCGAAGAGCGAGCCCGATATTGTTAAAGGTCCCTGCTCTTGCTGAGCTGGGGCGGCTGCCGCCGCGGTGGCGGCGACAATCACTGTAATTAGGTTCAATTTCATAGTTTCACCTCGACTAAACTGGCGGTTCTTAGAATCCCTGTGAATGCGGCGCCGGTTTCGGACTCAACCGTAATGGAGGTTCCAACTTTGGCCGTACTGCGGCACCGGCCCGCGATTTCGACGGTAGCGCCGTTCTTGATAAGTCGGATTTTCACCGGATCGCCGGCTCGGACCATCGGAATTGGCACGGTTGGCACCAGGTAAACGGTTCGCCGCGCGGCGGCCTTTCCGTCCACATCGACTTCCATACTGACGCTGGCCCCGTCGCCGCTTTGGATCGCTTGTAACGTGTTGAGCTGCAGGTCCCCGGTGGGTACGGTCAAATCTGGGAACGTGCGCTCGGATCTCATTTCGAAGTCCACCCCCAACTGGTCTTTCACAGCTTTGGCGGCTGCCTGAATCAGAGACTCTGCGGTCACCGTCTGTCCCTTGCGGACCACGATCGCACCGGTGGGGCAAACAATCTCATATCGGTCCGTGTTGATACCTTCGCTGCGAAGCTTGGCAAGGATATAACTGCGCGTAATCCCGCGTTGAGAGCCGTAGAGTGGGGCGACCCCCAGGTCGGTGTCGCCAACTTCCGCCGAATCCGGTCCAGTGCCGCCGATCTGCGCAATATCCTTCAGATAGATGTGATCGCCAGTTACTTCGGCTCGAAGCCCGACTTCGATCGTCGGGCTGATCGATGGCTTCGAGACATGGAGCGCCGGACTGGTCGGACCAGAAGATCCAGCTCCGATCACTTTGATGACTCCGAATAAACCGTCCCCGGGATAGCCGATAGAACTGCGAGACGCCGACGTGTAGTAATTGGCGACCTTCTGAAGCTGAGTCTGGCCGAACAAGGCGAGCACGATATGTCCCGCCGGCTTGCCCAGGACTGACACGGTCCCGTCCATCTGAACGGTGACGCCCTTGCCAGAGGCCGGAACTCGAATCTGTGGGAGCAGCGGATAACCTTCCGGAGTCGAAAGAACGCCGCTCGATGTTGACAGTGTTATTTCTGAGCAGTAGACGGCTTGAGTGCCTCGCGCGAATCGGAACAGTCCCTCGCCGTCGACCCGAAGGTGAATGCCTCCGCCTGCGTAGGCGGTAAGAATGAAAGCGGCAATCATCTTCGTTATCGCTTCAGTTGGTCGACGATGCTCAGCATGTCGTCGGATGTCTGAATAGCCTTCGAGTTGATCTCATAGGCTCGTTGCGCGGTGATCATGTTGACCATCTCCTGGACGACCTGGACGTTGGAGCCTTCCAGGTAGCCGGCCTGAATCTGGCCGGAACCGTTTTCGCCAGGCGCCCCTTGCTGGGGGCTCCCGGCGGCTTTGTTGGAGGTGTAGAGGTTTTGTCCGACCCGCTGGAGCGCCGCCGGGTTGGAGAACATTGTGAGCTGCAGCCCTGGCGTGATGGTCTGGGCTTCCGAGTTGCCGGGAACCGTAGCCGTGATCGTTCCCGTGTTCGAAATCGAGATCGCGCTCGCTCCCTGTGGAATCGTGATGGGCGGATCGATCGGATAGCCGTCCGAGGTCACCAGCAAGCCGTTGGCGTCGACGCTAAAACTTCCGTCGCGAGTGTAGGCGGTTGTCCCGTCGGGCATTAACACTTGGAAGAATCCGTTGCCGGAGATCGCCAGATCAAGTGGGCCGCCGGTCGAGTTCATCGCGCCCTGCGAGAAGTTGGAAGTCGTCGAGCTGAAAGTGGCGCCGAGGCCGAGCTGAGTGGTCACCGGAGACGCACTGCTGCCGCTCGCGGCAAGTCCCGCCACATTGACCGTCTGGTACATCAGGTCTTGGAAATTGGCACGCTCTGCTTTGTACCCAGTCGTGTTGACGTTTGCCAGGTTGTTGGAAATGACGTCGAGATTCGTTTGCTGCGCGGCCATTCCGGTCGCGGCGGTGTTCAGAGACTGCATCATAGGCGTTCGCGTTTGGAGAACTGCCTTCCTGGCCTTTCATTCAGCCAAACCCGATCCGTGGGCTCGGCCTAACCGTTACTTCAGCTCAGAACCGTGGTGAGGGTCTGAGTCATTGAGTCTTCCGACTGGATCGACTTTTGAGCCAACTCGAACGAACGGTTCAAGTTGATCATGTCGACCATACTGTTGATGGCGCTTACATTGGAGGTTTCCAGTGCGCCTTGCTGAATCTTTGTGTTTTGGCCGCCCCCGGCTACCGGCGCCGCATCGGCGGAGCGGTAGGAGCCGTCGCCATTCTTGGTCATCGTCCCCTGGAAGAGGCCGATCTTGGCGTAACCGCCTGCTCCGTCTCCCGCACTTACCAAGCCGTCCGAGGAAATCGTCATCACGCCGGGCCGGGTGACGATCGGCTTGAGGCCTGAGTCCAGAACCGGATTGCCTTGCTTGTCGGTCAGAGTCCCGTCGTTTTGCCTCATCAAGGCGCCGTTTCGGCTGTAGCTGATCGACCCGTTCGGCTGCTGGAAGGCCAGCATCGCATTGCCCTCCAAGGCGAGATCGGTCGGACTGCTGGTGTTTTCGACCGTGCCCTGCCTCAGGTCCGTGAATTGGAGTTTGGTGATAGCGCCGGATCCGAGTGTGCCGATCTGCGTGCCGTTGGAGCTCATTTGGCGCTGAAGGGCGTCGTTAAAGAGAAGCTGGTCGGCTTTGAACCCTGACGTATTCACATTGGCCAGGTTGTTCGACACAACGTCCATCTGCTGCTGAGAAGAAAGCAGACCAGTCGCCAACGATGCAATGCC
>Ga0302325_10033173_pt1 | contig 10583 bp, 10 predicted proteins | sample Palsa_T0_2_FD_201948 | JGI IMG/M metagenome (GOLD analysis project Ga0302325, IMG submission 201948) | Peat permafrost microbial communities from Stordalen Mire near Abisko, Sweden - Palsa_T0_2 | ecosystem: Environmental > Terrestrial > Soil > Palsa > Peat permafrost | place: Sweden: Abisko...
AGGGAGCCAGCCGCCCTGGTCGTCGCGGAAGGCGCCGACCTTGGAGACCAGCACCAGGTCGTCGGGGTAGGGGTGCAGCGCTTCGCGGATCAGCTCGTTGGAGACGTCGGGTCCGTAGAACTGGGCCGTGTCGATGTGGTTAACGCCGAGCTCGACCGCGCGCCGCAATACAGCGATGGCCTCGTCGTGGTCACGCGGCGGCCCCATGACGCCGGGGCCGGGGAGCTGCATCGCACCGAAGCCGATGCGGTGCACGGTGAAAACGCCAAGGTAGTAGCTGTCCATATCTTCCACATTCCCTCTGTGCTCAATGGCTCTTCGGTGAACTGCGGGTACGGCCAATCGATCGGTCGTATCACGCTTCACGATCGAAGAGCTCGCGGAAAACCTGGCCTTAGATCCGGAGATAATCCGGGACTTTGCTCAACAGACTCACCCCTGGAGATGCCTTGCGTCACCAAGTGTCTGGAGCGACGGTCCGAGGCCTGCGTCGCCTCTGATGAAGAACAATAAGTCCTGCTCTTTACCAGACGTTACACCCGGATCTTCAGGACCGCCAGTCATCGTCAGCCCGTGCAGCCCCAACGGGACCATGCTTGACAACGCCTGACTCACCTGAGATGGGACAAGAAAACGGCGTCTGACACGAGTGGCTGCTTGACCCGACTCAGGTCACTTGGCCCCCGGAATGGCCCCCAAAGCCTGTTCGAGGTGTTCGATTATTCCGTTTGATCTGGTGGGCCGTACTGGATTTGAACCAGTGACCTTCTCCGTGTCAGGGAGACGCGCTCCCGCTGCGCCAACGGCCCGGGACGACGAGAGCCTACCAGATTCTCCGGGTGCCTCAGAAGCCATCGCGTCAGGCGGCGGTCTCCACCAAGAGCTGGGCTGCAGGGGCCGGCACGTATCGTGCCTTCGACCACGGCTGCTGCCCGGATGGGCCACGCTGACCGTGATCGCACCGTTCGCCGGAGCGCACCTCAGCCAGGCCGCCCGGGCGGTATCAGGGAATCGCGGTCAGCTTGAATCCGTCGATGCCCTCCTCGGCGAGGCAGACCCGTCCCGGCCCGGACCGGTGACGCCCGGTCTGGTCAGCACTTCCGCGATCCAGCTCCGCACGTCCGCCTCCTCCGCTCTTTCTTATTCCGAACGGGCCGTTGTTCTGCTCTACCGAAATATTTTCTCGGTTCCCCGAATTTTCGGTGACACAATGGCGGACAGCGTATGGTGCTTTGTCAAGGTTCGTGGCCCACTGCGTTCTGGTCAGGCCGATGGACAGGTGGATTGACGGCGGCGGTCCGCCGGTGCCTTGCTAGTTTGCTAGACCGAACAGCTCTCGGGGGAAAGGAAACAGTCCGTGACTGAGCCGGAGCTCTCGGACTCCGCCGGGCCCCTACGGGTCCCGACCCCGGGAGCCGCGTGACCCGGGTGCTTTCTGCTGAGGTCGTGGTGCCGGCCCAGTGCGAGCTGGCCGAGGGGCCGGTATGGGATGCCGCCCGTGGACTGCTCCGCTGGGTGGACATCCTCCCCGGCCAGGTGCACGCGCTCGACCCGGCCACCGGTGCGCACAGCTGGTTCCATGCAGGCGACCCGGTCGGCACCGTCGGGCTGACCCGCTCCGGCGGCCTGGTGCTCGCGTTGGTGGACGGGTTCTACCGTGCCGATCACGACGGCCAGCGGCTGACCCGGATCGGCGAATTCAGCGTCGATGCGACCGTGGTCCGGTTCAACGACGGCAAGCCGGACCCGTGGGGGAACTTCTGCGCGGGCACCTGTGCCTGGGCGGAGGACGGCCCGCCGTGTGCCCTGTACCGGCTGCGCCCGGATGGCGCGGTCGCCGAGATCGTCGGGGACGTCGGGCTGTCCAACGGCCTGGACTGGTCCGATGACCGCACTGCGTTCTACTTCGCGGACAGCGCTAGCGGGGGAGTGGACGTGTTCGACACTGACCCCTATACCGGCAGGCTGAGCCATCGGCGGCGCTTCGTCACGGTCGGCGGAGTGCCCGACGGCCTGACCCTGGACGCAGAAGGCGGCCTCTGGGTCGCCCTCTGGGGTTCGGGTGAACTCCAGCGTTACACCCCCGACGGCCAGCTCGACACCGTCGTCCGCCTCCCGGTCCGCCAGGTCACCTCGGCCGCGTTCGGCGGCCCCGACCTCGCCGTGCTGTACATCACCACGGCCCAGCCGCACGCCGGCGACATCTTCGCCTGCACGCCCGGCGTCCCCGGCCGCCCCCCGTTCCTGTTCGCGGCCTGACGCCGACGGCGCAACCGCGCTCACGTACGGTGGTGTCGTGCGGCGCGTGGCATGGTGGGGCGTGATTTCGTCGGCTGGATCTCCGGCCCTGCTGGTGGCGGGGTCGACGGCAGCTGCCGCGCTGCAGCCGCGCTCTTACGATCCGGTGGCCGACACCCTCAGTTCCCTGGCGGCGGTCGGCGCCATGGATCGGTCGTTGATGACGTGGGCCCTGGCGGGGATAGGAGCCTGCTATGTCATGACCGGACTGGCGCTCAGGCCGGCCGCGTTGCCCGGGCGCCTGATCCTGATGGCCGTCGGCGTCGCCACCATCGGCGTCGCGGCGAACCCTGAGCATAACGGACACGGCGGCTCGCTGCCGCATACGCTCTTGGCTGCGATCGGCTTCATCGCCATGGCCTTCTGGCCGGTCGCGGGCCGCGTCCGCGGTCCCCGGGTGCCGTACGGGCTGCGGCCCGCGGTTACGGTCAGCGCCACCGCGGTCATGCTCGGCCTGCTGCTGTGGTTTGGCGCCGAGGCCAACCTGGCCGGACACCAGGTCGGCCTGGCCGAGCGGGCCCTGGCCGGGACCCAGGCCCTCTGGCCCCTGGTGGTCGTCCTGACCTGCCTGCGCAGCGGCAGGGGCGTTACCATCGCGTCCAATGGAACCTCACTTCGGGCCGCCGACGCTCGCCATGCTCCTGGACCGTTACCGGCCCGAGGGCGAGGCCGAGGCGGCTGACGTACGGCAGGTCCGGGCGCTGATCGAGGCCACGGATGACCCGTGGCGGCGCGACCTCCCGTTGCACATCACCGCGTCCGCGCTGATCGTGCACCCGCCCACGTCCCGGGTGCTGCTGCGCTGGCACCAGCGCCAGCAGGCCTGGCTGCAGGTGGGCGGGCACGGCGACCCGGGGGAGAGCGACCCGCTCGCCATCGCCACCCGGGAAGCGCAGGAGGAAACCGGCCTGGCCGACCTGGAGCCATGGCCCGACGCCGGTATCCGTCACGTGGTCATCGTCGGCGTGCCGGCCGGTAAAGGGGAACCTGCCCACGAGCATGCGGACGTCAGGTTCTTCATGGCCACCCAGACTCCGGGCGCGGCGCGCGCCGAGAACGTGCACGCGCCGCTGCGCTGGCTGTCGCTGGCTGCGGCGCGTGCGGCCACCTCCGAGCCCAACCTCATCCAAACCCTGGCCCGGATGGAGCGGCTGGGAACGCACTGAGTCGCATCTGGCCCGCGACTTAGCTCCTTACCTGGTTAATGGCGCTGCCTTTAGCCGAGGCGTCCGCGTTTGCGCGTGTTTTCATGCTTTCGGGTTTTCCATGTCCTTATGAGGATGGCGATTAATAATAAGGTTCGCCGAGAGTTGACATGCAGGGAAGCTCGGTGCTAAATGGGTAAAGGGGATTTACACACACTTCCATCGGGAATAGCAAACACATGTCGACTGAAATCGGCTAATAGGAGTTTTGCCATTTCTTCTCGACAAAATGCTATCTATATCGGGGGGAAACCGTTGATCCGATCAGTGCTCATGCGCTGCCGTTCAGTGATCCTGCACGCGCGAAGAGCAGTTGCGGTCGTCGTAGGCTGCGGCCTTAGCGCCCTGGCCGTGGGCCTACTCGGCGTCAGTCCCGCCGCGGCGCAACCCGCGCTGCTTGGCCTAGATGTCAGCGGTCACCAGCACAGCATCAACTGGAGGTCGGTCGCGTCCCACGGGGCGCAGTTCGCCTATATCAAGGCGACCGAGGGTCCCGGGTTCGTCAATCCCGACTTCGCCTCCCAGTACGACGGGGCGTATCAGGCCGGGATTGTCCGGGGCGCTTACGACTTCGCGCTGCCCAACGATTCCAGCGGCGCGGCGCAGGCCAGGTATTTCGTTGCCAACGGCGGCGGCTGGAGCGCAGACGGCCGGACGCTGCCCGGAGCCCTGGACATCGAAAACAACCCCTACGGTGCCGAGTGCTACAAGCTCAGCAAGGGCGCGATGGTGGCCTGGATCGCCAGTTTCGACGACACCTACGAAGCCCTCACCTCAGTCTGGCCGGTCCTCTACACCAACAGCCGATGGTGGGCGAAATGCACCGGTAACTACGGCGGATTCGCGAACCAGGACCCGCTGTGGATCGCCGCCTACGGCGCCAGCCCCACGCTGCCGGCCGGCTGGACCTTCTTCACCTTCTGGCAGTACGCAAACAAAGGCACGTTCCCCGGCGACGAGGACATGTTCAACGGCTCAAGGAGCGAGCTAGCCCGGCTCGTAACCGCCGCCCGCTAAATTATCGATTCGCGGCCGGATCCCTGGCAGGCGCCCGTCTCCGAGCCCAATGTCAGGGAGACCCCGGCCCGGATGGAGCGGTTGCTGGCGCAGTACGGGTCGTTAGCTTCGACGGCTGACCAGAACGTATTCGAGGCCGCTCGGCCAACGAGACTATATGCTAGGTAATAGGACCCAGCGCTGCTCTGCCGGTGCAGGACCTTAGTCACCAGGCGGCGATACCGTCCCGCCAAATAGCTTCATCCAGGCGGCCGTGCTGGATTCCTTTACGTCGACCTGAACTTGGGAGTAACCCGCCAGATCCCGGTGGTGCCTAATGACGTTTTCATAAATGAACGTCGACGCGATGACGCCAAGGCTAACCCCGCTCGTATCTATAGCTTTTTTAAATAGTTGAGACTCCACCAATCGCGCTGTCACTATAATCGCTTCTCCGGAAACCCCCATGCTGTCACTGGCGACGGGCCCTACATTGATAGCGACTCTCAACTTAATTCTAGCGGAATCGTGGTAGGCGCGATTATGCTCGTCCAGTGCTGCCGGTAGCTCCCGGTGCAGATGCTCGATGACTCTCGCGGTGGGAACGCTCGGTGGTATTACGGTCAAGAGACCATCGCCGCGGTCATCCCAAGACCACACATCTGGTATCCCCTGGAGTACAGCATGCGTCATGCTGAAAAGCGCTTCTCTTATGATGCGGCGATCTTGGTCGTTACGCGTACGGGCGCCGAACGCGACCACGTCAGTAAGGAAGACGGTGCAATTCTCGCCGGTCAGCGGCTGCAATCGCTTCGGCGAATGCTCTGCCGGCCGACGCCTGGCGGGCGGATCGGTGGCGGTCGTGCTGCTGGACCTGACGCTGACGCTACCTGCGCCTTCGATGTCGTACCCATAACCGGTTGGCTCTTCGGTGCGCCGGTCATCACACTGCTCCTGCACGATGGCGAGGACGCGGGGGTGGGCACTGATGAAGGCCGCGAAGTCCTTGGTCTGTACCACTAGAGCCCAGACCATCTCAAGCGCGATTACAGAAGCCGAACGCACGCTTATCTGCAAGGCACCGCGTTCGCCCACTAGCTGACCCACACCACGTTCGGCTAGAATGCGTTCCCTGCCATTCTTACTGACACAGATCTTGGTCCGGCCGCCGAGGATCACGATTACGTGATCCGCGCGCTCACCTTCCTGCATGAGCATGGCACCGGCAGCAAACGCTCGCCAGGAAGCCACTGACCTGAGCGCTTCCCGCTCGGTCGGGTCAAGGGATTCCCAGAAGTTAACTGGGGCGAAACGGGATACGGGGAGGCCCTCTAGATGACGTCTGTTGTTCGGTAGACGCTGGCGCCGACTCTGTGGGTTAGTGCGCGGGGACAGAATTCTATCCGCTGTGTTCAGCCAACGTGTACGGCGAAGGCGATCGCGTAGCTCGCCACTGAACATCGGAGGTGTCCCTGCTACAGCAGGCCCGTACCCTTCATCGTCAGAATTCAGCGACTCAGGCCGTCCTATCTCGACTTTGCACTTGAACATCAAGCGACCGATCGAGAATGTTAGGTTGCTCAACGGGCTGCCCCCATGCGCCAAGTCATGATGCGTAGGGTCGGCCTCCGGAACGCTATGTATCACGCAGCTCGGGAGACCTCCGACCCCTCTCTCGCCGCGGTTCCTGTAGAGGACGCCTCAAGCGGGTTTGGTTACTATGAGTTATGGATAGTAACTATAAGTATACGTCTCGGATTCTAACCGGGTTAGGATACATGCTAGCAAATAACTTGCAACCTGGCAAATTATTGCGTCCCATCTCAGATGCTTGTGCTATGGAACGTAGCGAGCTGATACCCTACGGTCGTCGTCGCCGCGCCCTGCAGCGTACGTGGGCGCTGCCTGTCTGGCCTCTGCGGATCGTTAGCGGCAACTGACAGGTAACAAGCTGACTGCATCTGTATTGTTACCTTCCAGGATGGAACCTAAGTTGACTGCAGAGAGTAACTTCTTCTTATGGCCGCTGATCAGGGACCAATGGTTCAGAGCGCGCTTCTCCGTGGCGAGCTTGTCCGCTTGCGTAAGGAGTGCGGGCTGACGCAGGAGCAGGTTGCCGCGGACCTGGAGTGGTCGCCGTCTAAGCTGATCCGGGTCGAGGGTGGACGTAGTTCGATTACCAAGGTGGATCTGGATGCTCTCCTGACGAGGTACGGGGTTACGTCGGAGAGCACCCGTGAGCGGCTGCAGGCGCTGAACCGGGGCGCGCGCGAGCGAGGGTGGTGGGAGAAGTACCGGGACGATATCTCTCCGACCTATCTCGACTACGTCGGCTTCGAGGCTGGCGCGACTTTCATCAGGCAGTTTGAGTCTGGGTTCGTGCCCGGTCTGCTGCAGAACCCTGCGTACGCCGAGGCCATTACCGTCAAGACGGTCAATCCAGCCCGCGTCAAGCCGATTGTGGACCTTCGTCTGCAGCGCCAGAGCGAGCTAGCACAGCGATCGCCTCAACCTCGCCAGTACTACGTCGTGGATGAAGCTGCGATCCGCCGGCATGTTGGAATCTCGAAGGATCCGGCCATCATGCCGGATCAGCTCTTCAGCATCGCTGATAAGGCCGAGAGGGACGACCTGGTAACGCTGCGGGTCATCCCTTTCGCGGCGGGTGAGTACCGAGGATTCTCCGGCCCGTTCACTTTGCTGGAGTTCGACGGAGGGCTGTCTGATGTCCTCTACATCGAGACAGGTCGTGGGGCATTCGCCAGCATGGTTTCTGGTAACGATCCTCAGGTCGCGGAGTTCCGGGACGACTTTGAGGCCTTGCTCGGAGACGCGTTGACCGCCGACAAGTCGATTGAGCTTATCCGGGACGTGGCGGACGACATGTCATAGCCGGGTCTCTTCCAAGCCGCGCCAGCAAACTCCATCATTCGAGTCACAAACACGTCAGGAGGAATACAACTGCACATCCCGTTATAGTCGACAGATCTCGTGCATACACGCGCCAGTAATTGGTGTCGCCTCCATCATTTGTGGCGAGCAATGCGATAGCGATTGGCCACGGCTTAAGATTTTCTATTCGAATATGCTATTCAAGAGCATTCAAGACTTCGAACTTAATATCAGACAAAGGATCTGAAAAATGGTCACTGAATCAAGCCAGCACTCGACACTTATATGGCGCAAGAGCAGCGCTAGCGGTGGCGATGGCGCATGTGTCGAGGTGGCGCAGTCAGGCTCATTTGTCCTGGTCAGAGACTCGCGCAATCCGTCGGGCGCGGTACTAAAATTCACGTCGAACCAGTGGCTCGGGCTCGTGCGTCGGACTAAGAATTAGGACGTAAGCTGCGGCTGAATACCGAGGGGTGCGGCTGGGTCAGGGTTTACTCTGGGCTCATCAGGCACATCAGCAACCCAGAGGGCAGCTCTGACTACGCGGGGCTGCGCCTCGGCTGCTGCGCGGTCAGGCCGGGAGTCGCTGACCAGCCGGTGCTTATCCGTCGTCGTCCAGCAGCTTCCTGAGCCGCCCCAGCCGCTCGGCCCGCTCGCCGGCGAACCGCTCAAGCGCCGCCATAATGTGCGCCTCGTCTAGGTGCGCCTCCTCGATGACCTCGTCCACCGAGCCGCCCGTGCGCCACCGGTCGTCCCAGTCCGACGACAGCGAGTACTCCCGGACCAGCGGCCCCTCGGCCCAGTCCCAGGCTTATCATCAGGGCCATGGCAGCTGTCCGGCTCGCAGACCGCATGGCCAGGCTCGGCACCGAGTCCGCCTTCGAGGTACTGGCCCAGGCGCAGGCCCTCGAGGCCGCGGGCGCCAAGGTCATCCACCTGGAGATCGGCGAGCCGGACTTCCCGACCGCCCCGCATATCGTCGAGGCTGCGGTCGAGGCGCTGCGGGCTGGCGCGACCCACTATGTACCCGCGCCCGGCATCCCGCCGCTGCGTCAAGCGGTGGCCGCCTTCCTGGAGCGCACCGGGCGGATGCGGGTGACGCCGGACCGGGTCATCGTGACGCCGGGCGCCAAGCCGATCATGTTCTTCACCATTCTGGCCCTGGCCGGCGAGGGCGACGAGGTGCTCTATCCGGACCCCGGCTTCCCGATGTACGCCTCGATCACCTCGTTCGCGGGCGCTGTCCCCGTCCCCGTCCCGCTGCGTGAGCGCAACGGCTTCCGGATCGACACCGGCGAACTGGAACATCTGATTACCGACCGGTCCAGGTTGCTCATCCTGAACTCGCCGCATAACCCGTGCGGCAGCGCGCTCACCCGCGAGGACTGCGAGGCCGTCGCGGACATCGCGCAGCGTCATGACCTGATCGTGCTGTCCGACGAGGTCTACTGGGCCATCAGGTACGGTCACACCCATGCCAGCGTGCTGGACGTCGACGGTATGGCGGAACGGACAATCCTGCTTGACGGTTGGTCAAAGACTTTCGCGATGACGGGCTGGCGCCTCGGTTTCGGCGTCTTCCCGTCCGCCCTGGTCGAGCCAGTGACCCGGCTAGCCATCAATTCGGTCTCGTGCACGTCCGCGTTCAGCCAGTACGCCGCGATCGCCGCGCTGGAAGGTCCGTGGGAGCCGGTTGATCAGATGGTCGCGGAGTTCCGGCGCCGCCGGGACATCATCGTCGCGGGATTGAATGACATACCCGGCGTCAGCTGCCTGGAGCCGCAGGGCGCCTTCTACGTTTTCCCGAACATCACAGGCACCGGCAAGTCGTCAGCGGAATTGCAGGCCAGGCTGCTCAAGGACGCGGGCGTAGCCGCTCTGGCCGGTACCGCTTTCGGCCCGTACGGTGAGGGCTTCCTGCGGTTCTCCTACGCGAACTCGATCGAGAACATCCGGGCCGCGCTGGAGGCCATCAGGGCACAGCTCAGCTGAGCCGCCGAGCTACGAAGCTGGCAGGCGCCGCTTAGACCGGCTCCTCGTCGCCCTCGTCCATATTGAGGAACTCTTCCGCGGCCATCCCCATCGACAGATCTCCTGGCTGGAGCTCTTGGCCCATCCCGGGTGGGCTCTCCGGGTTGATCTTGACGAAGGGAGGCAGCTTCGGCTCGGACCAGACGACGCTCTTGCGCTTGCCAGTAACCCAGCGCTTAATCCTGACCATGTCTTATATCTACCCATAGCATCATCGCTAACCGCGTCGCGGGGGCCTACCTGAGGATCAGTTTGCGGTTCCGCCATCCTCGCACGTCGGTCGTTATACTTCCGGGAAAGTTCCGAGGGAAGCGGTGACGTGTGGCTACCACCGACCGACGGAGGCTCGCGCCCGGCCCGTCCGATGATCTGCGGGACACCGGACGAGAGCGGGTAAGTCGTGCTGCGTATGAGCTGTTCAGCCGCGACGGCGTGCGGGCGGTAGGGGTGGACGCGGTCATCGCCAGAGCTGGTACCGCGAAGATGACGCTCTACCGCAATTTTCCGTCCAAGAATGACCTGATCCTCGACTTCCTGCGCCGCCGCGAGAAAATGTGGACGTTCGGGTGGCTTGAAAACGAAAGCCGGCGTCGCGGCCAAACTCCCCGCGAGCAGCTCCTGGCTATATTTGACGTGTTTTCTGAGTGGTTCAGCAACCCAGAATTCGAGGGCTGCTCGTTCCTCACCACCATGATCGAGATCAGCGACCCGGAGCATCCAGTCCACGCCGCTGCCGTGGCCCATCTGGCGAATATCCGAGGCTATATCGAAAATCTCGCCGCCGAGGCTGGCATCCGTGACACCGATTCCTTCGCGCGCAAATGGCACATCCTGATGAAGGGCTCAATCATGGCGGCCCACGAGGGGGACACGGCCGCGGCTGCGCGCGCCCGGGAGATCGGTGAGCTTGTGCTGAGGGAGTACTGCCCCCGCTTAGACCAGCCCGCGGGGTGCCCCGGCTTAGACCAGCCCGCGGGGTGCCCCGGCTTAGACCAGCCCGCGGGGTGCCCCGGCTTAGACCAGCCCGCGGGGCGCCGCGGCCTTGCGGCGCGCGGCGCCCCTGGAGCAGGTCAGCTGATGCCGAGCTTCTCGGCGGCTAGCTTGGTGCCCTCGACCCGGTTGGTGATCTTCTGCCAGGCGGTGTCGCGGGCGAAGTCGGGT